>Ga0326727_10019321_pt1 | contig 13719 bp, 7 predicted proteins | sample MB2enrmetagenome_FD_207643 | JGI IMG/M metagenome (GOLD analysis project Ga0326727, IMG submission 207643) | Lab enriched peat soil microbial communities from McLean, Ithaca, NY, United States - MB29MY | ecosystem: Environmental > Terrestrial > Soil > Wetlands > Peat | place: USA: New York... | reverse complement strand
GTATGAAGAGACTCTGTAACGGTGGAGTGTCGGAGCCAGGTCGGTGCCGTGGATTCCCGCTTCCGCGGGAACGACGATTGCGTTCCTGTCTGCTGTGGATCTGGCCCTGATAGTACCACTACTGTCACATTGGTGAGGATTTGCCGCGTCGGCACCACGTTACCCACAAGTTTGACGTACACCCCCACTCGTAGCCGATGCCGCACGCGGTTGAAGTGCGGCCAACGACGCGACGATGAGAAAGCGCGCACATCCGCAATGCCTTGCACCACATGCGCTTCAACCAGCTCGAGGAACGCATCCAGCGAGCGATTGGAGTGGCCAATAGTCTAAATCGTCATGGCCATGAGGTTCAAGCTAATGACACATCGTAGCCTGGCTAATCAGGCGGAAAGGGGTTTGCCCGCTCGCACTCTTCGCTGCGTCGCGCTATAGAAAGCGCGCCGAAAAATGGCCGTCTCTTGAACTGAGATCCGGCCGGCGAAATTCCCATTTGGAGGAGATGGAATGACCACCAAGACTTCGACAATCATGTGGACACTCACGGATGAAGCACCTCGGCTCGCAACCTACTCGCTGTTGCCGATCATCAAAGGTTTCCTGAAGGACTCGGGCGTTGCCGTCGAGACGCCGGATATCTCGCTTGCCGGTCGCATCATCGCCAACTTTCCCGAGAACCTGACGCCGGCGCAGCGGATCCCAGACTACCTCACGCAGCTCGGTGAACTCACGCAGTCGCCGGAGGCCATTATCATCAAGCTGCCGAACATCTCCGCCTCGATTCCGCAGATTCAGGAGGCCATCGAGGAGCTGCAGGCGCACGGGTACAAGATCCCGAACTATCCTGAGAACCCGAAGGACGAGGCCGAAAAGGCCCTGCAGGCGCGCTTCGCCAAGGTGCAGGGCAGCGCCGTCAATCCCGTGCTTCGTCAGGGCAACTCCGACCGCCGTTCCCCGCTCTCGGTGAAGGCATTCTCCAAGAAGCACCCGCATAAGCTGGGTCCCTGGACCAAGGACAACAAGGCACACGTGGCGCACATGAGTGGCGGCGATTTCTACGGCACTGAGAAGTCCACCACAGTTCCGAAGGCCACCGCGGTCCGCTACGAGTTCGTGGACTCCAAGGGAACGGTCACCGCCCTCAAAAAGAACATGGGCTTGCTCGCAGGCGAAATCCTCGACACCTCGGTGATGCACGTGAAAGCGCTGCGCAAGTTCTTCGAGGAGCAGATCGAGGACGCTAAGCAGAAGGGCGTGCTGCTGTCCTTACACTTGAAAGCCACGATGATGAAGATCTCGGACCCGGTGATGTTCGGCCACGGCGTCACCGTCTTCTTCAAACCGGTCTTCGACAAGCACGCCGAGACGTTCAAAGCGCTCGGCTTCAATCCCAACAACGGCTTGGGTGACCTCTACGCCAAGATTCAGAAGCTGCCGGCCGACAAAAGGGCGGAGATCGAAGCCGACATCAAGGCCGTCTACGCTATCCGCCCCGCCTTGGCGATGGTCGATTCGGACAAGGGCATCACCAACCTCCACGCCCCGAACGACATCATCGTCGACGCGTCGATGCCGGTGGTGGTTCGCGAGTCGGGTCAGATGTGGGGGCCCGACGGTAAACTCCACGAGACCAAGGCGATGATTCCTGACCGTTGCTATGCCACGACGTACAAGACGATCATCGAAGACTGCAAGGAGCACGGCGCCTTCGACCCGGCAACGATGGGCAGCGTACCGAATGTCGGCCTCATGGCCCAGCAGGCCGAGGAGTATGGCTCGCATGACAAGACCTTCATTGCCCCGAATGCGGGGACGATTCGAGTCGTCGACGAGTCCTCTGGGGCGACGCTCCTCGAGCAGGCGGTGGAGGAGGGCGACATCTTCCGTTCGTGCCAGGCGAAGGACATCCCGATCCGCGACTGGGTCAAGCTCGCCATCCGACGGGCCCGCGCCACGGGCGCGCCGGCCGTCTTCTGGCTCGACAAGAACCGCGGGCACGATGCCCAGGTGATCGCGAAAGTGGAAACCTACCTCAAGGACAACGACACCAGCGGCCTCGATATTCGCATCCTGCCGCCGGTGGAGGCCATGAAGTTCTCGCTCGCACGCATCCGCAAGGGCCAGGACACAATCTCTGTGACCGGGAATGCCCTGCGTGACTATCTGACCGATCTCTTCCCGATCCTCGAGATCGGCACCTCGGCGAAGATGCTGTCGATCGTGCCGCTGCTCGCGGGTGGCGGCCTGTTCGAAACCGGTGCCGGTGGCTCGGCGCCGAAGCATGTGCAGCAGTTCGAAACGGAAGGCTACCTGCGTTGGGATTCACTCGGCGAGTTCTCGGCGCTCGGGGCCGCGCTCGAGCACATCGGCAGCACGTTCAAGAACGAGCGGGCGGCGCTGCTCGCGGAAACGCTGGACCAGGCCATCGCCAAGTTCCTCGACAACAACAGGTCGCCGGCGCGCAAGGTCGGTCAGATCGACAACCGCGGCAGTCACTTCTACCTCGGCATGTACTGGGCTGAGGCGCTGGCCGCGCAGTCCAAGGACAAGGAACTCCAGGCGCGCTTTTCCAGCGTGGCGAAGCAACTGCAGGAGAACGAGGCCAAGATCAATGCCGACCTCATCGGGGCGCAACGGAAGCCCGTCGACATGGGCGGGTATTACCAACCGGACCCCGTGAAGGTGGAGAAGGCGATGCGGCCGAGCCCCACTCTGAACGCGATCATCGACCCGCTGCTGTGAGTCCTCGGCCGAAGACGATCAGCGAGAACACGCTCCGCCACGGTTTCGCGCCGACCGAGCTAGGCGAGTAGGGGGCGAAGCGGGATTCGCTAAGCTGCAAGCGCAAGAGCCAGAAGGTCACGAGGCGGCATTAGCCCCACTCAATGCGGGGCAGGCTGCGCTATTCCGCGGCGATCCCCAGGATGCGCCGGGCGTGGTGCTCACCCGACCCGAAGAACAGTCGGGGGGGGGTGGGCGGCTTGACCGCCTGGCCGCCCCTGTTAGTATATTCACTTTATCCTACATATCAGGCGAGTTTGAACGCGGGTCGGCGAAGCTTGGAGGCAAGAACTCGCGGGGGCCGCCGAAAGAGGTCGAGGTGTGACATGCCACAGGCTGACATCGAATCCGTTCTGCAAGAAAAGCGCGTGTTCGCGCCCCCGCCGGCATTTAAGGCCGGGCACATCGCAGACGCGGCTACATACGAGCGCTGGGCGCGGCTGGCAGAGGAGAACCCGGAGGCATTCTGGAGCGAGATTGCAGCCGAGCTGGAGTGGTTCTCGCCGTGGCAGTCGGTGCTGGAATGGAAGGCGCCCTTCGCCAAGTGGTTCGCCGGGGCGACCACCAATTTGGCGCACAATTGCCTCGACCGGCATCTCACCGGCTGGCGGCGCAACAAAGCCGCGATCATCTGGGAAGGCGAGCCCGGCGACAGCCGCATTCTGACGTATCACGACCTGCACCGGGAGGTGTCGAAGTGCGCCAACGTCCTCAAACGCTTCGGCGTCGGCAAGGGTGACCGCGTGGGGATCTACCTGCCGATGATCCCGGAAGCCGCGATCGCCATGCTGGCGTGTGCCCGCATCGGTGCCACCCACAGCGTCGTCTTCGGTGGTTTCAGTGCCGAGGCGTTGCGCGACCGGTTGAACGACGCGCAAGCCAAGCTGCTGGTCACGGCCGACGGCGGCTACCGTCGCGGCTCGGTTGTGCTGCTCAAGACCAACGTCGATGAGGCACTCCGCGACGCGCCGTCGGTCGAGAACGTGGTGGTCGTGCGCCGCACCGGGGAAACGGTAGCCATGAAGGGCGGCCGGGACCGTTGGTGGCACGACCTGATGGATGAGGCCGACGAGGTCTGTCCGGTCGAGCCGCTCGATGCGGAGCACCCGCTCTTCATCCTCTACACCAGCGGCACCACCGGCAAGCCGAAAGGCGTCGTGCACACCACTGGCGGTTACATGGTGCACAGCTACATCACCGCCAAGTGGATCTTCGACCTGAAGGACGACGACACGTTCTGGTGCACGGCCGACATCGGCTGGGTAACCGGCCACAGCTACGTCGTCTACGGCATTCTCGCCAACGGCGCGACGACCTTGATGTACGAGGGCGCGCCGAACTACCCGGAGCCCGACCGCCTCTGGAGCATCATCGACAAGTACGGCGTCAGCGTCTTCTACACCGCGCCCACCGCCATCCGCACCTTCATCAAATGGGGGCGGGAGTGGCCGCGCCGCCACCGCTTGGCAAGTCTTAGGCTGCTCGGCACGGTAGGCGAGCCCATTAATCCGGAAGCGTGGATCTGGTACCATGAAGAGATCGGCAAGCAGCGCTGCCCGATCGTCGACACCTGGTGGCAGACGGAAACCGGCGGCATCATGATCTCGCCGATCCCCGGCGTGACCGCGACCAAGCCGGGTTCGGCGACGCTGCCGTTCCCCGGCATCGTGGCGGACGTGATGACGCGCGAAGGCCGGTCGGTCGGCGCCAACCAGGGTGGCTTCTTGGTGATCAAGCGTCCCTGGCCCGGCATGCTGCGCACCATCTACGGCGATCCCGACCGCTATGTGCAGCAGTACTGGAGCCAGATTCCAGGCGTATACTTCACCGGCGACGGCGCACGGCGCGACGAGGACGGTTACTTCTGGATCATGGGTCGAGTCGACGACGTGGTGAACGTGGCCGGGCATCGGCTCGGCACGATGGAGGTGGAGAGCGCGCTGGTGAGTCATCCGGCCGTCGCCGAAGCGGCCGTGGTGGGACGGCCGGACGCGCTCAAGGGACAGGTGATCGTCGCCTTCGTCACCCTCGAATCGGGACACAAGCCGACGGATGAGCTGCGGCTGGAGCTACGCGAGCATGTGGCGAAGGAGATCGGTGCCTTCGCGCGTCCTGACGATCTGCGCTTCACCGAGACCTTACCGAAGACCCGCAGCGGCAAGATCATGCGCCGCCTGCTGCGCGACATCGCCGCCGGCAAGGAGAGCGTCGGCGACACCACAACGCTCGAAGACCTGTCGGTGCTGGCGCGGCTGCGTGAAGGAGAGGAGTGAGGTCGTGAATCGTGCTCGTGACTCGTGCTCGTGGTAAGACAGGCGCGAGTTTGGTATCGGCAGACCCAGCACGACTCACGAACGCGACCACGATGAAACTGCATAACACCCTCAGCGGCCATATCGAGGAGTTCGTGCCGCTGGTGCCGGGCAAGGTGGGCATGTACGTGTGTGGGGTCACGGTCTACGACCGCTCGCACATCGGGCACGCACGCGCCCTCGTCACCTTCGACGTCTTGTTCCGCTACCTGCGCTCCCTTGGGTGGGAGGTGACCTTCGTCCGCAACTTCACCGATGTCGACGACAAGATCATCGCGCGGGCGCAAAGCGTCGGGATCTCGGCAGTGGAGCTAGCGGAGGTGAATCTCCGCGCCTTCGCTGAGGACGTCAAAGCTCTCGGCTGTCTGTCGCCGACGCTCGAGCCCCGCGCCACCGAGCACATTCCGGAGATGATCGCGCTGATCCAGGAGTTGGAACGCAAAGGCTTGGCGTACGCGGCGGACGGTGATGTCTACTACGCCGTCGACAAGTTCCCGGACTATGGCAAGCTGGCAAAGCGCCGCTTGGAAGACATGATGGCCGGCGCGCGTGTGGAGGTGGACGCACGGAAGCGCCATCCGATGGACTTCGCCTTGTGGAAGGCGAGCAAGCCCGGGGAGCCGTGGTGGGACAGCCCGTGGGGCAAGGGGCGGCCCGGCTGGCACATCGAGTGTTCGGTGATGAGCACCAAGTACCTGGGGCAGCCGTTCGACATCCACGGCGGCGGCAGCGACCTCATCTTCCCGCACCACGAGAACGAGATCGCGCAGTCGGAGGGCGCCAAGGCCTGCACCTTCGCGCGCTACTGGGTGCACAACGGCATGGTGACCATCGACCAGGAGAAGATGTCGAAGTCGCTCGGCAACTTCATGACCGTGCAGGAAGCCGTCGCGCAGGTAGGCGGTGAGGCCGTACGGCTCTTCGTCATCGGCACGCACTACCGCAGCCCGCTCGATTTTTCGCCGCAACGTCTGGATGAATCGGCGCGCGCGCTGATGCGGTTGTACGAGACGCTGGCGCGTGTGGACGAGGCCGTACCCGGCCGGCGCGAGGTTGAGCCGGACCGCGAGGTGATGGACCAATTTCGGGCGGCCATGGACGACGACCTGAACACGGCGCGAACACTCGGTGTCGTGTTCGAGACCACCCGCACGATCAATCGGCTGCTCGACGAAGGTCGGACGGATGCGGCGGCACCGTTGCGTCGTGCGCTTGCGGCGATCGCGGAGGTGTTGGGGATCGGCGTTCAGGATCCGCGCGCCGTGCTCGAGCGCGCCAAGCGGGCCCACCTCAACGGGGCGGCGTTGGACACCGCCGAGATCGAGCGCCTCATCGCCGCGCGCAACGCCGCACGCAAAGCCCGTGACTTCAAGCAAGCCGACAGCATCCGCACCGACCTGAAGGCCCGCGGCATCATCCTCGAAGACACGCCCGCCGGCACGGTGTGGAAGGTGGAGAGATAGAAACAGCTGAGAGCGAGACGCTCAAAGCCAGACGCTATTCGCCGCGCTCAGCTTTCAGCTGCAGCCGATCACCGGGTTTCGGCGACGATCGGTTGCACCACTTCGCCGTCGCGGACCGATTGGCCGACGTTGATCGCCACCTGATCGTCCGGGTTGATCCCGGCGGTGACCTCGACGGTCCGGCCATCGTCGTAGCCGAGCGTGACTTCCGCTAGATGGAGGTGACTGTCGCGCACCACCGGGACGTAGACTTTGCCGCCGCGGAACACGAGCGCGTCGTCGGGCACCTGTGGCGGGCCGGCGGGTGGCGCCACGTTAAAGGTCACTCGGGCGTACATGCCGGGCAGCAGCGCGGCGTCATCGTTCGAAACATCCACTTCGACCAACATGGTGCGCGTCGCGATCCGTAGCGCGTCCGGGTGCCGCGTCACGCTGCCCTTGAATTCGCGCCCAGGATACTCGTTGACGGTGATGACCGCCGGATCGCCGTCGTGAATCAACGGCGCCGCGCTCTGCGGTACGTCGGCGTACACTCGTACGGGACTCAGGGTAGCCATGGCAACGATGGGGTCGCCTGCGGGTGGGGTGATCGTCTGCGGGATGAGGGCACCCGGATCGACGTAACGCGCGGTGACAATGCCGCTGAAAGGCGCGCCAATCACCTCGTAGCTTTGCATGACTTGGAGCTGGTCGAGCGTCGCCTTGGCTTGCAGCATGGCGGCGCGCGATTCGTCCGCCACTTGTTGCGCGATCAGCGCCTTGCGCACCAGTTCTTGATTGCGCTGGTTGGTGAGCTGCTGCAGATTGTAATTGGCGCGGGCGTTGGCGACCTGCTGATCGACTTCGGGCGACTCGAGCACCGCCAGCACCTGTCCTTCCTTTACGCGGTCGCCCTTGTCGACGTTGATCTTCTTCAAGTAGCCGGCGATCTTGGCGTAGACCGGCGTTTCCACGAAGCCGTGGATGGTGGCCGGGATCTCGAGGCTGCGGCTCGGCGGGGCGAATTGGACCGGGGCGACCAGCACGCGCCGCCCCAGCGCCGCGTCTTGCTCGAGCTGTTCCGTCTGGCGGCGGATGTGCAGGTTGTGCGCCCGCACCAGCGCCGCCGTCACGATGAAGGCCGTGAGCACTGCGGCGATCCAGCCGAGAGTGAACCGCTTGCCCGGCTTGCGAGGAAGGAAGTGGCGCGGATCATCTTGCATGGCTCAGCTCCGCGTGACGGTGCTGGACGACGCGACGGCTTCGATCTCGGCGTCGCGATGGTGCTTGCCGATCACGCTCCGGCTGACGACGGAGTAGACGGCGGGCACGACGAAGAGCGTCGTGAGTGTGGCCATGATCAGCCCCCCGATGACGGCGCGGCCGAGCGGCGCGTTCTGGTCCGCGCCGGCCCCGAGGGCGAGCGCCATCGGCAGCATGCCGAGGATCATCGCCAGCGCCGTCATGATGATCGGCCGCAGCCGAATGCGGGCGGCTTCGATGGCTGCGGCCGCCGGGCTGTAGCCGTCCTCACGCAGCTCGTTGGCGAAGATGATCAGCAAGTTGCCGTTGGCCACGGCCACTCCCACCGCCATAATGGCGCCCATGAGCGACTCGACATTGATGGTGGTGCCGGTGAGCACCAGCGTCCACAGCACACCGGCGAGCGCGCCGGGCACCGCCAGCAAGATGATAAACGGCTCCAGCCATGACTGAAAATTCGCCACCATCAACAAGTAGACCAGGACAACGGCAAGAATCAACGCTTCGCCGAGCGTGGTGAACGACTCGCGCATGGCTTGGCTCTGGCCGCGGATGGCGATCTTGGTCCCGGGCGGAAGCGCGCCGAGTTCGCTGATCGCCCGCGCCACCCCGGCCGAGGAGCTGCCGAGGTCGCGCCCAGAGACGCCGGCGTTGACGTCGATCACCCGCTGCACGGTATAGTGGTTGATGACCGCCGGCGACACCCCCTGGGTGATACTGGCGATGTTGCCCAGCAACTGTGGTTGGGAGACGGTGCCGGTGGGCTGGATGCCGCTGAGCGGCGTTGCGGCCAGCGCCTGGATGGAGTCCACCATGTGTTGCGGGGTCTGTAGCAACACGCTGTAGTTCACGCCGTTGCGCGGGTCGAGCCACTGGTTCGGTTGCAAGAGGAAGCTGGTGCTGAGTGAGGTCAACAAGCTGGAGGCGACCTGCGCCTCGGTCACGCCGAGCTCGAGCGCCTTGCTGCGATCGACATTCACTCTGATCGCCGGGTAATCGAGCGGCTCGGCGATGCGCAGATCGGTGAGGCCGGGGATACGCGCCATCTCCGCCTTCAGCCGCGTCGCGATCTGGTAATCCGAGTCGAGATCGTTCCCCGAGATCTGCGCGTCGATGGCGGCCGGCAGCCCGAAGTTCAGCACTTGGCTAACGATGTCGGCCGCCTGGAAGTAGATGTCGTTGTCCGGAAACTTGCGGCTGAGCTCGCGGCGGATTTTGTCCTGGTACATGGCGGTCGGTTGGTGCGTCGGCTCGAGCTGCACCAGAATGTCGGCGTCCATCGGTCCGATGGCGTCGGTCTGGTAAAAGGCGATATTGTACGATACCGGCAGGCCGATGTTGTCGCTGACGCTGGCCAGCTCGTTCGCCGGAATCAGATTACGAATCGTCTGCTCGACGTCGTCCACGATGAGTTCGGTCTTCTCGATGCGGGTACCGGTCGGGGCGCGCACGTGCAGCCTCATCATCCCGGCGTCGACGGTGGGGAAGAAGTCCTCGCCGACGATCAGGACCATCAGGAAGGATGCGGCGATGACCAAGGCGGCGCACGCGAGGGCAAAACCGCGGCGCGCGATGAAGGCGCCCAGCGCCGCGCGGTAGGTTTCGCGCACACGCTCGAAGCCGGCGTTGAAGCTCCCAGCGAAGCGGCCCCACAGACCATGGCCGACGTGCTCCTCGTGGGTTTCGGGGAGGAGGTAGCGCGCCATCGTCGTCACCAGAGTGCGTGACAACAGATACGAGGTCAGCATGGCGTAGACGACGGCAAGGGCCAACGGTGTGAATAGGAACTTGGCCACGCCCGAGAGCAGCACGACCGGAAAGAAGACGATACAAATTGCCAGCGTGCCGATGAACGTCGGCATCGCGATCTGCGCCGCGCCGTCGAGGATCGCCACCAGTAGCGGCTTGTGCATGGCGTGGTTGCGGTGGATGTTCTCGATCTCCACGGTGGCATCATCGACCAGCATGCCGACGGCGAGCGCGAGCCCACCGAGGGTCATGGTGTTGATCGTCTGTCCCGACAACTTGAGGGCGACGAATGCGGTCAGGATCGAGAGGGGAATCGAGATGATGACGATCAACATGCTGCGCGGGGAGCCGAGGAACACCAACACCATGATCGCCACGAGCACCGCGGCGACCATCGCTTCCTGCACCACGTCCCACAACGCGGCGCGCACGAACTTCGATTGGTCGAAGGTCAGCGCCACCTGCAGGCCCTTGGGTGCCGTGGCCAGAATGTCTGGGATCATGGCCTTGACCCGGTCCACCACCGCCAGAGTCGAGGCGGCGGCGTGCTTGATGATCATGAGATAGGTGGCGCGCTTGCCGTTCACGCGCACGATGTTGGTCTGCACCTGGTGCGTGTTGGTCACCGGCGCCACGTCGCCGAGCAAGACCGGGGTGCCGTCCACCACCTTGATCGGCAGCTGATTGAAGTCGGCGGCCCGCAGCGGGCTGCCGTTCAGCTCGACGTTGTACTCGCGGTCACCGATCTTCACCGTCCCGGTGGGGATGATAACGTTGGTGGAGGCGAGCGAGTTGCTGATGTCCTGCGGCGAGAGGCCGTTGGCGTACAGCTCCGTTGGGTGCAGGTTGACCATTACCGCGCGGCTCATGCCGCCCAGCGGCGCCGGAGATGCCAGCCCCTCGATGGTGAAGAGCTTGATACGGATGAAGTTGAGGCCGTAATCGAACACCTCCTGCTCGGGTAGGGTGTCGCTGGCGACTTCCAGCTGGGCCACCGGCACATTGGCGGCGTTGTAGTCGATGATGTTGGGCGACGTCATACCGGGCGGCATGGTGCGCAGGACGGTCTGCGACACGGAGACCATCTGCGCAATGGCACCGGCTACGGTGACGCCAGGATGGAAATACACTTTGATCATGCCGATGCCGGCGAACGACTCCGACTCCATGTGCTCGATGCCATTCACGGTGGTCGAGTAGGCGCGCTCGCTCAGCAGCACCACGCGCCGCTCCATGTCCGTCGCCGACAGCCCCGGGTAGTTCCACACCACCAGTACCACCGGCAGGTCGATCGCCGGAAAGATGTCGACATTCATCAACGCGAATGAAAGCGCGCCCAGCACCAACATCAGCAGCGCCATCACCGCTACCGAGAGGGGCCGGCGCAATGCGAGTCGAACGATCCACATACAGAAGCTGCCTCACACGCCGATCCGACTTTATCCAGGGACCCCCGCGCCGGCAATCGGCACGAAGAGCAGGGCATGAAGGCCGCGCCCGAGATCGGGACGGCATCAAGGCCCGAGCAACAAGCCCCGGTAGCGTACGTAGTGGAAACCGGCGAAGACGAAATCGAGAAGCTGAAAAAATCCCGGGAGCTGCTGCGGCTCTGCCGCCCCGCTGGCGATACGCGGGAACTCCCGGGAGCGATGGCGCCTGGGTCCCCAGGCAAAGCCATCGAGTGGGTGGCGCGCGTCACACGCGCCCGGTGGCCGCTCACCTCGGAATCGGCGGCGCGTTGACCTCCGCTGCATCCGCAGCGGCAGCGCGCCTATCCGGCATCACGGCTCACCCGTCACCGAATGTCTTGACCTAAGGGGTCACCACCTCACAGCTCGCCGTAGGGTTACTCATCGCTGGACCACCTCCTTTCTCGGCGCCCGACGATCGACGGGACCCGATCCCGTCTGCCAGATGCAAGGCCGCCGACTGCCAGCCTCCGGCCCGGCCCACCACCGCAAGCCCCCAATCCGGACCAACGGCAGCACAGAAGCCTGTGTCAGCTTCGAACCGGTGAGTCTCTGAATAGCATCAGCGCGCGCGGCGAGCCAGAAAAAAATGGCAATTTTGCCGAGAAACCCAGCGCCCTTGCGTCCTTTTAATCGACCTGATACCAATCACGTTGGGAGCTGATTGTTGTACAAAATGTAATCCAGGCGTTCTTCTCGCGCGCGCGAAGTCCCTAGTATGCGATTCCCGCGCCCCGGGAAGGACGCCCACATATTTCACCTACTTACCAAGAGAGTGGGTGCTGTCTCGCGGCAAGTCAGTGATGCGCCGCAAGCCAGGCACCTGCTCTGCTGCGGGAGAAGGATGCGTAGCGATTTGATTATTGGTATGGCCGGCTCGGGGGGTGACGGCATCGTCTCGGCCGGAGAATCGTTGATCACGGCGGCGGCGTTGGAGGGATACCACGCCATCATGACCAAGAGCTTCGGCTCCCAGATCCGCGGCGGTGAATCCTCTTGCCGGCTGCGGATTTCGACGGACGAGGTTCTCAACCCACACGGCACACTCGACGTCGCCATCGCCTTGAACTGGGAGGACTTTCTGAAGTTCGGTGCCGAGCTTCCGGTCGACGGCCGAACGGTGGTGATCTATGAAAGCAAGACGGGCGTCGCGCCTGATGCCATCCCGCTGGCGGGAGTGAAACCCCCCGAAGTGATCGCCGTACCGATCGAAGATCTCGCCAAGAAAGCGGCGGGGACCGATAGGGCGAAGAACACCGTGGTGCTCGGGCTGCTGGCTGGCTGGTTCGGGATCGCCCGTGAGGCGATCATCTCCGGCATGCGCAAGAAGTGGGGCAAGAAGAGCCAGGAGATCGTCGAGGCCAACGAGCGCGCCTTTGCCGCCGGCATCGCCTACGCGGAGGAGCATCCGTTGCACGGCAGGGCACCGATGACACCGCCCCAGAACGGCAAGGCGCACATGGTCACCGACGGCAACGACATGTGTGGTGCCGCCGCGATCTTCTCCGGCTGCGAATTCTTCAGCGGTTACCCGATCACACCTTCCACCGAGGTCATGCAGTTTCTCAACCGCGAGATCTGGAAGTATGGCGGCACCGTGCTGCAGGCTGAGGATGAGATCGCGGGAGTCGGTGCGGTGGTGGGGGCGTCGTTTGCCGGCAAGAAAGCTATGACCGTGACGTCCGGGCCAGGCATGTCGCTGAAATCCGAGATCCTCGGCCTGGCCACTATTGCGGAGTTGCCGCTGGTTTGTGTCAATGTGCAGCGTGGGGGCCCATCGACGGGCATCCCGACGAAGAGCGAGCAAGCCGACCTCTTCCAGGCGATTTTCTCCGCCCACGGCGATGCTCCCCGTCCGGTATTGGCGCCAATCAGCGTCGCGGACGTATTCCGCGTCACCGTGGAAGCGTTCAATATCGCCGAACAGTATCAGACGCCGGTGATTATTCTCTCCGATCAGGAGATCGGGCAGCGCAAGGAGACGGTGGGCTCCATCGACACGAACGTACAGCGGGTCGAGCGCCGCCGGCCGACGCCTGCGGAGCTGAAGGACTATGTGCGCTTCCGGATCACCGATTCCGGGATCAGTCCGATCAGCAAGCCCGGCATGCTGTCCGGCAACTACTTGGCCTCCGGGATCGAGCACAACGAGCGCGGGGCGCCCACCGCTTCCGGCGAGATCCACGCGCGCATGAACGAAAAGCGCATCAAGAAGCTCATGCCGCTGAAGACGCGCTACGACCTGTTCATCCAGGAGGGCGATGTCGACGCGCCGCTCGGCCTGATCAGCTGGGGCAGCGTGGCCGGTGTCGCGATGGAGGCGTTCCGGCTGGCGCAGGCCGAGGGTTTACGCGTGAGGCTACTGGTGCCCAAGCTTCTCTACCCCGTTGCGGAGGAGGTTTATCAAGACTTCTTCGCCACGGTGAAGGCGGGGCTGGTCGTGGAGCAATCGCACCAGGGACAGCTGTACAGAGTCATTCGGATGTACGTCGACGTCCCGAGCGGCTTGAAGTCGCTCGCCCGCAGCGGCTCGAATCCGATAGTCGCCAGCCACGTGCTGGAGCGATTACGCAAGATGGCTCTGGTCCTGCAGCGCACACAGGTTCCCGAACCCCAGCCCCAGGAATGAGGGCGTCGGGATCACGAGCCGAAAACCACAGAGAGGCTTACAGCGATGAATGCGGAAGCAGCAGCGCAAGCTGT
>Ga0326727_10019319_pt1 | contig 13720 bp, 6 predicted proteins | sample MB2enrmetagenome_FD_207643 | JGI IMG/M metagenome (GOLD analysis project Ga0326727, IMG submission 207643) | Lab enriched peat soil microbial communities from McLean, Ithaca, NY, United States - MB29MY | ecosystem: Environmental > Terrestrial > Soil > Wetlands > Peat | place: USA: New York... | reverse complement strand
ACTGCGGGTGAGCCGACGCGGTCGATGATATCGAGGAGTTGCTCGGCGCTCAGCCAGCTTTCCATGCCCAGCGATACGCCCGCCTTCTCCGCCTTGGGCGCAACGGCTTTGAGACGCTTCACGACCTCGTCAACGCCCGGTTTGTCATCGCGCAGGTCGTCCTTGCCAAAGAACGCAAGCAACACTACTCGCTTGCCGAGAGCCAGGCATACGTCAATGGAGTCGCTGACCCACTCGATCGTGCGCGGGTCGCTCTTGTAGGGAACGTTGTTCAATTCGCCGATAGCGAGCGACGCAATCTGCAAACCAGTCCGGGCCGCTGCGTCGCGGTATTGCTGCTGCACCTCCGCTGTCCGCAAATGCATGTTGTCTGCCACCGAGCCGAGGCTGATCTGCACGCCGTCCAGCCCGATCTGCTTCGCGAGATCGAACGCAGAGGGGTCACCGGTCTTGCCGAGCGACCAATCGCACGCGCCGATTCTGAACCGGCGCTGGTTCGCCGCGAACAGCGGCGAGGAAAAGGTGAGGGCCGCGGCGGCCAGCATGGTACCGCCAAGCATCTGGCGGCGGGAGATGGGGGAGGTTTTCATCGGGACGACAGAAGTAGGGAAGAAAAGGAACTTAGGCCATGTCGCGCCGTTTGCGAAGCATCCAGTCGGCGCTCAAAAGTAACATGAGACCCCCAAGGATAAATGGAGTGTTCCAAAGGCTGTTATAACTTACATGCTGCTCCTCGGTTGTTTTAACATCCAGCCCGCTTAGGACCTGATCCAGTTGATCCTGTTCGCAGAACTGGCCGCCGCTCGCTTTTGCGAGTAGCTGGAGCACCTCGACCGCCTGGGGCCGCGGATTGGTCTCGGGAGTGAATGGCTTCACGTAAAAGGAAAAGGGAGGCGATTCGATCTTTCGTCCGTCAAATTCCGCCTCGGCCCAGGCTGTGCACATTCCGCCCACGTCCGCCTTGTAGGTCGCCGCATATACCGGCCCGACCGCCCCGGCGCTTACGGAAGATTGCATCGGGTAGGGGATTTTCCTGCCGTCCGGAGTCTGGATTACGAGCGTGACCGGGATGGTTGCACCCGCGGAGGCCTTCGAGCCGCCGGCCCGGGCGGTGAGGCTCAAGGTATCGCCAAGGAAAAGCTGCTCCACGTCGGCCGAGAGATCGAGATTGAATTGATCGACCTGCGAGGCTGACGGCATCAGCCACTGCATAAGTCCGTCCCAAAACGAGAGATACTCATCCTGCTGCCCCGGCTCGAGCTGCCACCGCCAGAGCGAATTCGACATGATCGCCGCCACCTTCCCCTGTCCGAACCGTTGCGTCACGATCAGCGGCTCGTTATCCGCCGTCAGGACCGTGGTCGCGCCGGCGGAGGGCTTGCTGCCCGGGTAGATCGAGAGCACCGGCATCGGCCGGTTCCATTTCTTCACCAGCGATTGCAACGCCGGATGCGCCTGCCCCTCCTTCGTGAGCACAGTCTTGAACTTTCCCTCCTGTGCGGGCGCGGACCAATCCCGCTGCACCGGAAGCAGCGTCTTGAGCGGCGATGACGCAAACCCGGACGCCCCCCAGGCATCATCCCCGCCCAGCAGGATGAGGCTGCCCCCTTCGTCCACGAATTTCACCAGCGACTTCGCTCGCTCCACGCCCAACGTCTCCGCGTCCATGTTGCCGAGGATTGCGATCTTGAATTGCGCAAGCTGATCGTGCGCCATCGTCAAATTCACGCTCCCGGCGTGTCCGACCGACATCAGTTTTCCATCCGGCCCCTGGAGCAGGATAATCGGGGTAACCTCCTTGCTCCGCTCCAGCGCCCGCTTCAGGAACTTGAAATCGAATCCCGGCACTCCCTCGACGTACAGCACCCGGTTCTTCGAATCGGTAACGTCCACCGCGACCGAGAACTCGTTTTCGTTGGTAACCAGTTGCTTCGGCAATAGAGGCACTTTGACCTTGTAAGTGAATGTCCCGATGATCGGGTGATCGAGCTGGAATTTCACTTCCCGGCTTCCCCCTTCCGCCGGAATCTGAAGCGGGATTTCCTGGAGCATTTTGTCGTTCTCGTAGAGCTGAACGTGCAGCGGCGCCCCCTTCGTCCCGTTCGCCCCGATCACCGCCGTCAACTCGCTCTGCCACCCCGCCACGACCCGCCGAGGCGTATCGACCCGGATAACGCGAACATCAGGGACTTCCTCCCACGAATCCGGCGGCTCCAGCCGCACCGAATAGATTGGCGCCGGCCAGGGTCCGGCAGTCCACTCATTCCCCAGTTCCCGCGTATCATTTCCATCAGACAGTAACAGGACTCCAACGAGCGGTTGGCCACTGTATCGACCGAGGATTTGTTGGAGACTATCACGCAGATGCGTGCTATCCCCAGTATCCTGCGCCGTGACGAGGTCTCGCAACCCCGCCCGCGGATTGACCGCATTATCAAAAGTATAAACGTCCACTTGCGCTTTCGCCGGGATGACGGATGCCCAGTGTCCCTTCAGCACTTTCTGCACGTCCTCCCAGCGCGTCGGGATGCCCGGTTTCGGCGAAAGCCCCATGCTGGCTGAGGTATCCACGATCACAATAAAACGGGGCCGCAATTGCTCGTTTTCACTGTGCCGCTCCGCCGGTCGGAACAGGCACCAGCCCAGCAGGATAATAAACGCGATCCGCAGCAGCCCGAGAGAGATCCGGCCATGATTCGGCGAGAGATATCGCAAGAAGCAAAATAGTGCGGCGAGCACAGCAAGAACGAGCCCGGCAACGATGAATTGCTGGGGCATGGTGTGTTCGTAGAGAATCTCGCGCATCGGCTAGGCGGGGACGGTGGCGGCGTGTTTCGTGAGAACGCGGCCGGAGGCGTGGACGGTGAGAGTATCGCTGATCGTGGCGCGTTTCCGGCACGCGCGATTGGCCATATAAAGTTCAAGCACCGAGAGGAGCAGGACTGCCCAGAGAGCGACCTCGCTCAAAGGCTTTCCGACGCGGTGTTCCTGGATCTGGCGGAGCAATTCGTCGGAAGCAGTTGAAATCGTGACATTCTTCAAGCCGGTCACGGACGGAATCTCCGCGGGAGAAATGGGTTTTAAATTACTCTCGGTACGATCGAGATTTACCGCCATTAGAGGTTCGGGAGAGCCGGGACCGGTTTGCGAAAGGTAATAGTAGCCGGGCTTCGTAACGTCATCGACGATGAGCGAGTAATCGCCGCCGCGGTTGCCTCTAAGGACCTTTCGGATCGGCAGCGACTTGTGGTCCGGGGTGATAAGCGTCGTTCCGTCCGGCACCTGGCTGACGACATCCGAGAGGATGAATGAAGAGGAGGGCTTTGCCTGGACCTTGTCCTGGCGGATTCCGCAGGCCATGCGCACCGTCTGGTGCACGAGTGGCAAAAAGAAGGGCGAGAGTGGCAAATCGCTCCATTGGCGGTCCGCCGAGACGGAGAAGACCAGGACGCGGCCCGCTCCGAAGGTGCGTCCAAGGAGGAGGGGATTTTCCGAAGAAGCACCGATCAGCGCCTTGGCATCTGGATTCCACTTATCGAATGCGAGTCGGCGCTGAACAGCGGCGCTGGGACTGGTGCCGGGCGGCATCTTGAGGCCGGCAAAGAGCGGGTCGAGCGGATCGAGAAGGACGAGCGGCTGGCGTTCGGGGGATTCGACATTGTCGAGGACGCGCTTGACCGGCGCCGGCAGGAAGGAAAAGGCATTGTAATCCTCCGGTTTCGCGCGGTCGCCGGGGAAAATGGCGACTACCCCGCCTTTGTGAACGTACTCCTGGAGGGAAGCGATGGCGGGACCGGGGAGCGGCAGGGCATTGATGAGGAAAATACAGGGGTAATTATCGAGCGTCTCCGAGCCGAGCGCCGCGGGGTCGATTCGCTTTGCCTGAACGGGAGCCTTGTCCGAAGGAGCCAGGGCGTGCTGAACGAAAAAGGCGTCGTCCGCCGAGCCTGCGACGAGAATAGGGAGGCTCTCGTGGGACTTGAGCAGCAGGAGGTAATCATTGTCCAGCATCAGCGGATCATCGGAGGTCTGGACGCGGACGGCGTGGGTGCCCGCCGCCATGGGAGGGATGTTGAACATTAAATTGTAACCGCCATTGGCGGCGAGGTCCACGGAACGGCGGACGACCTCGCGATTATCGACGTAGAGCGTGACCGAGGTCTGCTGCGGCGGGCCGGTGTGGCCGATCGTTACCAGCAGTTCGGGCGCGGTATCCGTCATGATGAGCGGAGGCTGGGTTTCGACTGCGATGGGGGCGGTATTGACCGGGTCCCTTGCCCCGAGGAGCGAAACGAAAACCGCGATATCCTTATCCACGCGGTCCGGGCTCCAGGCGGAAGTGATGTGTGTCTGGCTGGCAGCGAGGGAGGGGAGAGGTGCAGCAGTGGCCGGAGCACCCGTCTTTGTCGAATTGCGGAAGCCGTCCCACGCGCTGTTCTGGCCATCGGAGACGATGAATAGCTCGCGCTCATTGCCGATATTCTTGACCGTGTCGAGGGCGGCGATCGTCGCGTCACTGAGGCTGGACGGCGTGTACCGGAACTCCTGCGCCTTGACCGTGGCGATAGCAAAATCGAGATCGCCGGTAGGCTCGCCGATGAGGGGTACCACTGTGTCTGCCGCGAGGAAAATCGAAACACGGTCGCCTTTATTGAGGCCGCGGATGATTGAGATAACAGCGTCCTTCGAGATGTCCCATACACTGCGACCGTTGATCTCGTAGCTCATGCTGTAGGAGGCGTCCCAGACGATGGCGACATCCCGGCGCGAGGAGCCGAGCAATGAGCCGAAGCTGCTATGGCCGGAAAGGCGCGCAACCGGCTTTGCGAAGGCAAAAGCGATCAGCAACATCAGCAGGGTGCGCAGCAGCCAGAGCAGAAAGTTCTCCATGCGGATCTTCGTGGAGGACTGTTTTTGCGCGAGTTTGAGGAAACGAATGGTACTGAAGCGCATCCGCACCGTCTGGCGGCGCGCCATAAGGTGCAGGACCAGAGGAACCACCGCCGCGCCGGCGGCGGAAAGGAACATGGGGTTAAGGAACGTCACCGTGAGAACCGCTTACGCTCCTCCAGATAGGCGCGGACGAAGGTGTCGAACGGCTCGTTCGTCTTTATCATCCGGTAGTCGACATTCATTTCGGCGAAAGGTTTGCGGTACCCCTCGAGGAATTCGCCGAAAACAGTACGGTAATTATCCGCTATGGCCTTCGGGTCGACGACCACCGTCTCGCCGGTCTCCATGTCCACGAATTCGGCCCCCTTCTTAAATGATAAATCCACCTCCATGGGGTCGAGGATGTGGAAGACGATCACGTCGTGATGAAGCTTCCGGAAATGGGCGACCGCGCGGACGATATCCGCCTGATCATCGAGCAGGTCGGAAAAGAGGATAACCAACGCCCGGCGGCGGATGGAATCGGCGATGCGATGAAGGGTCAGCGCGGTGCTAGTTTTGAGAGCAGGCTTGTAGCGCTTCAGCGTGGCGAGTGCGTTGTTAAGGTGGGAGAAGGAATTGCGGGCGCCAATGTTGGCGTCCATTTTCTCGGCGAAAACACACATCCCGACGGAATCCTTCGCCTTTACCACGACGTATCCGATAGCGGCAGCCAAGTGGCATGCGTAATCGTACTTGGACTCCAGCCCCTCGGAGGCGTAGGCCATGGAAGCGCTACGATCCACAACCAGATAGACGCGGAGATTGGTTTCATCCTCATAGCGGCGGACGAAGTAGCGGTCGGTGCGCCCCAAGACTTTCCAGTCGAGGTGCTTGGGATCGTCGCCGGGGTTGTAGTTGCGATGTTCGGCAAACTCGGTGCTGGAGCCCTTGTTCGGGCTGCGGTGACGCCCGGCGAGCGAGCCCTCGACGACGTAGCGCGAGTTGATGGCGAGGCGCCCCAGTTTGTGGAGTTCGGCGGGTTTGAGGAAGCTGGCGATCCCGTCGGCGGGCATTTGGGTTCAGGAGGGTTGGCGTGGACCGGGAATCGCCACGCGCAATAATGAAAACCGGCCCGAAGGGATTGGCAAGCCTGCTTTGCTGCAATCATGGAGATGGAGCTTTGACTGGCCTGGCGCCTGAGGGGTCGGGTTGAGGCAACGACGTGCTTGATCGCGCAATATCCCTCACAAACCCGCAGGTGCGCGGTATACCCCATTAAACATCCTTTAGGGTCGGGCGGTGGCCGGGGTTAATCCTCGAAGCGGAAATTGAACCGGGTATCTGGCGCAACGTCGCCGACGGTATAGAAGTCCATGATGTCCGGGTGATCGCCGATGTTATCGGCCCACTTGAAGTCGAACTTCAACCTGCTGGATGGATTGAGGCCGAGGAGGCGGCGGGGGATTGCGATTTCCAGATCGTTGGCGGACCAGCGGATTTCGGCAGAGCCTGCAGCGGCCCAATTCCATTTTCCGCCAACGTTCGTTTCGACGGTGCAGGCATTGCCGTTGCGGGTGCGATTGATGAGAAAGTCATAGCCGTGCCAGCCGGTGGCGGAATTAGCGTCGACGTCGAGGAGGAGCATCATCCAATTCCTGTCCGTGGCAGGGGAGAGTGGATGGACGGTTCGCGCGTGGAAGTAGACGTAGTCGGAGTTGCGAGCGACCTGGGCGACGGCGATTTCGTTGCGGGAGGTCTTGCTGGTGTAATGGGTGTGGGGCGGCGCGCCGTCGCAATCGCGGTCGGCCATGTTACCGACATTGTTTCGATAGACGGGGCGCACGTAATTCCAGAGGCGGAAGTCGCCGGTCATGGGGATGGTAGTATTCGCCGAAGGTTGCTCCGGCGCCGCCATGCCTTTGTAGCGGCGCATATTGGCGATCATCTGCCAGTAATAGTTGTCGTTATAGCCGCCTTTCATCGGCTCGAGGTCGCGGTCGAAATCCATGTTGAACTCATCGACGATATAGCCTTCACCGGGTTTTGTGGACTTATCGAGGAATATGACGCCGGGGCGCTCCCAGACGGAGGCGATCCATTCGTTCCAGCCGGTCACGAGGAGGATCGGCGCGCCGACTTTTTCCGCGCGGTCGAACTGGTATTGGAAAAAGAGGCCGCGTGGGTTTTCTTTTGAAAGGTATTGGGCGTTGTATTTTGGGGTGAAGCCGGGAACGCAACTCACTCCGCCGACTTGCATGGCATCCCAAATGGGGCCTCCGGAGGCCTTTGATACGACGGTCTGTTCAATCCGGCCTTCGGGATCTTTCGCCGGATGGGTGGGATTCGCGTCGGCATAGCGCCATCGGGTGGCGGTTTCCTTCGGGTTCTCGTCTGGCCAGCCGCCGGGGCGCCAGGTGAAGTAGTTCTGAATTTCGTGGAGGAGCTCGGGATGCTTGAGTTTCGAGGCGTCGGTCGGCATCGGCGCGATGATGAGAGGCCTGCCGCGCCAACGGAACCACATGTCGTCGTGGATGCCGGGCTTGTACCAACGGGTGTAGATGGTTTCGACTTTCCACTCGGGATCGGTGTGGAGGAAGAAGACGAAGCGCGGCACCTGGACGCCGCTGGATTTCAATTCCCCGGCTGTCCTGATGAGGGTATCGATTTCCGGCTGATAGACGTCGAGGTTTGTGGAATCGAAGAAAAGGAAGTCGAAGCTGGCATTGGAAATCATGCAAAGATGCTTGCGGATAACCCATGGGTCGGAGGAACGGTAATAGCCGAAGAGAGGCTCGCCCCAATACCACGTCGGGTTGGCCACGCCGTTTTTCGTAACAGCCTCCCAAGGCCATGCCGCGGGATGGGCCTGGAGAAACCTGGTGACATCGTAATCCGGCCCCCAATGTGTTTCGGGGCGAAGCCATGTAAAGTAGAAGAGACCGACCCAGCGATTGGGACGGGGGTCGCCGACCTCGGAGTAAGTGGGCAATTGGCGGCCGAGATTGTCGGTGGCGGTCCAATTGGAATTCCGGATGATTACTTGCGGGCTGTTTTCGGAAAGTGACTGGGCCGCGGGTGCGCCATGGCTCAGCAGAAACAAGCAGGCGCCAAGAAAGAGGTGGCGCATGTGATTCCACATGGACGGACGGATTGGTGGCGGCCTGCGGCCCATGGTTACCGCTTGGACAGGCCCAGGGTCCGGAGGGACAGACGCTGGCGCGCGAGCGGACATCAGAGTTTGGCCCTGCCGGGCTTTGCGGGAGGCTGGAAGACGTTGACTCCCTGGACCTGCACGTTGCGGGCGTAGAGCTTGTCGCCGCAGGCGGCGTAAAGGACATCGAACTTAGGTCCGCCGAATGCGAGCGCAGTGACCCTGCCAGAGGGGAGCGGCAGGATGCATTGGTTATGGCCCGAGTTATCGGAAGTCTGGATGCCAATGCGAGTGGCGACATATAAAGTGCCATTTGTGCTGACGGCAAGGCCATCGGCGCCACTGTCATCGGCAGTGTCCGGAACATAGAGCCAGTATAAGTGTTCCTTCCCAGAGAGAGAGCTATCGGGATTAACCTGGTACTCATAGACCCAGTGGGAGCGTTCGTCGGCAACATCGAGGCGCCAGTCGTCTTGCGAGAGCGCGATGCCGGCGGCGCCCTTGAGGCCGGTGTCCACGAGTTTCTTTACGCCCGTGGCGTTGACGAGCCAAACCTGGCTCCGACATGTCCCGAAGGGGCCGGGAACCGTCACATAGAAATTCCCGTGGCGTGTGGCGAAGATTGCGTGGCCTGGCAAGCCGGAGGCAATCGTGCGGTCATTGCCATTTGAATCGAAGGCCAGCAGGTTGCCGGTGGCCTGTGAAACGCCGTAAAGGCTGCCGTCCGTTCCGGTGGTGAGGCCGGAGACCTGTCCTGCATCGGTGGAGAAGGGGACGAGTTTGCCATCGGCGCCAGTCTTGTAGATTTTATTGGCGGGGGTATCGGCAACGAAAACCTCGCCCTGGGGATTGACCGTCAAGGCGCGAACGTCCTGGAGGCCATCGGCTACGAGGCGCCACGGCTGATTTGGGAGAACGATATCATTAACCCGCGGCGGATTGGAGCCGGAGACAATAGGAGCAGGCCAATCGCGCCAAAGCCACTGCATGCCGACGGGGATCATGTCCTTCCACTTATCCATGTGTTTGCCGTCACTTACCATATATTGGACGTCATAGCCGGAGAAGGCGAGGGAGGTGCTGAGCTTCTCGTTATCCATGAAGAGATCGCCACTGGTGTTATACATGTCGTCCTTGCCAACATGCATGAAGATGCGCAAGGGCTTGGCCTCGTACTTGCGGACCAGGTCTGAGTAACACCGGCCACGGGTGAAGGGAAAGGCGCCGCTGACGGAAAAGACACGGCGGAAAGCCTCGGGATGCTCCCATGCGACGGTAAAGGCGATGCTGGCGCCGCTGGAGCCGCCGCCGATACACCGATCGTTGGGATTGGTGGAGATATTCAAGTGTTGCTCGCGAACGATGGTGGGCAGGAGCTCATCGGTCAGGAACCGCTCGTAGTCGTCGCCGAGGCTATTGTACTCGAAGCTGCGGTTGACGCGTGGTTGGGAGTTGGCATCTGGGGCGGGCACCTTGCCCGGCGTAATGAAGACACCGATGGTGACGGGCATCTGGTGGTTCGCGATAAGTTGATCGAAGGTCTCGGTATAGGTCGGATTGATGCCGTCCTGGCCGACGTAAAGGCACGCGGGCCTGGCGGGGTCATATTGCTGAGGCACATAGACCCAGTAATCGCGCTCGGTGCCGGGAAAGATTTTGCTCTGGTTAAATGTGTACTTGGTGATGACGCCCCTTGGCACAGGTACGCCGGGCGATGCGGCAGGTCCCTGCGCGGGCGAATGAGTCGGCATCAGCAGGGAGGCGACCAGGAAGATAATCGCAAGAGCGGGAGTCGAGCGCAGTCGCGAGAAGGTGAGGGAAGTGACAGAAATATGTGAGTTCATGGAGCAGGCCTGATCTTAAAGTTTGATGGGCAGTGGCTTTGTCGGTTGATCAAAGGCGTGGAAGCCTTTTACCTTCACCTTTCGTTTGTAGACCTTGTCGCCGCAGGTGGCGTAGAGAATATCGAAGGCTGGACCACCGAGGCAGATGGTGGAGAGGGGCTGTGCCGGCGCCGAGATGACGCCCTGTGCGTGGCCCTGGGTACCCAGGATCTGAATGCCCATACGGGTCGCGGCAAAAACGATGCTGGATGCCCGCTCGACGCACAATCCGTCAACGCCGCTATCGTCGGCGTCATCAGGTTTGTGAAGCCAGTAAAAATGCTGCTTATCAGACAAGGCACCATCGGGGTTGATTTGGTAACTATAAATCCAGTGGGAACGCCCATCAGCGACGCTGAGAAGCCAGCCGTCGGAAGAAACTGCGATGCCTGTCGCACCCTTGAGGCCAGTATCGACTACTTTCTTATCGCCGGCGGGACTAATGAACCAGACCTTGCTTTTCTCGGCGCCTGCGGGACCTGGTTCGGTTACATACAAGCCGCCGGAGTGGAGCGCGATGAGATCGTGGCCATGAATGCCATTGGCAATGACGCGGGCGTTTCCAGCGGAGTCGAAGGCGAGAACATTTCCGGTTGTCTCGGATACTCCGTAGAGCATGCCGTCTGCGCCGAAGGTGAGCGCGCTGGCATGTTGAGCGTCATTCTGGAAGGGCTCCGTTTTGCCATCGAGACCAATCTTGTATATCCGGTTTGCGCCTGTATCCAGAAAGAAGACTTCGCCCTTTGGGTCGACGGTAAGACCGCGGGCGTTGTTGTAGCCGGCGCCGGCTTCAGTCCATGGTTCGTCCGGGAGCAATGTGTCCTGGAGCCGCGACGAGCCGATGCTGGCCTTGATGGGCGCGGGCCAGTCGCGCCAGAGCCACTTCATGCCGTCCTCGAAGCCGTCCTCGTAATTGACGCAATGTTTCCCCTGGAGTTCCTGAAAGTAATAATCGTAGCCGGCAAATTTGAGCGCACGGTCCATCTCATGGTTATTCTGATTCCAACTGCCGCCGGCATTGACCATGTCATCGGTGCCGACATACATATAGAGGCGCATCGGCCGGGGCTCGAACTCGCGCACATAGAGCGGCAGGATATCGCCGCCACGGAAGGCGGCGAGACTGGCGCTCGCGGCATAGACGCGGCGGAAACCATCGGGGTACTCCCAGGCCGTATTGAAGGCGCAGATGCCTCCGCTGGAAGCGCCACCTATGGCATGATCATCCGGATTCTTCGAGAACGTGATATTGTAGGTTTTCTCGACGTATGGGACGACCTCTTCGAGGATAAAGCGTCCATAATCGCCGCCGAGGCTGTCGTATTCATAACAACGGTTCGAACGGCGTTCCTGTTCCGGCGAGGGCGCCTCCATGCTGCCCGGCCAGATGAAAATGGCGACGGTGATGGGTATCTGCTTGGTGAAGATCAACCTATTGAGAACGCCGGGGAACTTGGGTCTAAAGCCGTCCTGACTTACATACATGCATGCCGGCGTGCCCGGGATGTATTCCTTCGGAATATAAATCATGAACTTATGCGTGGTGCCAGGGAATATCTTGCTGTTATCGAAAGTGCCCGGCAGTAATTTGCCGCGGGGGGTCTGGACCCATGCGACGGCAGGCTGGGCGGTGCCGAGGGTGATGGTGATACCGCCGAGAATGAATCCGGTATTCTTTCCGATGGAAATGCGAAAGTCGGCGGAGCCGCAGCGATCGTCGAAACGGGCATCGGTGACGGGAATGACGGCTTGTTTCCACGTCTTGGTATTGGTGAGGGTGATGGTGCCGGCTAGCTTGGCAGCCCCTGTTGTGGGATCGGCTACGAGGGAGTCATAGACGAGATTTACGCCGCCGGCGCCCTGGTCGTAATAGTCCACGGTAAATACGACCGAGGGATGGCCGCCGTCTTTGAAGTCGTCATCCTTGATTTCGAAGAAGGCGCGCTCCTCCTGTGCCGCCGCGGGGAATGTCCAGGCGCGGCGACCGTCGACTAGGGCTGTGGGGATGCGTTGATTCTTCCTTGCCGGCTTAATGTCGATATTATGGCCGGGGCCGGGCGCCGCTGTGAGGGAAGGTGCATCGGCTGCCCAACCATGGATGCCAGCGAGTAAGCCAAATGCGTTCAGGGTGGAAAATGCAGCGATGCGAAACGCGGTGATGAATAGTGGACGGAGCATGGATGGGTGATATTTGACCGGGGAGATTGCCCGGCGGGGTGAGGGAGTTCTAACAGAGTTCCCGAAGGCGACGAAATCTATTTTTGAGCGGTATTTGCAGAGGCTGCTAGCTTTTATGGATGATTACGGATGTGTAGAGCGTGGTTGGGCCGACGGTGATCTGGAGCCGATGCGGGGTGAGGAAACGGCTGGAGAGTATTGGCGCCGCGTCCGGAGAGAGGGACGTGATTTGCGGGAGCTTTTCGCCCCAATCGGAAGGGAGAGCGACGCTGAAGGTGATTGGAGTGGCGGGAGTGAGAGTGTCGGATGCGATATCGATGTTGGTGTTACATATATCGACAAATAAGCTATGGTCATCGCCATGCAGGTTTATACCTGTTTTCCAGTCGACGTTTGTTGCGTCCAGGATAAGTGGCGATCTGTCTTTGAGAGCGGTCTTAATTATATTGGCGAATTCGGGGAGTTGTTTGGGGCGTTCGGTTGTGGACTGGTAGAAGGCGTATCCCGGATCGACGGGGAGATAGATAACTGTTCCTTTGCCGAGGGTTCGCTCGGTTTTTGAGCCGGGAAGTAGGGGTTGAAGCGTCGAACCGGAGGGGGCCGGGTCGAAGTTGCCGGATTCGCCGAGATGAGTTCCGCATTTGCCGGCGATGACGAGGGAGCCGCCGGCTTTGACCCACTTTGTCAGGGAGGGGAGGTCTTCGCTGGGGAAGACGGCGGCTGAGGGAATGATCAGGACGCGAAGATGATCGAGGAGGTTGAGCTTCCATTCCGGCACGGCCTGCCATGGGACATGAAGGAAGGCGAGGGCGGTGCCCCAACCATAGATGGAAAAGCTGTGCGGCTGATCGTTGTGGGCCCGGAGCCCGCCGGGGAGAAGTTCGAGTATCTGAGAGGAGGAGGAATAGTAGAGGCCGACCTCTTCGATCGGCTTGCGTTTTGCGAAGACGGGGGCGGCCTTGTGCATGAATGCGAAAAATGGTGCGTCCGATTCTTCGGCGCCGGCGGTGCGGGAACCGCCATAATGGGGCATCGCGGTCGCGTCGAATGCGAGGGCTTGCGCGTAGAGGACGCGGGCAAGATTGGGTTTCCCTTCTTCATTGGGAGGGACGTAGAGCCATGCGTTGACATAGCGGCTGCGGGCATGCTCGCGCGCCAATTGGTAAACGGGAACGTAGCTGCCGAAAGGGGGGAACATCAATCCGCGCGGCCCGGCGGTGATTCCCCAACCGGAGGAAAGCTCCGTGCTGACCATGTCGAGATCGCCGCGGGGCCAACCGAGCGAAAAGCCTGGTATGTCATTGCCGGATACGAGGAAGTCGGGTTTGCCGGCGGCGGCTGCCTCGGTCTTGATGGTGTGATAGAAAGCGGAAAGAGTCTTTGTGCCTGTCTGGCGCTTGTAGATAAGATAGGCGCGCCAGAGGGGATCCTCGGACCAGCGGGGATCGAGCCATTTGCGATCCTTGAGGTTTGCGGGATCGCCGCCGAATTGGCGGCAGCGATTTTGCAGGTAAGTCCGGATATCGAAATGCTGGAGGTCGGATACGCCCGTCGCCGCGAGCTGTGAGGGGGTGAAGTGAAGGGGCAGGTAATCGCGAAAACCGGCGACAGACCATTCGCCGAAGGCCTTGAG
>Ga0326727_10019318_pt1 | contig 13722 bp, 14 predicted proteins | sample MB2enrmetagenome_FD_207643 | JGI IMG/M metagenome (GOLD analysis project Ga0326727, IMG submission 207643) | Lab enriched peat soil microbial communities from McLean, Ithaca, NY, United States - MB29MY | ecosystem: Environmental > Terrestrial > Soil > Wetlands > Peat | place: USA: New York... | reverse complement strand
ACCACCTTCGGCAAGGGCCTCGTCCAGACCGTCTTCAACACCTTCGACGACACCGGCCTCGCCCTCACCACATACCACTACTACACCCCCTCCGGCCGCCTCATCCAGCGCGACTACAACGGCGTTTCGGCCTACGACTACTTCTTCGTCCGCGACGGCGCCAAGAAGGCCGACAAATCCAACCTCGAAGTCAAGCTCACCGACTCCGGCCGCACCGTCTACGGCGGCGGAGGCATCACCCCAGACGAGAAGATCGACTTGCCCGACCTCAACCGCTTTCAGATCTCGCTGCTGCAACAGCCGAACTCCGTCTTCTTCATCAACTTCGCCAAGCACTACCTGGCATCCCACACCGTCTCCCGCGACTTCGCCGTCGACGACGCCGTCCTCCAGCAGTTCAAGGACTTCCTCAAGGCCAATCAGATCGACTTCAGCGACGCCGACATCGCAGCCAACCTCGACTGGATCAAAACCAACATAAAAGCCGAGCTCTTCACCTCCCAGTTCGGCCAGCTCGAGGGCCTCAAGGTCCGCGCCCAAGCAGACCCCGAGATCGCCAAGGCCATCACCTTCCTCCCCGAAGCCATGGCCCTCGAAGACCGCGACAATGGCCCCCAGAAAACCGCCAGCCTCGCCCAATAGACCCGATTCACGTCTTCCTCTTTGCTCGTCATCCTGAGCGGAGTTTGGCGCGCACTCGCGCCAAACGTAGTCGAAGAGCCTGTCCTGAGCTTGTCGAAGGAACCTGCGGTTGCGTGTTGATAATCGTCATCCTGAGAGGAGTTTGGCGCGCACTCGCGCCAAACGCAGTCGAAGGACCCCGACGAACTTCGCTTCGCCCATACCCTCCGCACCTTTCTCCCAATCAATCCGCTTTTCGTTCTTCGGAGCGAGCGTGGGGCTTCAGAGGGTGCTGAAAACTCACGTTTTTGTCTTTCGGAGGGAGCAGGGGGCTTCAGCCCCCTGAAAAAAGCCAATGGTTTCAACGGGCTTTAGCCCCGGGCCTTCTGCACTCTCACTCAAATCATTTGCAATGGAAAGAAACGCTGAAGAGAAAACCCTGGAGCGGGAGACGGGGATCGAACCCGCAACCAACGGCTTGGGAAGCCGCTACTCTACCATTGAGCTACTCCCGCTTCACCTCAGAATTATACCCGCAACCCTCCCCGCAACGATTTGGCAGGCCTCTTTGTTTGTCATGCTTTTTTGTTTGTCATTCCCGCAGCCGGGGTCCCCAACGAGCGCACTTACTCGTTGGGGTAGACAGGGAATCTGCTTTTGTCCTTTCTCCCCCTCCGCCTTCTGCGCTACTCTTATCCCGCATCGCCGCCTGCTCCCCGCAGAGTTCCCCAGGAGACCCCTCATGCCCATCCTTCGCAACCGTCTCGCGCTCCTCACCGCCAGCCTCTTCCTCGCTACATCCCTTAGCGTCGCCCAATCCGCGCCCGCCCCCGCGCCCGCCGCCAAGCCCGCGCAATCCGTCGCCCAGAGGATCGCCGCATCCAAGGCCCTGCTCGACATCAACACCGCCACCGCCGCCCAGCTCAAGGCCCTCCCCGGCATGGGCGACGAGTACGTGCGGCGCATCATCGCTGGCCGCCCCTACACCGCCAAGAACCAGCTCACCACCCGCGGCATCATCCCCCAGTCCGCCTACGAACAGATCCGCGAACTCATCATCGCCCACCGCCCCAAGCCGTAGCGCGGCCGCCGCGCCGTCCCCGCGTTGACAAAGCTCCCACCAGCCGGTAACTTCAGTACAGATGAGCTTTTCGACCCAGCATCGAGGGCACCACCATCACCATGCGCAGCGCGTGTTGGCGGCAGTGTCCGGTCGGGCGAAGTAACGAAACCCACATCAGGATTGCAAAGGCCCGCCGACGCGCACACCGCGAGCGGGCCTTTTTGCTGCCCGCCGTCGGATCAGGGTCTCATGTTTATGTTGTCATTCTGACCCTGACCCTGAGCGCAGCCGAAGGGGAAGGGGAAGAATCCCCGCATTTGTTTTCGTTCAACCGAGAAAGAGAGAGATACGATGGACGCAGTGAATAACCCACCCGCAATCGACTTCGCCAAGATGGACGGCCTCGTCCCCGGCATTGTCCAGGACGCACGCACCGGACAGATGCTCATGCTCGGCTTCCTCAACGAAACCAGTTACCGCAGGACGCTGGACTCCGGCTTCGTCACCTTTTGGAGCCGCACCCGCCAGAAGCTCTGGATGAAGGGCGAGACCAGCGGCAACCGCCTGCGCGTCGTCACCGCCTTCACCGACTGCGACAATGACGCCCTGCTCTTCCGCGTCGTGGTCGAGGGCGACGGCCTGGTCTGCCACGAGGGCACCGTCAGTTGCTTCACCAAACCAATTCCCATGCCAAACTCCGCGGAGGCAAAATAATGGCCAACAAACTCAAGCTTGGAATCCCCAAGGGCAGCCTGCAGGACGCAACCATCGCGCTCTTCGAGCGCGCCGGCTGGCGCATCGCCGCCAATGGCCGCAGCTACTTCCCCGCCATCGACGACCCCGAGATCGAGTGCATGTTGGTCCGCGCGCAGGAGATGGCGCGCTACGTCGAGCACGGTGCCCTCGACGCCGGCCTCACCGGCAACGATTGGGTCCTCGAAAACCAGACCGACGTCGAGTACGTCACCAGCCTCACCTACTCCAAGGTCAGCCGCCAGCGCGTCAAGTGGGTGCTCGCCGTGCCCGAGGACTCGCCCTTCCAGAAGCCCGAAGACCTCGCCGGCAAGATCATCGCCACCGAGCTGGTCGAGTTCACCCGCCGCTACTTCGCCGCGCGCAACATCCCCGTCAAGGTCGAGTTCAGTTGGGGCGCCACCGAAGTCAAGCCCCCCACCCTGGCCGACGCCATCGTCGAGGTCACCGAGACCGGCTCCAGCCTGCGCGCCAACCGCCTGCGCATCATCGAGACGCTCATGGAATCCGAAACCCAGCTCATCGCAAACAGGTCCGCCTTCGCTGACCCGTGGAAGCGCGGCAAGATCGAGAACATCTCCCTGATGCTCAACGCAGCCATCGCCGCGCAGGGCCGCGTCGGCCTCATGCTCAACGCGCGCAAATCCCTCCTCGACGAAATCGTCGCGCAGCTCCCCGCGCTCAACTCGCCAACCATCTCGCACCTCAGCGACCCCGCGTGGGTCGCGCTCAACACCATCCTCGACGAGGCCGTCGTCCGCGACGTCATCCCCCGGCTCAAGGCCGCCGGCGCCACCGGAATCGTCGAGTATCCCCTCAGCAAGGTAGTTTTATAACCATGAAAACGACTGGCGCCGATGAACGCAGACAAAAATCGAATTGATTTTGATCGGTCGAATCGGTGCTTATCGGTGTTAAGGTTTTAGGAAAATCAGATGAAGCTGGTGCGAACATTTGGTCGGACCAAAAAGACCGCCGCCGCGTTGATCGAGACAATAGAAAAACGCGGCGCGCTCAACACCTCGAAGGTCGGGCCAGTCGTGCGCCGTATCCTCGCCGATGTTCAGCAGCGCGGCGATGCTGCCCTGCGCAGCTACGCCGCCAAGCTCGACGCCCTGCCGCCCGGCGCGCCGCTGCTCGTCTCACCTGAAGAGATGAAGACCGCGTGGAACGCCACGACTCCCACGCTACAGGCCGCAATGCGCGCCGCGCAGGCCAACATCCGCGCCTTCGCCGATGCGCAGCGTCCGAAAGAATGGACCATCGCTCCCGCCTCCGGCGTCGCCACCGGCCAACTTGTGCGTCCCCTCGAATCCGTCGGCTGCTACGTCCCCGGCGGCCGTTACCCACTCCCCTCCACGCTCCTGATGACCGTCACACCCGCGCAGGTTGCGGGCGTCGAGCGCATCGTCGTCTGCTCTCCCAGGCCAGCCCGCGAGACATTGGCCGCCGCCTGGCTTGCCGGCGTCACCGAGTTCTACCGCGTCGGCGGCGCGCAGGCCATCGCCGCACTCGCCTTCGGCACTGCCTCCATCCCCCGCGTCAACAAGATCGTTGGCCCCGGCAATCTCTACGTTACCGCCGCAAAAATCCTCGTCTCGGCAGAGTGCGGCATCGACATGCCCGCCGGCCCCACCGAAATCGTAGTCTGCAGCCAGACCGGCAGCCCCGCCGGAATCGCCGCCGACCTCGTCGCCCAGGCGGAGCACGATCCCGAGGCGCTCGCCGTCCTCATCACCGGCAACGCCGCGCTCGCCCAGGCAGTCCAGGCCGAAGTTAAAACTCAGTCGCAACGAAACGCCATCGCAAAACAGTCCCTCGCCGCGCAGGGATTTATATTCGTAACCGAATCCGTTGCAGAATCGCGCGCGCTCACCAATCGCCTCGCGCCCGAGCATCTGACGGTCGATACGAAGGCCGACCTGAGGTGGGTGAAGAACGCGGGATCGGTGTTTATTGGCGACTATTCGCCGCAATCCATGGGCGACTACATCTCCGGGCCCAACCACGTTCTGCCCACCGGCCGCGTGGGCCTCGTGCGCGGAGGCCTCAGTGTGATGGACTTCCTCAAAGTCATCACCGTCCAGCAGTACACGCGCCGTGCCCTGCGCGCCCTCGGCCCGCATACCATTGCATTGGCCGAATCCGAGGGCCTTGTGGCCCACGCCCAGAGCGTGCGAGTGAGGATGCGATGACACCAGCAACCAAAAAAGTTACAAATACATCGGCCGCCGCGGAATTTGTAACCCAATCTGTTCCGCAGCCGCGTCGCGCCGTGCTGGCCATGCCGGAGTATCACCCGCCGCTGGCCGGCCGCGATGCCCTGCGTCTCGACTTCAACGAGAACACACTCTCTCCCTCGCCCAGGGTGCTCGAGCGTATGCGCCAGATTACCGCCGAGGGACTGACGAAGTATCCCGAGCGCGAGGCCGTCGAGCGCATCGCCGCCGCCCACTTCGGCCTGCAATCAAACCAGGTGCTGCTCACCAACGGCGTCGATGAGGCAATCCACCTGGTCTGCGCCGCATTTCTCGAAGAGTCCGACGAGGCGCTCATCTCCACGCCCACCTTCTTCATGTTCGAAGTCAGCGCGCGCATGATGACCGCTCGCCTCACGCGCGTGCAGGCGGACGCCTCGCTCGAGTTTCCCTTCCAGCGATTTCTCGCCGCCATCACGCCGCGCACCAAGCTCATCATCGTCGCCTCGCCCAACAATCCCACCGGCGCGGTCGTCAGCCGCGATCGCCTGCTGGCCATCTGCGCCGCCGCCCCGCACGCCGTCGTGCTGGTCGATGAGGCCTACTTCCACTTCCACGGCGATTCGCTTCTCGCCGATGTCGCCACGGTCCCGAACCTGCTCGTCGCGCGTACCTTCTCCAAGGCCTATGGGCTGGCCAATCTGCGCATCGGCCTGCTCGCCGGCCCGGCCGCGCTGATGAAGTTCGTGCGCAAGGTCAGCTCGCCCTACAACGTCAACGGCGTCGCGCTCGCCTGCCTGCCCGTCGCGCTGGCCGACGACGCATACGTCTCCTGGTACGCCGCGCAGGTCAACGCGGGCCGCGCCCGCATGATGGACGGCCTGCGCGCCCTCGGCGTCGATTTCTTCCCCAGCCACGCAAACTTCGTGCTGATGAAGATCGGCCCCAAGCACGCCGAGCTGGTGGCCGCCATGCGCGCGCGCGGCGTGCTGCTGCGCGACCGCTCCACCGACCCCGGATGCGATGGCTTCGTCCGCATCACCATCGGCGTGGAAGATCATGTCACCCGCGGCCTCGCCGCACTGAAGGAATCGTTGCAGCAGATTGGATGGAAGAAACAGCAAGCCAGCAAGCCGGCGGGTCGGCAAGTCAGCGTCGGCGAGAGGGAGTTCGAGTGATGAAAGCCAGTGCACAAGCAGTGCGAACAGGGACCGTCAAGCGCAAAACCACCGAGACCAGGATCGCCTTGACGCTGACCATTGATGGCCAGGGCGCGTACTCCGTCTCCACCGGCATCCGCTTCTTCGACCACATGCTGGAGCTCTTCACGCGCCACGGCGGCTTCAACCTGTCGCTCGCCTGCCAGGGCGACCTCGACGTCGATCAGCACCACACCGTCGAGGACGTGGGCATCGCTCTGGGCGAGGCCTTCGCCATCGCGCTGGGCGATAAAAAAGGCATCCTGCGCGCCGGATACTTCGTCATGACGATGGACGAGACGCTCGCCGTCGCCGCCGTCGACCTCAGCGGCCGCGTCGCCTGCGTGGTCGACGATCAGGTGACGGTGCCGCTGGTCGGCGATTTCCAGACCGAGCTGCTGCCCGACTTCTTCGACGGCTTCGCGCGCGGAGCCAAGGCCAACGTCCACGTCAAAACAATGTACGGCCGCAGCAATCATCACAAGATCGAGGCCATCTTCAAGGCCTTCGCGCGCGCCCTGCGCGGCGCATGCAGCCGCGACGAGCGCATGAAGGAGTTGTTGCCAAGCACCAAGGGGCTGCTATGAAAGAAATTCCGGCGTGGCGCAGGAAATCCTTCCACGCAAGCCTTGCTCTTGTGTTCATCAACCCGGTCTTCTTCGCGGTTGCGCTCCCCCTCGCAGACCACCTCCATCTTTCAAACAAGGTCTGGGGCCGCCTCATCGCCATCGGCGTCTTCGCGGGGCTCCTTTCCCTTGCATGTGGACTGCTCGGCAAGGGCCGCCGGCGTTGGGCCCTGCTCCTGGCTTCATGCGTGGAAATCGTTGTCTGGTGCTTCATGGCGGCAGGTCTATGATCGCGGTCATCGATTACAAGGCGGGCAATCTCACCAGCGTGGTCAAGGCGCTGCACTACCTCGACGCGCGCGATGTTGTCGTCACGCAGTCGCCCGATGTCGTGCGCGGCGCGGACAAAGTTGTGCTGCCCGGCGTCGGCCACTTTCAAGCGACGCAGTTGCTCGCCTCGCTTGGCCTCACCGAAGCCGTTCGCCAGAGCATCGCCAAAGGCGCGTGGTTCCTGGGGATATGCGTCGGCTTGCAGTGGCTCTTCGAGGGTTCCACCGAGGCCCCGGGAACGCCGGGCCTGGGCGCGTTCGCCGGCATGTGCGAGCACTTTCCCGCGAAAGAGATCAATCAAATTGATGGAAAGGAAATCGCCGTGGAGTTGAAGTCGCCGCATGTGGGCTGGAACTCGCTGGAGCAGATTCGTCCGGACTCCCGCCTGCTGCGCGGCGTCGCAAGCGGCAGCTTTGTCTACTTCACCCACTCGTGGCGCGCTCCCGTGGTCAATGCAACCGCCGCGGTTACAGATTACGGCGGAGCGTTTACCTCAGCCGTCGAACGCGAAAATGTGATGGGCGTGCAGTTCCACCCCGAGAAGTCCGCCGACGTCGGTCTGCGCGTGTTTCGGAACTTTGTGGAGTTGTAGATGCTGACCAAGCGAATTATCGCCTGCCTCGATGTGCGCAGTGGCCGCGTCGTAAAGGGCGTGCAGTTTGTCGACATCGTTGACGCGGGCGACCCCGCCGAGCTGGCGCATCGCCACGCCGCGGAGGGCGCGGACGAGGTCGTGCTGCTCGACATCACCGCAACCCACGAAGGCCGCGGCACGCTGCTGGACACGGTGCGGCGCGCGGCTGCGAAACTCTTCGTTCCCTTCACCGTTGGCGGAGGCGTGCGCACGGCAGACGACGCAGCGGCTGTCTTCAACGCGGGCGCGGACAAGGTCAGCATCAACTCGGCAGCCATTGCTCGTCCGAAGTTGATCGGCGAGATCGGCTCCAGCTTCGGCGCGCAGGCCGTCATCGTCGCCATCGACGCGCGGCGCGGCGCGAAGGCCCCCGAAGACGCCGAAGTCTACGTCAGCGGCGGCCGCAAGCCCACCGGCCTGCGCGTCGTCGAGTGGGCGCGCGAGGCCGAATCGCGCGGCGCCGGAGAGATTCTCCTCACTTCGATGGACACCGACGGCATGCGCGACGGCTTCGACTGCGAGTTGACCGCTGCGGTCAGCCAGGCCGTACAGATCCCCGTCATCGCCAGCGGCGGCGCGGGCTCCGCGGCCCACTTCGCCGAGGTCTTTGGCCGAGGCAAAGCCGACGCCGCGCTCGCCGCCAGCATCTTCCACTTCGGCGTCACAAGCTCGCGCGATCTGAAGGCGCAGCTCGCATCCGCAGGCGTCAGCGTGAGGCTGCCATGTTGATTCCCTCGATCGATCTGATGGGCGGCCGCATCGTGCAGCTCGTGCGCGGCGAGAAGCTGAAGCTCGCCTTCGACGACTTCGACTACTGGATCGAGCGCTTCTCCGCCTATCCTCTCGTCCAGTTGATCGATCTCGACGCAGCGATGCGCCAGGGCGACAACCGCGCGCTCATCGAAAGCATCTGCCGCCGTCTGCCCTGCCAGGTCGGCGGCGGATTGAAGTCCGCCGACGATGGCCGCGCCCTGCTCGACGCCGGCGCCAGGCGCGTCATCTACGGGTCCTCGCTCTTCGCCATCGCGCAACTCGAACCCCCTCTCTCAGAATCGAGCCCTGGGGCGCCCGCGCGCCGCCACAAAATCATCCGCCTCGAATTCGCCGAGGAACTGAAGCGCGCGCTGGGCGAGGCCGCGCTCTGCTTCTCCGTCGACACCAAAAACGGCCGCGTCGCCGTCAAGGGATGGAAGGACTCCATCGACCTCACGCCGCAGCAGGCCATCCCCTGGCTCCAGGACTTCTGCGCCGCCTTCCTCTACACCCACGTGGACACCGAGGGCACCATGCAGGGCTTCCCGCTCAATGTCGCGGCCACGCTGCGCGCGTGTACGTCGAAACAACTCATCGTCGCCGGAGGCATCCACTCGCGTGTCGAAGTGGACGCGCTGGACGCGATGGGCGTCGATGCCGTCGCCGGAATGGCCGTCTACTCCGGCGCAATGGAGGCGTAATCGGCAGTTGGCATCGCGCGCGTGATCGCGGGCATCAGAGCTTGTAACATCGGGAACAGAGCTTCGCAATCGGAGGAACTATGGACTACATCAATCTTGGCCGCACCGGCCTCAAGGTCTCGCGCATCTGTCTCGGATGCATGTCGTACGGTGTTCCTCCTGCCGGCCCGTTGCGCCCAGGCAGCAATCTGTGGAGCCTCAACGAGGAGCAGAGCCAGCCCTTCTTCCGCCAGGCGCTCGACTTCGGCATCAACTTCTTCGACACCGCGAATGTTTACTCCTGCGGCGACAGCGAGCGCATTCTTGGCCGCTTCCTCAAGGCCAACGCCCGCCGCGAAGACACCGTCATCGCCTCCAAGCTCAACGGCGTCATGCGCGACGGCCCCAACGGCGGCGGCCTCTCGCGCAAGGAGATCTTCTTCGAGATCGATGAGTCCCTGCGCCGCCTCGGCACCGACTACGTCGATCTCTACCAGATCCATCGCTGGGACCGCACCACGCCCATCGAGGAGACGCTCGACGCGCTCAACGACCTGGTGCGCGCGGGCAAGGTGCGTTACCTCGGCGCATCGTCCATGTGGGCCTGGCAGTTCTCCAAGGCGCTCTATCTCGCCGACCGCCACGGCTGGTCGCGCTTCGTCACCATGCAGCCCCACTACAACCTGCTCTACCGCGAGGAGGAGCGCGAGATGCTTCCGCTCTGTCTCGATCAGGGAATCGGAGTGCTGCCCTGGAGTCCGCTGGCGCGCGGCAAGCTGGCCCGTCCGTGGGATGCGGAGGCGACCAAGCGCTCCGAGACCGACGGCTACGCCAAGTCGCTCTACTCGAAAACGCTGGAGGCCGACCATCGCGTGGTGGACCGCCTCGGCGAGCTGGCCGCCGCGCGCGGAGTTCCCCGTGCGCAGCTTGCCCTGGCCTGGCTGCTCTCCAGGCCCGCAATCACCGCGCCCATCGTCGGCGCAACCAAGCCGCATCATCTGGAGGACGCGGTCGCCGCCGTCGCGTTGAAGCTCTCGCCGGACGAAATCGCCTCGCTCGAAGGGCCCTACACGCCCCACCCCGTGCTTGGGCTCAGCTAGAGCAAAACCAGGGATGCTAGTTCCATCGCCCTAACTGATAGCTTTATGGCTGATAGCTTACAGCTCAAGAACCCTGCCTTTCGTCGTTGCCTTGCCGTTGGCCTTCCGTCTTCAAAGGACCACACCAACACTGGTTTTGCTCTAATTCCCCGCGTCCGCCGCTGAGATCGCGTAGTAGCCAGTGCGCGTCTGCACCTTCAGGCCTTTCCCGCAGTTGAGCGTGATCTTGCGGAATGTCCCATCGGCCTTGGCGTTGGTCGGCGTGTAGCTCAACAGGTACTGCGTGCGCAGCTCGTCCTGGATCTGGTTGAATGCGTCTTCGAGCTTCTTTCCGTCGTGGCCCACGTTGATGACGCGCCCTCCGGTATCGCTGGCGAGCTTTTCCATATCGCGCGCGCCGAAGTCGCCGAGGTTGAAGTTGCCGCCCCCATAGAAGGCGCGGTCGGCGATCAATATCACATACACGATCGCGTTGGCCTTCTGCGCGGCCTCGGTTGCGGTCTTCAGCGTCTCCTGCGAGCCCTGGTCGCCGCCGTCGGTCAGCAGCACCAGGATCTTGCGCCCGGCCTCCATGCGCAGCTTGTCGTTGGCCGCCAGGTACACCGCGTCGAACAGCAGCGTTCCGCGCGGCGGGCCGTTGCCGGTGATCGAGCCGTAGGTCGCGCCGGTGTTGATCTGCGCCTTGTTCATAGCGCGGCTGATCTCGCTGGCGCGGTTGGTGTAGTCGGAGAGCAGGTCCACGTTGATGTCGAACGAAATCAGGAATGCCTCGTCCTTGGGTGTCAGCACATCGCGCAGAAACGTCGCGCCCGACTCCTTCTCCAGCGGCAGCACGTGCTCCTGGCTTCCAGACGTGTCCAGCAGAATGCCGATGGTCAGCGGCAGATTTTTCTCCTGCGTGAAGTTCTTAATCGTCTGCGGCGCCTTGTCCTCGGCCACCACGCAGTCGCTCTTGGCCAGGTTGGTGATGAAACCGTCCTTGTCGCGCGCCGAAAAGTACAGGTTCACTAGGTTCACGTTCACGTTGAGCGTCTGCGCGCTGCTGTCCTCGATCGGCGGAGGGGGAGCGTCCGAGGCCGGCGGCGGGGCGTCGGGCGACGGCGCCTCCTGCGCGAAGACGGGCGCGCGCAGAGTCGCCGGAATCAGTACAAGGGAGAGCAGCGTGGCGGCGAGAACGAAGCAGCGCATACCCCATTAGACGACGAAGAAGCCGATTGGGAAACCTCAGAATCAATCCGGCTTTGAAGGGGCGGGACTTCAGTCCCGCCGGTTGGGCCGCAAAATCAATGGGGCTTTAGCCCCCGAGGGAATGTCGAATACTTGTTCAGACGTTCCCAGTCAGCCGCACTGCGCCGGGCCGCAAGATGACGCGATGCGCGCGCCGCTGGTACTCTGATACATGAATGGCATGGGGGTCTTCACGTTGAGCAATCGCGTATTGGCAGGATCGCTGGCGTTGCTGATGTTTGGCGCGCTGGCCGGGCAGTCTGGGAAGACACAGTCGCAGGCTGGGCAGTCCAACGCCGCGCAGGCCGCGCAGCGGGAGCTGGCGCAGCAGGCCATCCCGGACGCTCCAAAACCGCAGACCAAGCTGCCCAACCTGGGTTCGATCGCTCCCGGCCAGGGAACCGCCCCCACCTCCGCCGACGCCGCGCCCACCGGCACAACCCCGGTCACGCCTCCGGCTGGCCCCACTCCCGCTCCGGCCACTGCCTCCGCTCCAGCCACTGCCTCCGCACCATCCGCAAGCGGCCCGCAGCCCGCCGAGGACCAGGCCCCCGTCTACCAGCCTCCGCCGGGCGAAGGCGTCAAGGCCATGACCCTCATGGTGCAGGTGAACTACGTCGATCTGCCCTTCACCGTGAAGGACTCCAAGGGCCAGTTGGTTCCCGGACTGCAGCTACGCGACGTGCAGGTCTTCGAGAACGGGCTGCGCCAGCACATCTCCTTCTTCACCACGGATTCGTTTCCTCTCTCCGTGGCGCTGGTCGTCGACCAGAGCATGACCTTCGACAACATGCTCCGCGTGAACGAGTCTCTGGGCGCGCTGCAGAGCGCGTTTACCAGGTTCGACGAGGTTGAGCTCTTCACCTACAACAACGGGCCCAAGCTGGTCACCGACTTCACCGGAGCGCAGAGCGCCCGCCTCACCCAGGCCATCGAAATCTCCAAGGGCTCGGGGCGCGACCCGCTGTTGGCCGGCGCGTTGAGCGGGCCGCTCTCCCAGACCACCGTCATCAACAACCAGAACTTCGACCCCAACACCGCCTCCCAGCGCGGCCACTCGGGAATCCAGCTCAACCCGCCCAAGGAACTGCATACGCTCAACGACGCCATCCTGGCCGCTGCCGTCACCCTCAGCAAGAAACCCATTGAGCGCCGCCGCGTCATCTACGTCATCTCCGACGGCAAGGAGTACGGCAGCACGGCAAAGTACAAGGACGTCCTCACCTATCTCGAGACCAACCGCATCGAGGTCGATGGCACCCTGGTGGGAGACTCCTCCCTGCCGCTCGTCGGCTTTCTCGACCGCTTCCATCTGCCGCTCACCATGCGAGACAACATCCTGCCCGCCTATGCCAATGCCACCGGCGGCAACTTCGACGCCGAGTTCCGCACCGGCGGCATCGAGAAGAGCTTCGCCAAGATCGCCGAAGAGGTGCGCAGCCGCTACACCCTCGGCTACTACTCGCATGAGCCGTTCATCGACGGCAAGTACCGCACCCTCGAGGTGCGGGTGATCGGTCATGGAAACAACCTGACCATCCTGACCAAGAAGGGCTACTACCCCTCCGCAATGGAACTCCGTCCGCGTCCCGCCGCCGCACACTAGACGAATGCACTTGATCGAGGCGCGGCTGAAAAACTCTGTTTTGCTTAAGGGCACGGCTTCAGCCGTGCCATAAGTGCCGCGGGCTCAATGGGGCTTTAGCCCCTGAGGTACGGTTTTCGTCCACACATCGACTTTTTCAGCATCCTCTTCAGCCCCAGAGGGAATGTTGAGACCTTGTTCAGAGCTTCCTAGGGCACGCGCCAATGCCCGCCCAGTCCAATCGTCTTGCAGCTTAAAGGCGCGGGTTCACCCGTGCCCTTGATTCCTCATTTGTATTGGGGCTTTACAGGCTGCGGAAAAACTCACGTTTTTGTCTTTCGGAGGGAGCAGGGGGCTTCAGCCCCCTGAATAAGGCCAATCGAATCAAGGGGGCTTTAGCCCCGGGCCTCTTGCTAGAAGCGGCAATCAACCCTTTTTCCGCAGCCTCTTTAGTCCCCGAGGTTAGCTTTTCAATCCAACCACGACGTATTGCGCAGCATCTTGTCCGGCGGTCCTGTCCTACTTGGTCAATGCCTCGCGCGCCTCGCGCTCGGCCTTCTGTTCCGCCGCGACCTTCGCCTCCGCCGCCACCTTCGCCTCGGCGGCCAGCTTGGCCTCCTGATACGCCTTGGCCTCCAGCTCTTCCCTCTTCTTCTTCTCGTCGTCCGCCACGTCGTTGACGCTGTCGGTAAGGCCCTTCATGCCCTCTTTGAAGCCGCGCAGGCCTTCGCCCAGGCCTTTGCCCAGCTCCGGCAGCTTTTTGCCGCCGAACAGCAGGATCGCGAGACCGACGATAACTACGATGTGCCAGGGTTGAAACAGGTCGCCCATGGGAACTCTCCTTGCAGGATTGGGCGTACGCTCGACGCCAAACTGCACCTATCATTGTCGCACATCTCGCGCCGGTTCGAGAACGTTCCTGTGGAGGGTCGCGATCGGAAGCGCACGGCGGGTGCCCCATCCTCGCCGCGCAGTTTCATCGCGTGGCAGGGTGGGGTATCGTTCGCGGAAGC
>Ga0326727_10019317_pt1 | contig 13722 bp, 10 predicted proteins | sample MB2enrmetagenome_FD_207643 | JGI IMG/M metagenome (GOLD analysis project Ga0326727, IMG submission 207643) | Lab enriched peat soil microbial communities from McLean, Ithaca, NY, United States - MB29MY | ecosystem: Environmental > Terrestrial > Soil > Wetlands > Peat | place: USA: New York... | reverse complement strand
CCTCGATACGCCCGCAAGTCCGTCGCCAAGCACATGCTCCTGCACAACCGCAGCGAATGCGCCCGACGGCCCGACCAAGTCCGCCTGCTTCAACAGCGTCGCGGCAATCGTGCTGGTGGCGTTTTGCGCTCTGTTTTGCTCCCCGGCTTCGGCCCAGGCGGCCGCGCATCTCTCCAGCGTCACCGGAAACGGAAACTTCGGCTCCGAAGCAATCGGGAGCAAAAGCGCTACAACGATTACATACACCTTCACTTTTAGCACCGCAGGGACGATTGCCGCCCCGGTTGTAACAACCATGGGTGCGACCGGCCTGGACTTTGCCGATGCCGGCACCGGAACCTGCACCACCAACGGAACCAGCTACAACTACACCGTGGGCGCCACCTGCACCGTGATTATGAGCTTTACGCCGCAGTATTCCGGACCCCGCTATGGCGCGGTAACTCTCTATTCGGAGACGGAGCCGATTGCCACCGGCTATGCGCAAGGCACGGGAACGGGTCCGCAGGTGAACTTCCTGCCCGGAACCGGGAGCACGTTGAAAACGACTAATACGCTGTATGGGCCATACTCTCTTGCGGTGGATGGCAGCGGCAATATCTATACCGTCAATCAGATTATCGGTACTACTACCGATCAGGTGTTGAAGGAGACGCCATCGGCGGGCGGCTATACCGGGAGTATAGTGGCCAACAATTCGAACGGTCTGGCTGATGCATCTTCTGTCGCGGTCGATGGGAATGGCAGTGTATATATTGCAGACCCCTACGCCGGCGCTGTCTTCAAGGAGACGCCGGCGGCGGGCGGCTACGTGCAAAGTGTAGTGGCTCAGAGCGCCTATTACTGGGGGGTGGGATCGAACCTGCTGATGAATCCCGCCGGGGTCACAGTGGATGGGAGCGGCAATGTCTATATTCTCGATGGCGGCGCCAATCAAGTGCTGAAAGAGACGCTATCGGCGGGCAGCTATGTCGAAAGCGTGGTGATCGCATCCGGCGGAGTGAATGAAGGCAGCGCGGGCGGGTCAACCGGGATCGCGGTGGATGGAAGCGGCAATGTCTATGTTTCCGATACCAACAACAACAGGGTGTTGAAGGAGACGCCGTCGGGCAGCAGCTACACTCAGAGCGTAGTGGCCAGCGCGGCCTCCGGCGGGCTGAGTTATCCCATGGGTCTTGCGGTGGACGGCAACGGCAACGTCTATGTCGTCGATAATGGGAACAGCCGGATTGTGAAAGAGACGGTTTCCGCTGGCAGTTACACACAGAGCACGGTTTCGGCCGGCGGCTTGTCCTATGTTTTTGCAGTCGCGCTGGCGGAAGACGGCAACCTCTATATTGGCAATGTTAGCCCCGATGAAATCCTGGAGATAGATACCTTCGATCCTCCCACCGTGAGTTTTGCAACCACGGAAAACGATTCGGGGAGCAGCAGCGACAGCCCGCAAACGGTTACTGTGGAAAACATCGGCAATGCGGCGCTGACGTTTTCGGCGCTGAGCTATCCAACCGATTTCCCCGAGGGCGGCTCGGTTGCGACCGACTGTAAATCAACCACCTCGGTGAACGCGAATGGAAGTTGCACGCTGACCATCGACTTCAAGCCGACCACCTCGCTGGGCGGCAAGACATCTCTCGCGCTGAGCGAGAACATTACGCTGAAAAACAACGAGTTCAATGTTGCGGGAAGCCAACAGCTAGTCGGGGTCACGGGAACGGAGACAGCGGCTCCATCGCAAACCGCCACGCCTGTCCTTTCATCACCAACCGGAACCTATACCGTTTGGCTATCGGTCACCATCTCCGATTCCACAACCGGAGCGGCGATCTACTACACCACCGACGGCTCGACACCGACGGCCAGCTCCGCCAAGTATACCGGCGCGATTACGGTATCCTCCTCCGAGACCCTCCAGGCCATCGCTGTCGCCACCGGTTATACCAGCAGCGCGGTAGGCTCGGCAACCTACACGCTCAACCTGCCCCAACTCCCGCCGCCTTCCATCTCGCCGGCGGCCGGTACTTATGCCACGGCGCAGACAGTCACCATCAGCAATAACCCCAATATTGATCCCTTAGCGTCGATTTACTACACGACTAACGGCTCGGCGCCAACCCCCAGTTCAACCCTGTACGGCGGCCCTATCACGGTGTCGGCGACCGAGACCATCGAGGCTATTTCTGTGTGGCCTAACACCACCAACAGCGCGGTAGCGTCGGCGGCATACACCATCAACGCCAATGCAACTCCCACCGCCACGCCGACTTTCAGCCCAGTTGCCGGTACATATACTTCGGCACAGACGGTGACCATCAGCGACACAACATCCGGCGCAACGATCTACTACACCACCAACGGGACCACGCCCACTGCGTCGTCCACCAAGTACACGGGCGCGATCACGGTCTCGTCCACCGGAACCATCGAGGCCATTGCCATAGCTAGCGGCGACACCGCCAGCGCGGTTGGCTCGGCGGCTTACACCATCAACTTACCGGAGGCGGCCACACCGACCTTCAGCCCCGCGGCGGGTACCTATAGCTCAGCGCAGACGGTAACCATCAGCGACGCGACAAGCGGCGCGACGATCTACTACACCACAAACGGAACTACGCCGACGGCCAGCTCGACCGTTTATTCGGGCGCAATCACGGTCTCTGCTTCTGAGACGCTGGAGGCCATCGCCACGGCTAGCGGCTATTCGGCGAGCGCTGTAGGCTCGGCGGCTTACACCCTCTCGCCGAACTTCACCGTCGCGGTTGTGCCCACGGCGCTCACCGTCACCGGCGGGCAAAGCGGCATGGCTACGGTATCGGTGACGCCGCAGAACTCATTTGCCTCTGCCGTTACGTTCGCCTGCTCCGGGCTGCCCGCGGGGGCAACGTGCAGCTTCTCTCCGCCGACAGTAACGCCCTCCGGCACCGCCGCCTCAACCACAACGCTTACCATAACCACCACCGCGACAACAGCGGCATTGCATCGCAACTCCAACCCGCTGTTGCCGGTATCGACGCTGGCGGCCGCGTTCTGCCTGCTTGGCTGGAAGAAGCGGCGCGGCTTGCAAATCATGCTTCTGCTGGCAGCGAGCGTCATCGCTCTGGGCGTATTTACCGGTTGCGGCGGTGGATCATCATCGTCGTCAACGACACCTGTGACATCGACAATTACCGTTACTGCCACATCGGGAACGGGAGCGAGTCAATTGCAAAACACCGCAACTCTCGAACTCACGGTGCAATAACGCATATCGGCAGCCGCGCAATGCCATTTCGATGAATATCGTCATGGAAATGGCATTGCTCTCACCAGCTGAGCGAGGTTAGCGCGCTTCGCGGATTCGTGCTTTCCTTCTGCCAACTCCGCTAACTGACCCCCAGCACCTTCACGATTACCCGCTTGCGGCGCTGGCCGTCGAATTCGGCATAGAAGACCCGCTGCCAGGTTCCCAGGTCCAGCCGGCCGCCGGTCACCGGCAGCGTGGTCTCGTGGTGCAACAGCAGCGACTTCAAATGTGCATCCCCATTGTCCTCGCCGGTGCGGTGGTGCTTGTAATCGGGGCGCGCCGGCGCAAGTTCCTCCAGCCACTTGCCAATGTCCTCAATCAATCCGCTTTCCAGGTCGTTCACGTAGACCGCCGCGGTGATGTGCATGGGCGATACAAAGCACAAGCCGTCTCTCACGCCGCTGCGCCGCACAATCTCTTCCACCTGATCGGTGATGTGCACCATCTCCCTCCGCTTTGCGGTCTGGAAGATCAAATACTCCGTATGACTCTTCATTGCGCCCTCCCGGCATGACCGGCTCCGAACGGAAAGCGCCGGACCCGCTCACCCATTATCCTAGAGCCAGCCGTGCCTGTAACCGATCCGCACACCGCCGAAGCCCCCACGCAACCAACTTCCGCCCAGCGGTTGCGGGCCATGCACGATCGCCTGGTCGAGGCCTACGGTCCGCAGCACTGGTGGCCGGCCGAGACTCGCTTTGAGGTCATCCTGGGCGCCTATCTCACCCAGAACACCGCCTGGAAGTCCGTGGAGCGCTCCCTTGCCAACCTGCGCGCGGCGGGAGCGCTCACCCTCGACGGCCTGCGCTCGATCGCCCTTGAAGAGTTGCAGAGTCTCATCCGCCCCTCCGGCTTTCACACCCGCAAGGGGCCGGCTCTGAAAGCGTTTGCGGCCATGCTGGATGGGGAGTTTGGCGGCTCGCTCGACAGGCTCGCGGAGACCCCCACGGCCGCGCTCCGCCACCGCCTGCTGGCTCTGCCCGGAGTAGGGCCCGAGACCGCCGACGCCATTCTGCTCTATGCCCTCGACCAGCCCGTACCCGTGGCGGACGAGTATCTGCGCCGCATCGCTGTGCGGCACCGGCTTCTACAGGTGGCGCCAGCCCGGATAAGCTATGACTCTCTGGCCGATCTGACCCGCCTGGCCTTTGCCCGTGATCCCGCGCCGAGCCGCACGCTCCTCTTCAACGAGTTTCATGCCCTCACGGTGGCGGTGGGCAAGGCGCACTGCGGCAGAACCGCCCTTTGCGCGGGGTGCCCCCTGGCCGCGGACCTCGCGGCGATTGGATAAACGCGCGTTGGGAGTTCGTAGCGCCCCAACAGGGCGTTGGACTCCGACTTTGACGCATTCCCAGGGTTTCATTCCTGCTATCTTTGCTCCTCCCCACGGCGAGGAACCGCGGTCCTGCAAAGAAACAAGATTTCGATTTTTCTGCAGGTTGAACAATTTGGAGAAGCCAAACGGAGAACGGTGCGTAGAACGGTCAAACGAATTCAGCGAGTTAGCCCCCGCTGCGCGGGGTTGGCAGGTTGGCTGGAGCCGGACGGAGTTTCATCCCTTCGTGGGCCGGCAACGCCGGTGAACGACTAACACTGACAGAGAAGATGCTCTAATGAATACTCGGAGAGAAGGAGGGCGCGAATGCCGGAATTCCCCGCACCGAAGTGCTCATCTTCTCCTTCACGCTGCGGGCCAGCTTCTCAATCTCGGCAAGCCTGCGAAGCTGGTCTACGGTGAGAGAGTCGGGATGATCGCGGCTCACCTCGGCATCCAGCTCCGCGGCCAGCTTGAGCAGCCTGTCTGTGTCAGCGACCAACAGCTTCTGCCGCTCGGCGTTGAGCGCGCGCAACTGCCTTTCCTGCTGCGCCGGATACAGATTGTCCCCATCTGAAAATGGATCGGCCAGGTGACGGCCAGTCGATTGCCCGAGCCCGCCAGTGGGTTGCGGAGGCGCATTCTGCGCGCCTCCCGGCAACGCCAGCAGCAGCGCAAGGCAGAGCGCTTGGCGCGCGGCGCAAGAAACCCGCCGGCTGGAAGTGCGGGTCGAGAATGAGCCTGGCAGCATGCGCATGGTTTTTGGCCTTTGAAAGGAGCCTGTTTGCGCAGAAAGCGGCGCTACGCTCAGCTTCCTCCGATGGTAAGCTTCATCTTCTCCTTCACGCCGTGGGCCAGCTTCTCAATCTCGTCGGCCTTGCGAATCACATTGAGCGAGAGCGTGTCCTTGGTGGTCTTGTCTACTTCGGCCTTCAGCTCGGTGGCCAGCTTGAGCAGCTTGGCGCTATCTTCGGCGATTTGCTTCTTGCGTTCGGCGTTAGCCGCATCGAAGTTCTGCTGCTTGGCCTGCTGTTCACGCATCTCCATCTGCTGGTTGGCGTCAGGCAGGCGGTTGGGCTGAGGATTGGGCATCTCGGAGCTGCGGGGCATTCCCGGAACCCCGCTCTGGCCGGGTCCGGCGCCGGCGAGGGCCGCCAATGCGGCAAGGCAGGCGAGAATGCGCAACCAATGAGGTCTCCGGGGCTGTCCGGCTGCCCGATCGGCGCCGGGCGCGCCTTGGTGATCCTGATTGTTTGTGAACTGCATGGGGAACCTCCTGGGCACGGGGACGCAATTCAATCTTCCTCTTGCTTGAATCTCTCCCCGGCCGGCACTGCCGGCTTCTCCTGCGGACAGTCTAGTCTAGAAAGAGGAGTCTTGGAATGCATCTTTTTTTGTTGGCGGCAAGGACGGGTTGGTTTGCCGAGGGCCGGTTTCTTGGCAAGGTGCTTGACGAGTGGATTGTCGATGCCCAGGAGTTCATTCGCATCAAGCTGCCGCACCTGGTGGTGATTGCGGCTATCGCCTTTGTGCTCAGCAGGCTGCTGCGGCTCATCACCTTTCACATGGTGCGCGCGGCCGAGCGGCACGCGACCAGTCCGGAGCACATGGGCCAGGTGAAAACACTGGCTGGGGTGATTCGCACCTCGGGGCTGGCCATCATCGCGCTGATCGCCGGCTTGCAGTTCCTTGACGCGCTGGGAGTGAATCTGGCTCCGTTGCTGGCCTCGGCGGGAATTGCCGGAATTGCCATCGGCCTGGCGGCGCAAAACATAGTCAAAGACATGTTCAACGGCATCCTCATTCTGGTCGAGGACCAGTTCAACGTGGGCGATACGGTGCGGCTGGCGGGCTTGTCGGGCACCGTCGAGGCGATGACCCTGCGCAGGACGACGGTCCGCGATGTGGACGGGACTCTGTACGTGATTCCCAACTCGCAGATCACCACGGTGGCTAACTTGAGCGCTGGCTACTCGGCGGCCACGATCAACGTGAGCGTGGACTTCTCGGCAAATCCCGACGCTGTGATGGAGCTGCTGAAGGGCATTGCCATGGATATCCGCTCGAGCGAGGAGTTCCGCGATCTGTTTGTGGCCGATCCGCAGATTCTGGGCGTGGATGCCGTGAAGGGCTCGGAAATGATCTTCGCCGTGGTCTTCAAGACGCTGGCGACCAAGCAGTTCGCGCCGGCGCGGGAGTTCCGCCGCCGGGTCCGGCTGGCGCTGGAGGAGCGCCACCTGCTTCCCGGCGACCCCAATCGTGTCTTCCAGACATTCCTCGACAAGGACGCACGGAAGCCCATCCAGCCCGAATCGGAGGCTGCGCCCGAAGGCGACCCGACCCTGCTCAAGCCGGAGGATGGAAATCCCTTGGCGAGCGAATGACTAGTACCGCGTCTTGATGATTTCGTGCTCTCCCAGGTCCCCAAATGCGAGGGACCTGGGGCACCCAGCCTCAGGCGATTGAGGAGAATGGAGCGAGCGGGGTTCTATACCAGACGGCGCACAGCCTGGGCCTGATGGAGAACGGCGCGATTCTGGCCCGTAGTTTTGGCGGCATAGAGAGCCCGGTCGGCGGCCGCAAGAAGAGATTCAACGCTTTCGCCGCCGGCGGATGGGTCGAAGACGGTGGCGCCCATGCTGCATGTAATTGCGAACGCGGCCTCGCGGGTGTGAATCCGCAGGTTGGAGATGGAGGTGTGGAGGCTGGCCAATCGCTCCGCCGCACCCCCGCGTGGAATCTCTGTCAGCACCAGCAGGAACTCTTCTCCGCCGTAGCGGCCGGCGTGGTCATAAACGCGAATGGCTGCGCCGACAGCGGCGGCGAACCAGCGCAGCGCTTCATCGCCGGCCTGATAGCCGTAAGCATCGTTGACGCGCTTGAATTGGTCCACGTCTACCAGCGCCACCAGCAGGGTGCCGCCTTCCCGCCGGGTGCGGTCCATCTCCGCATTCAGCTCACCCAGGATTCCCACGCGATTCAGCATTCCGGTGAGGACATCGTGCGCCATCTGGATGCGCAACTGCTCACGGCTGAATTCAAGTTCGCGGGTGCGCTCATTCACCAGGCGTTCCAGTTCCCCGCCCTTCCGGCGCAGACGCCGGGTGCGCAGCAGGGCGGCTACCAGCAGCAAGACCAGCAGGATCAGCAGGCAAAGCTCGACGATCTGAAGTTGGCCGCCGTGCGCCGCCAGTCGGGGAAAAACGCCTTGGCCCGCGGCCAGCGCATGGTCCGCAAGGCTCTTGAATCCATGGGCATGGCGCGGTGCGCCAAGGGGATACGGCTGAGCGGAAAGGCAGACTGAAAGCGCCAGCCAACACACCGCTCCCGAAAGGACTGCAAGCCACTGTCTCAATGCCGAATCCTTGCGCAGGAAATCCACACCGCAGTGAGTTCATCGGCAATCCGATCCGGGAACTAGACTTTTTCTCCCCGGTTCGCATTCTCCGCTGCGGGCTCGGCTGCCGATGGCCTAGACTGGCAGCTCCAGCGCCTCCAGCAGCGCCTCCGCGCTGGCCGCGGGAGGCAGGCAGGTGCGTCCGCGGCAAACGATTGCCCAGGCCGCGGCTCCAGCCGGCGCGGGAACCTGGAGTAGCGTGCCGGCAAGCCCCTCGGGAATGCCCCCCGGCACAAGCCGGCGCGGATCGATCCGCATGACCGTCTTGTTCACGGCGAAGCGCGCCACTGCGGTCGCCTCCATGCGCAGGGCCTCTTGACCCGAACCCACCACCACGACCTGCAGCGGATCGAGCAGAAGCCGCTCCAGCGCCAGCCCATAGCTGCCGGCGTAAAGGCCGAAGTGCTCCACGATCCCGGCAAAGGAGGCCAGGGTATCTTCGGCGATCTGGCGATATTCTCCGCGCCCGCTTAGAACCTCAAGGCGCAGCAGGGCCGAGGCGGCGGTAGGATTGCCGGCCGGGGTGGGCGAATCCTGGAGCGGCTTGCGGCGCGCCCCCAAAGCGCCCAGCGGCGCTGCCCCATCGTTGGGCTCGGCAGCGTCGAAAAATGCTCCGGCCGCGCGGTCGTGGAAGCGGGCAATCATGGCATCGGCCAGCTTGACGGCCGCACGGTAATAGCTCATCTCTCCGCCGGCGAACCACGCGTCGATGCAGGCGTGAACCGTGAAGGCATAATCGTCGAGGGTGCCGGGAACCTTGCCGGCGGGCGCGCTTTCGGTGGGCGGCTGAGCGTCGCCGTATGCGATCACATGGCTGAGTGCTCGATCTCCGTCCCAGGCCTCGGCAAGCAGCCGGTCCAGCGTGAACAGACCAAACTGCCGCGCCGGGTCCATGCGCAGCACCCGGGCCGCCTCCAGGTAAGCCGTGACGGCCATCGCGTTCCAGCCGGTATAGAGCGTGCGGTCAATGAACGGAGTGGGCCGCTGTGCGCGGGCCGCAAGCAGCTTGCGGCGGGCTGAGTCGCGCAGCGCGCGGAGAGCCTCCAGTTCCCTGCCCCGCTCCCCTGCGTCCTTCTTTGCGGCCCGTTCCTCCAGGGTCCATTTCACATGAAGAACGTTCTTCGCCGGGTTGTGGTGCATATCGCCCAGTTCGCCGATATCCCAATAGCTGGAGGCAAATTCCAGCTCGGCAGGGCTGAGCGCGGCGCGGGCTTCATCCAGCGTCCAGGTAAAGTAATCGCCATCGTCGTCGAGATCGATATCGGCGTCTTGGGAGGCATAAAAGCCGCCCCGCTCGCGGTCGGTCATGGTCGCGTCCAGCCAAGCAACGATCTCCACCGCGATCTGAAGGAAATCCTGGCGGACGAAGCTCTGGAAGCCGTGCACGTAGTTGCGCAGCAGCTCGGTGTTGTCGTAGAGCATCTTCTCGAAGTGCGGAACCACCCAGCGTTCGTCCACGCTGTAGCGGTGGAAGCCGCCGGCCAACTGGTCGTAGACGCCGCCGCGAGCCATCTTCTCCAGCGTGGCGATGAAGGCGTTCCGAGCCTGGGCGCATTCAGGGTGCTCAGGGCCGCGGTTCACGGCTGCTTCCAGCAGCAGGTCGACCACCGAGGGGTGGGGAAACTTGGGCTGCGAACCGAAGCCGCCGTTGCGGGGGTCGAAGAGCCTGAGCGCCGAGGCGGCAATCTTGTCCACCAGGGCCAGCGTCAGTTCTCCGCCGCGGGCAGAAAAGGTTTCGTTATACTCGATGGCGGCCATCACGCTCGATGCCGTCTCCAGCGCCTCGTCGCGCCGCTCTCGCCACACCAGCGCCAGCGCCAGAAGAACCCGCCCGAAACCCGGCCGCCCGTAGCGGTCTTCGGGGGGAATATAGGTGCCGCCGAAGTAAGGCCGGCCGTCGGGTGTGAGAAAGGCCGTCAGCGGCCAGCCGCCCTGGCCGGTGATGGCCGAGACCGCCGCCTGGTAGCGCGCGTCCACGTCGGGCCGCTCGTCGCGATCCACCTTCACAGCCACATAATGCTCGTTGATGAGCGCGGCAATTTCAGGGTTCTCGTAGGATTCGCGGTCCATGACGTGGCACCAATGGCACCAAACCGCGCCAATATCGAGAAGAATGGGCTTATCTTCAGCCAGGGCGCGGGCAAAGGCCGCCTCGCCCCATGGGTTCCAGTGGACAGGCTGAAGGCGCGCCGAGCGCAGGTAGGAGGAGGCTGCACCTTCAAGCAGGTTGGCGGCAGGGGGCGTTGGGGAAGCGTCCTTGTGCATGGGCAGAGGATAAATGGCCCCACCCTGGGCGGGCCAGCCCGCGGGGCTCCTTTCAGAACGCGAACCAACTCAGGTTCTTCCAGCGGGCTTCCGATCGAGTTCCGCCCTCATGGCCAACATTCCCTCAGGGGCTAAAGCCCATCGATTCTGATGCGCTTGCGGCACGACTAAAGTCGTGCCCTGACACTTCTGCCGGCCCGAGAAGGGTTCTTTCGCCAGCCTGCAAAGCCCATTGATCCTGCGGACGTAACGTACGGGCTAAAGCCCATACCCTTCAAGGCCAAAGCCCGCAGCCTTCAGGAGGTGGAACGAATCAGCGGTTCATTAGACCTCAAAGGAAAGCTGGGCCGAGGCGAAGAGCGGCGAGGCCGGCCTGGGCTCGGAAGCCAGCTCGTACACGAGCCGCTCCAGCACCAGCCGCTTGTCCGGCGGCGAGGAGCGCAGTTCCAGGTCGGCGCGGGCCACCAGCCGCAGGGCGCGAGTAAGTTCGCGGCGGTTCTTGTAGCGGCGGGCCTGGCGGATCAGATCGTCGGCGGCAAAGGGAGGCATGCGGAAGCCCTGCCACAGTGCCTGCCAGATTGCGCGCGAGTCGCGCACGTTCTTTTCCAGGATCACCAGCATCTGGCGGAAGGTCTTGGCCAGCATATAGAGATGGCCGATGGCGGCGTCCTCGCCCGCGTCCGAGCTGTTCAGCAGGCCATGGAGAAGGGCCAAGGCGCGCACTTTGTCGCGGGCGCTGATGGCGTCGGTCAGCTCGTAGAGCGAGCGCTGCTTGGCCCCCAGCACCATGGTTTCCACGTCGCCCAGGGTGATGCGCCCACACAACCCCACGGACGAAGACCTGTCCGTGGGAGCCCCAGCGCGGCCTTGGGTATAGAGCAGCAGCTTCTCCAGTTCCGAGCTGATGAGCATCATGTCCGCGCCCAGCGCGTCAACCAGTTCGCGGGCCGCGTCGGAGTCCAAACGCGCGCCGCCCTCCTGTGCGGTGGTCACGGCCCAGCGCATGGCGTCTTCCTCGTTCACGCGCGCCAGTTCCACCATGCCGCAGTGCTGGCCGAGAGTCTCGGTCAGCCGCTCGAAGCGGTTCTTGTCGTCCATCTCCATGCGCCGGATGTCGGACGGAATGCGCAAGAAGTCGGCCACAAAAATCAGCAGCGCCTGCGGATTCGGCGAGCGGAAGTAGCGATCGAGAGCCGCAAACTCGCCCTTCTTTGCGCCGCGCGAGTAAAGCTGCTTGACATTGCGGACAAAGATCACCTGGAAAGGCGCCATCAGCGAAGGCGTCTGCGCGCGGTCGAGCACCTCGAAGATCGAAGTTCCGGCCAAATCCAGATCGGAGAGGCAATAATCCCTCAGATCGGGCGGCACAAAGCCCTTGAGCACGGCGGTGCGGCAGCGATCCAGCAAGAAGACCTCGTCGCCGGCCAGCACGTAGCCGGGCCGCAACTGCCCCTTGCCAGCCGCGGCGGCCTCGATCTCGGCCACAAAGCGGCCCACGGCGGCAAAGCCAGCACCCCAGCGCGCGCCGGTCAACGGACAAGCCTCCAGAAAGCTGGGCCAATGAATGCGTCGATCATGCGCCTACAGAATACCCTCCCCGGAGCGCGGAGGCCAGCCCAAAGAACCATAACTAGTACCGTGTATTGATGATTTCGTGCTTTCCCAGGTCCCCAAATGCGAGGGACCTGGGGCACCCAGCAATTGGGGATCGTTTTGCCCTATTCCCTGGTCCCTGGTCCCTGGTCCCTATTCCCTATTCCCTAGTCCCTGGTCCCTGGTCCCTTTCTTTTAGAACCCTTCCAGCACATCGGCCACAAGTTGCCGCGCAAACTCGCGGCTGAGCCGCTCGACGGCCGCCGGATCCTCCTGCAAAAAGGTGGGCAGATCCATGGTGGACTGGTACTGTTGGCGGAAGACGTAGTTCTTGTTCTCGTAGAGGACCTTGCCGTCGCGGCCGGTGAGCGTGACGGAAACCACCATGGTGATGAGGAAGCTGGACGACTGCTGCGTCGAGGAGTTGTAGGTGAGCGGCGCCACCGACTCCTTGAGGATCGTTCCGTGCAGGACGGCGTCGGCGTCGGGGCCTTCGTTCGGCGTCACGCGGAAGCGCGTGCGCGTGGCGAACTCGTGGATCACCGCCTCGGTCATCGCCGTCTCGGTGTGATAGGTCTCGGTGCGCGTGGCAAAGACCGGCACGGAGAGCGTGTGCACATCGGGCGGCAGATGGGTGGCCGCGCCCAGGGTGTGGTAGCCGCACCCGGAGAGACCGAAGAGGGCAAAAGCGAGCGGGACAAGAGCGAATCGGCGCATGACCCATCTTAACGCGCAGCCATGCCGGGAACCCCGATTGGCCGCAGCGTAGTGTTCGGTTTGCCGGCGATACGTCCAGAACCCCAATCAGGCAATTGCCAGCCCCGGATAAATGAATCGGCGATTTCGTGCGTCACCCAATATCGTTTTCGTCACTCTTGATGAGTCGAACGGTTCAGTTCACTGGTCGGCGCAGAACGCCAGATTTCGGCACGCCCTTGAATGGGCCGACACTTGTGAGGAAGTTAGAGAGAACCATCTCCATCTGGGTATCGTAATCAGGAGGATTCTTAGGAAGGTGAGGCCACGCTACGCGAACAGAAACGCCGCAATCGGCGATTATGCGACGACAATCCCAAATTACGTACTGAGCCTGGGTCGAATGTTGTATCGCCGAGAAAGTACTGCACCCCCAGCCGTCTACGAGCTTTTTCTCCTGCGCGTTGTGTTCGGTGCTTGACGCTTGCTTCTGGAAAGCATCTCTATCCTGGGCGGTCCTCAGGTCCGTAGCGATAATCGACAGATTTGATGAGTCCGAAGTGCATTTGTCGGCTGCGTTCGGGATTTGGAATGCAAATACTGTCTTTTCATCTGTAGACTTGTTCGCTATCACTGGCCAGTTGGCAGGCACCGAGAATTGAACACGGCCGACGATTGTGAAATCAACCACATCCGCCGCCGCTGCCGTTGCTGGTGCCAATAGACCTGTAACAAATAAGAAAAGAACGAATGCTTTCTGCGCCATCCGATGATTGTACGGCATGGTATTGCGAACGGCCCAATGCACTCGCGGAGGGAATTTGTTGGGGTCGCTGCGGCGCGTTCTGGTCGTGTGGTCGGCAATTCGGAAGCTGCGCCACGCCATCAGATTACACCCAGGCGGTCGCCAACATGCCCAGTCCCAGCGCGGACAGCTTGAGGCCATCGGCGCGGTCCTTGAAGTAAAGCTCGTTGAGGCGCTCTGAATTCACTTGCTCGATGCGATGAAACCCGGCGCGGCGCAGCTCCGACGCCATCTGCTCCGGCGTGAAGAAGAGCTGGAATGGCTCACCGGCGGCCGCCACCCGGCCGGCCAGCGCGTCGAAGGCCTTGCGTCCGAGCGGGCTGAGAGTCTCCGGCGCGATGGCGTAGTCGAAGCTCAGGGCGCTCCCG
>Ga0326727_10019315_pt1 | contig 13723 bp, 12 predicted proteins | sample MB2enrmetagenome_FD_207643 | JGI IMG/M metagenome (GOLD analysis project Ga0326727, IMG submission 207643) | Lab enriched peat soil microbial communities from McLean, Ithaca, NY, United States - MB29MY | ecosystem: Environmental > Terrestrial > Soil > Wetlands > Peat | place: USA: New York... | reverse complement strand
ACCCCCACCGGCGGCATCATCAGCGGCACGCGCACCGGCGACATCGATCCCGGCGTTCTCTTGTTTATTCTGCGCAAGATTGCCGAGACGGCCAAGAGCGCATCGGAAGCCGCCGACCAGTTGGAAGCGGTGGCCAGCAAGAAGGCGGGGCTGCTGGGCGTGAGCAATCTGTCCAACGACATGCGCGACCTACGCGAAGCGATCAACGAGGGCAACGCCAAGGCGCGGCTGGCCGTGGACAAGTTCAACTGGACCATCGCCCGCTGGATCGGTAGCTTCGTGGCTGAGCTGAACGGGCTGGACATGATGGTCTTCACCGGGGGCATCGGCGAAAACGACATCGCCTCAAGGGCAGAGATATGCGCGGGCCTCGGCGCGTTGGGCATCGTCCTCGACCCGGTCCGCAACAACGTCCGCGGCGAGGCGGTGATCTCCGCGGAAGACTCGCCGGTGACCGTGCGCGTGATTCCGCCGGCGGAAGATCTGATCATCGTGAGCCACGTGGTAAGGCTTCTGGGGGAGTGACCGGCAAGGAGGGCTGTCGATGGCCGCCCTCTGCATCCGCGCTGCCCGGCCGATCGCGGCCCTGCCTTGACAATGGCGGTGTGTCAGGCACACTTGCGGCAACTCCTCCGTACCGGTCGGGTCCAGCCTTTCGCTCATCCATGAACGACTGAAGGATGAGCGTGGCAGCCACCTGATCCACCACCCGGCGGTGCCGCTGGCGGGCGTGGCCTGCTTCGTAAAGAATCTGGTGCGCCTCGTGCGTGGTCAGCCGCTCATCCCAAAGATGAATGGGCAGCCCCGTCAGCTCGCCCAGTTCGGCGGCGAAGGCCTGGGTTCTGGCGGCCTGCGGGCTCACTCCGCCCGAAAGATGCACGGGATTGCCCACCACGATGCCCGCCACACCGAACCGCCGCGCCAGCCGCGCCAGGGAGCGCAGGTCTTCGCGCCGGTTGTGACGCCGCTCCAGCGTGAGCACCGGCTGCGCCGTCAGCCCCAACTCGTCTGAGACAGCCACCCCAATGCGCCGGTTGCCGACGTCGAGTCCGAGATAACGAGGCTGTGGAAGGGATTCCAGCTTGCGGCTCCTGCCTTCCAGCTTATAGCCCCGTTGCGGCAGGAGCCAGAACGTCATGGCCGAGGGCAAGGAGCCTTTCTTCGAAATGCGCGCGAGGCAGCCGCGCGAAGGGTATTGTGGACGCCCACCCTTTCCGCAGAGAACGTGGAAAGGATGGGGCACCCATGGCCTTACGCTAACCCTGAAAATGCCTTAGTGGATCATGTTGATGGTTTCCTGGGTGATGGTGTCGAAGGTGGTGATCGCCTTGGAGTTGGCCTCGAAGGCGCGCTGGGCGATGATCAGGTCAGAGAACTCGGCGGAGATGTTGACGTTGGACTCCTCGATTGCCCCCCCTTGCAGCGTGCCCAGACCATTCGTCCCCGAAGCGCCGATGGAAGCAGTTCCGCTGGCCAGAGTGGTTGCGTAATCGCTGTTGCCCAGATCCTGCAAACCCTGGAGATTGGAGACATTGGCGAGCGCCAATTTGCCGACAGACTGATTCTGGCCGTTCGAGTAGGTCGCCGTGACGGTGCCGTCCGAGCCGATGGAGAAGCTCTGGTACTCGCCGCTGCCGTAGCCGTTTTGGGTAGTCGCCGACACCGAGGAGGTCGCATCGACCTGGCTGATGGTCGGCGAGCCGCCAGAGCCAAGAATATCCCAGGCCATGTTCAAGGCTGCCGCGCCATCGGAAAGGCCGGAGAAAGTGACCCCAGCTACATTGGCCGCCGGGCTGACCAGGTTGCCGCTCGCGTCGAAGGCCAGATTCCCGGTCGCGTTGGCCGATGCCACCGGATCCTGAATCACGCTTCCGGTGGTCGTGATTCCCGTACCCACAATACTCAACTGGCCGCTGGCGGTGGACGTGACTGTGACGCCGGTAATGTTGGCCGTGGTTACGGCAGCCTGGAGGGCGGCGGCATAAGTGGCCACCGATTCGCCGGCAACCACCGTTGGGGCCGTGATAGTGGCCGTCGCTGTGGCCGTCGGGCCGGTAATGGTCAGATTCGTCCCGGAGTTCACAGTGGCCTGCGTGGCCCCGCTTGCGCCGAAGTTGTAAAGGTTGGTGGTTACGCCGAGCGCCGTGCTCGAGTTGGCGGTCAGCGTATCCGGCATCGTGACGCTGTAAGACCAGGCGTTGGTTCCTGTCTTCGTGTAGGTCACCGTGGCCTCATAGCTATTGCCCAGCGAATCGTAGACCTGCACCTGGCCGGGCATGCTGGCGCCCACCGCGGCAGCGGAGTCGAGGGTCGCGGTCATGCCAAAGGTCGTGGTCGCCTGCGGCGGCTCGACCTGGTTCTCCGGGATGTTGATGGCCGTGAGCGCGGCATTCGGGTTCACCACTCCGTTGACGGCCAGATAGCCCATCACGTTCAAGCCGTCCGAGGTGATGAGGTCTCCGTTCGAGGCCAGAGAGAAGTCGCCCGCGCGCGTGTAAACATTACTGCCGCTGTCGCCGTTCAGAATGAAGAATCCATTGCCGTTCAGGGCCGCATCCGTGGCAACGCTGGTGGAATCGATGGAACCCTGCGTGAAGTCCGTCGCATTGGCGGCAACCTGCACGCCCTCGCCCACCTGAAGCTCATTGCCCGAGCCGGTTGTTCCAACCTGCTGATAGAAAAGGTCGGAAAAATTGGTCGCCTGGGCTTTGAAGGCCGTGGTGTTCATGTTGGACAGGTCGTTCGCAATGGTGTTCAGCGCCGTGGAATCGGCGTTGAGACCGGTGAGCGGAATGTAGAAACTTGCCATGGTGCTTCTCCTCTGGGTGTGAACTGAACTTTTGGCAGACCTTGGAGGCCCGCTTGGTAAACGAACTTCATTGGGCCGTGGAAAGCCCGCCGGCAACCGGCTGTGCGTGGGAACGTCCATCCAGGACATGAGCCACGCGGGTGGCCGCGGGAATGGCCGCGGGAATGCTGAGATTGCCGGGCGCGTGCCGCGCTCCGATCCCTTGAGCGTCTAAGTTGCCTGTCGTGGCGGCGGATGCGGCGGACCGCGCTGCCGCCGGCGCACTCACGTCTTGCGCTGCCGCATGAACCTGGGCGCTTGCGCTTCGCCCGATCAAGCTGGACGGAGACGAGGCGACCTGCCCGGAGGGCGAACCGCTGCCTGAACTGGTGGCCGAGGTTCCGAGGCTCGAAGACAGGGTCTGGTTGATGTCGATCAGCTGCTCCAGGCTGTTCACTGAAACCAGCTGGTTAATGTACTCGTTGGGATCGGTGTCGGCAGTTGGATCCTGGTTCTGCATCTCGGTTACCAGCAGCGTGAGAAAGTCGTTGGCCGAGATGGTGGCCGAAGAGCTGCTTGAGTCGTCTGTGCTGCTCGAGCCCGTGGTTGTGCTGGCCATGGGGGTTGCGCCCGCGCCTGTCAACGCTTGTCCCGCCGTCAGTTGGTGATTCAAGATTCCTGCCATTGCCGCCATTCTTTCCTGCCTTCCTTCTGCCGGCTTTTCTGCCGTCCGGCGTGCCTGCGACTCGAACTCCCGGTTGCCAGCCCTTGCCATCCCGACTTCCTCCCTGCCTTCCTGGGTTGGTCCGCAGCTGGGAACTCAGGCCATGAGCGAAATGTGAATGCCTCCCGGTCCGGGAAGCGGATGGTCTGTACCCTGCCCTCCTGCCGGAGCTGAAAGCTGCGAAGAAGCTGTTGCGGCCAGAACTGGCAAAGTTGGCGGAGGGTTCGATTGCGGTTCGGCAAAGGCGCCCTGGCCCGCGCTTCGGCCATCGTTCTGGTCCATTCCCTGGCTCGTGCCCTGATTGCCATCCGGGCCGGTCCACCTGCCCTCGGGAGCGGCCAAAGTCAGGGTCTCCACCGGCGTGTGCTGCTCGACCAGGTAGGAGTTCAATCCCGCCAGATGGCTGCCAAGCGCCTGAACTGCGTCTGCCGAGCCAGGCACCAGAGAGGCATGGATGCCGCCCCCGCCTGAATCTGCCCGAACGCCCACCCAGCCAAGGGCAGGATCTTCAAACCCTGCCTCCGCCCGGTGGGCTCCGGCAAGAGTCCAAGAAGGCGTCCCCGGAGCGGTTTCGGCGTCCAGCGCGGCAAAGATTTCTGGGGCCGCCCGCCCAGCAGTGGCGCCTGCTGAACCTCCCGCGGTAGCGTTCGCGGCCCCCGCTGCCGCTCGCGCGCCTGCGGGTTCTCGCGCCAGATTGGAACCATCCGCGAGCATTCCGGCCGGCTGACCCGTCAGGGGCCGATACCCACGCTCGACCGCAGCTCCCTCAACTGCTCCGTGCACCCGCCTGAGCGCGGCTTGCGTGGAGCTTCGCCCGCTGCCGGGCAGACCTGAATCTCCCGCGATGGGAGTTACAGCCGCAGGCTTGCCGGGTTGGGATGCACGGGCCTGGGAGTCCGTTGATTCCCAACTCGCTCCTTCTCCCATGGTGCGCGGCACCGTGGCTCCCAACCCCTGGCTTCCGGGCTGGGCCTGGTTCTGGCCCAGTGCGTGCGGCTGAAGCGGCTCGACAACCGGAGGCGAAACCTCAGGCAACAAAGTTTTCTCGCCGCCAGCCAACGATTCCACACGGCCGGCAGCGGATGTTTCAATCCCGCCGGGTTCTTCCCCCGGCGACGAGCTGCGAACCACCTCCAGCGGCGCCGACTGGTCCGCTGCCGCGGCGTGATTCCCTGCTGAACTCGTCCTCCCCGCAGTCGCGCCGGAACCGCCTGTAGGCACCGAGTGCCGATTGGCGGAGTCCCGAGCGAAACCGGCAGGCGATTCGCCAGCGAGGTCGCTTCGCTGGGTTCTTGAAGCCGCTACGGCTATCTTCGCAACCGGGTTTGCCGTGGCCGGCTGCAAAATTGCCGGTTGAAGCCCTGCGGCCGCCGCCGAGTCCAGCGCCGCCGTTGCGCCTGAAGCTGTTTCGCGCTTGGCGCTCTTGCCGTGATTGACCGAATGCGCACTGAGCGCAGAGTCTTCCGATCGAGCGCTTTCCTGACCTTTTGCGGCCGGATTTTGCGCGGCTTGCATGGACGTTCCCGAGGCTGTTTGCCAATTGGAGTTCGCCGCCGGGGAACTCGTTAGCGTCGAGATCGTTGCACTGGCTGCCGGAGGGCCGTGCGGGGCCCTGCCTGGTTGCATACACAGCGCCGCGCCACCAAAGAGGGGCGCAGTACCGGGGGTTGCGACTTGACCCGCATCCAACGCAGCTGCGGCGGAGACGGGAGTTATCTCCGCTTCCCCCTCTTCCTCGCCTGGGCCGTTCCCGCTCGCGCCTAGTGAAGCCAGCATCGACTGCCAACTGGAGCGAAAGCTCTGCGCGCCTGAAGAAGAAGCCGAAGGAGAATCTACGGCCCGCGCGCCATCCCACCCTGCGCCCTGGGCCCTGTCCGCCGCGTTTGGCGCAGCCTGACTTGGGCCCGCCTCCGAATGCCCGCCCGTGACCATCTCGATTCCCGCGGCAACGCTCATGATCTGGGTTAAAGCAGATGCCGTGCCAAATGTAGAGAACGCAAGTTAGAGCATTGTCACGAAGGGAACCCCATCCCGATTCAGGAATCTCCGAGCCTTCAGCGCGGATTCTTGCTCAAGTTTCCCTCTTCCCCGGAATCCACTCCCCACCGGCTTGGTTCAGGGGTCGCCAATCGAGAGGGTGCAGGTCTTCCCGGTTCCGCTGCGCTCTCTTCCCGATGCAACCGGTTGCCGAACCAGTCGTCGAGCGCCTGTTGGCCGTGCCGGCCGGCCTCGACAGCCTCTTGCACCTCGGCCTCTTGGATCAACGTCTCGGCTTGACGGCGCTCGATCCTGTGTGCGAGGAACTCTTGGCGCATCGCGGCCGCATCCAGCTCCGCATCCGCGATTCTCGGAGCCAGCGCAGCTCGGCAGCGGACGGCGGCGCAACTTTCTTCCAGGCCGGCCAACCGGTCTGGCAACTCTCCGCTGCGGGCGCTGGTTACCACCAGGCGCCGCCCCAGCCGATCCCGTTCCGCGGTTGCCGCCAGAGCTCGCTTTAGCCTGCCAAGCTCGCCCAGCGCGGACTCGAGCGCCAGCCGGCTCTGTTCTTCCTCAATAACCCGGATGTGAAGCAGACGGCGCAGGGGGCGGGAGACGGGCATGGCTTATACCTCCGCGGCCAGGGCGGAGAGCTGACGCACGCAGTCGGAGAAGCGGATTTGCTCTCGCACCTCCTGGGTCAGGAAGGCTCGCATCGCCCCACGTGCGCGAAGGGCGCGATCGAGATCCGGGTCCGCGCCCGGCTTGTAGGCGCCAATGCGCACCAGATCTTCCGAGCGGGCATATACAGCCATCAGCCGGCGCAGGAGCGCAGTCTGCTCTCGATGATGGGGTTGAGTCACCGACGGCATCAGGCGGCTAATCGAGTCCAGCACCTCCACGGGCGGATACCAGCCCTCGGCAGCCAGCGCGCGAGAAAGCACCACGTGCCCGTCCAGCAACGACCGCACCGCATCCACCAGCGGGTCTTGCTGGTCGTCGCCTTCCATCAGCACGGTATAAAAGGCTGTGATCGAGCCTACCCGGAACTGCCCCGCCCGTTCCACCAGCCGGGCCAAGCGCGCAAAAACCGAAGGAGTATACCCCTTGGCCGTGGGCGGCTCCCCGGCAGCCAGACCTATCTCCCGGGCAGCCATGGCGAAGCGGGTCAGCGAATCGAGGACGAGCAGCACATTCTTGCCCAGCGCGGCAAAGTACTCGGCCACCGTGGTGGCTGCCAACGCCGCCCTCATGCGCAACAGTGGCGACTGGTCAGAGGTGGAAACCACCACCACCGATCGCGCCCGGCCCTCGACGCCGAGCGAATCTTCCAGAAACTCACCCACTTCGCGGCCCCGCTCGCCCACCAGGCCCACCACGGTAACATCGGCGTCCGTATTGCGCGTCATCATGCCGATGAGCGTGCTCTTGCCCACTCCCGATCCGCCGAAGATGCCCACCCGCTGTCCTCGGCCCACGGTCAGCATGGCGTCCAGCACGCGGATCCCGGTGCCGAGCGGAGTGCGAATGGGCGCGCGGTCGAGCGGGGAACGCACCACCCCGTCCAGAGGCAGGAGCACGGAGACCGCCGGAGGCCGGCCCGCGTCGATGGGCGCGCCCAGCGCATTCAGCACCCTGCCCATCAGCGCCGGACCTACCTCGATCTCGGGGGTCACGCCCAGTGCCGCCACCGAATCGCCGAGGCGAATCCCCTCCGTCGTCTCCACCGGCATGGAGAGTACATTGGCGCCGCGAAACCCAATGACCTCGGCCAGATGCGGGCGGCCAAACTGGTCCTGAATCTCGCAGCACTCACCCACCGAGGCCAGCGGCCCCGCCGATTCGATGGTCTGCCCGACCGACTCGACCACCTGCCCGCGCCAGCGCCAGGGCTGACCGCGGCCCAGCCGCTCGAAGTAGCGGGCCAAAAGCGGTGTCGCCGCGCCCGTCATGAACGGCTCTCCGTCCCTTTTCCTGCCGCATCGCCCATCCCCGCGCCAGCGCCGGCCCCACCCCCGCCGGCGCGGTCGAAGAAACCGCGCTCAATCTCGCCCAGCTGGGCGCGAATCCCCAGATCCACGCTCCCCAGTTCCGTCTCGATCGCGCAATCGCCCAAGAGCATTCCCTCCCCGGCAAGCACAATGGGCCTCACCCGCAGCTTGGGCAGCAGCGCGATGGTTTCGGTCCATAGGCCCAGCTCCGCCGGGGGCACCCGGAGCCGCATCTGGGTCGACGCGCAAAGCTGACCCAAGGCAACCCGCACCGCTCCGGTCAGCAGCAGAGGATCCATTTGCGCCTCGCGGCGCAGGATGCGGGCGGCAACTGCCAATGCCAGTTCCACCACCTCGTGCTCCACCTTGAGCAGATACCGGTCCCGCTCCTGGGCAAAGTTCTCCGTCAACTCGGCGATCTGGCGCGCTCGCCGCTCGCCGGCAGCTGCGTGGGTCGCGGCCTGCGCCTCGCGCTCGGCTTGGCGGCCCTGATCGCGGCCAGTTTCAAAGGAGCGGCGGGTCTCCGCCGCCAGACGCTGATCGAACTCGGCGCGCACCCCGGCCTCGATCGCTTTGTGGGCGCGATCACGCGCCGGCTCCTGGGGCTTGCCGGCTGCGCCCTCTACCTCCCAGCCCTGCCAGGCAGGCAGCGCGGGCGCGTTGGGGCCGTCCGGATACTCGAAGACCTCGACGCGTCCGGGTGTACCGATTCGATTTGATGAGCTTGTCTCGGGCAAGAATTCCCTCTCCTCAGGTCAGGAGATCAACTGCTCGTTCGGCCCCTGGCCCCTAACCCCTGATCCCTAACCCCTAATCAAGCAAGCATCTCGTCGCCCGTCTCCAGCTTGAGAACCACCTTGCCTTCGGTCTCCAGCCGTCGGGCCAGGTTGAGAATCTCCTGCTGGGCCTGCGCCACCTCGCGCGAGCGAACCGGACCCAGCACCTCCATATCCTCCTTCAGCATCTCCACGGCCCGGGAGCTCATGGACTTGAAGATCTGGGCGCGAAGTTCATCGTTGGCGCCGCGCAGAGCCAGAGCCAACTGCCGCTTATCCACCCCGGAGACGATCTCGCGGATGGTGGCCGGCGGCACCGTGACCAGATCTTCAAAGGTAAACATCAGGTTGCGAATGCTCAGGGCCAGCTCCGGCTGGGCGTCCTCGATGGTCTCCAGGATCTTCTTCGACTCCTCGGCGTTGAGACGGTTCAGCAGGTCGGCCACTGCCTTGAAACCGGAGTAGCTCTTGCGCGCCGTGTCGCCTACGTTTTCCAGGCGGCGATGCAGAATGTGGGCCACCTTCTGCGCCATCTCGGGCGAAAACTGGCGCATCTCGGCCAGCCGCTGGATAGAAACCACCTTGTGGTCTTCGCTCAAATTGTCCAGAACCTGCGAAGCCCGCCGCGGGTCCAGGTGAGCCAGCACCAGCGCGATGGTCTGCGGATGCTCGCTGTCGAGCAGCTTGCCCAACTGCTGGGGATCGGTGCGCTGCAGCTTGGCCAGATTGCCCTGAGCGGCCTCCTGCGAGCGGCGCACCAGCATCAGCAGATCGTCGGCGCGCTCCTTGCCGAAGGTCTCCATCAGCAGCCGGCTGGCATAGTCCAGTCCCCCGTGGATCATGAAGTTCTGGGTCTCCAGAAGCTCCCAGAACTCTTCCATGATTTCGGCGGAGAGCTCGGGCGTGACGCCGCGCAGGTCGGCCAGTTCCTCGGTGAGCCGCTGCACATCCGCCTCGGGCAGTACACGCAGAATCTGCTTGGCCAGCTCCTCGCCGACGGCCACCAGCAGAATGGCCGCCTTGCGAATTCCGGATAGATTCGCCGACTGGCGGCGTCGTCCCGCTCCGTTCTCGTTTTCCTGATCGGCCAAGATCCCGTCCCTTCGCTTCCTGCGCCTGTCCCTTTGGCGATCCCGGTCCTGCTTGTCACCGCAGCCAAGGACGCCGCCAATTTCCCCGGCTCACATCCCCGCCTTGGACCGTTTCCAACGCTCTTCCATTTACCATCCCCGGCTGCGTCCTGCCGGACGTCCGGCAGGTCTTCCCTGCTCCCTGCGCCTAGTCGGAGTGAATCCAACTCTGCAACAGGCGCGAACTTTGCGTCGGTTCGCGCTTGAGGTGGCCCGTGACCTGCTCGAAGATCTCCTGAGTCCTGATCCGCTCCGGGTCCAGCTCAGCCGGCTCGGGAGGTTTCAGTACAGGTTGCGCTGCCCCGGCCGGCAAACCCCTGGGTGTTCCCTTGCCAGCTTCTCCGGGCGCAAACCGGACGCGGCGCAGCGCGGGGCGCACGCCGAAGACCAGCACCGCCAGCAGAGCAATCAGCAGGGCGGCGTCCTTGACCACCACCGGCGAGTTCTCCACCCTGGCCAGCACCTGCTCAGGCAGTGGAACCGGCGGCTGGGCGCGGTTCTCATCGAAGGCCAGATCCTCGACCGTCAGCATGTCTCCGCGCGTTGAGTCAAAACCCACCGCCGCCTGGGCCAGCGCGGTCAGGTTGCGCAGCTCATCGGCCGAGCGGAGCTGCCAGACCGCCGCCTTGCCCTTCTCGGCAACCTGGGCGAGCCGGTCGTTCACCACGATGGCCGCGGTCAGCCGCCGCACCCTCCCCGGATTCTCGAGTACGTGGCGCACGGTCTTCGACGAGGCGTAGGTGCCAGACTCGCTCTTGGCGGTTTGAGGAGGCGCGGTCTGCTGCGGATAGACCGGCAGAGCCTGCGAGTTGGGGGCATTCGAGGCGGTGCCGGGAACCCCGGCGGCTACCGGCTGAGCCCCGGCCGTCTGCTCGGTGCGCTGCATGGAGAGCGTCACCGTTTTATCCGGGTTGTAGCTCTCTTCGGTCTCCTCGGTCTCCGCCGGATTGTAGTCCAGAGTCACCGAGGCGCGCACGTTGCCCGGCCCGGTGACCGGCTCCAGGGTGGAAACCAGCTTCTCTTCGAGGACCTGCTCGGCGCTCAGGCGCAGCGCGTCGGCGGTCTTTGGACCCAGTGGCAGATGCCCTGCCGCGTCCACCAGCACCACCCGCTCCGGCGTCAGCCCATCGACGGCCGAGGCCACCAGATTGCGGATCGCCTCCGGCTCGCCTTCGGCCAGGGTGCGATGGCGCAGCTTCAGCACCACCGAGGCCTTGGCCGGCCGCTCCGCCTCGCGGAAGAGCGAGTCGTGGGCCATGACCAGGTGCACCCGCGCCGACTCGACATCGGCGAGCGAGCCCACGGTATGCTCAAGTTCGCCTTCCAGAGCCCGCTGGTAGTTGACCTTCTCGTCGAACTCCGAGCCTACCCAGTTGGGCTTGTCGAAGATCTCGAATCCTAGTCTTCCGCTCTTGGCTCCGCCCTTGGCGGCGGTCGCCAGCCGGGCCTTGTCCAACTGCGCCGCGGCCACCCGGATGCCGGTTCCATTGTCGGTAACTTCGTAGGAAATCTGCGATTGGGCGAGAATCTGGCCGGTCTGGCGCAGATCCGCCGGGTCCAGATCCGTATAGAGGATGCGCCAGTCGGGGCGCAGCATATACCAGAGCAAGCCGCCGACGAGGGCCGCAAGCAGAAGCGCCGCAATCGCCGCCCAGCCGCGTTCCCCAGGCTGCATTCGCGCCCAGCTCACCCGCCCTCGCGCCCAGAGGCCAGCCACCCGGTCCGTCCATTGAGGTTGTCCGGGGGTGGATGGCGAGCTTTTTTCCAGTTGTGTTCCAGTGGCCATGGCTCCCATGTCCCGCCGGGTCTTCCCCGTTGCTTCCGCGTAGGTCAGGGACCGCTGCTTCTGGAACCCTGTCTGTTGCCGGGCGCGCTCGCCTCGGCAACGCTTCTAGAACTGCATTCCAATGACCTGCTGGTAGGCCTGCACGGCCTTGTTGCGCACCGCCAGCGCCAGTTCGAAGGCCATGCTTGCTTTCTGGGTGGCGATCATCGCCTGATGCACGTCCATGCCAGAGCCGGTCATCAGACCGGCCACGGCCGCATGGGCCTGGCCTTCAAGCTGGTTCACCTGGCCGGCCGCATCGGTCAACAGATCGGAAAACGGGGCAGCCGCGGCGCCCGAGGCGGCTTTCGAGGGCAAGCCCGGCAGGATGCCGACGCCGGTCAGATTCGACGGCAACGAAGCTAAAGCGCCTATGAGGTGGATTCCCGGTTGCATCGCTCCTCCTCGATCGTCCGGCTCAGGGAAGCGATGAATGGGCCCATGGCGCTCCGCTCAGGACTTGGCGATCTCCAGCGCCGCCGAGATCATGACCTTTTCGGCCTGCACGGCGGAACTGTTAAGACCATATGCACGTGTCGCCCCCATCAGGTCCACCATCTCTGTGAGTGGATTAATGTCCGGATATGCGACATATCCGTCGGGACCGGCATCGGGGTGGCCGGGATCGTAGCGCTTGAGCGGAGGCGAGGGATCCTCAACCACCCGCGCGATATGCACGCCGGGAGCCACGGAAACCCCACCCGCATTGAGCGTGGGCAGTGCCGCCGAAGCCAGAGAACCGGAGGCTATCCCGCCCGAAGCCGCGGTCAGGGAGTCAAGAAACCCCGGATCGCCCCGATTGGCGGCAAAGACCACATGCTGACGGCGGTAGGGTCCGCCCATAGCGGTGCGCGTGGTTTCGGCGTTGGCCATGTTGGCCGCCACCACCTCGGCGCGCATCCGCTCGGCCTGCATCGCCTCGCCCGAGGTCTCCATCATCGCAAAGAGATTCATGCCGCCTGCTCCTTTCGTCGCTCAAGGCTACTTGCTGTCGGAGTGAATCGCGTCCAGAACCCGTTGATACTCCTGGCGAAGCAAGGCCACTCCGGTCTTGAACTTCAGCTGCGCCTCGGCCAGATTCAGGCCTTCGCGGTCCATGGAGACGTTATTGCCGTCGGGCCGCGCAATCAGCCCGTCCACAGCCTTGACGCGCACTGGCCGGGATGGGCGTCCCCGGTCAACCCCCTCCATGGCCTCCCGCATCTCGGCCTCGAAGTCCATGCCCACCGCCCGGTAGCCGGGGGTATCGATATTGGCCATGTTGGCCGCCGTCAGCTTGACCTCGCTGGTGGCCAGATCCAGGTAACGGGCCAACTGGTCGCTCAGCCGGGTTTCGATCTCCATGCCCATCGGAATTCCCCTCCAGGCGGAGCGCTCAGTTCACCGTGAAGCCGAAGTCGATATCCCGCGCGGTAAGGACAGCTTCCTCGCCGGCCAGGATTGCGCCCCGCTCCAGAACGTGCTCCAGTTCGCGCACATTGCCCGGCCACTGGTGGGCGGCGAGTTTAGCCATCGCCCCCGGGTCCACGCGCTTGACCGGCGCTTCGCGGCCCATTCGCCGCATGAAATGGTCCACCAGCAGCGTCAGATCTTGGGCGTGCTCGGCCAGCGACGGAGTGCGAATGAGGAAGACGGCCAGCCGGTAGTAGAGGTCGGGACGAAAGTTGCCCGCCTGCGTATCCTGTGCCAGAGGCCGGTGGGTGGCGGCCACGATGCGTACGTCCACCTTCAGGGTTTCGTTGTCGCCCACCCGCTGCAACTCGCCGCTTTCCACAAACCGCAGCAGCTTCGATTGCAGGGCCAGCGGCATCTCGCCGATCTCATCCAGGAACAAAGTGCCCCCGTCGGCGGCCTCGATGCGCCCCACACGCCCCTGCACGGCTCCGGTGAAGGCGCCGCGGGTGTGGCCGAAGAGCTCGGCTTCCAGCAGAGCCTCGGGGATAGCGGCGCAATTGATGGCGACAAATGGTTTGCGGCTTCTCAGCGACATGCGGTGCAGGGCTTCGGCGACCAGTTCCTTGCCCGAGCCGGTCGGTCCCTCGATCAGTACCGGAGTCATCCGCGGGGCTACCCGCCGCACGCGGCGTCCGACCTCGAGCATGCAGGGAGCGTTGCCGATCAGCTCCGGCAGCCGGTCGCTCGAAGCCGGCTCCGCCCAGCGAGCGGGCAGCGCCACCAGGGCCGGAATAGGCGGAGAGGAACCAGGCTGTCCGCAGGTGAGGACGGGGGCGGCGTTCTGCGGCGAGGAGGCAACCGGAGCCGCCTCGGAATGAAGCGCAACCGAACAAGGCTCCGCGCGCATGCGGATGGGCGCCGGATTTGGCCTGCTAAGAGCGGGCGCCGTGTTCCATGCCGCCGTATCGGTATCCTGGCTGCGGCGCAGAGCATAAAGCAGTTCCTGGCGATAGGGGCCGCGCGGGCTCTCCTGGGCGAAGGAACTGCCCGCGGTCACCAGGTCCACCTGGGGAAAGCTTTTGCGGAAGTCCTTGAGAAACTCGGCCAGGTCCAGATC
>Ga0326727_10019314_pt1 | contig 13723 bp, 7 predicted proteins | sample MB2enrmetagenome_FD_207643 | JGI IMG/M metagenome (GOLD analysis project Ga0326727, IMG submission 207643) | Lab enriched peat soil microbial communities from McLean, Ithaca, NY, United States - MB29MY | ecosystem: Environmental > Terrestrial > Soil > Wetlands > Peat | place: USA: New York... | reverse complement strand
GCCTGCGTGGACTTGTGCCCTTACTTCCGCAGTCACCATGGCAGGACCGTGCAGGTGTTCCCGTGCAGCCTTGCCCAGGGGCGCTGCTACGCGGCCTGCCCGAAGGCCGAAGTGGATCTCGACGAGCTGGCCGGCATTTACTGGGGGCAAGCCTACGAGGGTGCGCCTCTCGGCAAGTACGAAGAGTCGCTGGCCGCCAGGGCCGGCGCCGGGATGTCTCCTGGCGGCTATCAAGCAGGGGGTACGGTCTCGGCCCTCCTGGTGCAGGCCATGAACCAGGGGTTGATCGAGGCGGCGGTGCTCACGGGCCGGGATGAATTCGGTCCATTACCGGTACTGGCCGAGAGCCCTGCGGAGGTTATCGCCTGCGCTTCCTCCAAGTTCGGCGCTGCCCCGACGCTGGCGGCCCTGAACAGGGCAGCGGCCGCAGGCCGCCGCAACCTGGGCGTGGTCGGCACTCCGTGCCAGATTACCGCCCTTGCAAAAACGCGCAGCAACCCCCTGCACCGGGATGATTTCCTCGATCCCGTTTCGCTGGAGATCGGTTTGTTCTGCAACTGGTCCCTGGACCAGCGGGCGTTCAGGGCCTATCTGGCCGGCCTGCTGCCGGATCCGTCGAGGATTAAGGCTATGGATATCCCGCCTCCGCCTGCCAATGTCATGCGGCTGGACCTGGGTGACGACGTGCGTGAGATATCTCTCGATGAAATCCGGCCCTTCATCCCCGATACGTGCGGCCTGTGTCCGGACATGAGCTCCGAATGGGCCGACCTTTCAGTCGGCATGTATGAGGGCCGGCCCGGATGGAATACGCTCCTGGTGAGGACGGCCCGGGGCCGTGAGCTCGTGGAAAGCGCTGTAGCATCGGGTCTTCTGCTGACAGAGCCCGCACCAAGCCTGGAACATCTGTCGGAGGCGGCCGCGGGCAAGAAGCGCCGGGCCTTTCAGGCATTGAGGCAGCGAGGACTGGTCAACCCTCGGGAAGAAACGGCACGGGCGATGCTGCGGGTGGCGACGGAAGTCCTGGACAAAATAATCGATGGAGGAAGCCATGTCTAGCATCACCGAGGGACAGGCTGGGGAGGTCCGCCTTCTGCAGGGGAACGAGGCCATTGCGCGAGGCGCTCTGGAGGCCGGGGTCAGCATAATTGCCTCCTATCCCGGCACACCTTCCTCAGAGATACCGGAGATTCTGGCGAAGGTGGCGGCCGAGCGCGGCATCTACGTGGAGTGGTCCGTGAATGAAAAAGTGGCCCTGGAGGTCGCAGCCGCGGCCAGCTACGCAGGTCTACGGTCCATGGCCGTCATGAAGCAGGTGGGAGTGAACGTAGCCTCCGATTTTCTCCTGGCTGTGGCCCAATACGGCACCAGGGGCCCGATGGTCCTCGTTTCCTGCGAGGACCCCGGTGCTTTGTCCAGCACGAACGAGTGCGACTCACGTCAGTACGCGCGCATGATGGACATGCCTATGGTCGAACCCGGCGATTTCCAGGAGGCCCTGGAGATCACCAAGTGGGCCTTTGACCTTTCCTGGGAGCTGAAGACGCTGGTCATGGTGCGCAGCGTTACCCGGATGTCCCATGGCAGCGGTAATGTCACGCTGGGTGAGCTGCCCCCTCCCGCACCGGGAGCGGCGCATCATGCCCGGTACAATTTCCACGGTCCGATGATGGACCAGATGACGGGGCCCGTGGCCAACGAGCCGCCCACGGCCTGCGGCTTCCGGCGGCGCACTCATGAAAAACTCGCGAGGGCGGCGGAGCTTTTCGAGACCTCGCCTTTCAACACGTACAGCGGCCCGCCGCAGCCGGAGCTTTTGATCGTCACCAGCTCTTCCTGCAATTTGTACTGCAAAGAAGCGATACACCTGCTGGGGGTGGCCGACCGGGTGGGTCTTCTGAAACTGGGGACAACCTGGCCCCTCCCCGCCCGGCTCATGAAAAAATACCTCTCGGCCTCCAGGCGGGTGCTGGTGGTGGAGGACCTGGCGCCATTCCTGGAGGAGAACGTCAAAGTCCTGGCCGCCGAATTTGCCGCCGAGATAGGGGGCAGGGAGTTCCACGGTAAGCGGGACGGCAGCCTGCCCGGGGCGGGTGAGATCGACGCCGATGCGGTGACTGAGGCCCTGCGCAGTATACTGGGGGTCGAAGGCCGGCTGCCGTCCCCGGAGTATAGAGAGCGGATCGGACGGTCGGTGATGGCCCATATCCCGCCGCGGCAGATGACATTCTGCCCCGGCTGTCCGCACCGCGCCTCCTACTGGTCCGTCCGCATCGCCATGGCATTGGACGATCGCGACGGGTTCATCTGCGGCGACATCGGCTGCTACGCCCTGGGCACCATGCAGGCGGGCTACAACACGGTCAAGACCATCCACGCCATGGGGTCCGGCACGGGGCTGGCCTCCGGCTTCGGCAAGCTGGCAGCATTCGGCCTGGAGCAGCCGGTACTGGCGGTCTGCGGCGACTCGACCTTTTTTCACGCCGTGCTTCCGGCCCTGGTCAACGCCGTGCACAACCGGTCCGACCTCATACTCCTCGTGATGGACAATAGCGGCACCGCTATGACCGGCTTTCAGCCGCACCCCGGCATCCCGCTGGACGCCTCGGGCCAGGTCGCGCAGGCCGTGGATATTGCCGCCGTGTGCCGTGGCATAGGCGTGCAGGTGCAGGTGGTTGACCCCTTCGATCTGCAAAGCACCCAGAAGGAGCTTCAGGCGCTGCTGGACGCCCCTCCCGGGGTGAAGGTGCTTGTGCTCAAGCAAGCGTGCGCCCTTAGCCCGGAGAAGAAAGGCAAAAAGCAGTTTGACGTGTCGGTGGATCCGCAGTCGTGTCTGGGCGACTCTTGCGGCTGCAACCGGCTGTGCACCGGGGCCTTCCGATGTCCGGCGCTGGTCTGGGACAAGGGGGCACATAAGGCAAGCGTGGATACGGTGCTCTGCGCCGGATGCGGCGTCTGCGCCTCAATCTGCCCTCGGGGGGCCATTCAAAAGAAGGAGGCGGCCCAAAATGCATAAGTTGACCCATGACCCTTACAACCTGATAATAACCGGCGTGGGCGGGCAAGGCAATGTTCTGGCCTCCAAACTGCTGGCCGGCATCCTGGTGAATCGGGGCCTGCAGGTGACCATAGGCGAGACCTTCGGGGCCTCCCAGCGCGGCGGCTCGGTAATGAGCCATCTGCGCATCTCGCCGAGCGGGGCGTGGTCTCCCCTGATACCAAGGGGCCGCGCCCACATGATCATCGCCCTGGAGCCGATCGAGGGCCTCCGGGTACTTGCGGCTTACGGGAATCCCGAGGCGCTGGTGATCACGAACACGAGGCCCGTGCACCCCATCGGCGTGATCTGTGGCGACCAGGATTATCCCGAGCCGGACCTGATAAGCGCCTGGCTGAAGGAATTCACCCGCCGGCATTGGCTCTTGCCCGCGACGGAAGAGGCGGTGAAGCTCGGCTCCCCAATTTTGGCCAACATAATACTGATAGGGGCGCTGGCCGGGACCGGAGTGCTCCCGGTAGAGCGGGAGGATTTCTTCGATGCGATCGCCTCAACCATGCCGCACGACAAGGTGGCTGCCAACCTGCGGGCCTTCGATATAGGCCGGCAGATGGTGAGCTAAGGTCATTGCGTGCGGCCGGAAAAGGACCTTACTCACTTTACCTGCCAATACGAGAAATGGGTAAGCGGGTTCCGGTTTACATTTCCTTTTTTCGCAGTTTGCGACCGACATAACTGCGACGGAATGGACCCCTCTCCCGGTAGAGTACCCGATACTGATCTAAAGGAAAGACCGGTGCAATGAGACAATACCACTCTCTTTGCACTACGGACCCACAGACGGCACAACGATCGGAGAACCCGATGAGGCGCATTCCGACGAAATTAAAGGTGGACGTGTTGCCCGGAGATTCATCTGTGGTCTTCAGATGACAGCCGACACAGAATCCACTTGGCAACAAGCGCTCAAGAGGAAACTGCTCATAGTATTGTTCGGCGCTCAGCACATCGAGGCAACGCCGGTGAAGCTCACTGCGGGCAATATTTACGGCCTGTGGTTTATAGTCCGATTGCTCAACGGCAACCAGACGGATCAGGGCATGGTCGTCAAGCTGACGCATCCTTTCCCTCACACCTTGCAGATCCTCTAAAGACATGATGGGGTCTTTGGCGTCATCCATGGGTGGCGGGCGACGGGGACATCTTACGTAATTGAATAAATCGCCGGCCGTCCTTCTTCCCGTTCACTTATTTACTTTCTTACGATGTCCCCGTCCGTTCTCCTTATCGTGAGATTACTGTTCACCGCTCATTTCGGCCCTCATCCTGACCGCTTAGCACGATCAGCGCGTCGACGGCCACGGGCTTGCTGCCTGCGAGTATCACAGGGTTGATGTCTATCTCTTTCACGTAGGGGTGGTCCACTCCGATGGCACCGACCTTGACGAGGATATCGGCGAGTTGGTCAACGTCAGCCGCCGGCATACCGCGAAATGCTCCGATAATATTTCGGGCTTTGATGTCGCCGATCATGTCGAGCGCCTCCCGTCTGTCTATCGGAGCCACACGAAGCGTATGGTCCTCTAAGGCTTCAGTGAAGATGCCTCCGAGACCAAACATCACGCAAGGGCCAAACTGTTCGTCCTTGGAAAGACCCACCATCAGCTCCCTGCTTCCCGTGATCATCTCCTGAACCAGGATGGCGGGTTTCTCCCCTTTAAACTTGGCCATTATCTGCGTGAAAGCAGCCACGGCCTCCTGCTCGCTGCGGATATCCGGATAGACCAGGCCCTGCTCTGTCTTATGGGCCAGGGCCGGGGCACTGGCCTTGATGGCGAGAGGGAACCCGATCTCGTCAAGGGCCTCACGGAACTCCCGCTCATCCCGGGTCTCCCTCTCCTCCGTGACCGGGATGCCATAGGCCCTCAGGACCTCCTTTGACTCATGCTCCGAGAGGACCGTTCGCCCTTCCCGCAAGGCAGTCTCCATGACCTGCGCGTCGCGGCCGGATGTTGCCGGTGTTTCGCTCGTTGAGCCGGAGTTTTCTTGCGCCGCAGCCGGCCGGATTGCGCGGAAGCGGGCGTATTCGCACAGCCTGGAAAGGGCTTTGGCCGCCCTCGCCGCATCTGAATAGACGGAAATACCGCTCGAAAGAAGCAAGGGGAAATCACGGCCGATCGACTCCTCGGTTCCCACCATCTCCGTGACAACGAGAGGCTTTTTTGTTTTGATGTCAGCCGTCGCCCGCAGAACAATGTCGCGGAGAAGCTCGCCTCCCGCAATGGCGATGAGTAGTATCATGTCGATGTCCGCAACCTCTGCCAGTATCCTGATCGCGTCGCCGTGCAACTGTGGGTTTACAGCCGACGCAAGACTCAGATCGATCGGGTTGTTGATGCTGCCTCCGACCGGCGGCATCGCTTTAGCCAGCCGCTCTATCGTGCGGGTAGAGAATTTTGGGACTTCCAAACCAAGCTCCAGGCATACGTCGGTCGTAGCCACCGCGATACCGCCCGGCGCACTGACGATGCCGACCCGTTTGCCGGATGGAAGTGGTTGAAGGCAAAATGCGTGGAGGCAGTCGAAAACCTCCTCGAAGCTCTTGACACTCACGATCCCCGCCTGCCGCATACCCCCTTCCCAGGTTGCACCGGAACCCGCCATAGCTCCCGTGTGGGAAACGGCAGCTCGTGCCCCGCCCTCGGTCATTCCACCTTTCCACAGGATGATCGGTTTCTTCTTTGAAACCTCTTTGCAGACATTGTAGAGGCGCCTGGCATCCTTCGAGCCTTCAAGATAGGCGACAATCATTTCGGTCTCGGGGTCTTTTCCCAGGTACTCCAGAAAATCTGTTGCAGTAAGGTCAGACTCGTTGCCGCAGCTTACTGCCTTGCTGAAGTGGATGCCATTGGCTGTGGTTCTGTACGTCACGTAATCGGCAAAAAAGCCGCTCTGGGAAACGAGACCCACAGAACCTGATTCCATACTCTGTCCAAGGGAATAGGTCAATCCCGATGAGGGGCAGTAGACGCCGATGCAGTTGGGCCCTATGATGCGGCAACCAGCCGACCGGGCGACGCGAACCATCTCCCCTTGCAGCTCTTTCCCCTTTTTTCCTGCCTCCGCAAAGCCGGCAGTGGTGATCACGATCGTCTTTACGCCCTTCGCCGCGCACTCCCTCACCGCCTGGAGGGCCGAATCCGTCGGGGTGAGTATCATGGCAAAGTCGACCGGATACGGGATGTCCAGCACCGTAGGGTACGACTTTATCCCCATGATCTCGCGCTCACCCGGATTGACGGCATAGAGCTCTCGAAATCCGGCTTCCACAAGGCGGGCCATGAACAGCCGTCCTACCTTCCCGGGCTTGCCCGTCGCACCGATAATCGCTACCGATCCGGGATGAAAGATGGGGTCCAGCTCCGCAAAAATGTTTCGCTCAGCCATTGTGTCACGATATACGCGATAAGGGGCCGGATGTCAATTATTATATTGCCTGGCCGCCCACGGGAACGACCATAATTACATAAGTAACTTTTTTCGCATCCGCCCCCGACTCTCTTCCGGAGGCACTTTTGACAATGTTTCTCCCCGGGTTTACAATATTCAACTTATGCAGCGATTCAGCTTAAATGCGGACTATAAGCCGGCGGGCGATCAGCCGCAGGCGATCGAAAAACTGGCAGCGAATGCACTCACAGGAGTGCCGGACCAGGTGCTGCTCGGCGTCACCGGGTCGGGCAAGACTTTCACCATGGCTCATGTGGTCGAGCGTCTCCAGCGGCCCACCCTCGTGATGTCCCACAACAAGACCCTTGCCGCCCAGCTCTACACGGAGTTCAAGACGCTCTTCCCTGAGAACGCCGTGCATTTCTTCGTGAGCTACTACGACTACTACCAGCCGGAGGCCTACGTGCCGCCGACGGACACCTACATAGAGAAGGACTCGTCTATCAATGAAGAGATCGACAAGCTGCGCCTGTCGGCAACCAACGCCCTTTTTGAAAGGGACGACGTGCTCATCGTCGCGAGCGTCTCGTGCATCTACGGCCTGGGTTCCCCTGAAGCCTATTACGGCATGCTCATCTATCTTGAGCGAGGTGAGCGCATTGCGCGCAAAGCATTGCTCGATAAGCTCATACAGTGCCAGTACGAGCGGAACGACATCGATTTCTACCGGGGCAGGTTCAGGCTGAGAGGCGCGAACATCGACGTCTTCCCTGCGTATGAGGAGGAGAGGGCCATACGGATCGTGCTCGATGACGATGTCGTCGGGGATATCTACGCCATCGATCCGCTTACGGGGAAGATCGTCGAGAGGCTGACGAGGTGCACCATATACCCTGCGACCCATTACGTCACCCCGAAAGAGCGGCTGGAGACAGCCGTCATCAGCATCGAAGAAGAGCTTGTCGCCCGGCTGAAAGAGCTGAAAGGGGCGGGGAAGCTCCTCGAAGCTCAACGGCTCGAGGCGAGGACCAGGTACGACCTTGAGATGCTCAGGGAGATCGGCTATTGCCAGGGCATCGAGAACTACTCGCGACACCTGACCGGACGACAACCCGGAGAGGCGCCTCCCACGCTCATGGACTACCTGCCGAAGAATGCCCTCGTCATCATCGATGAGAGCCATGTGACCGTGCCCCAGATCCAGGGCATGTACCGGGGGGACAGGTCGCGCAAAACAACCCTCGTCGAGTATGGGTTCCGCCTCCCGTCGGCGCTCGATAACCGCCCCCTGACCTTTGAGGAGTTTCAGGGGCACGTCAATCAGGTGGTCTATGTCTCGGCGACGCCCGCGACGTATGAGATTACCAGGGCCAAGGGGCATGTGGTAGAGCAGATCGTGCGCCCCACGGGACTCATAGATCCGACGATAGAGGTGAAGCCTGCCCGCAATCAGGTGGACACGCTGCTCGCGGAGGTGAAGAAGACCATCGCGAAAAAGGAAAGGACCCTCGTGACGACGCTGACCAAGCGGTTCGCCGAAGATTTGACCGACTTCCTGCTTGATGCGGGCATAAAAGCCAAGTATCTCCACTCCGAGGTCGATACGCTCGAAAGGATCGCCATTGTCCGCGATCTTCGGCTCGGGAAGTTCGATGTCCTCGTCGGCGTCAACCTCCTCCGGGAAGGGCTCGACCTGCCGGAAGTATCCCTCGTCGCCATCCTGGATGCCGATAAAGAGGGATTCTTGCGCTCCGACACCTCATTGATCCAGACGTGCGGCAGGGCAGCCCGGAATCTCAACGGCAGGGTGGTCATGTTCGCCGACAAGATCACCGATTCGATGAGACGGACCATAGATGAGACCGCGCGGCGGCGCATGATGCAGACGGCGTATAACGAGGCCCATGGCATCACCCCGGAAGGCATCCATAAGTCGATTGTCGATATCCTTTCCTCTATTTACGAGAAGGATTACTATACGGTAGATACGGACGAGTTGGAGGAGCAGGGCGTCGATCCGAAGAAGCTGTCGAAGATGGTGAAAAAGCTGAGGAAGGATATAAACGAGGCGGCAAAGAGGTGGGACTTCGAGAGGGCGGCCCAGCTCAGGGACAGGCTGGCGAAGCTCGAGCAGATGGAGCTGGCAATATAGGGGCTCAGCGCCCCCTCGACGGGCGAAGCCCGTCGAGCCTCCCCGCTCAACTCGCTTTGCTCGGTTATTGGGGCTCAGCGCCCCCTCGACGGGCAACGCCGCGACCCGCTTTCGCACAGGGCCGGGTACCCAGCTCCATATTGCCTTGCTGGGTGGCCGCCCGGCCTCCCCGCTCAGCTCGCTTTGCTCGGTTTAGCGCGGAGCCTCCCCGCTCCGGCAACAGGGGGACACAAGTGAGATGATCTCCGATGACTATATCGATAACCTGCCTGAGAGCCCCGGTGTCTATCTCTTTAGAGACGAGGCAAAGGAGATCCTTTATGTAGGTAAGGCGAGGAGCCTCAAGGACCGGGTGAAGAGCTATTTCGGGAAGGGGAAAAAGGACGGCAAAACAGAACGACTGGTGAAGCGCGTCGACGATATGTCGATCGTGCTGACCCGAAATGAAAAAGAGGCATTTCTGCTGGAGAATAACCTCATCAAGGAACACCAGCCGAAGTACAATCTCGTCCTGAAGGACGACAAGACCTATGTATCCTTGAGACTGAGCGTGCAGGACAAATTTCCCGCCCTCAGCATCACGAGGACGATCAAAGACGATGGCGCACTCTATTTCGGGCCCCATCCTCACGCGAAGGACGCAAAGGATCTCCTGAAGGTTGTTCAATCCCTCTACCCCATGAGAAGGTGCAGAGATGCCGTCTTTCGCCGCAGGACAAGGCCGTGTATCCTCTCAGGGCTCGCGATGTGTCCGGCGCCCTGTGTGGGGGAGATAGATGAGAAGGCGTATCGTGCGGTTGTGGAAGAAGTTGCGGACTTTCTCCAGGGAAGAAACGAAAAGCTGCTGAAGATGCTCGAAGCACGGATCGAGGAGGCCGCCCGCTCGTGGAATTTCGAGGAGGCCCAGGCCGGGAAAGAGAAATATGACGCAATAAAACGGCTGGTCGAGAAGCAGCGTGTCCACGAGCACATGGGGATAAACAAGGACGTCTGGGGCATCCTTGCGGAGGAGGGCCGGCTCAGGATGGTTGTGCTCACGTTCAGAAAGGGTGTGCTGATCTCGAAAAGGACGTTCAAAGAGTCTTTTGCCCCCGCCCTCGATGATGCGCTCCCGTCTTTTTTGTTCCAGTATTACAGCGCCAGACCGATCCCCGACGAGATTGTGCTCTCCGAGGAGATCGGGGACAAGCAGGTGCTCGAGCAAACCCTGCGGGAAAAGAAAGAGGGACGGGTGCGCATTCACGGTCCCTCCGATGGCGGCACTGCCGATATGATCAGGCTCGCCATCGAGAACCTTCACGAGATAGAGACAGTGGCCCTTGATGAGGCGTTCAAGAAAGTGCTCCATCTTTTGAAGCCGCCCGAAAGGATCGAAATCTACGATATTTCTCATACCCACGGGCAAAGCCCGTCGGGCATCATGGTCGTATTCGAGGGCTTCAAGGAAAAAAAGGGGGATTACAGGGTCTTCCACATACGGGAGGCGGCGACCGAGGACGATGTGGCCATGATGGGTGAAGTGCTGAGGCGCCGCCTGGATGACGAGGGCATGCGGCCTCTGCCCGATCTGGTGGTGATCGATGGCGGCAAGGCCCAGTTGGCAAAGGCCCTGAGTCTGTTCAAGGGGATAACCCCTCCCGTCGACCTCGTGAGCATCGCAAAAGGTGAGAGGCGCAGGAGGATGGAAGACTTCCTCTATCTGCCTTTCCGGAAAAATCCGCTCCTTCTTCCGAAATCCTCGCCCGTGTTCAAGGAGCTGGTACGGATGAGAGATGAGGCGCATCGCTTCGCCATCACCTCGCATAAGAAATGGAAAAGACGGGAGGACCTGACGTCAACGCTTACCACTATCAAGGGCGTGGGGAAGAAGAGGGCGATGGCGCTCCTCGCGGCCTTCTCCTCGATAGAGGAAATAAAGAGGGCCGGCGTCGAGAGCATCGCCCGCGTCCGGGGCCTCAACAGGCGGGTGGCCGAGGAGATAGTGAGGGCGATGGAGGAATAGGGCGGCCGCAAAAGGAGCTTACGCACTTCACCCACTCATGCAGCATCCGTCTCGCATCGCAAAGGTTCACCATTACCGTTAGCACTCCTTGTCCGCCATCAGCTGATTTCTGAGCTTGTGAGGGGTCTCCGGGTTCGCGTAATCACCGAACCGGCGTGTAGTTCCCGTTTCGCCACACGCATCAGCGGTAGGGGTGAGCCTCCAAAGCAAAATCTATTAACCGTCCGCCATGCTCAATCAGCACCTTCCCCGGTACAATCCCCTCCCGCGCCATCTCGGCGGCAATGTCTTTCGCCCGCCATTGGGTCGGGATGATTACCACATCCACCGGCATACCCTTCAGGGCATCCCGGAATACGATCCTCTGACCTGTGCCGGGTACGAATGTACCTACCTTGTCCGGATCGGAATCCACCACCAGCGGAAAACGTGCAGCGTCCACGCCAAACTGGTGCATAAACGCCGCTGACTTGCCAGTGCCACCCCAAATTGCCACCGCAGCGCCACTTTCGGCCAGCTCGGTGAGTTGCTGAGAGATTCTTTCTACTGAAGAATAGGCGTCCTCGACAAATATGGATGCCTGATGTGCAACACTCTTCATGTTCTCCGGGGTATCGAGCCTGACCAGGCCATACACCACCTCCCCATCATAGCCGTGTCCGATGGTTCTCAATTCACCCAGGCGCTGCAGCAGCGTGACGAAGGAGCGGGTAGTAAAGTGAGAGACATGCTCATAATAAAAGTCGGACACCCGGCCCGTTTCAAATACACGATCAATGCAGGGAACTTCGGCAAACAACCAGCAGGGTTTTCCCTGTTGAGACGCACTCCAGGCAAGCGGCTCCAATAGACCGGCCAGTTCGGTGAAATGTTCCAGTACATGCCGCACAATAAGCATGTCCGGTGCGAATGTGGCAACATCTTCAAATGGTTCAAATAGTCTGGCGTAAAATTCTACTAAATGACCGGACTCGGCACTGGTATTGGGATCGAAGCCGATAAAACGTCCCCCTGTAGAACTTTCTGACAATCTGCGAATGAAATGCCCCTCCCCACATCCTATCTCGATCACGTGTGGCTGCTCGGGCAGCATTCGGGACAATAGCCGGCTTGTCTCCGCCAGGTGGCTTTCCCAGATTGTGCCTTTATTAAACATTCGATTCGGATTCTCGTGATAAGGAACGCAACCGTACTTAAAGGATCGATTGTAGACATGGGTGCAGGCAGGGCACTGAACAAAATCCAAAGGCAGTCTCTCCATGCCTTTTGCCTCAAGTTCCGATGTCGGCCAGCCAAGGGTGGCCAAAGGCTGCATTCCACCTGCAAAAAATGATATTGCTACATGGTGCCCGCATACGGGACAACGAGCTGAAACAAATTTGGTGGTCATGATGTACCTCCGGGCAATTTCATAATCTCTTCACGTGCAATTCCGAGCATACAAACATTTCCTTGAGCCTGCTATCAAGAGCCTGCCGGTTCAACGCAGTGTTTTTCAGGCATCGGAAGCCTCACGGGAAATCGTCCCGGCATAGTAGCAGCCTTGGTGAGGAACCCGGAAAGAATGTGCTTCGGCAGGACGGAAAGTCGATCCGGAGCGACTGCCGCTTGGCCGATACCTCCTGGTGACACGGTGTGGGCAACAGGTCGCTACTAGCTGCCCGCCTTTGCCGATTATACCTTTATGAGACATCAGGCTCGAATTTTTCCGATAACGGGCAGAAACCGGCTTCATTGATATTATGCAATTCCGACACGTGACGATACCGGGGTTCTTCAGCGGCTCTGCCACCGTTCCCACATCCCCCACAGCGCTGCTTCAAGATGCCTGGCAAAGCGGGGAGCGTTGAAGAGAGGGGAGGCCAGCACCTGCCCGCGCAGCGTACTCCGCAGGGCGGCCAGACGCCCCAGATCTGCCGTGTGCAGTATGGCTTTCGCCACATAGTCGTCATCATTTTCGGCGATCCAGTCAGCCAATCCGGCGTTATGGGCAATGCTTTCTCCTACATGAGGAAGAAAACAATCCCCCCGGCGGGTAATAACCGGCACCCCCATCCACAACCCCTCGGCGCTGGTGGTTCCACCGGGGTAGGGGAAAGGGCTCAGGATAACGTCTACGCGGTTATATGCCTCCAGCACCTTTGCCCGTGGAGAAGCGCCTTCCAGCACTAACCGGTCGGGCGTGATTCCACACGCGGCAAAACGCTGATGGGTGGCATCACGGACGCCGGGGTCGTCCAACTGGTTGGTTTTGAGGAACAGACGCGAATGAGGTACGGCCTGGAGCACCTTCGCCCACAGGGTCACTACGGCAGCATTCATTTTGGCGAGGTTGTTAAAGCTGCCAAAGGTGATGGAGTTGGAAGATAGTGCCGGCAGCGGCCCCACTTCCAGAGGAACGTCGGGTGGGGTAAAGCAGAGATAAGTTTCCGGCAGCCGCCACACGGTCTCCGTGAAATGCCTTTCCTCCCCGGCTGGTGTAACATACGGATCGCCCAAGAGGTAATCCATCTCCGCCACACCGGTAGTGGCAAAATACCCCAGCCAACTGGCCTGCACCGGAGCCGGTTTCCAGGCGAACACGGGCAGCCTGTTTTTACCCGTATGGCCGGAACAATCCAGCAACACATGTATGCCATCCGCGTGAATCAAGCCGGCGGCGGCTTTGTCACTCAGGCCGACCAATGATTTCCAGGCGGAAAAGTGTGGTTTGATGCGGACTGTAAGTTCATCCACCTTGTGGTCGGTGGGGTAGGCGATCAGCTCAATGCGGGACGAATCGATCTGTGCCAAGACGCTTTTGAGGAAAAAACCGACAGGATGGTTATGCAGGTCTCCGGACACAAACCCTATCCGCAGGTGTTCCGGCTGGGGCGCACACTGCCAGGCGGAAAAGCGCACCCCCACCTTTTTGGCCGCCATCCGTCCATATCCGGAAGCCTCTTCAAGGCAATGCGAAACATGATGACCGGAGATATAGTTCAGGCTGAATAGTAGGTTGCTATGGGCTTCAGCGTAATCCGGCTTGATGGAGAGCGCCTGGCGGTAACTGGCTTCGGCCTCCGCGAGCCGGCCCTGCTCCCAGAGGGTGGCGCCCAGGTTGCTATGGGCGTCAGCGTAA
>Ga0326727_10019313_pt1 | contig 13723 bp, 10 predicted proteins | sample MB2enrmetagenome_FD_207643 | JGI IMG/M metagenome (GOLD analysis project Ga0326727, IMG submission 207643) | Lab enriched peat soil microbial communities from McLean, Ithaca, NY, United States - MB29MY | ecosystem: Environmental > Terrestrial > Soil > Wetlands > Peat | place: USA: New York... | reverse complement strand
GGGCTAGCCCAGGCAGGGCAGCAACATCAAACTTCTCTTGACATAGGGGAAAAGAGGAGTAAAAAAGAAGCACCTAACTAACCACAATCTATAGAAAAAACAGGCTTTATTACGTACAGCTTGCCAATATCCGCACCTGGCGATCTGCCTTATTTCAGGTATATCAGGAATTGATTAGGTTAGTTAAATTTCGCCTAAAGCGAACCTTCCTGCCCAATTTCTTTCCAATCCCCCGTATTCCATGGACTAGCCTTTTTTTCTCATGAACGGAGCTAACCCTTAGCCTTCTCTTTCCATATTTTGGTCTCCTCGGCCCCGCCCGCGGTGGCGGCGGCGGTGAGGGCGGAGCCGCGGTTTGTCCGCCTTGGGCTGGGGGGCCTGGGCTGGGAGTATTTCCGGCGCGGTTATCAACAGCAATTCCGCCTCCGGGGCTTACTTGATCTGTCAAAGCCATGTAGGGTGCTCATTGCGCAACTCTAGCTATCTTTTATAGGCATAAGATGGGGCGCAATGTGCACCCTAAATGGCACAGGCTGGAAGCCTGCGCTACCAATCTTTTTCTGAGCAGGCGAGGCGCTTGCTACCCCTACTTTTTTATAAAAAACAGGAAACAAACTATTTGGTGAAAGACACGATAATTAAAGAAATCACCGCCTTCGTCGCCCCAGGCCTTTTGTCTTTACCCTTCATAAAGATGGGGCGTTTCCCTCTGGCCTTCCCTTTGAACTTTGAAATTTGCACCTTGAACGAATTTCCTGGTCATTTGTCTCATCCTTGCTGGAAATTTCTATCTATCTGCGTTATTCTAGTGGTATTCGGCAACTAACCGCTCGCCGCGGGGGCTGGGAAGCGGAGATGCGGCACATAAACGGCGCCACCGTGGCTTAAACTGGGGGTTAAAGGAGATGGCGGGCAGTGCCCGCCCTACATATTTCTAACCGCTCGGCGCGGAGGCCGGCCCTCTGATACCAGGTTGCAGTCAATTGGTGGCACAGGCGTCTCGCCTGGGCCGGCGCAGGCTAAAGCCTGCGGCTACAAAAAATAGACTTTTGAAGGCGAATTAGTATGAGATGCGGCACAAAAACGACACAGAAATGGCACAAACTGGGGGTTAAAGCGGGACTTCGGCGGCGGATTATGGAAGTAAAGTGAGCAATATTAGCATGTTATGCGCAACCTTTTGCGGAAATTTTTTTGTGGCGGCACAATTTTGCCCCCAAAAGGCCCTGATTTCGGAGAAAAAGTTGAGCTAAAAAGGCCGACTTCTCCGATAAACCGTGGAATATTAGTAACTTGGAGGTGGCACTAATTTATTTGCCCTAACTTCAACCCAGTACTGGATTTTTCGCCGGCGGGCCAAATCGGGCAACCACTTTTTCCCAAATTTGAGACTGTTGCGAAAGTCCTTTGAGAGGAGAGCCGGGGGGCCACAGGCCCCCCGCCCTCCCCTCAAGCTCCCCTCCCAACCCCCCTTAAGTTTTAGGAAAATCTAGGATTAAGACCTCGATTTTCTTAATGTAATATAAGGGGTTGGGGGAGAGGGTTTGGGAGAGGGGGCAGGGGGCTGCGCCCCTTGGCCCCCTCTCCCAAAGATTATTTAAAACAGTCTCAAATTAATAAAAATTCAGGTGGAGGTTAATTTTCCCAAGGCTTCCCTGGGCGAACCCAAGGTTCGCCCCTACGGAAAAGATATTCATTTGACAGCATATTGGTATAAGGTCTGCCGATCCCCCGTTGCGGTCCGGTGGAGGTTTATAAAGAAAAAGCTTCTTCAGGCGGCGGCAGGATCCTCCTGGATTAAGGTCCCCTGGGCCCCGTCTATATGGTACAGCCGATCAACGGCGAGGGCCGGAAGACGCTCATGGGTTAGAATTAAAATGGTTGCCGTGCTCTTGCAGGCATTAATGACCTCGGCCAGGAGTTTCCGGGCCCGGTAGTCGAGGTTCGACCCTGGTTCATCCAGGATCATGATCGGCGACTCCCGCAAGAGCAGCCGGGCGAGGCAGATCCGCTGCCTCTCTCCGGTGCTAACCCCTTTGCCGCGGGGGTCCATTACGGTTTCAAGGCCCTGAGGCAACCGGGCCACAAAGTTCTTTAGCTGGGCGCGCTCAAGGGCCCAGGCAATCTGTGGGTCACTGGCGTCCGGTTGGGCGATGAGGAGGTTGGCTCGCAGCGTTTCCTGGAAAAGAAAGTGATTTTGGGTGACCACCCCCACTTTCCTCCGCAGCTCAGTCCGGGGAATCCGCCGGATATCGATCCCCCCGAGGGAGATGACTCCTTCCTCGGGGGCATAAAGACGGAGGAGCAAATTGATGAGGGTGGATTTGCCGCTTCCACTTTCGCCCCGAACAATGGTGACGGAATTGGCCGGGATAAGCAGGTGGGCGCGGTTATAGAGCCGCCGCCCGCCCGGGTAAGCGAAGGTCAGATTGGCCAACTCGATGGCAACGGGGTGGCTTGGCAAGGTTACCAGGGGGTAGCTATCATCCGCTTCCGGGGCTTCGGCGAGAAATCCCGCCAGATACCGAATCCCGGTGAATTCGGTTTGCACGGTGGCCAGCAACCTGGTGAGTTGGGTGACCGACATCTGCAACAGGGTGGCATAGAAGAAAAAAAGCAAAAAAGGCTCGAGACGCAGTCCACCGCGGGCGATCAGGTAATAGGCCATGGCCACCAATCCCAAGCCTCCCAATTGGGTGAGAAGCTCAATACCGGGGGAAAACACCGAGAGCACCGCCCCGGCTCGAACCGAAAGTTTCTTCAGTCCGGCAGTGTACCTTTGGAAATGTGCGGCTTGCTGCCTTTCGGCAGCCAATACCTTGACCGTGTCGATGCCCTGAATCGTTTCGTCAAAGACCCGCTGGATGTCGCTCCACGCGGCCCGCTGCGCCCTGGCATAGCCCCCCATAATTCGGTTGAGGACGGTCACCAGCAGGGCGGTAAGGGCCACGATGCCGAGGGCCGCCAGGGTAAGCGCGGTGGGGCAGAAATAGAAGAGGATGGCCATCACCGCCACCGCCGTGATAAGTTCGCGGCCGACACCGGGAAGAAAATCCGCGAAAAACCGTTGGGCTTGCCCGATATCATTGTTGAACTTGGTAAAAACTTCGCCGGCAGATTGCTGCTGGAAATAGGTCAAGGGCAGGTGGCTTGCCTTATCGAAAAAATCGGTTTGAAGCTGCTTTAGCAGGTTGAAAGCAAAGACGCTGCCCGTATAGCCGATCAGCCCTTGCAGCAGGGCGATGGCAAGGAAGATAAGGGCCAGTTGATTGATCAAGGGCAGCCCCGTGGCCCAGAGATTGGCGTGTTGGTAATTTATGGCCAGGCTGACCAACTGTTGGTAGTAGCGCGGCTGCAGCGCCACCAGCACTCCGCAGCCGAGTTGCAAGATAACCAACAACGTCAAAGGCCAGCGATAGCGGGAGATGATGTCAACAATCCAGGATCTCATGGCTCGGGGTGGGCGTGGGGCTTATTTTGCAGGTCGGTCAGGGCTCGTTGGATTCTGGTAAATATGAGCTGGTAATCTTTGCAGAAAGGGTCCTTTGCCAGGTGGTCATGACTGAACACCCAGGCGTTGAGGGGACAGCCGCCGTGGCAGATTGACCAGTACCTACAGGGGTGGCAGACTGAAAGCGTCTCGGCTCGCCGGCGAATATCTTCACAAAAAGGGGAAGCTACCAATTCCTGGATTTCCCGGTCGTGGATATTACCGAGGAAGTGGGTCTCAAACCGGCTGCACAGCACGGCATCAGCAGAGGGTTTCACCCCGAGGTGCGACCCGACACAGGTTCCTTTCTGCTGGCATTCATAAGGGTCGCCTCCAAGAATCGCCTCCAGGTACAGGTCCAGCGGCGACACCCTGACCCGCGGGATTTCCGTGCTGGCCCATTCGTCGAATAAGCGGCAAAGAAACCCGCCATATTCCCCTGCCTGAAGCAAGTATGGTGCAGAGGTCTCGGGTTTCAGACCTGGAATCATCGGGTTAACGCGGAAACCGTGCCCTAAGCTCTGAAAGTACCGGTAGATTGCCTTCTCCTGACCCAGGCTCCGCCGGGTAATGACCGCGTTGAACCCCGGGGAAACGCCTTGTTCTTGCAAAAGGCGAACTTTCTCCAAAACCGCCGCGTGGCTTCCCTGCCCGTTGGGGGCGATGCGCGTCGAGTCGTGCAAGACTTGGGGGCCATCCAGGCTAATACCAATTTGGAACTCGTGGTCACGGAAAAAGGCACAAAAGTCAAAATCGAGGAGCAGGCTGTTGGTCTGGAGAAAATGCTGGAATCTCAGGTCCGAGGAAAGCCCGGCAAGAATTTTTATGGCTGCCCTGAAGAACCCGAGTCCCGCCAGCAAGGGTTCTCCCCCCTGCCACAATATATGGATTTCCCTGAACCCATGTTGTTCGGCATACCGGGCGGTTTTTTCCAAGGCCGTTCGCAGCGTGCGCCGGCTCATGACGCCGGCCCCGTCTCCGTCCGAATAGCAATATAGGCACCTTAGATTGCAGCGCTTCACCGGCTCCAGGATAAGGGTAAAGGCGCCGTTGCTCTCAACCGGCATGGGCGAGCTCCTGCCGGACGACTTCCCGCAGGTGGTTACGGAAAGCCCTCAGTCCCGCACAATAGTAGGTCTCCCCCCGGACCTCATCCCAAGCAGGGGGGAGGACGACGTCGGCCCAGCGGTTATCCGGCAGCCCCTCTGCCCGGGCGCGGAGCAGCATAGCGTTGTATTTCAAGCAGGTGAAACACCCGCCGCCACACTGCCGGCCCCATTCACAGCTTCCACAGGCCATGTGCTCCCCGGACCGCCGAATCCTCTGCCTGATCTTTTCCCACAGGACGGCCTTGTTCGTCAAAATGGTCGCCAGGGAATCGTGGTGGATATCTCCCAGGGCCGTCTGCTCATCATTCACCCACTGATCACAACTGAACACCTTGCCATTGGGGGCGAAAATAAGACGCCGGAAGTCGCACCGTTTCTTGTGGAATGGGTCTCCCCGGGTGATTTCCGGCTGCAGGACCATCTTGACTTCTTGCCGCAACTCGTTGAAATCCACCTGCCTGTCCTGGTCCCAGAACCAGAGATCAAACAATTCGCTCAGAAACCATCCCACCTCTTCCGGCCGAGGGGCAAGGTTTGATAACTCTGAAACCTCGCGGGCCCCCAGGCTCAGGTCCAGCCAGCGTACATCATAGATATCCAGCTGGACCTCTGCCTTCAATTCCTTGAAGAATTTAAAGAGGTCGGCAGCCCGCCCGATGCCGGCCCGGGTGACCACGGCGATCACTGCCACCCGGTCTACCATGGCGTGACGGCGGTAATGTTCAATGCCACGCAGGGTGGCATCAAAAGACCCGGCGCCCGAGCCTGGAGAGCGGCGGTACCGATCATGGATCTCCCTGGGCCCATCGAGGCTGAAGCCCACCTGGAATTGGTGTTCGACCAGCAATCGGGCCAATTCATCGTTCATGAGGGTCCCATTGGTCTGAATCCGGTTGTCGAAAGTGAGCTCGGGATACTGAGACTCGAGGCGGAGGATGGCGCGAAAAAAATCGCTGCCCGCCAGCAGGGGCTCACCCCCATGCCAGTAAATCTGCATAACCTTGTTGAGAGGATCAATGGTCAGATTATGGGCGATGACGTGCTGCAGAATCGTTTCAACCGTGGAGAAGCCGATAATCCCTCCGGAATGCTCCTGGAAGCAATAGGCACACGCCAGGTTGCAGTTCCGAGTTACCTGGATTTGGGCCACCACCGGTAGACGTACTTCCCCCTCGAGATTGTAGGGTGGTATAGGGGAGAGATTTTCCGGCATGGAAATGCAAAGAAATGGGTGGTACTAAACTTATTCTCCAGTTTTGGAAAGTAGAATGCCAGGTGATTCCTGGGCAAAATACTGCACACCCGAAGCTACTTCAAAACCTCGTTATCCACAGGAATTGTCATTCGGAGCGAAGCAAAAAATCTAGGTTTTTCAAATACCTAGATCTTTCGCTGCGCTCAAGGTGACAGAAAAAAGCGGTTTTGAAATGACTTCTAATATCACGTCCACCAATTGAACCAGTTGCCCCAGTTGTGCCAATTCCTCCAGTTGCGCCAATTCCCCCAGTTACCCCAGAATGGGAAGCCTATCCGCCTTTTCTTTTCCAGGCGGATCTCTTCCAGGATTTCACGGAGGACCTCACTCTTAACTTCTTTATCTTGAAGTTTCCCAGCCATAGATTCCTCTCACTGTCTCGATCTCGGCAGACAGACGTTTCCGTATGTTAAATTATCGATTCCTTCTGGTTCTTTGCTATAGTTCCTCTGCTTCTATTTGGTGACTGGGATACATACTTTTGGCATGCATTGCTGGCGCCATTTCTCCATGGCAATCAGATAATTGCCTTGCTGGATCGGGTTCATTTGGGCCAGTTCCTCGTCCAACTGACTTCTAAACGAAGTAAACAATTTAGCCTGCGCGGCAATGCAAGCGCTTACCGCCTCCTTGACCTTCGCCTCATCAGGTTTGGGCGCGGCCAACACGGCATGTAAATTATCCCAAGCCTTCTTGGCGCTGTCGACGATTTCTCCGCGCATTACCGAATACTTATCTTCCACCCCTAAAAGTGCCTTTTCTTGCTCCGGGGTAACTTTCAACTGCTCGTATGTCTTTGCTTTGTAATCCTTGAGCTGTTTTCCCAGTTCCTCATTCGTTTGTGCCGTCTGACCCAGGGCGGGGACCACCAGCAGAACACTCAAAATAATGGAGAGTACTCCCAGCTTGAAAATGAGCTTCCCTTTCATTTTAACCTCCCTTTGGTAAAAATCCTGGGCCTCTAGTTTCAAAGGGGCCCAGCCGTCCATCTGTTCTCATCCACCTTGGATTGAGACAGAATTAAGTTAGGTTACAAAAATCTGAGGCTCCAAAATCCTGACCACTTGTATCTTTGAAGCCTTTTAAGCACAGCTTATCAAAGCTGTCAAGAAAATACTATATTAAAAAAGCAGATCGGCTTTAAAAAGTGACCAGCTTGGCAAATATATGAAATATTCAAGTGAAAAGCAAATTGCCGACTGAATTGCGGTCCTGGTGTTTCTCACCGGCCACCCCAGCGGCCGATAACTATAACACCGCTGCGGCGCGCCCTAGATTTGCGGAAATCCCTAGGCAAAGTGATAGAGAAACCTCGACAAGGGGGTAAGAAAATGACCAACGGCAAGACCTGCCTGCTTTGCAGCCTGGCGATTTTGCTTATCCTATCCCTGGGATCCTTCCTTCCCCATGAGGTTGCTTCAGAGCCCCCATTTCAGATGGGCTTAAGTAGCGGCCCGCCACCGGGTAAAACCGACAATGACAATCCAGGGGGTAATGATTATGCCCGCTTCCTCGCCGGCCTGCCCACTCCGGGGAGCGCCCTGGGTGCCTTTGAAAAAGATCCGGGCTGGATTAGCTATGTGGCATCCATCAATAGGAGTTGGGAGGACTTTGAGGCGCGGCAACTCAGGCCCATGCGCCAGTGGGTTTCCCAGGAACTTTGTGCTGCCGGGACCGCCACGGCGATTTATCCCTTCAGCGGCCCGGATTTCCTGAACCTCTACACCTTGTTTCCCCACGCCAAAACCTACATTCTGGTGGCCCTGGAACCGGTGGGAATGTTGCCGGACTTTTCCGCGGTGGACCTGCCGGATTATTTTGCTGATCTGCAAAGGTGCCTCTGGCAGTATCTTTATATTGACTATTTCGTCACATCCAGGATGGCAGCCCAAATTGCCAACACAGAACTCCGAGGGGTTCTCCCCATCATGCTGTTCTTCATGGCCAGGGAACATGCCCGGGTCCTAGACGTCTGCTGCCTGGCCATGAAACCGGATGGCACCCTGGAAGAGCGCCAGGCTTTAAATGAAGGAGATCCTGGGCCCGGAATCCAGGGGGTACGCCTAGTTTTTGCAGCCGCCGGTTCCCCGGAAAAGCGGACCCTCTATTACTTTCGCTTCGATCTGCAAAATGGCTCCTGGGAACGAAACCTCCAGTTCGCCTCCTTCCTGAAAAGCTTTGGCCCCCTGACGACTTTCACCAAATCCGCCTCCTACCTGTTGTTCAGCCGCTACACCTCCGTCCTGAGGCAATTCATCCTGGACCGGAGTCATTACGTGCTGGAAGATGATTCGGGCATCCCGCTGAAGGACTTCGACCCTGCCATCTGGAACCTCAAATTTTACGGCACCTACATCGGTCCCATTAGTTTGTTCAGCAGTCGGTATCAACAAGACCTGGCCGAGGTGTATAATAGAGGCAAAGACGTTTATCCGCTTCCCTTTGGGATCGGCTACCAATTCCGTCCCGGCACCTCAAACCTCATTTTAGCCTCGAAATAAGGAGGAATATTATGAAGGTGACAGGAGGGAGTCATGTGGAACTTTTTCTGGTCATCCTGCTTGCCGTCTTGGTGGTTGCCGCTCTGGGGGAAAAAACCGGCAGGGCGGAATCTGCACCATTACATCCATTAAGCGTGGCGAGCCCGCCCTGGCGGGCGCAGTTGCAACTCAATGACCAAGTGCTTTCAGGCGGAACTGGCTCAGGCCCTGAACCGGAACGAACTCTCGCAGTCTCTACTGCAGCCGGGAAACTGGCAGTGGGGAGCGTACCCGGAAAAGGCGCTATTTTTTCCTTATCCTAGTCAACCATCCTGCTTCATAGTTTGGTAAGATAACGAAATGAAAAAAATTTTTCATAAAATTCCCGGTTTGCCCAGACATATCCGCCTCCTGCTTCTCAGCATCGCAGTGGGGGCGATCAGCGGTCTGGGAGCCATCTTGTTCGATGGGCTGCTCAAGGTGGCGCTGAAGTATTTCATTAACTTGCCCACCGGTTATATAGAGCCAGGAAAAGGGGCACCCACCATAGCGATTCAAGGGTTTAGTTCACCACATTCTTGGTTGTTGATCATTATTCCTTTCCTCGGGGGTCTAGCCTCGGGGTTAATGGTCTACCTCATTGCCCCTGAGGCAGAAGGCCATGGCACCGATGCCATGATCGAGGCCTTTCATCAGCGGGCTGGCTATATTCGCAAACGGGTGCCGTTTGTCAAGATTCTGGCTTCGGTCTTCACCATCGGTAGTGGTGGCTCCGCGGGAAAGGAAGGGCCCATAGCCCAGATCGGCGCCGGTTTCGGATCGTTTCTGGGTTCGACCCTGAAGTTGAAGCCCCGAGACCGCCGCATCCTGGTCCTGGCCGGAGCCGCGGCCGGCATCGGCGCCATCTTCCGGGCCCCGCTTGGAGCTGCCTTGTATGCTCCGGAGGTACTATACCGGGAAATGGAGTTGGAATCAGAGGCCATCTTGCCATGCGTAGTCGCATCAATTATGGCCTTTTCGATTTTTTCCCTTTTTTATCGCCATGGGGCGCTGTTTTTCCCGGGGCCGGTGGATTTCGCGCTGCCCAGGGAATTGCTGCCCTACGCCCTCTTCGGGGTGGTTTGCGCCCTGGCCGGGTACCTTTATGTGCGCGTCTTTTATGGACTGCGGGATTATTTTTTCAAAATCTTACCTATTCCCAGATTGTTTAGGCCCGCTCTGGGCGGGGTGATGCTGGGGTTGATCATTTTTTATTACCCCCAGGTATCGGCTACCGGTTACGGGTGGGTGCAAATGGCGATGGAGGGCAAAATCCTCTGGCAAACTATGCTTTTGCTGGCCTTGTTCAAGATTCTGGCCACTTCCTGCAGTATCAGTTCCGGCGGCAGCGGCGGGGTCTTCGGCCCTTCGGTGTTTATCGGGGCTATGTTGGGCGGGGCTTTCGGTTTTCTGGGCCAAAAGCTGGCACCGGGATGGGTAATCAACCCCAACTCTTTTGTGCTCGTGGGTATAGGCGGTTTTTTTGCGGGAGTGGCCAAAGTGCCGCTGGCTTCCATTATAATGGCTTGTGAGATGTGTGCCAGCTACACTTTGTTGGTGCCTTTGATGCTGGTATCCTCCATTTCCATTGTCTTATTGGGAAGGACCACTCTATATGAAAAACAGATGATTTCCCGCATCTTCTCACCGGCGCATGTGGCTGAGTTTGCCCGGGGGCTGCTTAGTGAGATGTACGTCTACCAAACGGTAAATCAACAACCTCTGACCCTGATCCCGGAGAAAACCCCCTTTACTGAGCTTATCAAGACGGTGACTTCTTCACCGGAGGCTTATTTCCCCACGGTGGATGAGCAGGGGAAGATGACTGGCATCATATCCATCAACGATATTCGGGAAGTACTCTTCGAGGAGGGCCTTGATAACATAATCCTGGCTAAGGATGTTGCGACTCCTAATGTCGTGCGGGTCTTCTGGAATGATACCCTCAAGGATGCCTTGGATAAGATGGCGGCGCTTAATATTGATGAACTGCCCGTGGTTCGAGAAGAGGCCCCGGATGAGATTGTGGCCATGATCTCCAAACAGGATATCATCAGTTATTACCACTCTCGGAGCAAGGCCTGAGGGGCGTGTTTAGCCTTAGGTGGGGTGCACTGTCATGAAAGTGAATTGGGCTGAATGGCTGATGGTCAACAGCCCTATCAGGGTACTGGTTCAAAAGCGGCTCCTGCTCCCCTGGATCAAACGTGGAGTTAGCCTGCCGAAGTAGGCAGTGCTACTGGAGATCGGCTGCGGCCGGGGAGTCGGGGCCTGTCTGCTGTTGGAAGCTTTCAGACCTCGAGCCCTCTATGCCAGGGACCTGGATACTTTAATGATTTCTTGCGCCACGTGTTATGTGGCCCCGGAGTACACCTGGCTGCCAAAATAACAGGTTGATAGCCACCCAATTTCAATCTTTTTCCAGGGGAAAGGTCAAAAGGCCCCCGAAAAAGCTGATTATGGTCACGATAACGCTCAGTGATATGATGAGGAGCAAGTAAAGGAGGCCGGCTTCCCCCAAGTTTTGCAGGATGCCGGGATTTAGAGTCCGCCAGAGGAAGGCCGCCGCACCGGCGCCTAGCAGAAGCCATGAAAGCCTGATTTCGATAAAGAAAACCCGCCGGGGGGCCTCAGGGTAATTGAGCCGGCGGCTTAGGTGGCCGGTAAGCATGGTGAAGGGGGTGGAGAGCAAACCCGCCCCCAGGCAATAATAGGCAGTGGTCTCTAGGGAGGGGATTTGTATAAATAGATAGAGCAGGCTGAAGAAGGTAGTGGAAAGCATATAGACAATGGTGAAGTGCACCACTATGGGGTGGGGATGGCGCCTCCAAGTAGGGTGGCGGTGGAGCAGGCGGGCCATGCCGGGAGGAAGCTTCTCCTGCCTTGGTTGAGAGGATTCCCAGTCCCGCAGGCGCGCTCTCAGGATACCTGACTCCGGAGCGGCTATCTGAAGTCGTTGGCTCAGCGTTTCTTTCTCACCCGGCCGGGGACGGTCTTTGGTCATTCTTGCCTTCAAGGCTCTGATTTTTTCGCAGAGATCATATCCGTTAAAGACGGCAGAACCGGCCAGAAAAACATCCGCTCCGGCCTCTACCAGCTCATCAATATTTATTTCAGGTTAACCTACCATCCACCGCCTCATAAATCATGAGGAGGGCATCAGGGTTACCCGGCACACCGCGGTCTCTTCCTGGCATTGCAAAAAAGTGGGCATGATCCAGCTGCGGCCGTCCTGAGCAATCAAGGTGTCCGCCACTTCTGGTCCCCAGGATCCTGCCTGATAGTTAGGAAAAGCAGTGGGAGTGATGGTTTTCCAGGCTTCCAAAATGGGGGAGATGACTTCCCAGGCGGCCTCAACTTGGTCGCTCCGCATAAACAAAGTGGGATCCCCCCGCATGATATCCAGCATCAGGGTTTCATAGGCCTCCGGAGGCTCGGTTTTAAAAGCTTCCTGATAATAAAATTGCATGATTACCGGGGCGAGGCGCAAGGTTGGGCCGGGGTGCTTGGCTTCAAACCGAATAAGGATGCCTTCCTCGGGTTGGATAGCGATGAGCAGTCGGTTGGGGGGCTGATCCGGTATGGTGTTGCGAGGGAAGGTTTGATGGGGGACAGAGCGAAACTGTATGGCAACCTCGGAGATGCGGGCCGGCAGACGCTTGCCGGTGCGCAAATAGAAAGGCACGTCCTGCCAGCGCCAGTTGTCTATTAAAAGCTTGACAGCGGCAAAGGTCTCGGTGTTGGAATCCGGTGCCACGTTGGGTTCGGCGCGGTAAGGCGCCGCCTGCTTACCTTCGATCCACCCTGAACCGTACTGCCCCCGCACCGAAAACTGGCTTACCAGTTCCGGGGGAATGGGACGAATAGCGCGGAGGACATCCACCTTTTTATTGCGCACCTCGTTACTGTCAAAAGAAATGGGCGGTTCCATGCCCACCAGACAGAGAATATGGAGCAAATGGCTCTGAATCATGTCTCGGAGCGCCCCGGCCTGCTCGTAGTAGTGCCCCCGGTGTTCCACTCCCATTTTTTCTGCCACGGTAATCTGGACGTGATCAATGTAATGTCGGTTCCAAATAGGCTCAAACAGCGTGTTGGCAAAGCGAAAGGCCAAAATGTTTTGCACGGTTTCTTTTCCCATGTAGTGATCAATCCGGTAAATCTGTGATTCAAGGAACAATTGGGCAAGGATCTGGTTCAGATTCCGGGCGGAATTGAGGTCCTGGCCAAAAGGCTTTTCCACCACGACGCGGGCCAACTCGCGGTTCAAGTTGAGTTTGACTTTGGCCAACTGCATGGTCACGGACTCAATCAGGCGGGGGGGCAAAGCCAGGTAAAAAACGCGGTGGGACAGAGTGCCCCACTCTTTTTCTTGCAAGACAATTTTCCTGGCCAGCTCTGAAAACGCCTGGGGATTATCTAAGTCCATTTGGATAAAATCAACATGGGCAATAAAGGTATTCCAGGAATCCTCCTCCGGCTTACGCCGAGAGAACAGGGCCGCCCCCTGGCGCAGGTGTCGGCGAAAGTCATGGTCGCTCAGGTGCAGGTGTCCTACCCCAAAAACGGCAAACCGCTCCGGCAACCACTTTTCGGCGAATAGGGTGAAAAGGGCGGGGATGAGCTTGCGCCAGGCAAGGTCTCCTCCGGCGCCGAAAATAACCAAAATGGTGGCCTCGGGCCGTAAACTGCCAGTCATAATAACCCCCCTTCAATGCTAGGGCGGGTCAATCATTCCTCCAGGGCCAGCCCCAGCGCTGCGAGTTGGGATTTGGTGGAGTGGTAACCGGTATGGTGGATGCACCTGATTCCCAGGGCACAGGCCACTTCCCCGAACATGGCCCGGTCATCGATATAGACGCTCTGCGCCGGTTCCACCTGAGCACAGTCCAGGGCCAGTCTATACAGGTCCACATCCGGTTTGCGAAGGTGAACGAAACATGAGGCAATGAAAAAGTCCACAAAGGCTCCCAGGTTGAATTTCTTTATCCGGTAGGTGGTCAACTCCCGGCCTTCATTGCTGATGGTTGCCACCTTGAGGCCATGGCGGACCTTGAGCCGGCTGATCAAATCGATCATTTCCGGGATCGGCTGAGACTGGGCGAACACGAAGGCCTGGAAATCTTCCCGGCTGAAAGGCCTGACCTCATAGAACACCAGCCGGTCAAGATATTCATCCAAACTCAGCTTGCCTTCCTCGTAAGTGTCAAAGGTCAGGTGATGACGTTCATTCATCTCCTCATAGTCCAGGCCGAATTTTTCCGCGGCTCTCCGGCGCATCTGACGGTCCCAGCCGTTGGTGAGAAGCACATTGCCGATATCAGTGAACAAAGTGGTGATGGAGGTTAAG
>Ga0326727_10019310_pt1 | contig 13726 bp, 11 predicted proteins | sample MB2enrmetagenome_FD_207643 | JGI IMG/M metagenome (GOLD analysis project Ga0326727, IMG submission 207643) | Lab enriched peat soil microbial communities from McLean, Ithaca, NY, United States - MB29MY | ecosystem: Environmental > Terrestrial > Soil > Wetlands > Peat | place: USA: New York... | reverse complement strand
CCGCGTGACTACCCGCCCCGCGTTGCGCATAAGGTACTCCAGAAGGGAGAACTCCTTTAATGTGAGCTCGATCCTCCGCGTCCCCCGCACGACCGTGCGCCTGACGAGGTCGAGGGAGAGGTCGGAGAACCGGAGCACGCTCTCCTCGATCTGGCTGCGCCGCCTCAAAAGGGCCCTCACCCGCGCGATGAGCTCGTCGAAGGCGAAAGGCTTCGTGAGGTAGTCGTCCGCGCCCGAGTCGAGGCCGAGGACCTTGTCCTCGATCGTCGCCCGCACCGTGAGGAGCAGGACGGGGGTGGCGACGCGCGCCTCCCGGAGCCTCTTGAGCACTGCTATGCCGTCGAGCCTGGGGAGGTAGATGTCGAGGACGATGAGGTCATACTCCGTGTCCGTAGCGAGGGACAGCCCGTCCTCGCCGTTGTCGGCGAGATCGACCAGATAGCCCTCTTCCCGGAGGCCTTTCTTCAGGAAATTGGCGACCTTTTTTTCGTCTTCGACCACGAGGATCCGCATAAGTAGTTGATACCATAGAGTATGGGGAAGGTCAACCGGGGGGCGGGTGTGCGGCCTGGTTATTCTCGCGGAAAGCCCCGCGCCTGCGCGACCGGCGCAGTGAGGGGCCTGTTGACCTCGCCGCCGCTTTCAATATACAATTTTCGCCCACCGGGAACGAAGCTTACCGACCTCCGCGGCTACAGGCGGAAGGTGGGACGGAGACGATGCGGGGCATCACCAGAAAACCGAAAGTTCTCATCGTATGCGGCGGGCGCTTGGCCGGGCTCCTTTATTCGATGTTCGAGGGCCGCTACGATTTTATAGGGTACATCGACGACATCTTTCCGCGCGCCTACGTGGAGGAGACGTACGGCCTCAAGAACCTGGGCACCAGCGAGAACCTGCCCCTCCTTGCGAAGAGGGGCGTGAAGGCCGTCGTCGCCGTCACAGACGTCGCCGCTCGTCGCAAGTACCACGAGCTTCTCGATGAGGCCGGGATACCCCTGGCCACCCTCATCGCCGGCACGGCCGTTGTCTCCCCCCATGCCACGATCGGCGCGGGCTGCATAATCCGCCATAGTGCCATAGTGTCGAGCCAGGCGATCCTCTCCGACAACGTGGTGGTCTCGGACGGCGCCTACGTGGGCCACGATTCGACCATCGGGGAGAACGTCTACATCTCGCCCGGCGCACACCTCAACGGCAGTGTCCGGATAGGGGAAAACACCTTTGTCGGAACCGGGGCCGTCGTGCTTCCCGAAGTGCGCGTGGGGCGTGGGTGCACCATCGGGGCCTCGGCGTGCGTCAACAGGGATATCGCCGACGACACGGTCGTGGCGGGGGTGCCCGCCCGGCCTCTGGCGTCGGCTCCTCGGACGCCCCTTGTGAGCGTCATCATGGCCGCATACAACCACGAAAAGTACGTCGCGTCCGCAATCGAGAGCGTGCTCGCCCAGACGTTCGAAGACTTCGAGCTCGTCATCATCGACGACGGCTCCACCGACGGCACGGCCGGCGTGATACGGCGCTTTACCGATCCCCGGATAAGGGCACGGTTTTCCACGAAGAACGGCGGCAACATCTTCACCAAGAATAAGTGCCTCGACATGGCCCGGGGCAGGTATATCGCGATCCTCAACTCGGACGACGCCTTTATGCCTGACAAACTTGAGAAACAGGTCGCCTTTCTCGACGAGAACCCCGAATGCGCGGCCGTCCTCTCGGACGCGGAGATCATCGACGATGACGGCAACCCGTTCACGGACACGGGGCATTTCTACTACCGGATCTTTTCCCAGCGCAACCGGAGCCGCTTCGAATGGCTGCGGCGTTTCTTCTATGAAGGGAACTGCCTGTGCATCCCCAGCGCCCTCATCCGGCGGGAATGCTACGACGTGGTCGGCAGGCCCGATCCGCGGTACCTTCAGCTTCCGGACCTCGATTTCTGGATCAGGACGTGCTTTCGCTACGACATCCACGTACTCCAGGAGAAGCTGACGCGTTTCAGGGTGAGGGACCACAGGGCAAATGCGAGCGCTCCCACGCGAGAGCACGTGCGCCAGCACGTGTGGGAATACTCGAAGATACTCGGCCGCTACCTCGACATAGCCGACGAGCGTGAGCTGCTGGCGATCTTCCCCGAGGCGGCGGCATTCTCCGGGCGCTACGGGATAGAACGGGAGATGATACCCTTCGTCGTCGCGAGGCTCGCCATCAAGGCCGGCGACCGCCTCTCCGCGCGCGCCTTCGCGCTCGATACGCTTTACGGTCTTCTGGGGGATGCGACCCTCGCGCGGAAGATATTCGAGCGATACGGCTTCGGCTACAAGGAATTCATCGATCTGACAGGCCGGCTCGCGTCCTCCGTGAGCTGAACGGGTGAGCACCGGAGAAAAACGGCCATGACGCGCCCCTATCCCCTCAAGCCTTACCCCCCCGTGATCGTGAACGCCGCCATCACCGGGATGATCCCGTTGAGATCGCACACGCCCTATCTCCCCCTGACGGAAGACGAGATCGTTCGCGATGCGATCGCCTGCCACAAGGCGGGGGCCGCGGTCGTCCACCTTCACGTGCGCGACGAGGAGAGCACGCCATGCTACAAGGCCGAGAGGTACCGCCGGATCATACGCAGGATACGGCAAGAGTGCGACGCCGTCCTGTCCGTATCCACGAGCGGCCGGGTATTTCAGGAGCTCGAAAAGCGCACGGAGGTGCTCTTCCTGGAAGGGGCCGAGAAGCCCGACCTTGCCAGCCTCACGACGGGTTCCTTCAACTTTCCCTCCCAGGCCAACGTGAATCCTCCCGATACGATCTCCCGGATCGCGGAGATCATGCGAGATAGGGGGATCAAGCCGGAGATAGAGGTGTTCGACAGCGGAATGCTCAACTATGCGAAATACCTGGATAAGAAACTGAAGCTGCCGAAACCCCTCTACCTCAACCTTTTCTTCGGCTCCGTGGGCGGCATTCCCGGACGCCTCGAAGACGTGGCCTACCTCGCCGGCGGCCTTCCCGACGGCTCTCTCTGGTCGGCGGCGGGCTTCGGAAGGTTTCAGCTCCCCGTCAACGTCATGGGCCTCGTCGCGGGAAGCGGCGTGCGGGTGGGCCTCGAAGACAACGTCTATTACGACTACGAGAAAAAGCAACTGGCGGCGAACGCGCAGTTCGTCGAGCGGATTGTACGCATCGCCAGGGAGTTGGGACGGGAGGTCGCCACCGCGCAAGAGGCGCGCCGATTCCTCGGCATACCGTCCGGCGCATGACCGGGCGGGTTGTCAACCGGGCTCCCCGAAGGCCCGATATCGGTCGTTTTCGGACCTCCGGCTACTTCAGAACGGCCTGTTCATCCTTTTGATAACATCTTCGAGGGAGCCTTTGAACGGACCGGTTGACTCCATCTTGATCGAAGTCAGCGTCGCAGCGAACTGAACCGAGTCTTCTACGGAGCGATCAAGCCTGCACGCCAGGTAGGAGCCTACGACGGTGTCGCCGCGGCCCATCCTGCCTTCGGAGCTCCTGTTCTTAAATCCGGCAAAAGCCGTTTTCCCTTTGCTCCGGACCAGGATCCCTTTCGAAGAAGTAATTATGATCTCCGGGTTTCCCCACTCTTCCAGTATGTCCGCCTGGCCCTGCAGATCATCGCTGCCCGTCATCATTTTCCCCTCTAATTGGTCAAGCTTCAGGAAGTCAGTCATGCCGACAATCTCTTTTTTGTTCGGGACGTCACGGAGGTGGACGGCGCCTGTCCCATCGTCCCTGAGCATGAAATTCTGCATGTCTGCCGATATGCGGAACCCGCGGTCTTTCAATGCCCGCATCAGCTCCATCTGGGATTCAGGGACCCCGATGCAGCAAAAATGGACCAGACAGGGCTCAAAAGGAGGTATATCGCTAACCGCAAAAGGCTCCCCGATATTTTCGCGGAAGTGCTGCCTCTGATCGACATTTGGAGTTGGGTAAACGACCCGGTAGTGAAATATCCTGCCGGGATAAATGAAGAGATCGACGCCGGCGGTCTTGAGAGGCGCCAGAAGATACTCTTCACCCTGAGAGACTTTCGTCATCACGGCAATCCTTCTTTTGAGGCATGAAGCCGCTGCCGGACCGGTCACAACTGGCGCTGCTTCTTCGATGAAAGGGGGTCCGTCGAAGGGGACGATAGTGCCCCTGCCCAAATGGCCGATAAATACGATATCGTAATGGTCCATCGTCGCCCTTCCGTTTGCGCCGTTTTCCGGCAGGCGCCTATTTTAGGGTCTCGCCCCCTGCGTCCATCAATTACCACGCGCATTGGTTAAATGCAAGAGGATTTGGAGATTATCACCGTTCTTAATCGTTTTACGAAATCACGCCGATTTAACGGAGAGTTAACACGGAGCTAACATTGCTCTTCTATCTTATCGCTATCGGTCACATCTGTTTTCCGGGTGAAGAGATGCCATCGAAGTGGACGTGCCTGAACGTGCGGGATAGCCGCAGGGCCGTGGCGTCGTCTAAAGCGCCCGTGAGGCGAAACGAAGAAGGAGTGCCTTTATGAAAATCGCTTGCCTGACGCTCTCTGTTCTCGTAGCCGTTGCCCTTGTCTGTGCCGGTGGTCCCGGACAGGCCGCCGACTTCGTAAAGCTCCAGGGCGCGGGGGCCAGCTTCCCCGCCCCGCTCTACCTCAAGTGGTTCAAGACCTACGGGGCTGCCCACAAGGACGTGCAGATCAACTACCAGTCGGTCGGGTCCGGGAGCGGCGTCAAGAGCTTCATGGACAGGACCGTCGATTTCGGGGCGAGCGACGCGGCCATGACGCAGGAAGAGATATCTAAGGTGCAGGGCGGCGTCCTCTGCCTGCCGATGACTGCGGGGAGCATCGTCATCGCCTATAACGTACAGGGCGTGACCGGGCTGAAGCTTCCGCGCAAGGCATACGCCGGCATCTTCCTGGGCACCGTGAAGAAATGGAACGACCCGCTGATTGCCCAGGCGAACCCGGGGGTGAAGCTGCCCGACGCAGCAGTCAACGTCATCACCCGCGCCGACTCGAGCGGCACGACTTACGTCTTCACGAAGCACCTGAGCGCCATAAGCCCGGAATTCGCCAAAAGCCCCGGAACCAACAAGATGCCCAACTGGCCCGTCGGGACCCGCTCGAAGGGCAACGAAGGCGTCACCGCCGCGATAAAGACTACGCCAAACTCCATCGGCTACGTCGAATACGGCTACGCGAGGAGCCAGAAGCTGGCCACGGCCGTGCTTGAGAACAAGGCAGGCGCCTACGTGACGGCAACGACTGCTTCGGGCCAGGCGGCTCTCGCTTCCGCGCACCTGCCGGCGGACCTCATCGCCTGGGCGCCCGACCCGGCCGGCAAGGACGCCTACCCCATCGTCACCTATACATGGCTCCTCCTGTATAAGCAGTACGCGGACAAGAAGAAGTCCGACGTCCTCAAGGACCTCCTCGCATACTGCCTGAAGGACGGCCAGAAAAGCGCCGAGCCTTTAGGGTATATCCCCTTGCCCCCGGCGGTGAGCGGGGCGGTCTTGAGCGCCCTCCAGACGGTAAAGTAACGATGGCGATCTTTCGTCGTCATTCCTCCACCCCCCGGGGTCCGTGGCGCGCTCCCGCGCCCCGGACCCTGCCCACCGGCGGCCCCATAGTGGCAAAGGAGGGCGACAGTTGAGCACTACATCGGCGAAGACGCACATATCGCAGCCGCCGACCCGCTTCCAGCAGGTCGCCGATGTATTGTTCAGGCAGTTGTGCCACGGTTTTGCATGGCTCTCCGTCATTCTGGCGGCGTTCATCGTGCTGAAGATCGCAATGGCCGCCGGCCCGGCGATGCGCCAGCACGGGATTGCCTTTCTCGCAGGCGCCACCTGGGACCCGAACACGGGGCAGTTCGGCATCCTTCCCGAGATATGGGGCACTATCTATACGTCCTGCCTGGCCCTCGTCATCGGCGCAGCCTTCGGCGTGGCGGCGGCCATCTTCTTAAGCGAAGGCTTTCTCTCCCAGGCCATCTTCGGGTTCCTGAGGCTCTTCGGCCTCGAGTTCCACCCCGTCTTCGGGAAGCTGCCGGACCAAGTGGAGGCATTACTTAAGAACCTGATCGAGCTGCTGGCCGCTATACCGAGCGTCGTCTACGGCCTGTGGGGGCTCTTCGTAGTCATCCCCACCATCCGCCCGGCGTGCAACTGGATCAACCTGAAGCTCGGATGGATACCCTTTTTCGGCACCACCCTGACCGGACCGGGCGTGCTGCCGGCAGTCATCGTCCTATCCATCATGATCCTCCCCACCATCACGGCCATCAGCCGGGACGCGCTCGTTTCCGTCCCCCCCAAGCTGAGGATGGCCGCGTACGGTATGGGCGCGACCCGGTGGGAGACGATACTGGCCGTTATCCTCCCGACTGCGGCGCGGGGCATCGTCGCTGCGATCATCCTCGCCTTCGGCCGCGCCCTGGGCGAGACGATGGCCCTGGCCATGCTTGTGGGTAACGCCAACCGCATCAGCCTCTCCCTGTTCTCACCCGCGAATACCCTTGCGGCCCTGCTGGCAAACAACTTCCCGGAGGCGGCCAAGAAGGACGTGGCGGTCCTCATGTACGCGGCGATGGTCCTTCTGGCGATCACCCTCTTCGTCAACATCATAGGCTCGGTCATACTGGAGCGCGCGTCGTCCGCAGCGGAAGGAGGAAAGTGAGGCCATGCAGGATCTGACCATAAACGGGGATTACGCCGGGAGGCCGAAAGGCGCCGACCTCGACCCCTTTGCAGGCGTCAATTTCTCCGAGCTTGAGAAATCCCTGCGGAGGCCCAGGACGCTCATCGACCTTTTTTCCAGCGGGGTCGTCGCAGCCATGACTCTGGTCGCCCTGGTGCCGCTCTTTTCCGTCGTCTGGATGCTCGCCTGGCACGGCGGGCAGAAGCTGAGCCTCGCCGTCTTCACGCAACTGCCGCCCGCGCCGCTGGAGGAGGGCGGAGGCTTCGGGAACGCCATCCTGGGCACCCTCGTCATGGTGGCCATGGCCGCGGTCATAAGCGTCCCCTTCGGCATCCTGAGCGCCGTCTTCCTGGCTGAGATAGGTCCGCAAAGCCGCCTCGCCCACGCAGTCAGGTTCGCGGCCAAGGTGCTTACAGGCTTCCCGTCGATCCTTGCGGGCGTCTTCGCTTACGGGGCGCTCGTCCTTCTCATGGGCGGCTATTCGGCGATTGCGGGCGCCGTGGCCCTCTTCATCCTCATGCTGCCGACGATCATCCTCACGTCCGAGGACGCCATCCGCATGGTCCCCGTGAAGATGCGCGAGGCGGCAGTGGGCATGGGCGCTACGACGACGCAGACCGTATGGATGGTGCTTCTGCCCACGGCCATGCCGGGCATCCTTACGGGCATCATGCTCGCCATAGCGAGGGCCGCCGGCGAAACCGCGCCGCTTCTCTTCACGGCGCTGTTCAGCAATTACTGGCTCTTTGGAGGCGGAGAGATCGACCTGAGACAGCCCACCGTGTCCCTCGCCGTTCTCATTTACAATTTCGCGAGCATGCCCTTCGAGAACCAGGTCGCCCTGGCATGGGCGGCCGCCCTGGTGCTCGTTTTGCTCGTCCTCGTGACGAACCTCATCGGGCAGGCCTTCTCGCGGCGTCAAATCCATCAATAGGAGTACGTTAGCCATGACGGAAAAGCGGAAAGAGATGAAAGAGCCGGGGAACGGGCACAACGGGTCCGGCGGCGCAGGCGCCGACGGCGTCGTAATCGACTGCAAGATCGACGAGCTTTACTACGGGACATTCAAGGCAGTGCGCGACACGTCGATCCCCGTGATGAAGAACAAGATCACCGCCTTCATCGGGCCGTCGGGCTGCGGCAAGAGCACGGTGCTGCGGTGCATCAACAGGATGAACGACCTCGTGCGGGGCTTCCGCTTTAAGGGGCACGTGCGCTTTCGCGGGCGCGACATCTACCACTCTTCCGTGGACCCCGTCGCGGTGCGCCGCTACATCGGCATGGTCTTCCAGCAGCCCAACCCCTTCGCCATGAGCATTTACGGCAACGTCGCCTTCGGCCTGCGCCTCAACCGCTACCAGGGGTCGATACGCGACAAGGTCGAAGAGGCCCTGAAGCGCGCCGTCCTCTGGGATGAGGTCAAGGACAAGCTGCACAAGAGCGGCCTTTCCCTGTCCGGCGGCCAGCAGCAGCGCCTTTGCATCGCCAGGGCCATCGCCACAGAGCCGGAGGTGCTCCTCATGGACGAGCCGTGCTCCGCCCTCGACCCCATTGCGACGAGAAAAATCGAGGAGCTGATGCTCGATTTGAAGGACCGCTACACCATCGCCATCGTGACGCACAACCTCCAGCAGGCGCAACGCGTGGCCGACATGACGGGCTTTCTCTACGTCGATACGACAGGGGGAGGGCGCACGGGGTATCTGGTCGAGTTCGGCGAATCGGAACAGGTCTTCAGCGCCCCCAGGGAAAAGCACACGAAGGAATACATCAGCGGTGAATTCAGTTGATGGTGCAGACCATGCGACCAGATGCCCGCTCCAGAAAACGCATTTTGAAGTCCCTTTTCAGGTTTTCCATCCTCTGTCTCCTGGCCGGTTTTGCGGCGGTTGCCTGCTCCGGCGGCGGAGGCAACGGAGAAGGCGGCCGGCAGCCCGCTAAGCAGGCGGACTCAGTGGTGCTGCGCGGCGCAGGGGCCACCTTCCCTGCCATCCTTTATAAGGAATGGTTTAGCGCCTACCGGAAAGCGCACCCGGATACGGCCGTTTCGTACGAGCCGGTCGGGAGCGGCGAGGGCGTCAGGCGCTTCATCGGCAGGAACGTCAAGGACGAAGAGCGCGTCGATTTTGGTGCGAGCGACGCAGCCATGACGGACGCGGACATGGCGGCGGTCGACAGGGGGGCGCTCCTCCTCCCCGCCACCGCGGGCGGCGTCGTCCTTGCGTACAACCTGCCCGGCTTCGAAGGCGAGCTGAAGCTTTCCAGGGACGCCTATGCCCGCATCTTCCTGGGTGAGGTCAAGATGTGGAACGACCCCGCCATAGCGCGGACGAACTCCGGAGTCAGGCTGCCCAGGCTGACCATCGCGACCGTCGTGCGCCAGGACAAGAGCGGCACAACGTTCGCCTTCACGAACCATCTCAAGGCAATAAGCGCAAAATGGCGCGACCGGTATGGCGCGGCCACGTACGTGGACTGGCCCGGCAACGCCATGCGGGCAGCGGGGAACGAAGGCGTCGCCGGGCGCATCGGCCACTCGGCGGGGGCCATAGGCTACGTGGGCTACGAGTTTGCCCACCGCCTCGGCCTCAAGCTCGCAGTCCTCGAAAACCGGGAGGGGAAGTTCGTCAGGCCTGACGCGGGGGGCTTCGCTGCGGCCCTGTCCACGGCAGAGATGCCCGAAAACCTCCGCGTCTTCGTGCCGGACCCTCCGGGCGAAGGCGCTTATCCCATCGTAACCTTCACCTGGGTCCTGCTGTACAAGAAGTATGACGCAGCGAAGGAGCCTGCTATAAAGGACCTCTTCCGCTGGTGCCTGGGCGAAGGCCAGGGTTACGCCCCGCAGCAAGGCTATTTGCCGCTGCCTCCCGAAGTGGCGGCAAAGGGGATAACGGTCCTCGACAAGGTGTCGCAATAGGCAGGACCGGCCTCAACGATATGTTGGCCGTGATTATTGCGCTGGCAGTCTTTGCCGCGTTCCCTTCGGGGGCGCGCTCAGCCGAGCCCGATTATGCGCTCCTCGGCAAGCCTGCGCCTTTTTTCAGCATTCGGTCGGGTGAAGACAAGACACTCGTTTCCGATATGGTCAAGGGAAAGGTCGCCGTCATCTTCTACGAGACGAGGGAAGCAAGCCGAAAAAACAGCGAAATCAAGGACCGCCTCAACATCCTGTACGATATGCAGGACGAGGAGGTGCGCCGCTCGATCGTCCGCATACCCGTCTTCAACTGCTCCCACGTGGTATGGCCCATCACCGTCGTGTGGAAGAAGAGCCTGCGGTACCATTCGAGAAGGGTCGGGTTCACCCTTTACGGCGACTGGGACGGCCGCATGGCGCGGGACTACCGGATGAAGGAGAACGAGAGCAACTGCCTTATCGTAGACAGGGCGGGGATCATACGCTATGCCTCCTTCGGCCGCATCACGGAGCGGCGGTTCGAAGAGATCGAAGAACTCCTCGCAAGGCTCGTGGATTGGGGGAAATGAGTGGCTGGCGACGGGACAAATGAAGGTTGGCTATGGCGGCGTCTGCTGCGAGAGCAACGATTAAAAAAGCCAAACCAGTGCTCTTTGCGGCCGGACTCGCGCCTCTGGCAGAATCGCGATCTGTGGCGCCCTGCTCGACGTGTGGCCTCCGACGTACCGACGTACAGTCTCCGGCCGACACGTCTCACAGTGCATCCACACCTCCCGATTCCTGGAGGTGCTCGTCCACGCCGCGACCGCCGCAATCGAATAAAGAGCATTTAGAAGGCGGCGGTAAGAGCGGGTTTTACTGTATTTGTGGTGTGGGATAAAAGGTCGTTCAGTTTATATGGCATCTTTGTCTGTCTGAGCGGGGAGGCTACGGCAGCTTTGCTGTCGGAGGGGGCGCTGATCCCCAATACTGTGCGCCTTATACGCAGCCGCCCCCAGCCACCCCGCCTCGACCTCCCGTTGTAATTCCTTCGCGTTCGGTCCTATAATGATGTCGAAAGGGCTTGCCTGAAAAGAGGCAGGCTGGGGCGCAGCCGATGGTCTACCGCACGGACGATATGATTATAACGACCGAAAAGATGGGGGCGAGCCAGTACGCGAAGGTCAGCTATCCCATCCGGTACGGCCTCTATCACGAGGTAAGGACGAGGGACTATCTCTTCCAGCTCAACCTGCACGGAGAGGTGAAGTACGTCTCGGGCAGGCTCGACTGGCCGAACCCCGCCGAATGGCTCAAGCGCAGCCCGGGGAACGATTGGACGTACTATTCGTCGGGGGACTACAGCGGGATCGTCGAGCGGTTCGGGGAGTACTACTTCCCCTGTTTCCCTTACGCGAGCAACTCGATCATGGCGGACGAGCCGTTTACTTACGGCGCGGTGCAGCGCGCCCTGGCCGCCGCGGCCATGCTTCCCGAGCGGCTTGCGCTGGCGGGCAGGGGTGCCCCGCCGGAGATAGCCCGGTTTTGCGAGGCCGCGGCTGCCTGCGATGCAAAGACGCTCGCCCGCAGGGAAAAGCAGTTTCACGCGCTGATAGGGGGCCGGGTGAGCGTGCTGCCGCCGGATGCGCGCCACGCGGACTACGAGGTCGCGCCCGTCATCCTGGCGGACGGCTGCCTCTACAACTGCCGGTTTTGCAGCGTCAAATCAGGCCAGGGATTGTCCCTCCGGCCGACGGCGAACGTCCTCGCCCAGGTTAAGGGCCTTAAAAGCTTCCTCGGTCCCGACGCGCCGAATTACAACGCCCTCTTCCTGGGGCAGCACGACGCCCTTGCAGCAGAGGCGGACCTGATCGAGGCCGCAGCAGAGGCGGCCTACGAGACGCTCGATTTCGAGCACTCCCTTATGGGCAGGCCGGCGCTCTTCCTCTTCGGCAGTGTCGATTCTTTCCTCCGCGCCCCGGATGGGCTTTTCGCGTCTCTCAACGGGACGCCTTTCTCGACCTACATCAACCTGGGTCTCGAATCTGCCGATGGTGCGACCTTGCAGCTCCTGGGGAAGCCCGTACCCGAGGCGGCCGTCAGGGACGCCTTCGCCCGCATGGGCGAGATCAACAGGCGCTGCGAGCGCATCGAAGTGACCGCCAATTTCGTCATCGGCCTCGACCTGCCGCAGAGCCATCTTGCATCCCTTATAGGGCTTGCCGGCTCACGGCCCCACTGCGGCAAAGGGAGCATCTACATATCGCCTATCGTGCCAGGCGGCGCGATAGGGAGGGAAGAGAAGAGGGCGCTCCTCGGGCAGTTCGACACGATCAAGGCGGAGTGCTCCCTGCCGGCGTACCTGTATTTGATACAGAGGTTGTGAGTTCATGGAAGATCATCTGTACGTCTGGTTCGACACGGAGTACTCAGACCTCGACCTTGAGGCCGCCGCGCTCATGCAGGTAGCCGCAATCATAACGGACAGCGCGTTCAGGCGCGTGCTGCCGGCCGCCGGCGACGTTTGCCTTGCCGTCCGGCTGCCCGACGGGGCGCCCCTGAGCCAGTTTGTTGAAGAGTACTTCGAGCGCCTTATAGCAGTGTGCAGGTCGCCTGCCGCCGCGAGCCTGGAGGAGGCCGATGAGCGCCTTTGGGCCTATGTCGGGGAGGCCCTGAAGGCATCGGGCCGCGCCGGGGACGCGCGCCCCATCCTCGCAGGGAACAGCGTCCACGCAGACTGGCGGCTCGCCTGCCGTTTCCTGCCCCGCTTCGCCGGGAGGCTGCATTACAGGCATCTCGACGTGACCGCCTTCAAGCTGGAATGGAAGCTGCGCCACCCGGAGGAGGAATTCGTCAAGGAGGACGCGGGAGCAATACGCGCCTGCTTCCCCGAGGCAATTCTGCTTGACGATGCGGGCCGCCACGACGCCTATTACGACGTGCAGGCGTCCATTGCGGAGATGGCCTTCTACAGGGCCCGCCTCCTGCGCCCGTAGGCCGGGTGAGCGCCGAAAAGCGGCCCCTGGGCTGCCTCTTTCGGCTAGACCCACCTCAAAGTGACCGTCTTCTCGTCGAGGAAGAGCTTGATCGAGTCCATCCGCGACTTCGACATGCCGAAGAAGGAGTCCTTCTTCGAGCCGAGGCCGAAGAAGGAATAGGGCTGGGGTATGCCCGCGTTGACGCCCACGTTGCCCACCTCGCACTCCCGAATGAACTTCCGCGCCGCCTTGCCGTTCTCCGTCACGATGCACGCCGAATGGCCGTAGTTCGTCGCGTTGATCCAGCCTATCGCCTCATCCAGGTCTTTTGCGCGCATCAGATTGGCGAGGGGGCCGAAGGCCTCTTCCTTCGCCAGGGGGTCCATGTCGGGCGTCACGTCCTCGAATATGCTCGGCCCGATAAAATAGCCCTTCTCGTACCCTTCGACGCGCGCCTTGCGGCCGTCGAGGATGAGCCTTGCGCCTGCCTTGAGACCGTCTTCGATAAACCGCTCGACCTTTTCCTTGCCCTGCTTTGTCGTGAGCGGCCCGAGCTCGACGGACTCGTCGAGGCCGTAGCCCATTTTCATAGCCCTGGAGGCGGCGAGGAAGGCCTCCCGCAGCTCCTTGTACCGCCTGTCGTCCCCTATGACCGCAACGTTGTCCGAGCCGAGGCACCGCTGCCCCGACATGCCGAAGCACCCCCTTAGCAGGTAGTTGACCGCGTTGTCGAGGGGCGCGTCGGGCAGCACCACTATGAAGTTCTTGCCGTTTCCGTTTAAGGAGCTCCGTTTCCCGTACCGCCCGGCAATCTCGAAAAGCTCCTTCGCCACCCGCGTCGATCCTATGAGACCGACGCCCTTGATCCTGGAGTCCGCGAGGACGACCTTGTTCAGCTCCCGCTCCGGCCCCATGTGGACGAGGTTGACGACGCCGGGAGGCAGGCCGACCTCATCGGTTACCTTCATCACCGAGTCGGCAGCAATGGGGTCCTGGCGGCTTGGCTTGACGATCACGGTACAGCCGCACGCGATGGCGTAGGGCACGAAAGACGACCACGCATGGGTCGGGATGTTGCCGGGCGTGATAATGAGAAAAACGCCGGCAGCTTCGCGTATCTGGTAGCAGTCGATGCCCGTC
>Ga0326727_10019309_pt1 | contig 13726 bp, 13 predicted proteins | sample MB2enrmetagenome_FD_207643 | JGI IMG/M metagenome (GOLD analysis project Ga0326727, IMG submission 207643) | Lab enriched peat soil microbial communities from McLean, Ithaca, NY, United States - MB29MY | ecosystem: Environmental > Terrestrial > Soil > Wetlands > Peat | place: USA: New York... | reverse complement strand
TGTAGAGATCGCCCGCCGAGTCGAAGGCCAGCCCAACAGGAGTGTTCAGGTCGGTGCTGGTTACCGTTGCGATCACACCGTTCGTGACCTTGCGGATCAGGCCGATGTTGGTGTCGGCGATGTATAGATTGCCGGCCGAGTCCACGGCGACCGCCTGGGGTGCATTTAGCTGAGCGGTGGTTGCCGCGAGGACGTCGCCGCTGGTACACTGCGCGCCTGCGCACCCCGCCACGGTGGTTATTACTCCGTTCGCCACCCTACGAATGCGATTGTTGTCTGTGTCTGCGATGTACAGTCTGCCTGTCGAGTCTAATGCCAGACCCGAAGGATTGTACAACTGTGCGTCGACGGCCGGGCCGTTGTCGCCACTGAAGCCCTGCGTCCCGTTTCCTGCCGCCAAGGTCAGTATGCCCGTCTTTGCATCCAGCCGCAGAACCTCATTTTGATCCGTGAAATAGACGTTCCCGGAGCGATCGATTGCAATCCCTCCTTGCGGACCGTAAAGGCTCGCGGTCGTCCCCTGCATATTCACGGGCAGTCCACCACCGGCGACTGTTGAGATGGTGTAGCCTTGGCCTGCGGCCGAAACCGGGAGCGCCAACGAAGCCCAAATAACCGCATGCAATCCACGCATTTCCCAATAATTGTAATCCGTACTCTGTCGATTCCCTACTATTCCTCGAGATTTCATTCGGCTCGACTGGTCAGGCTGGCCAGTGTTCTCGGACCGACTCGATGTTTACCATTTGCTTCCAGCGTTCGTTGAAGCGCTGCGCTACTTCGGGCCGATCGGCCAACAGGCTCTCGAGGCCCAGTTGGATGTGCGGTTCCTGAACCTGCTCGTCCTTCGAAAGGCGCGCCGAGATATCCTGCCAGCGATTGGTCACGCCGCCGGTATCGAGCAGAACCACGCGATCGCCAATCACGCCGAAGTTCTTCAGATGCGCATCCACGGAAAACACGCCGAGCTGCCATCCGCTCCGGCGGGTATGGAGGAATCGATTGAGCCACAGCTCGAGTTGGGCGAAATCCCCGGCTGCTGCCAGTTGCGCGAGCCGATGGTCGAGGGTATCTTCCACGCGCTCGGTGGCTTCGCGAACGTACAGCCAGCCGGGCCAGCCTCCGGTCAGGACAGTCGCCGGCGGAAATGTGATGCGTTGGGGAACCAGACCGGTCCCTGCAAGATGCTTGCGCGCCAGTTTTTCACCGCGCCGGTCGCGCGCACGGTATACGCGCAGAACCTGCGCAATATGCGTGGTGTACCATACGCTCTTCGGCACCACCACCATGGAGGCTTGCGTGACGACGCGCATGAAGCGTAGCACTTTCGATGGTTTCTTCAGCAGGCGGTTGCCCCAGCCAAAGGGAAGCATGTGCGCCCAGCGGCACAAGATTTTCCAGAGGATGATTAGGGCAACCACTTCCGACGGCGACCGCTCGCGCTTCACCACCCAGTGCTCGGAGGCGTAGACGACTTTGCCGATGCCTTCGCCCAGCCGCTTTAGACGATCGCCCGTGAGTTCCGCCGGGGCGTGGGGCAATGCAACCTCGGAAAGCGCTCGGGGCATCTCTTATATTCTGATCCTATGAGAGTCCGCCGCGCGTGATGTTTCCCGCTTACATCGGACCCGGCGCGGGGTTCGCATTTCTCGGATCGTTTCTGACGCTGCTGCTCGCGTTGCTCGCGGGTGCCGCATCGCTGCTGATCTGGCCGTTTCGCATGGCGTGGTCGCTGCTTCGGCGCAGACGGCGCGGCTCAGTAAAAAAGGCCATCCTGCTGGGCTTCGATGGACTCGATCCCGCTGTGACCGAACGCCTGATGGCTGAAGGAAAATTGCCCAATTTCTCGCGCCTGAAAAAAATGGGCGGATACTCGCGGCTGCGCACCACCTTCCCCGCCCTGTCGCCGGTCGCGTGGTCCACGTTTGCCACGGGCGTGAATCCGGCCAAACACAATATCTTCGACTTCCTGAATCGCGATCTTCGCACCTATGCGCCGGAACTCTCGTCCGCCAAGGTGCTGCGCAAGTCGGTGGAGATGCGCCGTAAGAGCGAACCGTTCTGGAAAATCCTCGGGCGCAATGCGGTGTCGAGCACCATCCTGCGCGTGCCCATTACGTTTCCCCCGGAAGAGTTCAACGGCAGGCTGCTCTCCGCCATGTGCACGCCCGACCTGCGCGGCACGCAGGGCACGTTCTCGCGCTTCACCGATCCGGCGGGCGAACTGATCGGCCCCAACTCCGAAACCATCCCGTTCCGCGTGGACGACCTGACGCTCGCCATTCAGGGCCAGTCGTTCCACCTGCGACCGGACGAATACACGCCGTGGATCAGGCTAAAGTTTCCTTCGGCGCATGGCATCGTGCGCTTCTTACTGACTGGCACGCACACGAATTTTTCGCTCTATGCGACGCCGGTGCAGATCGATCCGGAAAATCCCGCGCTGCCCATCAGCCATCCGCGCTACTACGCGATGTATCTGGCGAAACTGCTGGGCTCCTTCTCGACGCTGGGCATGGCGGAGGACACGTGGGCATTGAACGAACACGCCATCGATCAAAACGCGTTTCTCAATCAGGCGGCTCTCATCCAGCAAGAGCGAGAGGCTATGTTCTTCAGTGCGCTCGAACACACCCGACACGGCGTGGTGGCCTGCGTGTTCGACACCACCGACCGGGTGCAGCATATGTGTTTCGGGCAGACCGGTGTGATTGAAAACCTGTATCGCGATATGGACCGCGTGCTCGGCCGCGCGCTGGAATATGTGGATGCGGGGACGGCGATTTTCGTACTCTCGGACCACGGCTTCTGCGCTTTCCGCCGCGGTGTGAACCTTAATTCGTGGCTGCGCCGCGAGGGTTATCTGGCGCTCGAAGACGATGCCGCGGAGTCGGGTGAGTACTTCAATGGGATCGATTGGGGGCGTACGCGCGCGTATACTTTCGGGCTGGGCGGATTGTATCTGAATGTGCGAGGGCGCGAGGCGCAAGGGATCGTTGCGCCCGCAGATGCCGAGGCGCTGGGCCGGGAGATTGCCGCGAAACTTACCGGCCTCGAGGACTCCGGGGAGGTTGCCATTGCTCATGTTTATGCGGCCGCGGATATATATAAGGGCCCCTATCTGGGAGCGGCGCCCGACCTGATCGTCGGTTACTCGGCGGGTTATCGCGCCTCCTGGGATGCGGCGGTGGGAAAGGTCACGCCACTGGTCTTCGAAGACAATACCAAAGCGTGGTGCGGCGATCATTGCGTCGATCCGCAGCTGGTGCCAGGCGTTTTGTTTTCCAACCGGAAAATCGCCGCCGAAGATCCCGGCATCGAGGATATGGCGCCCACCGTGCTGCAATTGTTCGGCATTCAGCCGCCTTCCTGGATGGAGGGGAAATCGGTGATGAGCCCAGTGATGAGCCTTGTCTGACAAGGGCAGGCGGAAGCGCCTGTCCCACATTCTGTTAGCCGTCCTGCTGACGAGTTGCGGACCTCACAGGGATAAGAAGGTGATTGTGATCGGCGTCGACGGCATGGATCCCGGCTTCGTCGAGCGCCATTGGACCGATCTGCCGACTCTTGACCGTATTCGCCATCAAGGCAGCTTCTCGCGGCTTGCCACCACCACGCCGCCACAGAGCCCCGTCGCATGGTCGACGTTCATCACCGGCCTCGATCCCGCCGAACACGGCATCTTCGATTTCGTGCATCGCGACCCCCGAACGCACGAACTGTTTCTCTCCACCGATAGGACGATCCCCCCACGCTTCAGTTTTTCGCTCGGGCCGTACATTCTTCCGCTCGCGCGTTCCCATGTGGAGTCGCTGCGCAAAGGCAAGGCATTTTGGGAAACTCTCGGCGAGCATGGCATTCCCGTCACCGTGATACGGATGCCCGCCAACTACCCTCCGTCCCCGACAGGCAATGAACTGGCCGGGATGGAGACGCCCGATCTGCGCGGCACGCAGAGCACATTCAGTTTCTACACGGACAATCCCGACGAGACTTCGCGCGCGGTGGCCGGCGGTCTGATCAATAAAGTCGAGGTCATCAACGGCCACGTCGATATTAGAATCGAAGGCCCGCCCAATCCGCTGCGCAAAGATCATGCGTATGCCGCGGTTACGCTCGTGGTCGATGTCGATCCCGAACGGCCGGTGGCGCGTCTGCAGGTGGGCGATGAGATGGCCATCGTGCAGCAGGGAGAATGGTCGGATTGGCTGCCCGCCGATTTCCCTCTGCTTCCGCACGTGGTTTCGGCTCGCGGCATGTTCCGCGTCTTTGCCAAACAATTGCATCCGCGGTTTGAGGTTTACGTATCGCCGGTGAATATCGATCCGCTGCAGCCCGCGCTGCCCATCTCCGCGCCCGCTTCGCTCGCCCCCGATCTCGCGCGCAAGCTGGGCCGCTTCTACACCGTCGGCATTGCGGAAGACACGTCCGCGCTGCGTCAGGACGTTTTCGATCTTCCGCAGTTTCTGGCGCAATCGAGAATGGTCCTGCGCGACGAACAAAAACTGCTGCGAGCATCGCTCGATCGTTTCACGGGCGGATTCTTGTTCTTCTATTTCTCATCCGTCGATCAGAATTCGCACATGCTGTGGGGCAAATACGATGCGGATCTGCTCACGTATTACCGTGCCGTGGATATATCTATCGGAGAAGTGATGCGGCGCGAACCGGCGGCGCCGTTGATCGTGATGTCCGACCACGGCTTCAGCACTTTCGACCGCGCCGTCAACCTGAATACGTGGCTATTGCAACAGGGTCTGCTCGCCGTGGACAACACACGCAACATCGATTGGGCGCACACCAGGGCGTATGCAATGGGGCTGAATTCTCTCTATCTGACAGGCGCGGATCGCGACGACGTGAAGCGGCAGCTCCTGAATCTGCGCGATCCGGAAAATGGACGCGCCGTTGTAGAGACCGTCACCGATATTCACGCCGCGCCCGCCAATCGCAGCGTCGCACCGGATCTGATTGTCGGCTACGCGCCGGGCTATCGGGCTTCATGGGAAACAGGCCTGGGCGAAGTGCCGGATGAGGTTCTTGAAAATAACACGGATGCGTGGATTGCCGACCACTGCATCAATGCAGCCGATGTCCCCGGAGTACTGTTCACTTCACAAACGCCCGCGCCCGGGGAGCAGTCGCTCAAGACTCTTTCGGGATTCATACTGCGGCTCTTCGGGATGTGAGTCGTCAGTCCAGCAGATTTTGCAACGCACCTTTCAGCTCGGGATAGCGGAATTGAAAACCCGCGCGCAGCGCAGCCTCGGGAATCACGCGCGCGCTATCGAGCATGTGCTGCGCCAATTCTCCGAAAGCCAGCTTGAGAGCAATTGGAGGCACTGGGAATAAAGCCGGCCGGTGAACGGCGCGCGCCAGTTGCCGGGTGAAGTCCGCGTTGGTGACCGGGTTCGGCGAGGTGGCGTTCCAGACACCTGAAACGTCCTTCTCAACCGCATGCACGAATAGCTCCGCCACATCGTCGGCGTGAATCCACGGCATCCACTGTTTCCCCGATCCCAAACGTCCACCGGCGAAAGCGCGGAATGCAGGAACCATTTTCTCCAGTGCGCCGCCGTCGATGCCCAGCACGAAACCGATGCGCAGTTTAACCACCCTCAAACCGAACTGCGCGGCACGGTCGGCCTCCTGTTCCCATGCGCGGCAAGTGTCCACCAAAAACCCGCTGCCCGGCGGAGACGTTTCCGTGAGCACCGCATCCCCGCGATCGCCGTAAATCCCGATCGCCGAAGCGCAAACCAGAACCTTCGGGCGATGCGGCACGCGCGCAATCACGTCTACCAGTCGCCGGGTTCCAAGGACGCGACTATCGCGAATACGCGCTTTCACCTCGGCATTCCATCTTTGCGCGACAGTTTCGCCGGCAAGGTGAATGACGGCATCCATGGTGTTGACGCTGTCGTCCGGCGGTTCGCCCTGCAAAGGATCCCAGGAGAACGAGGCTACCGCGGTGCGCTTCTCCGCTCCCGGCCGACGGCTCCAGACACCAACGTAATGGTTGTCACGCAACAGCCGTTCGACGATGCGCCTGCCGATGAAACCCGTGCCGCCCGAGACGATGCATTTCACTTATTCAATATAAGGCTTTACACGGGCTCAATATAAGGTGGAGCGGTTGAATCCGAAGCCGCAAGCGGTTCGCGCCGTGATCCGCCGACTCCGAACTCACCGCTCCCGCCTTGGGGAAATTTACCAGAACGCATGCGGGAGTTCAAAGGGTCGGCGCACCTGAGTGTAAGCCGTTTCGCGCTGGAGAGAAAATTGCACCTCGACGACCATATGGCGACCAAAAAATCCGCGTCTTATAAAGGCAAGGCCAAAGTTCGCAAGGTGATGGAGGAACACAAAGAAGGGAAGCTGAAATCGGGCAGCGGGAAGAAGGTCGCGAGCCGCAAGCAGGCGGTGGCGATTGCCTTGAGCGAGGCGCGCAAATCCGGCGCTGACATCCCGCCAAAAAAAAAGAAGTCATGAGCGATCTGACGGCGCTTCCTCACCACCTTGACCAAAAGAACCGCGTGTGCCGGGCGATTATCGAAACACCGAAGGGCTTCCGTAACAAGTTCGATTACGACCCCGACTCCGATCTCTTCAAGCTGGGCGGATTATTACCCGAGGGGATGATGTTCCCGTTTGACTTTGGATTTATCCCGGCGACGCTGGGACAGGATGGCGATCCCCTCGACATTATGGTCCTGATGGACGCGCGAGCCCACGTGGGATGTCTGATCGAAGTGCGCATCATCGGTGTGATCACGGCCGAACAGACGCAGGATCGCAAAACCGAAATAAACGACCGTCTGCTCGGTGTAGCGGTCCATTCCTACGACCACGAAGATCTCAAATCGATCGGCGATGTAAGTAAGACGCTGCTCGATCAGGTGGAGGCGTTTTTTGTTTCCTATAACAAACAACGTGGAAAAGAATTCAAAATCACGGGAAAGGGGGGACCTAAGAAAGCCCTCCAGTTGCTTCAACAGGGGGCTCGCGCTTACAAGAAGAAGAGCAAGTAGCAGAGCAAGGTGCGCACGATTACCGTGGCGTGCGTTTTGCTGCTGGATTCCATTCGGGTAAGTTCGTATGGAATCTTCAGACGACTTGACGCGCCGGGAATTTGTGGGAGCTACCGCAGCTGCGCTTACAATTTCCGGCACTACGGTGGAGATGGCGGTCGCAGCGGTAGCGGCCACGGTGCATTGCTCGCTCACGATCAACGGCGACTTGCACGATCTGGATCTGGAACCGCGCGTTACGCTTCTCGACTTGTTACGCGAGCGCTTATATCTGACCGGCACCAAGAAGGGGTGCGATCACGGCCAATGCGGTGCCTGCACCGTACTGATTAACGGCACGCGCGTGAATTCGTGTCTCGCCCTGGCGGTGACGCAGGATGGCAACCAGATCACCACCATAGAGGGTCTGGCTGCGAATGGGAACCTCCATCCCATGCAGGCCGCTTTCATCGAGCGCGATGGCTTCCAGTGCGGATTTTGTACATCCGGCCAGATCTGTTCCGCCGTGGCGATGCTGGACGAATGGAAGCGTGGGATGCCGAGCGCGGTGACTACGCACGGTGCGGCCGCGGACTTCAGCGATGCCGAAATACGCGAGCGCATGGCCGGAAACATCTGCCGCTGCGGAGCGTATCCGAATATTGTGGCGGCGGTACGCGACGTTCACCAGGGGAGCGGCGCGCAATGATACCGTTCACGTATGTACGCCCGAAGGATACGGCGGATGCGGTTGCCTTGGGAACTCGCGAGCCCGCATCTCGATTCCTTGGCGGCGGGACTAATCTTGTCGACCTGATGAAGATGGGTGTCGAACACCCTGCCCACTTGATCGATGTTACTCGCTTGCCGCTGGCGGCGATTGAACGGACTGCGGACGGGATAAGGATCGGCGCCATGACGCGTAACACCGAAGTTGCCGCTCATCCTCTGGTCGTGGGCGGATATCCATTACTAAGTCAGGCACTGTTATCGGGAGCTTCTCCGCAGATCCGTAACATGGCTACGACTGGCGGAAATTTACTGCAGCGCACGCGTTGTTTTTATTTCTACGATCCGAGTTACAAGGAATGCAACAAACGCGTGCCGGGTTCCGGCTGCGCCGCATTGAATGGCTATAACCGGATTCACGCGATTCTGGGAGCCAGCGAACGCTGCATTGCCACTTACCCCGGCGATATGGCCGTTGCGCTTACGGCACTGGACGCGCGCGTGATCGTGCAAGGCGCGCAACGCGAGCGAACCATTCCCATTAATACGTTTTACCGGCTGCCGGGGGAGACGCCGCATATTGAAAACGACCTGAAGGCGGGTGAGTTGATTACGGCGCTTGAAACCCGCAGCCGCCCGCTAACAGCCGCTCGCAGTACATCAAGGTGCGGGATCGCAATTCATTCGCATTCGGCCTGGTGTCGGTGGCGGCAATAGTTGCGCTGGGCGAGAACAATCGGATCGCCGAGGCCCGGATTGCCCTGGGCGGAGTAGCGCACAAACCCTGGAGAGTTCCCGCTGCGGAACAAGCCTTGCGTGGCAAAGAGGCGAACGAAGCCACCTTTCGGGAGACGGCCGATGCGATCGTGCGCGGTGCGAAATCGTATCGCTATAACGGCTTCAAAGTCGAACTCGCGCGGCGCACTATAGTACGCGCGCTGCTGGCAGCCAGCGAAACGAACTGAGAGAAACATCACCATGCCTCATGCTGTCGGCGAACCAATCGATCGGGTTGACGGACGTCTGAAAGTCACCGGCCAGGCGACTTACACGGCGGACTGGAAGATACCCGATGTCACGCACGCGGTTCTCATCACAAGTACCATTGCTAAAGGAAGAATAGCTTCGATCGATACCGCCGCGGCGGCACGGGTGGGCGGCGTACTCGCGGTTCTTACTTACAAAGACAGAATCAAACTGGCGAAGGATCCGATGAAGGTGGACCCTTCTTCGCCGGCTGACAGAGCGTTGGCTCTGCTGCAGGACGATCGCGTTCATTATGGAAACCAGCCTATCGGCGTGGCCGTGGCGGAAACGCTTGAGGCTGCCATGGAAGCCGCAGGGCGCGTGGTGGTTCGCTATGAAGAGCAGAAGCCGGCGATTTCGTTTGAGAGCGGCCTCGCCAATTCCTGGGTGCCTGAAAAGGCCGGCGGCGCGCAGGACCCCGGGCAGAGCAAGCGTGGCGATCCGCAGCAAGCCCTCGACCTGGCTCCTGTTCGGATGCGCGAGATTTACTCGACGCCATTCCACACGCACTCCCCGATGGAACCGCACGCCACCATTGCGGTCTGGGATGGGCCGGATAAAGTTACACTCTATGACGCCTCGCAGGGAATCTTCGGCGATCGCAAGCGTGTCGCGGAATTGTTGGGACTCGAGCCGGAGAACGTTCGGGTGGTTTCTCTTTTTCTTGGAGGCGGCTTTGGGAGCAAGGGACCCACATGGTCGCATGCGGTGTTGTGCGCCATGGCCGCCCGCCAGGTGAACCGTCCGGTGAAGCTGGTGGTGCGCCGTCCGCAGATGTTCGGGCCGGTGGGGTGCCGTTCGGAAACACGGCAGACGATTGCCGCCGGCGCCGCTAAGGATGGAACGCTGTCCGCGCTGACCAACGAAACACTTTCCCATACGTCGACGATCGATGTATTCACCGAGACCGCTACGCTGCCGACGCGAATGCTTTATTCGGTACCCAACAACACGACCGTACAACGCCTGGTCCGATCCGACATAGGGACGCCCTCTTATACGCGCGCTCCGGGTGAAGCGCCCGGCACATTCGCGCTCGAAGTGGCGATGGACGAACTGGCGTACAAGCTGGGGATCGATCCGCTGGAGTTACGCCTTAAGAACTACGCAGAGCGGGATGAGAACAAGAACCTGCCATGGTCCGGTAAGTCACTACGCGCATGTTATCAACAGGGTTCGAAACGTTTCGGGTGGACAAAGCGAACGCCCGAGCCGCGGTCGATGCGTAACCGAAACACGTTGATCGGCTGGGGGATGGCTACGTCTGTATATCCCGCGCGCCGTATGGCGGCGGCTGCATTGGCGCGCTTCAATGCTGATGGAACCGTGTTGGTGGAGGCCGGCTCGCAGGACCTTGGCGGTGGCACCTACACGATCATGACCCAGATTGCAGCCGATGCATTGGGTGTGCCTGTCTCGCGAGTTACCTTCCGGCTGGGCGATACGCGCTATCCGGAAACGCCCGTGTCCGGAGGGTCGCAAACGGCTGCAACAACCGGATCCGCCGTGTATCTTGCGGCCATGGCGCTGCGCGAGAAGCTGGCTGCCCTGGAGGGAGTAAGTGCTGACAAGTTAACCGTCGACAACCACGTTCAGGAATTGGTGAGACGGAGCGGCCAGCCTTACATCGAAGGCCAGGCTTCGACCAAACCCGGCGCGGAAGCTGAAGAGTACTCCGGCTTCTCATTCGGTGCACAGTTTGCCGAGGTCCATGTGGATGCCGACCTGGGTCAGGTCCACGTCGCACGCATGACAGGAGTTTTCGGCGCAGGTAAGATCCTCAACGCCAAAACCGCCCGCAGCCAGTTCATTGGAGGTATGGTATGGGGGATCAGCATGGCCCTCCATGAGGTCACCGCCTACGATCCGCGGCTCGTGCGCGTAGTGAATAACAATCTGGCCGAATACCATGTGCCGACTAATGCCGACGTGGGCGACATAGATGTTTCATGGCTCGAGGAGGAAGACCTGCATGTCAGTCCCATCGGCGCCAAGGGGATCGGGGAAATCGGCATTACGGGAAGCGCCGCCGCCATCGCCAATGCGATCTACCACGCAACCGGCAAGAGAGTTCGTGACTTGCCCATTACTCCGGATAAGCTGATTTAGCGGGCGTCCGATTTTCCGAATAATCGCCGCAGCTCCGTCTTGGCGTCGGATAAAATCCGCTTGCGCGACGGCGTTAGAGTCTTTCCCGCCCGGTTGATGTAGAAGTTGAGCATCGACATAGCGGATTGGAAGGGCGTTCCTTTCCGGCGATTACTCTCTTCGGCGGAATGCTTAAGGGATTGGGCGATCTTGCGTGGACTGCGCGAGGAAAATACGCCCTGCTGCAGATCCATAGCATTGCTGGTCTCCGTAACCTTTTGCGACCAGCGCGAAGTATTGGTTTTCTTTTCCGGCATGACGTCACCGTATCGACGCCTTGCAATCAGCGGACCAGGCTTAGAAAGCGGATTTACCCTCGACCTGCATCTCTTCGAGGTTGAACGTTTGTCTGAAAACAAGCCGTCCGATCTGCGCCTCGAAAGCGACGTGCCCGTCCTTCCGCGTGATTTCCATGGACGACGGAAACGCGTAGGCAACCACCACTCCGTGCCCCAACTGAAAGACCTCCGCGCTCGATGGCCTTACATCCTTCTGACCGTCGCGCTTCAGCACCGCTTCTTTTTTCAAGGGATCGCCCAAACTCTTTGGATCGCCCTTGAAGTACTCGCCGGGAATTCCGTAAACGGCGATGCTGTACCCGTCATTGTCCAAAGTGGGAGGCGCAATGACACCGGTTTTCAGTTCCGCCACACGGACGGGGAGAGCGCTTTCCCAGCGGAGCAACAGCTTCATGAATTGTGGGGGGCCGGGACTGTAGCGGGTGGGCTTCAGGACAAGAGCCGCAAGATTATCCGGTAATTCCGGCCTCTTGAATTTATCGTCCACCCCGTCGAAGCCGACGCCCTTAGCTTGTCCCATCTCTCCGCCCGCTCGACGCTCATCTTCCGTTTGCCGGCGAGTGATGCCCGCAACCACGGTCATGCACCATGGAGAATCGGTGAGGACCTGGCGGGCGTCCGCTTCGGTCCAATCGGAGATGCGCTTAGCCTTCCATGCGGGATCGGCCGCCATCAGCAGCAGCACCGCAAGGGGAAGTGTCAGCAAGAGCCTGGTCACTATAGCGGACCTCATAACTATCAGAGTTCCAGTCTGCCCTGAAATTGCATCTGAGCGGGGTAGAAGTACTGTGCCACGAAGAGCCTGCCGAACACCGCGCTGAACTCCACGCGCTTATCGTCGGCGGTGATTTCCTCGGAGCGCGGAAAGAGATAGACGATGGTAGTCAGTCCACCATCCTGCGCCAGCAGATTCACGCGCGCGGGCTTTAAGTCCTTTTTTCCGTCCCGCTTCAGATACGCTTCTTTGCTCAACCACTTAGTCAGAGCTTTCGGGTTGCCGTCGAGGCCGGGCACATCGTAAACCGCGATGGCGTACATAGGACCGTCCCATTCGGGCAGAATTTCCTCCCGCGATTTCAACTCCGCGGCGCGCACCGGCAGGGCGCTTTCCCACCGCACCTCCACCTCCAGTGCCTTTGGTTTCGCCCGGCGCCTTGTGGACTGCCCGCCGCCAATACCCGTAAGAGCGGATGGGTTGAACGCGTCCATTCCAACACTTTGTCCACTGCCCATCAAACCACTGCTGCGCACCTCAGCCTCATTGCGCGGAGGAAGTTCCACCGGCGTCGCTATCCTGACCCACGGCGAACTGGAAAGAATCTGCTTCGCGTCCGTCTCATTCCATTCCCGGAGCGGTTTGGTCCACCACGATGGGCCCGACGCTGTAAGCAGGGCGGCGAAAATTATAGGCAACGGAGCTTTTGATGACTTGTGCATAACAGGCCTCCTGAGAAATAGTCCATGGCAAAGCGCTTTTCAGGGCGCTTTGCCATGTTCGCTGCAAAAAAACCAGAGCTAAGCCACTAGAGTTTAACCATCAGAGAGAAGATCCAGCGGCGCTCCTGCTTCACCAGATCCGGATGCCACAGACCGCCATCGTTGGAACAGTTTCCGCTCGGCGACGGTGTGCCATCCATACAGGCATAGTATTGGGGGAACCCGTTATTGCCGCCGGGGGGCGTCATCCCTCCGGGACCGGCGAACACGGGGACGTTGGCGCCGCGTTGCGTGAATTCGACGTGCCACGTTACCCACTGGCTGGGCATGTATTCGAAGGCGACCTGATAATCATAGCCCCTGAACTGGTTGCCGGGATTCTCCGTGAAGTAGGGCGTGCCGCTGGTGGCGCTCGCACCGTTGATGGGCGGTAACAGAACCAGATAGCGCCCTGGGTTGTCAACTACGCCACCGCCGATGTTGAACGAGTACCTGTCATGATCGAACCACCAGCGGTGATAAGCCATGATGCCGGTGAAGTTCTGCGCGGGAGTGACCGCGTTGCCATGCGTGCAAACGACACCGCCGCCCGTTTCGCAACCGAAATCCTCAGTGACAGTGAACGCCATGCGGTGCATGAAGGCGCCCGGCTTTTCGTAGTACTTCCATTCCTGGCTATCGTCTTCGTGATAACGCGACCGGTATGGGTTATACAAAACGTCGCGTCCGAGCGTATAAGTGTTAAACACAAAGTCAAGATTCGCCGTGGGCCGCCACAGGATCTGGCCACCCAGCCCTTGCCGGCCGTTGTACTTGGCATAGGTCTGCCAGCCGTTGATCAGCCAGGGCTCGATCTTCAACTTATTAGTCGGGAACCATTGCACGCGCATGCCGGTAAAGAACCATGGCGTATTAGACGACACGTAGGACGGCTGATACATCCAGTTATCGAAGCTGTAATAACTGAACAGTCCGATATAGGATAGGAAGTCGCCTACCTGAATGTTGAGGCCGTGCTGCACGTCAACGTGATATCCGGCGTACATTTCGGACAGATACCGGTAAGCGTCCGCAAGA
>Ga0326727_10019306_pt1 | contig 13728 bp, 12 predicted proteins | sample MB2enrmetagenome_FD_207643 | JGI IMG/M metagenome (GOLD analysis project Ga0326727, IMG submission 207643) | Lab enriched peat soil microbial communities from McLean, Ithaca, NY, United States - MB29MY | ecosystem: Environmental > Terrestrial > Soil > Wetlands > Peat | place: USA: New York... | reverse complement strand
CTGCGCTTAACCGGAGCTTAACAATTGGCGCGTAGCTTGGGCTTCTAAGCGTCTTCTGACCCTCCTCCTGCCCGCTTGTCCGGCGGCTGATGGGGACGGGGAAGGTAGGCACAATCTGTTCTTCTCGCTACTCGTATCGAGGCAAGGAGCGGCTTCATGAAGACTCGGCAGTGGACTGTATTCGTCGGTAGCGTCCTGGTTTTGTTTCTTATGGCCTGCAGCAGTAAGAACCCCAACGGGGATGCGGTCAAGTTGCAGGGAGCGGGCGCCAGCTTTCCCGCTCCTCTTTATACGAAGTGGTTCAAGTCTTTCAGCAGCTCTCGTCCCGACGTCCAGGTGGACTACCAGTCGGTCGGGAGCGGGAGCGGGGTCAAGAGCGTTATCGATAAGACCGTCGACTTCGGCGCCAGCGATGCCGCCATGAACGACGAAGAAATGGGCCGCGTGGCGGGCGGAGTGCAGCTCATTCCCATGACGGCCGGCAGCATTGTGGTTGCCTACAATCTGCCTGAAGTCAAAGAGCTCAAGCTTGCGCGCAAGGTCTATCCGGCCATCTTCCTGGGACGCATTAAGAGCTGGAACGACCCCGAAATTGCCAAAAGCAACCCGGGCGTTACCCTGCCCAACCGTCCCATCAACGTCGTAGTGCGGGCGGATTCCAGCGGCACCAGCTTCGTTTTCAGTAACCACTTGAGCGCCATCAGCCCCGAATTCCAGAAGACGGTGGGCGTGAACAAAATGCCGAACTGGCCGGTGGGCACCAAGAGCAAGGGCAACGAAGGCGTGACCGCCAGCCTGATGACCACCCCAGGCTCCATCGGCTACATCGAATACGGTTACGCCAAGAGCCAGAATGTTCCCTTCGCCCAACTGGAGAACAAGGCCGGCAAGTATGTGGCCGCCAGTACCGCCAGCGGCCAGGCTGCCTTGGCTTCGGCCACCCTGCCGGAGAACCTGATCGTTTGGAATTCCGATCCGGCCGGCGACGACGCCTACCCCATCGTGACCTACACCTGGCAGATCTTTTTCAAGAAGTACGAACCCAAGAAGCTGGCGGCGATTCAAGACCTGATCAAGTACCAACTGGGAGACGGTCAGAAAGACGCCGAGGCGCTCGGTTACATTCCGCTGCCGCAAAATGTCGTCGCCAAGGGCATCGCGGCCAGCTCGAGCCTCAGCGCGCAATAAAACAGGGAACGAGGCCACGGTATGTCCTCCAATGCTTCCACCGTGCCCAAATCCCCTGCGGTTTTGGGCCCGCTTTTTCCGGCGCGCAAGGGAGAGGTTGCTCGCATGCCCAATGCGCGCCAACGCGCGTGGGACTTGGTCTTTCGCAAGACCTGTTACGTGTTTGCCTGGCTGACCGTGGCCCTGGTCGCCTTCATCGTGCTGCGCATTTCGGTGGCGGCGGCGCCGGCCATGCACAGCCTGGGCTGGGGATTCCTGACCAACCGGGTCTGGGATGCGAATGCCGGCCAATACGGCATTCTCGCCGAGATTTGGGGCACGCTGTACACCTCCATCCTGTCCCTGGTGCTCGGCTCACTGTTTGGCGTAGCCGCGGCGGTCTTCCTGAGTGAAGGCTTCCTGAGTTCCGCGGTGTTCGGGGCGTTGAAGCATCTGAACCTTCAGTTCAGCCCCATAACCAAGCGCCTGCCCGATCAAGTTGAGCGACTGCTCAAAGAATTGATCGAACTGCTGGCGGCCATTCCCAGCGTGGTGTACGGCCTGTGGGGATTGTTCGTCGTGATTCCCCTGATCCGGCCCTACTGCGACTGGCTGCACCAGCAGCTAGGCTGGGTGCCGCTGTTCTCCACCGACCTGAGCGGACCGGGAGTGCTGCCCGCGGTGCTGGTGCTCTCGATCATGATCTTGCCCACCATCACCGCGATCAGCCGCGATGCGCTGATCTCCGTTCCCCCCAAACTGCGTATGGCCGCCTACGGCTTGGGCGCGACCCGCTGGGAGGCCATTTTTGCGGTGATTCTGCCCACGGCTGCCCGCGGCATTTTTGGCGGCATCGTGCTGGCTTTCGGGCGGGCCTTGGGCGAGACCATGGCGCTGGCCATGCTGGTGGGCAACAGCAACCAGATCCGGCTCTCGCTGTTTTCGCCCGCGAACACCCTCTCTGCCCTGCTGGCCAACAACTTTCCCGAGGCTGGTCCGAAGGAAGTGGGCATTCTCATGTACGCCGCCCTGGTGCTGCTGGCCATCACCTTGGCGGTCAATATCGTCGGCGCGCTGATCCTGCAGCGGGCTTCGACCCTGCACGCGGAGTAGCGGATATGGCCACTAAAAGCATCGGCGGCAATCTAGGCGGCATTGCGGACCCCTTTGCCGGCATCGACTTCTCGCAACTGGAACGTTCGCTGCGCCGTCCCCGCACCTTTCTGGACTTTGCTCTCAACCTGGCCACCACCGTGGCAACGCTGATCGCGCTGGTGCCCTTGTGCAGCGTGGTGTGCATGCTGCTATGGCGGGGCGGGCAAAGGCTGAGCGCCGCCCTGTTCACGCAATTGCCCCCCGCTCCCCTGGAGCAGGGGGGCGGGTTCGGCAACGCCATTGTGGGCACGCTGGTTATGGTCGGTCTCGCGGTGCTGTTGAGCGTGCCTTTTGGGCTGCTGACGGCCATCTACCTGGCGCAAGCGCAGACCAAGGTGGCCGAGGCGGTGCGTTTTTGCGCCAAGGTGCTGACCGGCTTTCCCTCGATTCTGGCCGGCGTATTCGCCTACGGCGCCATCGTGCTGGCCACCGGCGGCTTTTCCGCGCTGGCGGGAGCGGTAGCGCTCTCCGTACTCATGCTGCCTACCATCATCCTCACTTCGGAATCTGCCATCCGCATGGTGCCGGCGCGGATGAAGGAGGCGGCGACGGGGATGGGCGCCACCTCGACCCAAACCGTGTGGATGGTCTTAGTGCCTACGGCCATACCGGGCATTCTAACGGGCGTCATGCTGGCCGTGGCCCGCGCTGCGGGAGAAACGGCCCCATTGATCTTTACGGCGCTGTTTAGCAACTACTGGTTGTGGTCCCATGGCAGGACCGAACTGATGCAGCCGACCGCTTCTCTGGCGGTCCTGATCTACAACTTTGCCGGCATGCCCTTCAAGAATCAGGTGGAGCTGGCCTGGGCCGCGGCCCTGGTGCTGGTGCTGATGGTGCTTACCGCCAATCTCATCGGCCAGAGTCTCTCGTCCCGGCAAATTCAACATTAACGAGTTCAGCGTTACAGGAGAAATCATGTCGTCCAGCGCGCTCCCGATCGCCCCCGAAAGCAATGACGGCGCCGCCCTGACCGCGCCGAGCAATCACCATGACGTCGTGGTCGACTGCCATATCCGCGAGCTCTACTACGGCAACTTCAAAGCCGTACGCGACACCCGGATCCCGATCAAGAAGAACGCGATTACAGCCTTCATCGGTCCCTCCGGGTGCGGCAAGAGCACGGTGCTGCGTTGCCTGAACCGCATGAACGATCTGGTGCGCGGCTTCCGCTTCGAGGGCCACGTGCGCTATCGCGGCCGCGACATCTACGACCCGGCCATCGATCCGGTGGCGGTGCGCCGCTTTATCGGCATGGTTTTCCAGCAGCCCAACCCGTTCGCCACCAGCATCTTCAACAACGTGGCCTTCGGGCTCCGCTTGAACGGCTTCAAAGGCAGCAAGGTGGAACGGGTCGAAAAAGCCCTGCGCGGCGCCGCCCTGTGGGACGAAGTCAAAGACAAGCTGGACAAGAGCGGACTCTCCCTCTCCGGAGGCCAGCAACAGCGGCTCTGCATCGCCCGCGCGATCGCTACCGAGCCCGAAGTTCTGCTGATGGACGAACCGTGCTCCGCGTTGGATCCGATCGCTACGCGCAAGATCGAAGAACTGATGACCGAGCTGCGCCAGAAGTTCACCATCGCGATCGTGACCCACAATCTGCAGCAGGCGCAACGCGTCGCCGACTACACCGGCTTTCTTTATGTGGACACCCGGCAGGGCGGGCGCACCGGATACCTGGTCGAGTTCAACCAATCGAAAGAGCTTTTCGAGGACCCGCAGCACCAGCACACCAAAGCGTACATTCGCGGTGAATTCAGCTAGCGCTGGCCGGCCGTTTGTGGCCAGCGGAGGTAGGTACGGTGTTCCAGCACGCTGGGACCATGACCTGGATTCTCGTCTATAAGAACTACCCCGATGCCAGGGAAGCAGCCGCGCTCAAGGACCTGTTCTCCTGGACCCTAAGCAACGGCCAGCAAGAGGCGCCGAAGCTCGGCTACGTTCCCCTGCCCGCGAACGTGGCCAGCAAGAGTCTGGCCGCATTGCAAAGCGTGCAGTAGCGCGGGGCCCCATCTTAGCCCGCCAAGCGGGCGCTGGAGTTTCTGCATTTGCGCTTTGCCTTCTCCTCCCGGAGGGAGGTTCGAGAATAGCCCAGGACGGCAGTCTACGAAAACTCGACCCAGCCCATGCGATTTGTGGACTGCCGTCCTGGGAAGCTGTCGGAATAAGCCCAGTCCCGTACGGGACGACCGATGATCGACCCAATATGTAGGGAGGATCGCGCTCGAGGTTGTTTCTTCCGGGAAATGCGGTCGGGCCGTTCTTCAGTGGAAAGAAAGCTATACATTGGCGTAGAAGCGTGTCCGCCCTACGCGCATGGTAGCCTATTCGGCCGTCCCTACGGGACTTGTGGCCGCTTGGCGCCGCCCACCCAGGACGGCAGTCCAGAAACAGTATGGGTTGAATCAGCGTCATGCGGACTGCCGTCCTGGGCTATTTTAGACGCTCCCTACGGGAGCAAAAACGTAGAAACTCCAGAGCGCACGAAGCAGGCGCTAGAATGTGGCCCGCAGGCACCAGCCGTGTGTGGGTTGCGTGGCCTCGCCGAGCTGAACGTGCGCCGCCAGGCGGTGATCAAGGCATTTCTCCGGCAAGCGCTGGATCGGCATCATCTGGCGCGGAGCGCAAGAAAAGGGTGGGACAGTTCAGCGCGGGGATGCGAAAACGCCTGGCCTTCGCCGCCGCCGTGATTCATCCGCCCGAACTTCTCTTCCTCGACGAGCCCTTCGAAAGCATCGATCCCGCCGGTGTGGCCCTGACGAAACAGTGGCTGCTACGGATGACCGAGCAGGGACGGACGGTGTTTCTGACGACGCACGTCCTGGAGACGGCTGAACGTCTGTGCCACCAGGCTGCGATTATCATGCATCCCGGCAAGGTGCTATGGCAGGGCAATCTGGATTCTCTTTCCGCCGAAAGCTTCATCGCGCACGACGGAATAAGGTTTCGCACTCTTGATAAGCTGTTCTTGCACCTTATGGGAGAACGTAAGATGAGCCTCAATTGGCTCTGACTCCGCAACATAACGGCTACAATCTAAAGACATAACTTTACAAACTTTTACTTTCTTAACGAAAACCCTTCCTTCCGATTCGTGTCTATCCAAGAGGAACACAAAGGCGCTATGCTGCCTTCGTTTTCGATCACTATGGCCTTGTGCTGTGGCTGGTGGCGACTCTGACGATGCCAACAGCTATAGCGCAGCAAACTGAGCCCAGTACCCGACCAAGGGAATGGAGACTCGGTCATAAAGGCACGCGTAAGTGAGTTCTCACTCGACATTCTGCATAAGTTCGGCGACCCATTGATGGGAGTCTCTGGGCCGAAGTCTTCGACAACTGACAACCAGCCGGCGCCGCACGCACGTGCTTCATGGCAACGCGGCACACCCGCTACGCCGCATGAAACCTGACCGGAGCGGATTCAACGGCAGGCTCTGAGGCCTGCATCGGGAAGAAGGTAGGGCGGACCTCCAACCGTTACAAATGCTTACCAACACTTTACCCACCTATACGCCGCACGGTTGACAGTTGAAGTACCTTGAAGGGTGGAGCTACATTGGCGCTGTTGCCGACGAGCAAAGACCGTTTCGGTGTTGACGATGAGTGACCTATCGGAAGTTGCCCAAGCGGTATGCCAGTTGCCAGAGTTATACCAACCGGTGTTCGGTCACCCGTCATTGTCCATCGGAGCGTCGCGAACCTGTGCGGATCGGCTTGACCAGATACTCAAGGTGCATAATGCATTTCGGATTGCCGCCGGGAAAACTGCCCGTGTGCTTGACCTTGGCTGCGCGCAAGGATTTTTCGCTCTAAGTCTTGCCGAGCAAGGCGCCGATGTGGTCGGAATCGATTTTCAGCCGGACAACATCCGGGCGTGCCGGGCCTTGGCATTCCAGCATCCCGGTTTCGCCATTCGGTTCGAAGAACGCGCGGTCGAAGATGGCATTGAGAACTTGCGCAAAGACCAATTCGATATCGTTCTCGGCCTGAGCGTGTTTCATCACCTCTGCCGGGAACACGGCGCCGATTACACTCGCCGTTTGCTCGCCAAAATTGCCAGCGTGGCCGAAATCTTTCTGTTCGAAGCTGCCCTGCGGTCTGAGCCGGTGTACTGGTCGCCCAGTCTGCCCGAAGATCCCCGCTGGCTGGTGCAGGACTTTGCCCTCGTTCACAAGCTTGCGGAGTATAAGACTCATCTTTCGGCGCAGCAGCGTCCCTTGTTTTTCTGCAGTAACAGGTTTTGGTATTTTGACGGCGCGTTGGAACGGTTCGATTCCTGGACGGATAAGCAGCATGAACTGATTCGCAACCAATATGCCGGGACAAGGCGCTACTATTTCTCGCCAAACCGGCTAGCCAAGCAATTTCTTCTTCGCGGTCCTTTAGCCAAGTTGAATGCTCAAGAGCTGGCGCGGGAGCGAGCCTTTTTGACTTCTCTGGACTCGAAGCTGTCGCCACTGCCGCGGTTAATCGGAACAATGGAGAACAATGAGGAACTATGGCTGTTCCGTGAGCTGCTGCCCGGCAAGCGCCTCAGTGAGATGATCGTTCGTGGGGAGAATTACGATTCGCAAGCCGTCCTGCGCCAGATTCTTCACCAGCTCGCGGAACTGGAAACCGGCGGCATGTACCACAACGATGTGCGGGTTTGGAATGTTTTGCTGGAAAAAAGCGGCCACGCATTCCTGATTGACTTTGGCAGCATCACCGCTGCAAAAGAAGACGTAGCTTGGCCCTTCGATCCGTTCTTGAACTTTCTGCAGTTTGCGTTCGACGTGATTCACAAGAAGATAGCTTCTCCTGGGGCAGCAACACCGCTTTTGCCGATGCAACTGCACTTTCCGCGGCCTTACCAGGACTGGATCGAGGCAATTTGGCGTATGCCCAGAGATTGCTGGTCGTTTGCGGTGTTTTTGCGGGCATTCGAAGACACCGTCGCAAATCCGAGCGAGGATCGAGAACTGCCCACGAGGGGAAAGGACGATCGAGAGGTGCAGACGCTACCCGCCTCGTCCTTGCTGCCTTGGGTCGCTGCCATTGAGCGGCAGCTTGAGCTATTGGTGCAATGCGAGTCCCTTGTGGTTAATGCGCCGTCTTGTGGAATGCCGAAGCGGACGCGTGAAACCGATGCGCGGACGCAACAATTGGAGCAGCAACTGAGAGAGGCCGAATTCCACGTCGGCCAACTTACCGCCCAGCTAGCCCAGCGGGACGCTGAAGCCGCCGCCATCTTTAGTAGCAAGTCGTGGCGCATCACGGCTCCGCTGCGCAAACTGGCGTCATACATACGGAAGAGGCTGCGCTTTCGGCGGGCAGCCGGACCTTTGTATACCTATGGGCAATTGGGTTGTGTGGATCGACCGAGGGCTGGGGCGCCGGGTGCCTTCCACCGGCCGAGGATGTCTGCGTAGAGGTTGGACTGTGGGGCGAACCCTCAGGAGAGAGTACGTTGTGGGACACTCAGGCTCCTGGGAAGTTGGCCGGGCCACCGGCCCTACTCGTGCCTTAGGCAAGTCATCGAATCTAAACGCATGGCGCGGCGCGCGGGAAGAAACGCCGCGATCCCGGCCGCGAGAAGCATCAGGCCAACCGTCTCTCTTCTATAATCGTCGGGGAAATAGATTCTCCAGGCGGCCTCTTGAACATGAGCATACGGCTAATCGCGGCGTTGACCGTCATCCTGCTGGCCAGGCCGGCACTGGCTTCTCCTGCGTTGGAGGTGGTGACTGCTTCGGCCAACAGTTCTCCAACGGTCATGCTGGCAGGCAATGGCGGCGTGGCCGCCATCGCCGTGGATGCCGGGGACTATCCCGTGGTGACGCTGGCGGCCAATCTGTTCGCCGACGACGTCAAGCGCGTCACCGGCCGCCGCCCGGCGGTGACCGGCAAGCCCGGCGGGCCGCAGGCGATCGTCGCCGGAACTCTTGGACATAGTGCGCTGATTGCCCGGTTGGTTGACACCGGAAAACTGAAGGGTCTCGACCGAATCCAGGGAGGTTGGGAGACGACGCTTTGGCAGATGGTGGAACGACCATTTCCCGGCGTGAAGCGCGCTCTGGTGATCGTGGGCAGCGACCGGCGCGGGACCGCGTATGGGCTGATGCAGCTTTCGGAGAAGATCGGGGTCTCGCCCTGGTACTGGTGGGCGGATGTGCCGGCGCCGCATCGCGCCACCTTGGCCGTGAAGTTGCCTTCGCCGCAGTTGGACCGGCCGGGGGTGAAGTACCGGGGCATTTTCATCAACGACGAGGATTGGGGACTGATTCCGTGGGTGAAGAACACCTTCGACCCGGAATCCGGGAACATCGGCCCCAAGACTTACGAGAAAGTCTTTGAGCTGATGCTGCGCCTGCGCCTGAACTATCTGTGGCCCGCCATGCATGGGGTCAGCACCGCATTCGGCACCATCCCCGAAAATGTGCGGCTCGCGGACCGGTACGCGATTGTCGCCGGCTCCTCGCACTGCGAGCCGATGCTGTTCAACAATGTCCATTGGGACGAAAAGACCCAGGGCCGCTGGGACTATGCCGTCAATCGCGACGCTCTCCATTCCATTTGGGAAGAGACGGCGAAGGCGCGAGCCACCCCGGAGGCAGTCTGGACCCTCGGAATCCGCGGCATTCATGACCGCCCCATGGAGGGCCCGTGGGACATTCCCACCCGGATCGGTACCGTAACCGGCGTCTTCAAAGACCAGCAGGCCCTGCTGCAACAACATGTGACCCAACAATGGGGGCCGCCGGCGCAGATCTTCGTGCCCTACAAGGAAGTCCTGACGCTCTACGACGCCGGACTGAAAGTGCCGCCGGAGGTCACCCTTGTCTGGGTGGACGACAACTTCGGCTACCTGCGCCGTCTCAGTACGCCGGAGGAGCGGACGCGCGCCGGCGGAGCGGGGGTTTATTGGCACATCTCCTATTACGGCGGCCCCCACTCCTATACCTGGATCGATACCACGCCTCCCGCGCTGTTCTGGGAGGAACTGCACAAGGCCTGGGAAAACCAAGCCCGCGCGCTTTGGGTGATCAACGTCGGCGACATCAAGCCGATGGAAATCGGCATCGACTACTTCGCGCGGCTGGCCTGGGATCCCGAAGGGTTGGGCCCGGACTCGCAGCCTCGCTTTCTGCGCGACTTCGCGGCGAAGAACTTCGGTGCCAAGTCGGCCGGGACGATGGCGGACTTCCTCATGGAGTTCTATCGGCTGGGGACCATCCGCAAACCCGAGTTGATGAACCGGGCCTGGGCGCTCTCCCTGCCCGCGGATCGCGCCGCGCAACTGGAGCGCGATTACCGGAACCTGCTCCGGCGCGAGGAGGCGATTGCCGCCGCCCTTCCGGCCGCCGCCCGCGATGCCTACACCGAGACGATTGGCTTTCCGGCCCGCGTGCTAGGCGCCGCCGGTCAGATCTTCATGGCCGATCGCAAGGTCCAGAACGGGGTGGATGCGGGCGCCAACGAGCGCGAGATTGCCCGCCTGCGCGACTACCTCACGGCCCAGGTGGAGAACTACAACACCCGGCTGGCCGGCGGAAAATGGAAGGGCATGATGCCCGGTCTGGTAACCGGAAAGGACTTGACGGCATGGTCGAGTCAGGTGCGCTGGCCCTGGGGCGAAAAGCCGGCGTCAACCGCCCCACCCAGATCGGCTCCCCAAATCCAGCCGCCGGCAGGCCAGGGTTGGCGCGACGCCGCTTCGGCCGACCGCCGCTCCAAACCGGGCCCGGCGTCCTGGCGCATGATTGCCGGGCTGGGAGCGACGGGCCGGGCGATGGCGTTGCTGCCGGCAGGCCTGCAATCCTCCTGGAGCGACGGCCGCGGCCCGGCGCCGTATCTGGAATTCGATTTTCAGACCCAGGGTGGCAGTGCGGAAGCGTTTGTGGATTTTCTCCCCACCTTCCGCATCTATCCCGGAATGAAGCTGCGCGTTGCCGTAAGCGTGGACGGCCAGGCGCCTGCCGTGGTGGAGGTGCCCGGCTCCAGCGGCGCCGAGGACGAGGCCGGGACGATACGGAGCGCCGCAGTCCAGGACAACTACGCCCGGCTGCGCGTGCCGCTGCCCGGCCTCACCTCCGGCAAACATACCTTCCGCATCGCAGCCGTGGATCCCGGGGCGGTATTCGACAGAGTGTCCCTGCCTTCTCTACTGCCTCGAAAGAATTCGCCACCCGCCGGTACTATGGGTTACCGAAAGACAAGGTGAATGCACTTTGGGATAGCTGTGGCCGTTCCACCCAGGTACAATAGCCCACGCCATGGAGAACGATACGAAACCGTTGCTTGCGGGCGTCCGTAGTGAGTTGACAGAAATGGCCGGGCAGGTTCGAAGGATAGGGGAGCGGCTCGATCAGATCGCAGCGCGCCTTGAGGGCGAGTCGGTCCCGGACGGACCCCTCGACGCGGCCACGGCTGTGCGAGTGAATCAACTAGCGAAGAAGCTTTCCCATGCGCTGGATCCCAACAAGGGCAAGGAATAGGGGGTCACGCCGACCTTGGGTTGCCCTTGAAAACGGCCAGCGATTCTTACCCCTATAGGCCCTGATTGCGCCTTAACCACACGTCGCTCGCGAACCCAAAAAGGAGGCTACAGCCAAATGGCCGAGACGAAGTACGGGAAGTACATCATCCGCGAACCCTTGGAAAAGGGAAGGGCGGGGCCGAATCTCCACATCTGCGCGGAAAAAGGCTGTCTGGGAGAGCCGTTTGCCGGTTTTCCGGTAGAAGTCCAGCTCCTCACCATTACCGAACCGAGGACGTTTCCCCATCCGCCCCACGCCCACGATGCCGACGAGATCTTTTTCATCTTCGGCAGCGATCCCAAGAATTACTACGATTTCGACGCTGAAATCGAGATCCATTTTGGCGAGGAGCAAGAGAAACACATAGTCAACTCCACCTCTATTGTCTACATGCCTAAGGGCTTAGTCCATGCTCCGATCGCCATCACCAAGGTGAATAAGCCCTTTCAGTGGATGCATGTTCTCTTTACCTCCAAATACGCCATGACCGTAGGCGACATTTCGCAGCATCCGGCGCACCCGCGTGCGAAATATACGCCGGAAGAGATAGACCGGCTCAAGGGGCGGTAAGTTGCCCGAGAGCCGGGGCTTACGGTCGGTACGGTCTGCTTCTATTGGGCGTTGCCGGTTTGACCGTTCTTGGGCTAATCCCGCTGCCAAGTGATACGAGGCAAGTTCGGAAGAGAGCACGGTCTTGCCTCCTTGGGGCGAAGGAAAAGAAGCTATTCGCTCTCGCGCCGCACCAAATGAATATCGGCACGCTCGTGGTCCCCGGCCTTCAACGCGATCCCGGCAAGGACAGCGGCTTTGAAAGCCGTTGCCTCGGCCTTGACACTATACCGGCCGCTCGATAGATCGTGTTCCACATACCGGCCCGCGTTGTCGGTGGTCACGGCACGCGTCAGTCCCGTATCGAGATTGGTAATGGTAACGACCGCGTGCACCCCCGTTCCCTGGGCATCGGTGACGGTGCCGGCCAACGAGCACAGATTTGTCTGAGCCTCGGTAGAAATCGGAGGTGGCGGTGGCAGGGGCGCAGGAGCGCGTTCGTAGCATCCGGTTGTTACGTGTATGCCAACGGCAAGCGCCGCGGCGGCGGCCTGCCTGGCCAATCGGCGGCGGGTCCCGGAAGACGAGTTGACCTGGCTCACGTTGGGAGTGAAGCGCAAGGTGCGCAGTCCCTCTTCTATGCCGGACGCTGCAGCAAACAGCTTCCGGCGAGCGGCCGCTTCGCGTTCGCGGAGGCCAAGCGCAGCGCGTTCGAAAGCCGGACTGGTGCGGCCGCCAGTGGAAGCCGCAAGTTCGACGGCTTCCTCGAGCCGGGCGACTGTATCCAGGTTAACCGACTGCCGCCAACTGGCGATGCGAGGGCAGAGGGCCAATTCCTCAGGTCTCCTGTAGAAGCGTTTCGCTATCGCTGCCACGTGATCCAATCCGATGGCGCTTTGCATCAAGCTGCCGTCGCCCCAACATCTCGCGCCAAACAGCTCCAGGGAGAGATTGCAGGCAAGATCGGTGACCGGGTCGGCCATTCCGTACACGCGAGAGAGATAGTTGCCCCGCGCTCGTCCCAGTTCGATCATCCTCTCCTCGAGCGGCGTGCCCGCGTAGATTTCGGCGCGGCAGAAGTTGAGTGGGTTACCGGAAAAACGCCGCATGAAAGCGATGTCGGAACGCAAGGTCTCCGGGGTTGCCGCGGGATGGAAGACCATCAGCGTGAATTGCGCGGAGATGCCCAATTCGGCACACACCTCCAGGGCGCGTTCGGATGCGCCGACGGTCTGCTTCCGCTCCAACGTGGATAGCCCCTGGGCGGTAGCGGATTCAATACCGAGAAACACCCGGACCAAGCCAAGCCCCTTCAGCCTTTGCAGCACCTGGTAGTTGGCGTCGGCCGGACGGCACTTGATCACCAGGGCAATCTCTTCCAGGCCGCGTTTCGTGAGGGCCTTTTCCAAGGCGCCGATCCGGGAGAGATTCGCCGCCACCGACGGGACCAGAAAGTTGTCGTCGTGGAAGACGAACTGGCGTGTTCCCCTTTCCCGGTACAGCAATGCCATCTCATCCGCGATGCGCTCCACCCGTCGCTGCCGGAATCGCTTTCCTGGAGCCATACGGTGAAGCGTGGTGATGCAGCAATAGGCGCAATTGCCATAGCAACCGCGACTGCCCATCAGGTAGCTCGTGGGCACCCCGGCAATCGTGTGGAGCGGTCCGCGCCGGTCGGGAAACGGCAGGGCATCCAGGTCGTCCAGCATGCCGCGGGGTTGGGTGAAGCGCACTCGCAGTGCATCGCGATAGGCGATACCGGGGATCTGGGGCAGACGCTCCTGCAGGTGCGGAACCGCATCGGCGATTTCAACCAATGCTGCTTCCCCTTCGTGAACAACGACGATATCGATTTCCGGATGATGCGCGAGTAACGGTTCGGCGGCACAGGAGGCGTAATGGCCGCCGGCTACAACCAGCGTCTTCGGAGCGAACGACTTGATCGCTTGGGCAAGACGAAGAAACTCCTGCGCTCTGGACTGAAAACACAGGGACAATCCGGCGATATCCGCACGCTGAGCGGCCTCGACTACGGCCATGGTGTCGGCCGGCGAGTTAAACGCGGCCAGCACCGTCTCATGTCCGGCGGCAAGCAGGGATGACGATAAGTAGCGAACTGAAAGGTTTTCCTCGTAGTCGGGCCCCGCCAGCACGATTCTCATCTGTTCCTCCGGTCGTTACCGGCGCCACGAGCGGCTTCCTCCGATTCACCGCCACCGGGCCTAAAGGCCCAATTCATCACGCAGCTTGTTCGCCGGGCTAAAGCCCAACACCGTTCAGTTAAGACAAATGGTACGCAGCAAGGTACCCCCCCCCCCCCCCCCCCACGGGGATAC
>Ga0326727_10019305_pt1 | contig 13728 bp, 13 predicted proteins | sample MB2enrmetagenome_FD_207643 | JGI IMG/M metagenome (GOLD analysis project Ga0326727, IMG submission 207643) | Lab enriched peat soil microbial communities from McLean, Ithaca, NY, United States - MB29MY | ecosystem: Environmental > Terrestrial > Soil > Wetlands > Peat | place: USA: New York... | reverse complement strand
CTTCGGCCCAGGGGAGATCGACAAGCGCTCCCGTCCGGGCGGCCATTTTCCGCATGCTGTCCGCGGGGCCGGAAAGTCCCTGTTGTGACTTCAACCAGGCTTGCTGGCTTTCGTGGCACCCCAGCATCTTCTCCTTACGTTCCAGGGCTGCATCGATGTTTACATAGATGCTCGGAATAACCTCCTTCCCCAGAATGTCGGTGAAACCGGTGGGCTGGGCGTAATAAAGATGCGGTATCGCTTGGGTCGGCTTGGCGGGATTTCTCACGCCGGTGCGGAAATTGGGAGCCATGGCGCCGAAACAGGCCGTCTGGCACAGGAGACTCGTGATTTCGTGGTCAAGCATGTAATCCGACGGCGAATGGGTGAAGACCAGAGCGGGATCGACGCGGCGGACTAGTTCCATTACTTTGCATATTGTCGGCCGATCGTAAACGACTAGCAGGTCCTTCTCCTTCAGGCTAGTGAATTCTGCGCCGAGCATGGCAGCGGCTCGCTGTCCTTCCTTCAAACGAACCCGGGAAATCTCGCGTGGGGGCAGAATGGTGCTTCCGCAATCGCCCGCCGTCATCGTAGCGACGTGAATTTCGGCTTCCCTGTCGGCCAGAAGGAATAAGGTGCCTGCGCAAAGGAACTCTGCATCGTCAGGGTGAGCGAATAGTGCCAGCACTCGAAGCTGTTTGGACATGAGGGTAATAGTTTAGCAAGTTGAGAGTCGAGGAGTCGAGACATCTTGCGGCACTCCGAGCGGAGGTCCCCCCTCCCCCTGCCGCCGGTGTCCAGCCAGAGATATGGGACACGTTTGGCCCTCCGGGAGAGGGCGTCCCGCTCCGGCGTTTTCATCAGCCGGCGCGGGACGCGTGAGGGGGTTTTACGCGAATGTGCAACGGTCGTTACGCACAGTCCCCTAAGCAGCCTTAAACGAAGCAGAAAGGCGCATCTTCCCCCAGGTGATCTCGAGGACGCCCGTGCCACCCTGGTCGGCGAGTTTTATGGTGACCATCTCGACCGAATCGCTTGTGTCCTCGATGGTCAGCGGGACTTCCGCGATCTTTGCGCTCGGATCGTACGCGAAGACAGATTTGCTCGAGAATACCAATGTCCATTTCCCGGGCGCGTCTAAGCGCGCCAGCAAGATATGCTTGCCCTTAGGCACAATTGTTCCGCCGAAATCCAAGTCCTTATCGGATTCAAGCGTCGTGGGAGCGTCGGCGCCGATGCGCCAGAGTTGCCCCGGTTTGATCTGAGCGAGCATGTCGCGCCCCCGCAGTAGGGGGCGTCCGTAGTCGATGGTGACGTGCGCGCCGCTGATGGTGGCCTTCACATTTCCGCGTTCGGCCCCGTGCGCCATGCAGGGGCTGGTCATCAAAACGATAAGCGTCGCCGTGGCGATTGCGACTGAAGTTGGGCCAATCTTCCTCATAGCGTTGTCTCCTTGGATTGAGCTGTCAAACTAGCCTTTTCAGCCTGCTTGAATAGCCTGGAATGGAACTCGAGGGAAAAGTGCAGGTATTGATGTAAGTAGTCCCAACCATGACCTCCGGGGCGGATGGCAAAGGTATGCGGGCAGTTCTTCTGGGATAGGATGTGGTCCAGAAGTTCGGCCCCTTCATTGAAACCGTAGCGGTCGTGGTCGCCGCAATCGAAGTAAAGCGCCAGGTGGGGGAAGCGCTCCGGGTGCTCGGCTAAGGTCAGAGGGTTGTTGGCCTCAAAATAGCTCTCATTAAGGGGCGACCCGAAAGGCTCCTGCAGCACCCGTGCGTAAAAGCCCCAGCGGCCCTCGGTGGGGAGCGGATCCGGAAACTTCGGCAGCAACGCCGCGCTATGCGCGCTGGCCGACCCAAACACGTCAGGATGGCGCATGGCAAGATGAAGCGCGCCGTAACCGCCCATGGAGACTCCGCTAATCCCCCGCTCGCTGGGGACGGCCAGGGTGCGATACTTGCGGTCGATCTCGGGAATGAGCTCTTGAATGAAGAAATCCTCGTAGCGTTCGCGGTCGTCTTGTGAGTTGACGTAAAAGGTACGGCCTCCCGCAGGCAAAACCACAATGAAGTTCGTAAGGTCGTCCTGCGCGGTGAGACTTTCCCAAATCTGCTCACCTCCCCGGTCCAGCCAACTGTGTTCATCTTCAAAGAGGCCGTGGAGGAAGTAAAGGGTTGGATAACGCTTGTTGGGGGATGAATCGTAGCCGGGCGGAAAAGCCACACAATAGCTCACGGAGTTCCCCAAAATTGCGCTGGAAACAGATGCACACTCGACCTTGGCAGAAGTTTCCGGCTGAGGTCGAGCCGATAACCTGCGCGCGCTGCCAAGAACAAAGGCAGCCGCAAGAATACACAAGCACACTTTCGGGTGAATGCACCGTACGACGTTGGTCATTATTTGAGCCTTGTACCCTTTAGGAGCTCCGAGACACCCCATCAATTATTCTGACGCTGCAAAGGCCGGGAGTCAAGCTGGAGCAGACGACAGGCGAATCTCGCAGGCAAAACAGGTGCGTGGCGCGCTAACCTAGTAGCGAATTAGCATTCCCCGTCGCGTCAAAATGGGCGGAATGAGTTCCTTCCAGTAATCCCCAGCATTTCAGGCCTGCGGCCTCGCGAGCCAACGAAGCTGAGATGGCAATTCGATCCAGGCTCAGCGTGTTACGAATCCAAACGATCCGCTGTTCCGCCGGCTCCGGACTGCCCAGATGGCCGAGGCTGAGATCAAACGCTTCGCGGTCCGAGGGCAAATGGATAGGTAAGAGGCCGCCCCGTGGATTCAGGGCCGTACGCGCGTTCAGGTACGTTTTTTCGAAGTCGATCTTGCGATAAAGACGTTCGTGAATGACATCCGCGGAGCCCATGCCCACCGCGTTGCCGCCACTTTCCGGGGTAAGGTCGCGAACATAGATCATGGAGATCGCAGGTGCTTCTCCTGGTGGCAGTTCCACCCCCCGCCCAATCACCTTGGTGTCCATTCCCGTTCCGCTAATGTTCTTGCCCATTTCATCCACCACCAGCATGTGGAAGGCTGGAAATGGAATGCGTGGCACCAGGGTGCGAGCCAGTTCGAGGGTCGATTCCTCCTGCCTCACGAGGTCTTCGGGCAGCGCGGCGCGGGCGAGGGCAATCTGGTGCAGTTCGTTCTCCACCACTCCCACGCCAAAGAGAATCTTTCCGCTGGCCAGGACTTTTCCCGAAACGCTGCGAATGGTGGTTTCAAACCCGTATTTCCAACTCTGCCGGTGACCCTCGCGGGCTCCCTCCAGCTTGCCCATGCCAATCGTCATCATCTTCAACACGCCGCTCTCAATTTTCCCTGAAAAATCGGTGTGCGGCTTGATGCGGTTCACCACCACCACCCCATCGGACTCCCAGGCATTCCGATCAATAAAAGCATGGAACCCTTCCGGTGTTGTTCCCAGAAGCACGGCTTCCATTGAGGATCGGATCTCGACTCCCATGGTGGCTTCTGTAACGCCGTATCCCTCGAGGATTTTGCGCTGCCCCTCCGCAGTTCCTCCTCCGTGGCTACCCATTGCGGGGAAGATAAACGGCGAAGCCCCTTGCGCCTTCAGCCAGCCGCACACGGTGGCCACAATTTCGCTTAAGCTGGCAACACCTCGGCTCCCCACGGCAACGGCGATGCGCTTTCCCCGCAGCTTTGCGGCGGGTAGGCTCAGTCCGTCCAGAGCCTCCCGAACTGACCCACTTAAATCATCAAGCTTGGGAAGGCCAGGTTCCGTCCGTTCCAGGAAATAAAAGCTCGCGAGTGGAAGATGTCCGTTGGTTGCGGTATCCATGAATAAAAGTTAGCGCGCCGTTCGATGCTCGTCAAGGAGTCGCAGCGCGGGCGTCGACCCTGCTGTCGCGCGGGCATCGCGCCCGCGCTCCGCTGTTCGCACGCACTACCCCTTTCGGTTCGTAGGGCTGAGTCCCTGCGTCGGCCAAGCGAAATCTCTAAACTCACCCGTATAGTCGAAGCTGCCAGGAGCAATTGGCTGATCGGGCTCCACCGCAATTCCCGCCTTGCGGACCTGCGCCAGGGCCTCCGCTTCGTGAATCCGCGAGGCGTCGTATTCAATCGCGAGGCGCCGGCCGTCAATCGAGAGCCCGCGGATGCCATAAACAGTGGAGAGGCGGTTCAAGCTCTCGAAGTCCTTTGGACCCAAGTTCTGCTTCATGTGATAACGTGTGGTTAGGAACGTCATAGGGGTGAACCTCGAAGATTAGTCATTGGTCAGTTGTCCGTTGTCCGTCGTCCGTTGCAGAACACCATCAGCGCGGTATTTTGTTGCTACGCACCACTGACAACGGACTACTGGCAACGGACCACGGACCACTGACAACGAACAGCCTTCCCTCCTAAAGCTCAAGTCTCCGCAGCCTCAGCGCATTGCTAATCACGGACACTGAGCTGAACGTCATGGCTGCCGCCGCGAGCATGGGGCTCAGCAGCAATCCCAGCACCGGGTAAAGCACTCCCGCCGCCAGCGGCACTCCAAGAGTATTGTAAACCAGCGCGAAAAACAGATTCTGGCGGATATTGCGCATGGTGCCTTTGCTCAACCGGCGCGCCCGCACGATTCCGCGCAAATCTCCTTTCACCAATGTGATCCCGGCGCTCTCGATAGCCACGTCGGTCCCGGTCCCCATGGCAATGCCCACCTGGGCCAATGCCAGGGAGGGGGCATCGTTCACGCCATCCCCGGCCATGGCCACCACGCGTCCTTCCGCCTGCAAGCGTTTGATGACCTTGCCTTTCTCTGCCGGCAGAACTTCCCCCTCGAATTCGTCGATGCCCAGTTCTCGCGCCACGGCCTTGGCGGTTCTGCGCGTATCGCCGGTGAGCATGACAATGCGCATCCCATCCTTCTGCAATAGCCGCAAGGCTTCAGGGGCGGACGATTTGATGGGATCGGTCACCGCCAGCAAGCCGCAGGCTAGCCCGTTGACGGCCATGAAGACGACCGTCTGGCCCTTGCCTCGAAGTTCGGCGCCCTTGGCATCCAGTGGCCCCACGTCGATCTTCAGCCTTTCGAAGAGCCGGCGGTTTCCCAGCGCCAGAGCTTTGCCTTCGAACTCTCCCACCACACCCTCACCGCTGAGGGAACGGAATTCCCGGGCTTCGCCAAGTCGGAGTTCTCTTTCGAGCGCCTCGGCAACGATGGCCGCGGCCAGGGGATGCTCGCTGCCTCGCTCCAGAGTTGCGGCCAGGCGAAGCACTTCCGCCACGTCCCACCCCGGCAGAGGATGAACGGAAGCCAGGCGCGGTTTTCCCTCCGTGAGCGTACCGGTCTTGTCCACCACCAGCGTGTCCACTTTCTCGAGGACCTCGAGCGCCTCTGCGTTCTTGATCAAGACGCCCGCCAAGGCGCCGCGCCCCGTCCCCACCATTATCGACATCGGGGTGGCGAGTCCCAACGCGCAAGGGCACGCGATAATCAGCACCGCCACCGCATTCACCAGCGCATAAGCAAGCCGCGGCTGAGGGCCCACGCTTGCCCAGACGATGAAGGTCAGCACGGAAATGAACACTACCGCGGGAACAAAATAGGCAGAGACCACGTCCGCCAGGCGTTGGATGGGGGCGCGGCTTCGCTGCGCTTCTGAGACGAGCTGCACAATGTGCGCCAGCAGCGTATCGCTGCCCACGCGCTCGGCCCGCATCAGAAAACTTCCGGATCCGTTCACGGTCCCGCCCGTCACGCGGTCTCCAACCCGCTTCTCGACGGGGATCGGCTCCCCCGTCACCAGCGATTCATCAAGGGAGCTCGAGCCTTCGAGGATCACGCCGTCTGTCCCCACCTTTTCACCGGGACGGACGCGCAGCCGGTCGCCCACTGCAAGGCGGTCGAGCGGCACGTCCTCCTCGCTGCCGTCGTCGCGCACAACGCGCGCCGTCTTAGGCGCCAGCCCTAACAGCCCCCTGATCGCGCTGCTCGTCTGGGCACGGGCGCGAAGCTCCAGCACTTGTCCCAACAGAACCAGGGTGGTGATCACTGCCGAAGCCTCGAAGTACACCGGAACTTGCCCGCCCGCACTGCGAAACGATTGGGGAAAGCCGCCGGGCACGAGAACCGCGGCCACGCTGTAAAGATACGCCGTGCCCGTGCCTACCGCGATTAGGGTGAACATGTTCAGGTGACGATTGATGAGCGAGGCCCAGCCGCGCTCAAAGAACGGCCATCCTCCCCAAAGCACCACAGGCGTGGCTAGCGCAAATTGCACCAGGCTGAGCAGGCGCGAGGGGAAGGCGTGCTGGAGGGGCTGCCGCGGAATCATTTCCGACATCGCGAGCAGAAAGACCGGAAGCGTCAAAGCCAGGCAAACCCAAAATCGCCGTCTCATCAACGCCAACTCGGGGTTCGCTTCCTCTGTCACATTCAATGTTCGCGGCTGGAGCGCCATGCCGCAGATGGGGCAACTTCCCGGCTCGTCACGCACCACTTCAGGATGCATTGGGCATACATAATTGGTGCGGGTAAGGGCGATTGTGGTCCTGAGCGGCTCGAGCGCCATGCCGCATTTCGGGCACGCGCCGGGACCCTGCTTGCGCACCTCAGGATCCATAGGGCAGGTGTACACCGCTGTCGCCCCCGCACCGTAGGGCCGAACGGCGTTCGGCCCCGGGCGAGCGCCGCTCGCCCCTACGCCGGAGGCTGCCGCAGCTCGGCCGCTGCTCAGATATTGGCTTGGATTAGCGCGGAAGTTTTCCAGGCAGGAAGGATTGCAGAAGAAGTATTCTTGCCCTTCGTGTACATAGCTGCCCACCGCATCCTCGCGGCTTATCTCCATTCCGCAAACGGGGTCGACAACGGTTCCGCTCGCCGAGGCCGGATGAGCCGTCCCCTCGCGGGCGCTTTCTCGATTATCAGTTTGCCCTTTCATCGCCTTCCTCTATCATAACCCAGCGGCTCTCCACCCGTTGTTACTGATAACTGAAAACTGACAACTTGTATAATATATTTGACTTTTATGAAAATCTGATATATTGTCGCTAATAAGCGACACCATATCAAGCGCCGATCCAGCTTGTCGCTTATATCAGCCATGGCTATAAATCTTTATGGAACGGTTTACTTCAAGGACGCGCTGGCCGGAACTCTGGAACAAATTCCGGATGGTAGGTACGCGTTCACGTATGACCCGGCCTATATTGAGGCAGGCCAGCCGCAGATCGCACACACGCTCTTTCGTCGCTTTGCCCCCCATTATTCCCGCGGTCTACACCCGTTTTTTGACAATCTTGTGGCGGAAGGCTGGCTTGCCAGAGCCCAGGCAAGGGCCCTAGGTATTCGGGGCGATGACCGTTTCGCGCGCCTGCTGGCGTTTGGGGAGGATTGTCCCGGCGCTGTTTCGATAAGAGACCCTCGACCCCTGCGGGCGCCCGATTTGGACGTCGGCACTCGCGAGGAGATTGCGGCTCTTGCTAATCGCGCCTCGATCTCGGGCGTCCAGCGGAAGCTGTTTGCTGTACGTTCCGCCCATGGTTTTCGCCCTGCAACAGCAGGGGAATTGAGCACTCACATCGCCAAGCTTCCCTCACTGAGTCTGGGCGAGCTCGTGGAACTGGAATATCTGACGACAGTCGCTGCAACCGCCCTTTTGCCGGATGATGTGGTCGTTGAATTGGAGATTGCGGAGGTCGAGAACATCCAGGGCCGGTGTTTACTCGTGCGGCGGTTCGATCGAACTCCATCAGGAGAGAAGATTCACTTCGAAGAATTCAATCAACTCTTGGATCGCCCCACTGACGCAAAATACGAAGGCTCCTACGGCGAGATGGCGATGTTTATCCTCCGCCATCAACAATCCCGTCGCGAAGAAGATGTCGACCGGCTCTTTCGGCGAATCCTGGTCTGCATTCTTCTCGGGAACAATGACGCGCACATGAAGAACTTCGGCCTCCTCTACACAACTGAGGGGGGCCGCTTGGCGCCGTTCTATGATGTGCTGGCCGCGGCGCTTTATCCGGAATACAAGGGTTCGCTCGCACTACGTCTCGGAGCCGGTAAGAATCCGCTCGATTTAGCCTCACTCGGGCCAAAGCATCTGAGCGCCCTGGCTGAGTCATTGGAGTTAGGCCGGAACGCCCTGAAGCTCGCGGTCGCTGATTTGAACCGGCGCTTGCCAGCCGCTATGCGCGCCATCGAAGAGTCAGCCCATGGAAGCAACGCGCTGAAGGAAAAACTGATCGAGTTCATGAGGAAACGATGGAACGGAACATTCAACTCAATTGGGAAGCCATAACGCAAGAGGCACGGAGACGAAGGAAGGCGCGAGGCATGACCCAGCTTCACCTTGCAGCTCTTGCCAAGGTTAGTCGATCCACCGTTGTCCGATTTGAGCTGAACCGCGGGGATATACAACTCTCGTCCGCACTGCGAATCCTCAGCGTTCTGGACATGGTGGAACGCAAGCAGGAAGGGAATCTGCTTCTTAGGCGAGAGGGCCAGACGCTGGATGCGCCTATCGTCGTCATGTTTGCTCCGAATATGGGCTCAGGGGGCGCACTGGAACCGAAACGCTTCGGTAGCCTTCAAGACCTTTCATCATTCCTCGAGGAACTGAAGATCGACCCTGCGGCACAAAGACTTGCCATCGCAGACCTTGAGCGGACCGAGACAGCCACTATTCCCAATCTCCTCCTGGCAAAGGCCGAGCTTCAGGAGCTCTGGCCGACTCAATTCTCCGAGAAGTCTCGTGGGGGGGCGTGATCTGAACCCTACGCGTGTGTCCGCAGGGGGAAAAGTGGGAGGACACCCGTAGGATCAGTTCGTGTCGTATATAATAGACATCGTGTTTAGCCCTCTAATTATGACCACTAAAAGCAACATAAGATGAGGCATCCATTGCAATTGTCGCATGGATCAGTCATTGAGGGTTTCAGCGCGGTTAATTGTCACTTCTCTCGGGACCGTGGGCTCCTCCTTCGATAACGAGCTGGAAAACGTGCACCTGAATCCACTTGGCAGAGCGCTGGTGATAGGTCCGGAAGATGGGCGGTGGTCGAGTCGCGACGGTTTTGGTTTGGACAAGGCAACGGTAACGGCCAGCCCCATCCAAATTGGCGACATGCGATTGACGCTGGGGTATCGGGCATGAGAATATCCCATTCGAAGGGAGAGTCTGGAATGAACATAACGGCGAGTAGCCTCAATTGTGTGCAGGTCGGAGACGGTTGGTCTGCCCTTGAGACGAGCGGCCCGAACGGAATGTGGACGGCCCTTGCACCAGCCACGCCGAGAGCTGGACAGACTCAGGTGAAGATGTGGCTGAAGGGAGTAACCATCACAGGGGCTGTGACGACCGCCGACGCCAACGCCAATGCCTACCCGGAGTTGCCGGGACCGGCGAGCCTGTATCGAATGGGTCTGATCCAGATCATCAAGAAGCTGCCCGTGATGGCGGCCCGGTACGAAGGGTATAAATACCGGCGGTGGTTGCAGAGAACAATCCCTTTCTTCGACAGCAGCGGGGTGGATGCCTCACCGTGGTACAACCTGGGGACTCGGGCCGACCTGGCCACGGGAGTGAATGTTCAAGTCACGCTCCAAGACTATCCAATAACGACCGCCAATGTACGGTTCGATGCGACTCCGGCTTCGGGCCGAATCGAGGAATTGCAGAAAGCCCTTGATTTTGACGTTTTTCTTGCTGTTGCGCACAAGACCGCGCGGTACAAACAATCCGGTATCCGAATTCTCTGGCACATGACGTGGTCCACGGAGACCCACTTGAAGTTCACTTGGAACGGCGGGCTGAGGTACACGGTGTCGAAGTTTACGCGAACCGCCAGCGTGGCGACCGCGGTAGATGCCATCGCATCAAGGGCCTTCGTGCAACATTTCCCGATCTCAGCCCAAGGCGCCAACGAGTCGATCAGCAGCAGCGATCTGGTTTGAGGCGGAGTTTCCCATTGCCCCTTTCTGCTTCGCCACTGAGGCGTCCCGCAGCACTGCCATTGGCGCACGGGCTAGCTGGACGCTCTCCGAGTGGTGCTTCCCTGGGGCGTGCCTTGCATTGCTCTTCCCCCGTCGGCAAAGCTCTGGGAGACAAACCCGCTGGCTCGCACAGACCCCTGATCTTTGGGGTCTGCGATTTCCCGAAGGGGTTTGTGGGGGTCCTCGACCGACAACAAAAAGCCGCGGACCTACCGAACAGGTCCGCGCTACGATTGGTCGCTCCGGCGGGCACCTTGTACGAATAGAAACGCGGGTAGAACAACGAGCACCCATGGCTAATGGGAACAAGCGCGCATTTGGCGCTCATCGTTCGTATACCGTGCTTCGGTGACCGATTCGCGTCACCTCGACCAGCATTTGTGCGTCGTCGGTGGTGTACACGACACGGTAGTCACCCACACGAATGCGCCACTCTTTATCACCGCCTTTGAGCTTCCTGCAGCCCGGCGGACGGGGATTGTCGGCGGGATTTTCCAAGCGCGGAACGATGCGCGCGTTTAGCTAGGCAGACAGTCCTTTGAGTTCTTTTTCTGCTGTTGATGTCAATACGACGCGGCAGCTAGCCACGCAGTTTTCCGCTTTTAATAAGGTCTGCCTTCACCTTCTCGAGCAGGGTACGTTTTTCGTGCTGCCGCGACCGGGAAACCAGCACGTCCTCGATATCTTCCCAGAGCGCACGGTGCTTCTTGAGGTCGATGATTGCCGCCGTCTTGCGGCCTTTTTCGTCGGTGATGAATTGGACTCCGGTCATGCGCCTTGTCTCCCTTGGGTGCGTCGGGCCTGTCCTTAACCCTAATTCCGCCGTCTCTTTCTGTCAATTTAGAAATTGGGACATACTTAGCCTTCAATCAGCTCCACGAAGGCGCGATGGCCCCGGGCTGAGGCCAGTGCGCGGTCGCAGGTGAGAAGCGGAGCATCAAGAGCTTCCGCCAAGGCGACGTGCGCGGCGTCGTAGGCCGTGATGTTTCGGCGCAGTTCCCAGATGCGATCGAGGAATGGCCAGTGGGGGTGGCGTTCGAGCGGCATCTGGACAAACGCCAGAAGCGCTTGATGTGCCCTTTGTGGTGACATCTCGCCGGCCGCCTGATAGCGTCGCAAGGCTTGCGCAACCTCCAGGTCGATCAGATGCGGAGCATGCAGCGCTTCCAGAGGATCGAGCAAACGATTTTCGATGTCGGCATGTGTATAGCATAGTTGCATGTGCGGCACATGTCGAACGACATCAGAAGCAAGCGTAGCACGGGCTTGGCGCGCCAGGGTTGGCTGGCGCAAACGCCAAGAAAAGACCGTCTGCGCCAGCCCGCGATTGACGCGTATGCAGAGAACATTTGGGAACAAGTTGTGCGATAATCGGAGCCAAGAGTTGAGATGACGCTGGATCCTACAAAAGGGGAACTGAAATCCGCACCAAGGAGCATGAAAATGATGGATAACTACTCGCCCTTTCTCGGCCGTCGCGAGATGGCCAAGAGCGCTTTCCTGGGCAGCGCATCACTTCTCCTGGGCGCGCAAGGTTCCGCGCGGGCGCAAGGTCCGCCAGCCGGCCAGGAACACATGAGCGTGCGCGATTTTGGCGCCACCGGGGACGGCAAGACGGATGACACGAAGGCAATTCAACGCGCCCTCGACGCCGCGGGAGAAGCGCGGGGGGCGGTATACGTGCCGCCCGGCGTGTACCTTTGCGCGGACCTCCGGATGCGCCCGAACACCGCCTTAATAGGCGTGCCTACGTGGGATTATCACAGCCCGGGCGGCACGGCCCTCAAGCTCTCGAGTGGCGAGGCCAAGTGCCTGCTCAATATCGGCGAGGCTGCGGGCGCCACGATTGACGGCCTGGGGTTCGATGGCGCCGGCTTGGGCAAGGGCGTTCACGGAATCTTCCTCGACAAGTCCGCGTATGGAGGGCACGAAGACGCCTTCCGAATTGAGCGCTGCCAGGTGGCTCGCTTTACGGGCGACGGAGTGAACCTGTCGCATGCTTGGTGCTTCTCCGTCCGGCACTCGATGCTGGCCTATAACGGCGGGGATGGTTTGAGTTTGCGGGGCTGGGATGGATTCCTCAGCGACAACTGGTTTTCCGGAAACGAGCGCGCCGGCTTCGGGGCGCGCGAAGAAAATGCTTCCGTCACCTTCACCTGCAATCGCGTGGAATGGAACGGACAGGAAAACATGTTGATCGCTGGTGGTGACGGCTACCAGATTACCGGGAATTTTTTTGACCGCGCGGGAACCTGCGGAATCGCTCTGCGCAACAGCGGCCAGGATTGTTTTCACATAACCATAAGCGGAAATTACTTCAAGCGGAGCGGCAAGCAGGCGGATGAGAAAAGCCACGATTCATCTCATATTTGGATAGAGGGAGCGAGAGGCCTTACCTGTGTGGGCAACAGTCTCTCGGCCGGGCGCGATGACGGCGGCAAGGGAGTGTGGAGCCCTGCCTTTGGCATCGTGTGCAAAAGCCTTCAGAATTGCGTCATCGCCCACAACGTGCTGGAAGAAGCCGCCTTGCGCGCACTCATTCTTAATCAGGGCGGTCATGGCCAGGGTGTCGTGATCAAGGATAATCCCGGGAGCCTGTTCAACGTGCCGCGGTAGCCCCAGGCCTCCGGACGCCGATTAGGCTATTCCGGGTAGCGCAGACCCCCGGTTTTCGTCAAAGCCGCGCATTTCGCTGGTAAATATGAGAGACGATCCGCGGTACGGTGAGACTGTGACGCGCCTCACCAATCTTGTGCGCGACGAACCACCCGCCGATTTCTTCCAGGCGCCTGCGGACTACACACTCGTGGAGCTTCAGCCGGTAGCGAAACCTGAGTCGCCCTCCGATTAGCCCAACGCGCACCGCGGCAACCCTCCCCCCAAGGGCCGAGCGTGTCCCACATCTTTGGCTAAACACCGGGGTGCCCAAGTTGGAAATATAGCCCTCTCCCGTGGGGAGAGGGTGTCGCGCTCCGGCGCTTTCATCAGCCGGAGCGTGACGGGTGAGGGGTTCCTTCCGTTCGCAAACCACTTTGTGGTAGTGGTGTCATTTGGAATCGGATTCCTTTCAATACGCCGGTCATTGCCGCGAAGCCTGTCCTCCGCGAAGCCGGGGGGGCGGGAATCCAGTCCGTCGTCGTCGTATTTCCAATGGCCTGCGGAGTGGATTCCCGCCTTCGCGGGAATGACTGTGCCCATGAGCGTGCGTGTCTCCCAAATGACACCACTACGCACTTTGTCCGGCCAAAGCTCCCATCAGCGATAGTCTCCCCCTGCCCGTGCGGCGCAACCAAACCGCAGCTCAAAATGCGGCATCGTCCTCATTCCGGGACCGGAGGCTGAAGGCAAAGGTCCGCAAAGCGGAAGAACAATTCAAATGGCAAATCGCAAATGTCAAAAGTACGCGCGATCGCTACTTTTGCAATTTGCCTTTTGCGTTTTGACTTTTGACTTGCTCTGTTGATTCGCGCAACTGACCCCTCACCCGTCCCGCTCCGGCTGGTGAAAGCGCCGGCAGCGGGACACCCTCTCCCCCAGGGAGAGGGCCATTGAATCAGATCTACTCCCGGTGTCCAGCCAAAGATGTGGGATACGCTCAGCCCCAAGGGAGAGGGCTTCTGATTCGATTCGCCCCCACTGCCTACCGCCAGCTGCCCACTGCCCACTGCCTACTGCCGACTGCCCACTGCCTACTGCCTAGCCAAAAACATTTGAAATTTATTAAGTCGACAGTCCACAGTTAACAGTCGACAGTCGAGAGTTGAAATTGATTCCATCGGTCATCTGTCCGATCA
>Ga0326727_10019304_pt1 | contig 13729 bp, 12 predicted proteins | sample MB2enrmetagenome_FD_207643 | JGI IMG/M metagenome (GOLD analysis project Ga0326727, IMG submission 207643) | Lab enriched peat soil microbial communities from McLean, Ithaca, NY, United States - MB29MY | ecosystem: Environmental > Terrestrial > Soil > Wetlands > Peat | place: USA: New York... | reverse complement strand
ACCACCCAGCCTTGAAGTTGGCTGCGCTGGTCCGGTGACAGGACGACAGGATCACTGGTGCGGGGCATGACCTATTATGTCTGAGAACCGGAATAATTGTCCAGTTATTTGTGAGACACTACACTAGCGGAGTTTGAGAAGTTAGCGCGCGAGGCTGGATTGGAGGTCGTTGCCGCGGGGCTGTTGCCCTCAGGGCGTTTCTCCGTGGAGTGCCGGCCGGCTTGAAAGCCAGCTGGCAGGCGAAACCGCCAGCCCCGCCTAATTGGTGATGTCGTGCGTGTGGCTTTCCTCGCGGATGGGAAGGTAGGTCTTTTCCCAGGCCTTGTGAGCGGGCGCATCGGTGTAGCGATCGAAGGCCGCTTTGTTTTCGAACTCAATGGCGAAGACCGTGTTGTAAGTTGCCGGCTGAACTTTGATCTTCTTGATCCAGATGTTCCTGATACCCGGGATTGCGGCGGCCATGTTCTTGATGCCGTCAATGGCTGCGGCCTGTTGCTCGGCGGTGGAATCGGCTTTCCATTGCACCGTTACCACGTGCAGGATGGTGGACGGCGTTCCAAATTTGTTTTGTCCCACGAGGATGCCGGCGCAAAAGACCACGGCGGCGACGAGGGTGAGGATGGTGTAGCGTTTTATTGACATAAATAACTCGAGATTTCCTGGGACAGGCCAAAGCCTGCATTACCAAACTTTCTTTACAGGAGCGGGACGGATGCCGCTCCACTGTTCGCATAGCACGATGGAGTTGGCCGGATTGTGCGGATCGAATTTCACGCTCACCGGCCCGGCGATGGACAGGCGCGCTTCGGGGATGCGGTCCTGGAGAGCGGTGACGTCCTGGGTCGCGATGTACTCCACGCCGCGCACGTCATAGGAATACTCGATGGCGGTCTCGCGGACGTCGAGGATCATGCCGTCGGCCATCTTGCCGGCTTCATTAATAGCCAGCCTTCTTCTTCGTTCCAGTTCCTCCGCTGTAGGGCGGCGTAGCAGCCAGGCCCGCAAGGCGAAGGCGACCGCCAGAAGGACGGCCGCTCCGGCGGCTATGTATGCCGCCGCATCGCGAAGCATCATAGTTTAGACGGGTACCGTCTCGAAAGCCTTCCTGTAATCTTTGAGGAACTGATCCAGTCCCTTGTCCGTCAGCGGATGGTTGAACAAGGCGTCGTAGACCTTGAACGGCGCGGTTCCGATGTGAGCGCCGGCGAGCGCGGAATCGACGATGTGATTCGTGGTACGCAGCGATGCCGCCAGCACTTGCGTCTTGAAATTGTAGTTCTCGTAAATGGCGACGATCTGCCGGATCAAGTCCATGCCGTCAGAGCCAATGTCATCCAGTCGCCCGACGAACGGGCTAATAAAATACGCACCGGCCTTGGCGGCGAGCAGCGCCTGCCCAGCCGAGAAGCAGAGTGTCACGTTGACTTTGTAGCCGTCCTTGCTCAACGACGAGCAGGCCTTGATACCGTCTCGCGTGAGCGGCACCTTGACTACGACGTTCTTGTGGACCCTGGCCAACTGGCGGCCCTCGCGGATCATTTCGCCAGATTCGGTGGCTACCACTTCGGCGCTGACGTCGCCATCCACGATGTCACAGATGCGGCGGATCTGTTCTTCTATTGGCACGCCTTCCCTGGCGACCAGGGAAGGATTGGTGGTAACACCGTCGATCACGCCCCATGCGGCGGCTTTCTTCAGCTCGTCAAGGTTGGCGGTGTCCAGAAAAAATTTCATTCTTAGTGGGTTGTCCTTTGGGGCAAATTCAATTCTAACATTTGGCGGTTACCGCCAAGGATCTGACGCGGTTCATATGGTATTGCAGATAGATAGCGCCCAGGAAAATGGTCAGGATTCCGCTCAGGTAAACCGGAGTCCGTTTGACTCTGGTCATGTAGGCCCTCAACGAATCCCGTACGCTGAACGACCCGACTACCGAAAGCACGATCGACGCAATAATGATGATCGCTCCGGGCGTGCCATGCGCGGCAAAACCGGCGAGCGACAGTACGATGCCGCCGATACATAGGTACAGCGCCTTGCTGGAGGGATCGATTTTGCGCGCCCAGACGGCTTGCACGATGATCCAGAGGTCAGCGAAGATGCCGAGCGTAACGATGCTCAGAAGCAGCACGAAGATCCAGTGAAAACCCGGTGGCCGGGGCAAGCCTTTCATGCCCGTGAGCATAGCATAGCAGCCTGTGGCAGAAGCCTTTCCAGCGGGCCAGAGCAGGCGAAAACGCCTACTCCACAACTGAAGAATTTGGCCTGCTTTGACTTCTGCCACAGGCTGATAGGGACGCCTATAATAAGCTTGTGGACGCCCAGAAAATCCTGCTGCGCAAGACCGGTGAAGCGATCCATCGCTTTAAGATGATTCGCGATGGCGACCGCGTGGCTGTCGCCGTGTCGGGCGGCAAGGATTCGATGACCTTGCTCGAAGCGCTGCTGCTCCTGGCCAAACGCGCGCCCATCGACTTTTCGGTTTGCGCGTTCACGGTGGAGCAGGGGAAGTTCCTGCGGCCGATCGAGCCAGTGGGCGAGTATATGAAATCGCTAGGCGTCGAATGGCTGTATCACCGCGACAATCCTTCGCTGCGGCTGCTCGAAGAGCAACCCGATCATGGATGCGACCTGTGCAGCCGGTTCCGGCGGCGGGCGGTTTACCAGATTGCGCGGCAACTGGGAGCGAATGTGATTGCGTTCGGGCATACCGCGGATGATTTCTGCGAGTCGCTGCTGCGGAATATTCTGTTTACTGGACGGATCAGTTCGCTGCCGCCGGTGACACATTCGCGGGAGCGCGATTTCCGGCTGATTCGTCCGCTGGTTTATGTCACGGAGGAAGTGACGCGCGGGTATGTGGAATCGAAAGGGATACCGGTGGTGCCGTGCGGATGTTCGCTGCGTACGGGGACGGTGCGGCGTTCGATTCGCGGAATGTTTGCCGATATGGAGAAGGAGTTCCCGCATCTGAAGGAGACCATGTTGACGGCGATGGGCAAGGTGGAATTGTCGCGCTTGCTCGATACGCGTTACCTGGATCGCGAAGAAGAAGCTGAAGCTGAGCTGTTTCCAATTTTGAGTTAGTATGGCGGCGCATTGGGGGTGCGTGCTCATTCTCTTCGCCCTCGGCGCCCGGCTTTGCCTGGCTGATGTTACCTTGCATGGGCGGGTGGTCGATGAGAATGATGCTCCGGTGCTTGAGGCTCGGGTTGTGGTTGCGGGCGTGGAGGCTCAGACTGACCCTACCGGGGCTTTCACGATGACTTTGCCGGGGGCCGGGGACTTTTCTTTTAGCGTCGCCCGCGAGGGTTACTACGCTTTGAAGGACCAGGTAGTTCACGTCTCGGGCGATCACCAGATCATTTTGTTGATTAATAGCGTGCGGGAGGTGTTCCAATCACAAAACGTGAATGCGGAGACTTCGCCGGTGGATGTGGCGCAGTCGCAGAACCAGGAACGGCTCACGGGAACCGAGGTGAACGACATGCCGTTCGCCAACAGCCACAATTTGCGGAGTTCGATGCAACTGATGCCGGGCGTCCTGTTGGATCAGAGCGGGGCGCTGCATGTGGATGGGGCTTCGGAGAACCAGTTGCTTTATCAGCTCAACGGGTTCAACATTACCAATCCGATCTCCGGCGGCTTGCATGCTGAACTGGCAGTGGAAGGCGTCCGGTCGATGGAGCTTTCTACTGGCCGGTACTCTCCCGAGTTTGGCAAAGGGACGGCCGGGGTGCTGGCGATCAATACGGAAAACGGAACGGATCAACTGCATTACACGGCTACTGATTTTGTACCCGGATTCAATGTGCAGCAGGGGGTGCGGCTGGGCAACTGGTATCCTCGCGCGGGGATTTCCGGCCCAATCGTTGCAGGGCGCGCGTGGTTTGCCGACACGTTCGATTCCGAATACACCGACACGCTGGTGACCGGCCTCCCGAAGGGAGAAGATACGCACAGCGGATGGATCGGCAGCAATCTGCTGCACGTGCAGTTCAATTTGCGGCCATCGAATATTTTGTTTGCCGATTTCCTGGTGAACATCAATAACCAGAATCACGTGGGATTGGGACCGCTCAGTCCGCTGTCCACTACCTCCAGCGTGCACGAGCGGCAGTACTTCGTGAGCCTGAAGGATCAAACTTATTTCGGGCACGGGATGCTGGTGGAGTTCGGCTATGCTCACGACGCCTTTTCCGATCGGCAGACTCCGCAGGGAACGAGCCTGTATATCTTCTCGCCGGAAGGCACGAGCGGCAACTACTTCGTCAATTCGCGGCAGACGGCTACCCGGGATCAGGGGATGGCGCACGCTTACCTGCCGCAGTTCCGATTTCTGGGCACGCATCGCGTGGAGGCTGGCGGGGACGGCGATGTCCTTGGTTACGACGGCAATTTTCATCGCACGGGATATGAGGTTCTGGGACTTTCTAACCAGCTTCTTTCCGAGACGCTGTTCCCTGCCCCGGCGACGTTTCATGTGAGCAATAGCGAGTTGTCTTTGTTTGTGCTGGACACTTGGAGCTTGAGCAAACGGCTGCAGGTTACTCTGGGGCTGCGGCAGGATTGGGACCGGCGAATTGATGATATGGCGTGGTCTCCTCGCGCGGCATTCTCGTGGTCTCCGCTGGCGTCGGGACATATGCGGATCGCCGGCGGGTACTCCGTCACACATGATGCGGTTTGGCTCGATATGTTGGGTCAGCCTTTGGATCAGGAGGCGGTGAGTAGCGCGGGCGTTACCAGTTTTGCTATCGGGCGGGGTTTGGTTTTGCCTCGCGCGGCTAACTGGACGGTCGGAGTGGATCATCAGATTTCCAGCCGGGTGTATGTGACGGCGAAGTATCTGCGGCGGCGTGGGACGGATGGATTCGCTTACGTCAACCAAGAGGGCGGGCCGGCTTCGCTGTTGCCTTTGCCGGATGAGACGGCCGGCATTTACCAATTGACTAACTTGCGGCGTGACGATTACTCTGCGGTGCAATTGTCGGTTAGGCAGAAGTTGGTTGGGCAGTTCGAGTGGATGGCTTCCTATACGCGATCGCGGGCTACTTCCAATGCGATTGCCACGCCTGATCTGATTACTCCTTTGCAGATTCTGCCTTATCTGGCTCCGGTGCCTTGGGATGCTCCGAACCGATTTTTGGCTTGGGCTTATCTGCCTTTGCCTTGGAAGAAATGGGCCGTTTCCGGGTTCCTGGATTTGCGGAGTGGGTTTCCTTATTCGGTTGAGGAGCAGACTGGCGTGATTGTTGGGAGTTTTGATCAGTATCGGTATCCTGTCAACTTCGATTTGAATATTGCGATTGAGCGAATGGTTGTGTTTCGCGGGTATCGGTTTGCTTTGCGGGTTGGGGCCGATAACATTACCGGGCAGGCTAATCCTACGGCTGTCAATAATGTTGTCGGCGGGCCGGGGTTTGGGCATTTCCTGGGAGATGAGGGACGTCACTTTGTGGCGCGCATCCGCCTCTTCGGCCGGTGAAAAGCTAAAACATTGGGCCGCGAATGCACACGAATACACACGAATAGGTAAGAAGAGCACCCCCGTTGCTTGTCAGGTACGGTTGTGGTTTGATTGATCCATGTTTGGATTGATTTGGGCGGCTTTTTTCGCGGCTACCGCTTCGTCTGTTCCTACCTTTTCCAAGGATGTGGCTCCGATTTTCTACTCGCATTGCGTGGAGTGCCACCGGCCGGGGGAGACGGCTCCTATGTCGCTTCTGACCTATAAGGAGGCTCGGCCTTGGGCGGCTTCGATCCATGAGAAGGTTTTGGACCGGACGATGCCTCCCTGGCTGGCTGATCCGCATTATGGGAAGTACGCGAATGCTCGGGGGTTGACAGTTAGCGAGATTCAGACCATTGCGGCTTGGGCTAAGAATGGGGCTCCGGAGGGGGATCCGCATGATCTGCCTGCTGCGCCTACGTTTAGCGAGGGATGGCATATCGGCAAGCCTGACGTGGTGATCTCGATGAATGAAGATTACGCGGTGCCTGCCGAGGGGGTGATTGCTTATCAGAACTTTCGCGTGGACACTACTTTCGATGGGGATAAGTGGATCGCTGCGGCGGAGGTGCGGCCGGGGAATCGCGCTGTAGTGCATCATGTGATCGTTTATATGGGCGAGCATGGACAAGCTCGGTCCGATGGGCGCGATCCGCTGCTGGTGGGTTTTGCTCCCGGCGAGCAACCGGCGGTGTATCCGGCGGGCGAGGCGAAGCTGCTGAAGAAAGGGACCACGCTCATTTTCCAGATGCACTATACGCCCAATGGGAAGGCTGCGACGGACCGCACTTCGATCGGGCTGATTTTCGCCAAAGAGCCTCCGAAATACAAAGTCGTGACGACCAAGGCTGTGAATGCGCAGTTTGTGATTCCTCCGGGCGACGCGAATCATGAAGTAACATCGACGTGGACCGCGCCGGAGGATGTTCACATCAACGTCTTCATGCCGCACATGCATCTGCGCGGCAAGGATTTCAAATATACAGTGGTGTATCCCGACGGGCGCAGCGAAGTGATCCTGAACGTGCCGCGATACGACTTCAACTGGCAACTGGTTTATAAACTGGCCGAGCCGCTCGCGCTGCCTAAGGGCAGCCGGATCGATTGCGTGGCGCACTTCGACAATTCGGCCAACAACAAGTACAACCCCGATCCGACGAAGGAAGTAAAATGGGGTCCGCAGACTTGGGAAGAGATGATGATCGGGTGGTTTGATTACACCGCCGATAAAGGGATTTAGGCCATGTGGATCCGCAAGGTGGAACGCGACCGGCGCAAGGGCGTGATCTCGCCGGTGCCGACGCAGATGCTGTCGAAGGAGCTGGGGATGGGGCGGCGCGACTTCATGGCGACGTCGATGGGCCTGGCCCGGCCTCTCTGCCCGAGAAATGTCCATGGTACTGCACTGGGAGTGTCGGGTCCGGAGTAACTTGGGATACAGGTGAGCCGTGATTGTGAAGTATACTGAATACAGAAGGAGTCAGCGATGACACCCATGATCAGGCCGCGCATTTAGGTATCTTCGTCCTCATCCCGCCAATATCTTTTTCAGTTCGGCAATTACGCCTGGACGGGCGGCGGCAAACCACTTCAGATCCGAGTCTTTCGTTTTGTCAGAGTCAGCCTCTAAGCGGGTGAGTAGGGCCTGATTCTTCGCGTGGCAGGCGGTTTTGAGATCCGACTCCACGCCGTCCAGCCAGTACGCCGCTTCGTGAGGCCGGCTTTCCCCAAGACGGCTCCGATAGCACGCACGGTTGTAATAGACGTCGTCACAGCGCGAGGGATTCGGGCGCACCTGCCAGTTCGGGTTGGCCAAGGCTTTGGTCGAAAGTTCTTCCGCCGACTGCGGGCTTCCCAGCGTGAATTCAATAATGGCCAGATTGTAGTAGGCGCGCTGCTGCTTGGGCTGCAGGCGAAGACTGGTGCGATAAAAGTCCGCCGCAGTCGCGGAAGTAGCGCCTTCGATGTCCTGTATTAGGAACGCGAGATCGTTGAAGGCAAGGAAGCTGTCGGGATTGGTGCGGGTGGCGTTGTACAGCAGGAAGCGGGCGCGGTCGCGCAGCCACTCGATCTCGCGCCTTCTCTGGGGTACATCGATTCGGACTTCAGGGTCAGCGGGCGCTTTGCGAGTTTCGGCGAGTTCCTTTTCTAGCTGCTTCTTCCGCTCGGCGAAGGCGGCGCCGCAATACTTCCCTAGCTGACGGTAAATGTCAGAAGCGGTATGGGACACTTCGGTGAAATCCAAAAAATACAGGAAGGCTATCGCGCCTTGTTCCAGGCCTGCCAGTTCCTGGTGGTCGGTGGGGCTGAGACGGTCGTAGTAATCATCGCGCTCGTCGCTATCGGGCATGAGCTCTTCCAGCTTTTTGGCGACGGCGAGCAGGTGGTCTCCCATGCGTTTAAAGAAGGGAAAACTCTTTTCCAGATCCGATCGGAGCGTGTCGATCTTCTTGGCGTTTTCCTTGGACTGGTCGAGCAGCCCCTGCGATGACAGGTAGGCCGAAGCGCCGAGAACCAGGGCGTACAAGGAGGAGAAGGCAATGAGCAGAGATACCAGGCGCTGCAAGTCATCGACCTGCACTTTGTAGGCATCGAGCTTGTCCTTCACGTCGGCGGAAGAGAGGCTGTAGAAGTGGTATGCGGACCACCATTGCAGCAGAACGTAGAAAATGGCGGCTAGCGCGGCCATCGCGACCACCGCCAACAGTACCGCGGCGAATTTTCGAGACATAATTTTTCTCCAGGCTCCAATCAGCACGTGGAGATTTCATCCTAACTCGCCACGGCCAGCGCATGTGGCCGAAGTCGAGTTCGCAAGTCACGCGTTGTTTTTACAGGCTAAAGCCTGTGTCTGGAGTTTCTACATTTCTGCAATGAGCTGACACCTTTGGTGGGGCAGCCAATCCTGGCTGCAGCCGGCTTTCAGCCGGCTCTTTACAGGCTAAAGCCTGTGTTACGTGGGTGTGTTGGAGATCTCGTGCCGGAGGAGCGTTGATGCGGGCCGCGAGTAACCGTTGAGCGTCTGAATGAGGAAGTCTTTCAGGAATCGCGTCTCGTTGCGTGCCAGATAGCGGCCGAATTTTATCAACGCAAATCCAAAAACGAGCAGGCCTACAGGGATTGCCACGCCCATGGAATCGTGGGTTCGGAGCATCGAGAAGGCAACCGGGAGGCCGATCAGGATGACGCCTGCGAACCAGATCAACATGCCGATGCGAACCACGGGACGCATCCCGCAAGTCCCCGAAATGATCGTGCCGCGCTGTTCCGGCCGCATCGTAGCCACGAGGATGCTCTGGAAGGAGTTGTTGTAGAAGATTCGCTTGCGAAGTCGCAAGGAAGATTCGGACGCCCGCCCGATCACCGGCTTGGAGCCGAAAAATTTCCACTCGCTGTCTATCGCCGCATCCAGACGCGACGCGCAGTCATCCGGGCAAAAGGGCGAGAACACTTCAATGGATTCCGAACTGTCCCAGAGCACAGTGCACCTGCACAGCCCTTATTTGCTCGTCCCCACTACTTCAAACGGGACTGCCGGCAGCGTCCCCATGGGCTGCCTACGCGCCTGGCGAATACCTGCCGCCGGGTTGGCCGCTATATCGCGATAGGCGTCCAGAATCAGATTGCCTTTCAGCCCTGGTTTGGCCTTGTCTCCTTGCACCTGCACGATCACCGACATGCCATCGCGGTCCGGAACCACCTTCTGAATCGATAACCCCTCCGGTGGATCATTGAGCGCAAGCTGCATGTCACTCTGCACGCGGTAAGGCGTGACAAGCCTGAAAGTTGTCGCTGCCCCAGCCTGAAGCGTTACCGGCTTCATCGGGCGCCACGGCGTTCCCGCGCCTGACCCGATCACCCGCACCAGCCACGCATCCTCGGGCACGATGTGATGGTACGCGAAAGCCTGTTCCATATCTTCCGCCGGAACCGCAGTGCGCGTCACTTCCCGGCCGGCAACCGTCGCCGCACCCGTCATTTGAATCGACAGCGGCTCAGGACCGGGCGTCTTCGCCACCGTCAGCGTCAGCCGCACATGATCCTGACCCGACGGCACCGCAGCCCCGCTCAGCACGAAATTCGCCGGCGCATCCTTCAGCTTGAGTGTGATCTCGCCGTCAAACCCGTCATGCCGTAACGCGTACACCGTGAACGGAATCGTCGAGCCCGACCGCACATTGAAGCTCGAAGGCACCACGCGTAACTGGAAATCGGGCTGCGGCGGACTGATGCGCAGCCGGTATCCATACTCGGGACCGCCCTTGTGCTGCGCGTCCGCCAACTGCAGATAGTAAGTCCCCTTGGCCGGCAGTTTGAATAAAAGGAACGAATCGGCCTGGTGCGTAAGCAGCCCCGCGCCTTTATCTTCGAAATCGTCGTTGAACGCCAGTTCTTTTCCCGCTGCGTCAGTCAGGCGAAGCGTGGAATCGAGCGGCGAGCCGAGGCGGCGAGCCATCACTTCCACTGCAATCTCCTGGCCCGCGTTGCCTTCGAAGCGGAAGAACGCCGTTTCACCAGCGTGCGCGATGCGGCCGTTCACGATCACCGGAACCTTCACCCGCTGTGCCTTTTCCTTGCTTCCGATGGCAGCCTTAGCCGTGGCTTCGGGCAGCGAATCCACCACGAAGTCCATGGCATTCGAACTCACCCCGTCTTTGCGCAGGGACACGGGATACAATCCTGCGGGCTTGTCTTTCAGATTCTCCTGCACTTTGGCCGACGGCAGATTCCAGCCGTTTACCTGGACCGCCGTACGCGCTCCGGCTTTGCCGCCAAGCGGATAAATGCTGGTGATGACCGGCAATTCGCCGACCGTCAGGCGATAAACAAAATCCTCGCGCCCGCGGAAAATCGAATCGTGAATCTCGGCGATATAGTCGCCATCGTTCGGGATGTCGTATTCGAGCAGCGGGTCCGGATGAAAGAGGAAATGATCGGCCGACGCCAACTGTTTTCCCTTCGCATCGCGCAGCACAATGGCAGCCTGAAACCAGCCGGGAACCGCGTCGGAGACATACGGAATCAGTTCCCGCGCATCCGCCGCGACCACCACGTGCTGTCCTTTTTTCGCCTTGAATCGATATTGATCGCTCGCTCCCGGCATCATCTGGCCGTTCACCACCGCAGGCAGCGTGATGTCCATCGGCGGATCGGGTTCGTGCGCCACGGTCCGGATAATCGGTACGCCGCCGTTCACTACGGCGTAGGCGGGGCCCACGCGACTGGGCTTCCGCGTAACCTCCGGCAACTCGCCGATCGAGAAGATCATGGGGTTGGTGATTCCCTGCGGGGTTTCGATCCGTAGTTGGCGCTGGCCCGGTTGAGCGTCTGACGCGATGCTGAGATGCAGAACCAGTTTCTCCGATATCGACGGGACGTACTGCCGGCGCGCCCACTCTTCCGCTTTGTCCCGCAGGTCGTCCAGCCTCTGCTGCTCAAAATCGCTGAAGACGACCTTCGGTTCTCCGTTACGCGCCGGCCGGAGCGACGCAACCCGCTTTTCGATCAGTTGCTGCATCTCTTCCCGCATAAACTGCATTTCCTTGCCGTTGGGGATTTTGAGGTACTCGATCGACCGCACCTCAATTCCTTTTCCGGAAAAGAACGCTTTGGTTGCGGTGCTTAAGGATTGTCCACCGACGCGAACTTCCAGCGCCATGCCCCGTTGCGCTCCGGCCGGATAAACATATCCCACATGCGGCTGGGCCACTAGCGTGCCCGCCGCTGCGAGCGCCAGTATCAGAAACCTTGTCACATGATCTCCTTGAGGCGCCCGCCCAGCGGCAATCCGTCCGCCGCGGTCGGAGTCACGCGCGTTGGCAGTCCGAGAGGATGGGGCAACTTGCCGTCGGGATCGATGCCCAGCAGTTCATACATACTGGCAATCAGGTCGGCGGGATAAACCGGACGGTCCTTCACCTGCTCTCCCTTGGCGTCCGACGAACCCACCACCTGCCCGCCTTTGAAACCGCCGCCGGCGAGCAACGCGGAGAACACCGAGCCCCAGTGATTGCGTCCGCCACTCCACGGCGCTTCCCAATCGATCTTGGGCGACCGTCCGAATTCGCCGTTCCACCACACGATCGTCGAATCCAGCAAGCCACGCTGCGAGAGATCTTCGAGCAGAGTCGCGAGTCCCTTGTCCATTTCCGGCAAACGCCGTTGCATCACCTGGAAATTCTGCTTATGCGTATCCCATCCGCCCTGATAATTGATGGTGATGTACGGGATGCCTTTTTCCACCAGGCGGCGCGCCACCAGGCACGATTGCCCGAACGTGGTTCGCCCATAGCGGTCGCGCAGATCGTCCTTCTCCTGCGAGAGATCGAAAACCTTGCCGGCATCGCCCAGGATCAATTCATAAGCCATCTTCTCCGCATCGTCTTTCGCGGCCAGTTGCGCGTCGCCCTTCAACGCGCCTTCGAGCGAATCGATCTGGTGCAGGAAGTCGCGGCGCTCGCGCTGACGCTGGTCCGTTACGCCTGGCGCGACAATCCCTTCCACCGCGAAGCGCGGCTGCGCGGGATCGCCGCCGGTCGCGAACGGCTTATATTTCGAACCCAAAAAACCGGACTCGGAGAAGCGGCCTTGCGGCTGCGTCAGCACCACGTACGGCGGAATCATTCCCTTATAACCGGCGTTGTAGCCTTTGAACAGCGACACCACCGCGCCCACGCTCGGATACACTTCACGCCCGCCCGATATGCGTCCGGTCTGCACCGTGTACGATGCCGTCTCGTGCCCGTAAATATTGTGGGTCATGCTGCGGATCAGCGAATATTTGTCGGCCTGCTTGGCCAGCAGCGGCAAAAGTTCTCCGATGCGGATCCCGCTCACGTTGGTTTCGATCGGATGGTTCAGCGGACCCGCATAGGCATCGCCGGCATCCGGCTTGGGGTCAAAGGTGTCGAGATGCGGCGGCCCTCCCCACATCCAGATCTGGATCACGGATTTCGCTTTTGAAGGTACGGCAACCGGGGCAGCACTCGCCAGACGGCTTCCCAGCAGGATACCCGCCGCGCCGAAAAATCCTTCGCGCAAAGCCTCGCGCCGATTGATCGCCAGCACGCGTGAATCGTAACTCATCTTGAAATACCTCCTAATGCCTGTAAAGAAACTCGGAACTGTTGAGCAATGCCCAGACCAGGTCGCCCATGGCGGCCTGTCCCCGGACGGAACCGGATTGCGAATGCGCCAGCACCAGCTTCATCTCGCTGTCCGTGGGATAGCGTGAAAGAACGCTCAGGTAAATCTGCGAAATCAGGTCGCGCGGATCGCGTGTGCGCAGCAGCGCCAACATCTTCGGACCCTGCTGGATCTTGCGCTGCACATAGCTCGAATTCAACATGAACAGCCCTTGCGCATCGGAGAATTTGTTATTGCGCTCCGATTCGAGTCCGGTATCGCGCGACGGACGCCCGAACAGTTCCAGAACCGAGTTGCTGATGCTGCCGTCCGGCAAATCCACTGCACGCTGGAAATCGGGCATGAACGTGTACGGCTCAGGAATCGCGCTGGTGTAAGTTTCGCTCGTTCCCGTGATTTGGCAAAGAGCGTCAAGGAGCACTTCCGCATCCAGCCGCCGCAGGGGATAAGCCGCAAAGTGCGCCACAGCCATGGTCCGGTCGGACTGCGGAATGGGCGAAAGCTGATAGGTAGTCGAATTCAGGATCAACCGGTACAAATGCCGCAAATCGTAATGCGAGGCAACCAGTTCATGCTCCAGATACGCCATCAGTTCCGCGTTCTCCGGAGGATTGTCAGGACGAATATCATCCGGCTCCTGAATGATCCCGCGGCCCACCAGCCAGTACCATACGCGATTGGAAATATTGCGCGCGAACCAGGGGTTCTTGGCGGTAATCAGCCAGTTGGCAAACACCTCCCGCGGGTCCTGGCCCGGCTTCACCTGCGCAGCGGCGCCATCCGGGAAAATCAGCTTACCCGTGACCGGCTTTTCCGGATTGAAGTAGATGATCTCCTCTTTCCATTCATCGCTGTGCTTCAAATCCACCTGCGAGAAGAAAGAAGCCATTTGCGCCAGACGTTCCGCCGGCCACTCGTCGGCGCGCGTCCCCATAAACGTCAAGGCTACAGTTTGGGCAATTCCCGCCGGCTCCCGGTTCTGCATGGCGCGATAGAAATTCACCGGCGCGACCCGGAAATTGCTGCCGCTCTCCGTCAGCATCTCCCGCACAAACTGGTCGTAGGGTTTGT
>Ga0326727_10019303_pt1 | contig 13729 bp, 10 predicted proteins | sample MB2enrmetagenome_FD_207643 | JGI IMG/M metagenome (GOLD analysis project Ga0326727, IMG submission 207643) | Lab enriched peat soil microbial communities from McLean, Ithaca, NY, United States - MB29MY | ecosystem: Environmental > Terrestrial > Soil > Wetlands > Peat | place: USA: New York... | reverse complement strand
TCTGCGGCAAACCTATGGTCTGCGTGACGAGCGTTACTTGGTCCTCAGACTCCTCAGCCTCCATAGGTCCAGACAGGAACTTCTCGGATGAATCAAATAACTGCACTTGGCTGTTGCCTCACTGTAGCCCTGAAATCTGTCCACGCAAGTAGCCCAACATACAGGAACATAACGCCAGCGGCTATGTAATATAGTAGATGTATTAAAGGTTGGTCAATACGTTGAGAACGTGGGAATAGAAGGCTCGGAAGCATCAGGTAAATCCAATACCACACAAAGGCGACCAGGTTAATTGCTTCTGTTGTCATGCTTGGCGCGGAGGTCGTTGCTTGAAGTGGATGGAACTTCGCATATAAGCGGTCAAATAGCAAAGCGGGTGCGAAGGAAATGCTCACCGTAAACAGAATGTAGCAAAGTGCCGCAGAAAAGTATTCCACCTTTAGAAACTCAAGTGAGGATACTGAAAACGTATCCAAGTAGGCATGCCAGATGAGGAAGCCGATCAGGTATAATCCAAACACAGCAAACACGGCGCATTGCCCTGCCTGGCTCAAAAGGGTCTTGGCTTTAGGCGTTGAGGTTTCTGGCGGAACCTGCGTGACAGCCTGCGGGGTTGTTGCCTCAGCTTTGGCTGGTGATGCAGGATTAGGTGTTTCGCTTTCCATAATGGCGGAAGATCACGCAAACGGTCGTCGAAGGCAATTACAATTTGGCCCCAGGATCGCAGTGGCGGCGGCCCTCCCTCTAAATGCTGGAGCACGTCTTCAATCACCAGGTCCTGAGCACTAGCCTAACTTAAAGCTGCACCGAGGCCCTCCTGCCTGGCCTCAGACACATTTTTATTTCTGGGAGGTGTCAACAGGCCACCAGTTTAAGGCTTCTTGGCGCTAAACCCAGCCTAAGCCACCGGCACCACGACCGAGTCCAGGAGGCCATGATAAAAATAGATTGCAATCCAGGAGAGGATGGGTGTTAATGCGATTATGGCTATGGACTATCATATTGAGGACATTCTGTTGGAAGGGGAATTCGACAGCTACAGGATCAGGGATGAAACCTCAATAGGTAAAGCCTTGTCACGCTTATCCAAAATCAACATCTTCGTCGGGGCCAATAATTGCGGGAAGAGCAGATTTCTCCGATTGCTTGCGGCCATGGGTGGAATCACCTTCATTCCACATTGGAACATCGACAGGTGGAAACCATTCAACGACCTTGAGCAGCAAAGGGCCAAATTGATCCAGGAACTGCGGCGTATTGCAAACATGTTCGCTCTGCCGCGAGCCAACGACATCGCCACGGACATTGAAAAGCCAAGGTCCGTGCGCCTTTCGGTAGAGCGAGCGCCCACTACATTACTTGGTGACTGGCGCCGCTTGTTGAACCTAGCAGACAACTTGGGCACCACCACTACAATACATCCATCCACAGACGGCGGAGAGTCTAACATGGCGATGCAGTTAGCCTATCTTCGAGGATTGGTGAACACCCTCAGGAATATGAGCCTAGGTTCTATATTCTATAGCGTATTGACACCTAACGCCCTTAGTGTATATTCCGCAAACCTATCGTGAGCACGCTTTATGGAGCCACAGAAGCTGAGACGCTGGCGTAGATCAACATCAATGGATGCCATTGCACTATACACATGTGCACGTCCAGGCCGGTCTCTTGGTCCCAAGAGAGAGGTAGCGGATAAGGTGGTGAAGAAGTGGATTGAAGGATTACCAGGAACAGGTGAGATTAGCCTCATTTCCCTCCTGGGTCAGAAGCCTGACGGCATTAGCGAATATTCGTTTTACAGCTTCGGGAATGCATCTGGCTTTCTTAAGTTCCTGCAGCAGCACTCTTCACGACCCGTCTATCTGTTTGAGTTCCCAACTATCGACTTCAACCTAATTTTGAAGGCCACTTGTGAGCAGATTCGTGACCGCTTGAATGCTGAGCTGAAGCTGAATCGAACTGTTATCATAGTTGATTCGGGCGGTGTGCAGAGGACAAGCCAGGTTTGCCGCCAGATTGGGATTGTGGAAGACCCGCGAAACATAAGGTAGATCTCCTGAGCGAATCATGGCAAGATCTGCTGACCATGTAAATTCCCAGTTACAGCCTGGCCATCTGCAAGCTCATCATCGCTTTAAGGTCCCGGCCTTTGATCGTAAATCAGATTTAGGTGGGCTTGGCTTGGCGGCGTCAGGTGGAGTATTATGTTTCGTGTGTGCTAATCTCGGAATGTGAATCACGGTAATATCCTTAAGAAATGTGCCCGTATGAATACCTGGTTTCAGCACGCCCTCCACTGTTCTTGCGGTAGTATCGAATATCACCTTCTCAAAGAGAACCGGCAAACTGTTGCGGAGCTTAATCCGAGTCTCGTTGTCCGCCAACTTGGCCTTAAGCTGGCTGGCATCATAAACCCTTGCGTCATCCGAGAACTCATAACGAATTTTAGAGACTACTTCAGGCACGCTAGCGGCTTCCACGGTTTCTCCTTTTAACCGCATAAGCTCCTGCTCTGCATCTGCTTTCTCTTCCTTGCGCTTGGCAATACGGTCTTTTGCCTCAGCGTCGCCTTCCTCTGCCATATCGTAGAGATTAGTGATCGAGACCGTTAATCGCTTGATCTTGGCTTCAGTAGCTTCAATCTTTTCTCTCAGTTCTGCCGTATTAATGCCAATAGCAGCTTCCGGCTGCCCCATGAAGAAAACCATAAAGAAGAGGTATTCAACCGTGTCAGCATTCAACATATTGTGATGCTTACAGGTGTTCACTTTTGCGCCTTTGCAATAGTAACCATAAACTGTTTTGCCGTTGGTTGACCTGGATTGCGTTACGCTGACCGAAATAGGGCACCCACAATGCTTGCAGACGCCAATGCCAGGGAAGAGATTATTTGCCCTGCCTGTCAATTTGCCTGAACGCTTGGCATAACGCTGCAAGAGCAACTGGGCTTTGTCAAAGGTGTCGCTGGGCACTATTTGCGGTATGCAAGTTACATGATGCCCTTTAATGTTGAGGCTGCCTGCATAGCTTTCATTTCTCAAGACGTCCTTGATGGTCACTTCCCGCCAGCCATTCTTTGACTTGTAGAGCGTGGGCACCTTGGCTTCATTAAGGGCTTTGCATATGGAAGTTGAGCCTTTGCCATCAAGGAACATCTTAAAGATACGCTTAATTGTGTCCGTCTTGTCCTGGTCAACTTCAATAACGGCTTTGGCCGCATTCCACACAAAGCACTCAGGCAGATATTTAACTAAGGTTGCGGACTGCTTGCCCTGGTCCTGTGCTTCCTTAATGGCGTTTGCTGTAGTGTCTCGCAGGCGCTTTGTCTTCCTTACATTTTCACTGTGGCCAACAGCAGCCCCGGTGAAGACGCTGAACTGTGTCGCCAAGCTGTCAATATTCTCAGGGCTAATCTCCTTGCCTTCCTGCCAAGCGATTAAGGTTAGGCCCCTTTGGGTTAAGTCGTAAATCAGCTTGCCTGCAATAAAGGGATTCTGCCTGCTTAGCCGGTCCAGAGCTTCACACAGGATGACCTCTCCCGGTTCTGCCTCCTTAAGTAACCGCCCAAACTCCCTTTCCAGGTTTGCGCCAGCCTTACCGCTTACTGCTTCGTCAAAGTATTCAGCCTTAATGGTAATGCCGTTTTTTTGTGCGTATGCCTTTGCCCCTTCAAGTTGCCTTCGTTTGCTATCACCCCGCTCTTGTGGTTTACTTGAGAATCTGCCATATATCCGTGCAGTTCTTATCGTTTTCATGTCGGGTAAACTCGCATATGTGTAACTGGCAGTCAACAAACAAGGAGCTGCACCCGAGCACAGAGGCCTTCCAACAACACGGTCTGGAATGGGGCCGCATGAACCGCAAAGGCGATCTCCAGCACAACGCCTTCAACGACAAATCCGAGTTCGGCGCGCAGATGTGCCTGCGCTCCGGCTGGCTGGACTATCTCAAAATGTCCATTGACCGCGTGCTCACCCACCACGCCCTCGACGGCGTTTACTACGACTGGAACGTGGCGCTGCTTTGCTGCAATCCCCGCCACGAGCACCTCAAACCCGGCCAGGCTGCCGCCGGGCACTGGGACATTGACGAGCTGTTGAATCTCATGGAATGGACGCGCTGGCGCGTGGGGCCGCACGGCTTGGTGATTGTCCACGACACCGGCACGCCAATGTTCGCCACGGAGAACTTCGCCGATGATGTCGTGGCCCACGAGTGGGGTTACGCCAAATGGTCTGGCGAAGGACCGGACCTCCCGGCGCTGCCTTTGGAATGGTCGCTGGTTGGGGCTCGCCCGCGCGGCGTGATCAGTTATGGCATGATTGACGCCCAGGCGCCCCGGCATCTCCATCGGCTCTTTGCTCTGGAGGCTTTGCTGGCCGGGGTCACTCCGTGGCCGGTGAGCCAGGAAGCTCTCGACCTGTTCCCCCTTCTTAAACCCATCGGCAAGTTTGAAGACTACCAGTTCGAGGATTGGCGAAACCAAGCCGTCACACTTAAGCCCGCGCGCTCCGGCTGTTGCATCTATAGCCGGCCCGGTGAATCCTGGCTCGTCGTCGGCAACCTGCTCGCCTCCACCAATGAAGTCCGGTGCGTGCTCCACCCGGAAAAGCTGCTCTATCCATTGTCCTCGGTCACTGCCGCCACGCTGTTCCCCTCCCGCGGTGTCACCCCCGACGCCAGTGGCAAAGCGGCGCCGGTGGCTCTGGACGCCGGACAATTAACCGGCGGCGGCGTCACGCTGACAATCCCACCCGAGGGTGCTCTATTGCTCCAAGTGCGTTAGAAATGAAGCTTGGCTCCCACCGGACTAACCGACAGAAGTCGGTAAGATAATATGCGCAACCTGAAACTGATGTTAGCTTTGCTGATATGCGCCGGACAAGGAGCGCTCAGCGCGGCGGAGCCGCTGGTGACGCTCCGCACGCAAACGGCATCATTCGCCGTTGATGCCAAAGGCTCACTCTGTGCCCTGTCCCGGAACGAAGACGGGCGCGACTACCTGGCGGCGACACAACCCGCCCCGCTGCTGAGCGTTCGCATGGAAGGCAAACTCTATGCGCCGCAAATCGCGACGTGGGATGCGGCCACCAGGCACCTGGCGCTCCGCTACGGCGACACGGGCGCCAGCGCGCTGTTGACAGTTGACTCGAAGCCGACCCATGTGGTCTTCGAGTTAGTGGAGGTGCAGCCGACCAATCGCGTGGAATTGGTCGTGTGGGGACCCTACCCGACCACCATCAGCAACATTATCGGTGAGACGGTAGGTGTGGTGCGCGAAAAGGAGTTTGCGGTGGGGCTCCAGGCGCTGAACGCCAAGACGCTCGGCGGCTATCCGGTATCGGACAATGACGTCGAGCCGGATTACGGTGCCGACGACCCGGGTGACTATCCCGCCCTGCCGGCGGAGTTGACCAAGGGCCAAGGCTTCCGCGGTGACGCTGCCCGGCGCACGGACTACGGCAGCGTGGTCCAGGCGTTTTGCCGCAACCGTGACCGCGAGCGGGTCATTGCCAACTGGGGCCACGAGAAGTTTGTGGCTCCTCCTTTTCGCGATGGAGGCGTCGTCGGCAGCAAGATTGCCCTGTTCGCCTGTCCGGCGGGCAAAGCGCTCGAGACGATCGGTGCCATCGAGCTGGCCGAGGGTCTGCCCCATCCCATGCTGGACGGGGTTTGGGCCAAGCAAGCCTGCAACGCCAATTGCTCCTACCTGATCGTGGATTTCAGCGAGGACAACATCGAACGCGCCATCGAGATGACGAAACGCGCCGGGCTGAACTATCTCTACCACAGTTCGCCCTTCGAGACCTGGGGGCATTTCGAGCTTAAGCGCAGTCTCTTTCCCCATGGCTGGGATGGCTTCCGGGCTTGCGTGGAGAAGGCGGGCAAGACGGGAGTTCGCGTCGGCTTCCACACGCTATCGAACTTCATTACGCCCAACGATGCTTATGTGACTCCGAAGCCTGATCCGCGCCTGGCCCGCATCGGATCGAGTGTTCTGACTGCGGAGGTGGATGCCGATCAGAAGGAAATCCCAATCGCCTCACCCGACTACTTTCGGAAGCCAACCGATATGAACACCGTAGTCATCGGCGCAGAATTGGTCCGCTACGGCTCGGTATCCGGCGAGGCGCCGTGGCGGTTGCTTGACTGCCGGCGCGGAGCCTGGGACACACACGCCGCGGCGCATGCGGCTAACTCCAGCGTCGGCAAGCTGATGGATCACGCCTATAAGGTCTTTCTCACGGATGCGGACCTGGCGCAGGAAGTGGCGCGGAACATTGCCAAGCTGTGCAACTACACGGGCGCACGGCAGATTTCCCTGGATGGGCTGGAGGGCAATTGGTCCACCGGCTGTGGGCAATATGGCCGCACCTTGTTCACCGAGGCATGGTATGATGCCCTATCCCCCGAATTGCAGGGCAAAGTGATCAATGACGCCAGCAACCCCGGCCACTTCAACTGGCACATCTACACCCGCATGAACTGGGGCGAGCCCTGGTACGCCGGTTTCCGCGAAAGCCAGACCCTATACCGCTTCAAGAACCAGGTCTATTTCGAGCGCAACCTCATGCCCCACATGCTCGGCTGGTTCGCGCTGCGTCCCACCACCAGCCTCGAGGATGCGGAATGGCTGCTGGCCCGCGCCGCCGGGTTCGACGCCGGCTTTGCCCTGGCCGCCAGCCTCGCCAGCACGGCACAACTCGAGGCGGATGCCGCGTCGGCGGACGCTGCCCGGCAGTTCGGTGCCACCCCTGCTATTTTGGCCGCGATCCAGCAATGGGAAACGGCCCGGATGGCCGGTGCATTCCCGGCGTCGGTGAAGGCCCTGTTGCGTGATAATAGCCGCGAATTCCATCTCGAATCGGCAGGCATGGGCCAATGGCGCCTTTACGAGGTGCTCGGCGCGCGCTTCAGCCAGGACGCCAGCAAGCCGGGCCCAGCCGAGTTTCAGTTTACCAATACCAATGCCCCGCAGGTCCTGCAGTGGGTGGTGTGGTGCGACGCCAAACAACCGGTGTCCGGCCTCAAGCTGGAATTGGGCGGAAAGCAGGTGGTGGCGCTCGGGGAAACCACGGTGCCGGCAGGTGGAGCGCTGAAATACGCCGGGGGAGCAGAGGCGGTCATTTGCACGGAAGCCTGGAAGGAAGTAGGACGAATGCCAGTGGACCGGCAGGCGGCGCAGGCAGGCACTGGCGTCGTGGAGCTTAAGCTCGGCTATGTTCGGCAGAAGGATGCGAACCTTAAGCTGGAAGTGCGCACTCTCGGCCCGGCGATCGCGGTGGGCGGAAAGAAATGAGGCCGGCATGCAGGCGCTCATCATCGCCATCGCTCGTGAGGAAACTAGGTATTAACGCACAAACTAGGCATTAAACTAGGTATTGAAGCTACGCAGGCACATGTCCAAACAGTCCCCAACCACCAAGAAACCAGCCGCGCCGACACATTGCGCTTGGCCCGATGAAGCCAGAACGGCTGAATGCCCACACGACCCTGAACCCAAGTTCTGCGAGGTCCTTTCTGCATTCTGCATTCTTCCTTCTGCCTTCGCTTCGGTGATTTCTTGCCTCCGGCCTCTCTTGGGCGCTAAAGTCCCTCCCACCTGACTCAGTATGAGTGTCCCAGCAAGCAAGTAAACCCTTATGCCCCCCTTAAAGCTAAGAAGCAAAAACCCAACGGTGCCGGTGAACTCGGCTTTGAAGCCACCCTTTGGGCCACCGCCGACAAGCTCCGCGGCAACCTCGATGCCGCCGAATATAAGCACATCGTTCTCGGCCTGATCTTCCTGAAATACATCTCGGATGCCTTCGAGGAGAAACATGCGGCGCTGCAAGAGGATAAAGGCGCCGACCCCGAAGACCGGGACGAATACCTCGCTGAGAACGTCTTCTGGGTGCCGCCCGAGGCCCGCTGGTCGTATCTGCAAGGCCGCGCCAAAGACCCGGTCATTGGCAAGCTGCTCGATAATGCCATGATCGCCATTGAGCGCGACAACCCCTCGCTTAAGAATACGCTGCCCAAGGATTACAGCCGTCCGCACCTCGACAAGCAAAGCCTAGGCGGCGTCATTGACTTCATCTCCACCATCGGCCTGGGCGACGCCGAGAGCCGCGCCAAAGACATCCTGGGCCGGGTCTATGAATACTTCCTCAGCCAGTTTGCGAGCGCTGAGGGCAAGAAAGGCGGCCAGTTCTACACGCCGCGCTGTGTGGTGCAACTGCTCGTCGAGATGCTTGCCCCCTGGAAAGGCCGCGTCTTCGACCCCTGCTGCGGCTCGGGCGGCATGTTCGTCCAGTCTGTTGAGTTCGTGAAAGCCCACGCCACGGGCAATGGCAATGGCGGCAAGGCCAAAGGCGACCTGAGCATCTTCGGGCAGGAGAGCAATGCCACCACCTGGCGGCTGGCGAAGATGAACCTCGCCATCCGCGGCATCGAAGGCGACCTCGGCGAGGAACCCGCCGACAGCTTCCACCGCGACCTCCACAGAAACCTCAAGGCCGACTATATCCTGGCCAACCCGCCCTTTAACATGAGCGACTGGGGCGGGGACCGCTTGCGGGATGACGTGCGCTGGAAGCTCGGCGCGCCGCCCGTCGGCAACGCCAACTACGCTTGGGTGCAACACTTCATCCATCACCTCGCGCCTACGGGCGTGGCCGGGTTCGTACTGGCCAACGGCAGCATGTCCTCCAACCAATCGGGCGAAGGCGAAATCCGCCAGGCCATCGTCGAAGCCGACCTCGTGGACTGCATGGTCGCCCTGCCGGGCCAGCTCTTTTACTCGACGCAGATTCCGGTGTGCCTGTGGTTTCTCGCCCGCGACAAGTCAGGTAGGGCTGGCTCTCCGAGCCGGCCAACGCAAAAGGGGCATCAAGGTTCGACCTTGTTCATTGATGCCCCTAAACTCGGCACCATGATTGACCGCGTCCACCGCGAATTGACTGGAGAGGACATTCAGAGAATTGCCGGAACGTATCACGCGTGGCGTGGCGGCAGCGGCGCGGGCAAATACAAAGACATCGCCGGCTTCTGCAACTCCGCGAAGCTCGAGGAAATCCGCGCACACGGCCATGTGCTCACGCCGGGCCGTTATGTGGGCGCGGAGGAAGCCGAGGACGACGGTGAGCCTTTCGAGCAGAAGATGCAGCGCCTCACGGCGAAGCTGGAGGAGCAGTTTGCGGAATCGGCAAAGTTGGAAAAATCTATCCGGCGAAACCTTGAAATGGTAAATAGCAGCCCATGAGCAGAGAGCGATTTGCCGAACGAAAAGCCGAACTGCAAAACGCCGTCAAGCGTCTGCAAGAAGCGGTGGCGCAACCCGAAAGCGACCTGGTGCGCGATGCGGTTATCCAGCGATTTGAATTCACGTTCGAACTCATCTGGAAAAGCCTCAAACTTTATCTCGAACGGCAGGGACTGGACTGTGGCGGACCGCGTTCAACGCTCAAGAAGGCCTTTACTGAAGGACTGATTAACTCGCCGGATGAAGCTGATGTCTGGTTGCAGGTGCTCGAAGACCGCAATCTTACCAGCCACGCTTACGACGAGGCGCTTGCCAATCGCATTTACCAGCATGTGGTTCAGGATTACACCGCGCTTTTGGGACAAATGGCCGCCAAGATTCAGACCCTTTCCTGGGAGTAAACATGAAGCTGCCGGCCCTCCGAGACAGAGATTTAGCGGCCTTGTGCGGCACATTCCGCCGTTTCCCGGCAGTGCGTGAAGTCCGTGTCTTTGGCTCTCGCGCCACCGGCCAGGCCCGACGCGCTTCCGATCTTGACCTTGCCATCTTTGCGCCGGACGCAACCGCCGGGGAATGGGCTGATATTTGCGACGCGCTCGAAAACGCGCCGCTCATTTACGAACTTGACCTCGTCCGCCCGGAGCGAACGACCAGCGAACGGCTCAAAGAAAAAATCGAGCGCGAAGGAATTGCCATCTACCCAGAGGAAAAGACGGTGTGAGCGGGTGGCGTCAAATGACCCTTCATGAAGCTGGCGTTTCGTTGATTGACTGCGACCACCGAACACCGCCTGCATCTGAGACGGGCTACCCGTATATTGCCATCCCGCAACTCAAGCATGGCCGCCTAGACCTCACGGATGTCCGCCGAATTACCCGCGATCATTTCCTTGCCTGGACTCGCAAGGCGAAGCCTCAACCCCACGACGTTATTCTTTCTCGCCGGTGCAACCCGGGGGAGACCGCAGTCGTTCCGGAAGGGTTGGAATGTGCCCTCGGCCAAAACCTTGTTCTGCTCCGTGCTGACCCCGCAAAGATGTTTCCTCCCTTCCTTCGCTGGCTTGTCCGAAGCGGCGATTGGTGGGAACAGATTGGCACGTTTCTTAACGTCGGCGCTGTGTTCGACAGCCTCAAGTGCGCGGACGTTCCGAACTTTCGCCTGCCCATTCCCCCACTCCCGGAGCAGCGGGCCATTGCATCGGTCTTGGGCGCGCTGGACGACAAGATCGAGTTGAACCGGCGGATGAACGAGACGCTGGAGGCGCTAGCCCAGAGCCTGTTCAAAGCTTGGTTCGTGGACGCCACCCCAACAGCCCTCCCCACAGGCTGGCGCAATAGCACGGTGGACGAGGAGTTCAAGCTCACGATGGGACAATCGCCCCCCGGCGAGACGTACAACGAAGATGGTGAAGGCATTCCCTCCTACCAGAGCATTCGCAACAATGTCACCATTGATTGGACGGAGCGGGAGGCCGTGCGGGCAAAGATCCGCGTGGCCGTGAAGCGCATCCTGCGCAAGCACGGCTACCCGCTAGACAAGCAGGAGAAAGCCACCCAGACCGTTCTCCAGCAGGCCGAACTCCTCTGCGCGGACTGGGCAGGATGACCTGATAAAACTCCTAACCGAACCAAGCCGCATGCCGGGAAATCCTAATTCCGCATCGGCAGCCCTCCGACGCCGGCCCAGTCTCCCGGCGCCCTGCTCAACTCAGCCTGCGATAGGGACCGTCAAAGAGGTCACTGTTCTGGACAGGGACTCGATCACCGGATAGTGACCTAACCCAAGCCGAACCAAGGTGGGAGTTCAGCCCTCAGAATCTGTGTCCATCTGTGTCCATCTGTGGTTTGCCTCTGCATGGATACGGCTAAGCGGAAGAACCTGGCGTCACACAGGTCCTTGGTTACTGTGGAGCAAATCCGACTTGCCAGGAGACCGGGTCCGAAACGCCGGGGAACGCAACCGACAACAAGGAGCCACTTCGTTCGATCTGTACCGGGACTTCACCATGTGATTTGGTGCTGGCCTGCGCCCTCACTGCGGTCATCTTGTCTGGCACATAAAAGAAAAGGGTGTATTTCTGACCCTCGACGGTTTCCGAGGTGCCTATTAACGCGTTTTGCGAAGAATCCCAGGCCAATTCCTGGATGGAGCAGGCGCCCGTGATGTGCCGCGAGAGGCCGATCAACTGCGGCCGGCCCAACAAAGGATGGACCAGCACCACTCGTGTGTCGTGTCCTCCGACGTCGAGCGCCGTCTGGTCTCGGAAAACACCCAGGAGCTTCTGATTCCAGAAATCAAAGGCGACGTAGTCCCGACCAGCGGACAGCCCGAGCTTATCGGTGAAGGAGACGCCCCTGGTCACCGCAACGCTCCGCCAATTGGGCAGCGCCACTACGTCATAAAGGCCCGATTTCGCGTTGACCTTCAAATCGAGGATCTCGGGGTAGTGATGAACATAGTCGTCGGCACGGACGTGCTTGAAGGTGTCCCAACGGCTATCGGTGCCGCGACTGAACAGATCAATGGGCTCGATGGGCAGGGTCGGCAGGGTCCGTTGCATGAGCGCCAGCGGTTCCGGAGGCGTTTCCGGCATGACGCCGGCCAGAGGATAAACCACCCCGCTGAGGGCTACCAGGCTAACGAGCGTTCGTGCTTCGGGCAGGGTCAGGCCAAAGCCAATCATGGGGTCCTCGCGCGTGCGCGCCGTGTCCACTACGGCGGCCGGCCGCTTGCGCCTGGCCTCCTCCACGCTCATGGGCTCGCCCAACTCCATGCCTTCCCCCGGCATGACATAGACCACCATGCGGTTAAGGAACGCATTGGCGTTGATGGCGCTGAACAACGCGTGCATGCCGTTCCAATTGTTGTAAACGTCCTGCCCGTTGAAATAGGAATTGAAAAAGCCGATGCCGTTGAGCGGCGTGCCGGCAGGGCACCCCTCCACGAATGTCGCCGGACCGATGACTTTGCGAATGACCTCCAGCCGGTTCCGATAGGCGGCAAGCGGGTCCAGGTCTTTGGCATACAACTTCTCCCGGTCCACGGCCGGGACGTATTTCGGCAAGGCGTGTTCTCCATCGAACTTGTAGTATTCGAAGCCCCACTCGCCCAACGTGGTGAACAGGTGCTTGAGAAAATCGAGGACTTCGGGGTTCGTTGAATCCAAAGCCGGGGTTCCGTAGTCCAGAATGATGTTTCCCTGCTTGTCCCGCAGATACCATTCCGGGTGCGCCTCGACCGCTCCGGCGTATGCATTGGGCACCAGCCAGAGGCCGGGATGCAGCCCCTTGGATTTGATATAGTCCGCCAACCACTTCGGGCCGTGGGGGAATTTCCTGGCGTCCCAATGCTCAATCCAGTAGTGCCCGGCCTTCAAACCGCTGTCGTAGCCATCATCGAGCTGGACATACTGTAAGCCGTAGGGTTTCAGGTGCTCGGCCAGCCAGTCCGCATTCCGGACAACGTCCTGCTCCGTCACATCGCCGTAATAGCTTGTCCAACTGCACCAAACCATCGGGGACCTTGGGAAGCAGCGCTCGTCAAAAGGGACATAGAAAGGCAGGCCCAGCGTTTTGGTGTAGTAATCCGGCATCACGCGAGCCTGCACGCTCCCGGAAAACGCCAGCGTCAAGTCGAGGGTATCCGCCAGCCGTTCAGAATTCGCGAGCCGTGTCTGGTCTGGGAACTCGACGGCGGTATCTGTAGCGCGATCGAAGAGACTGTGAAAAACCCTACCGGAGACCCTGCCAAGGGCAAAATACATACACTCGGGGTTTTGTCGGGGGAGGAAGGACGGATTTCGCGTCATGGTTCCTCCGTAGCCGTTGGCGACTTCGTCGGTTCCTGTCCACTCAACGGGGAATCCTTCACGGTCGAGCAGCCGGGCGACGGTGCGTCGCCTGCCGACTGGGACCTGGGCGGTGAGGGTTGCCTCAGGTGCAGTGCACGAGATCTTCAATGCCAGAGGGCTCAGCTCAAGAAGCCAGGTGCTCTGCGGCTGAACCGTTTTAATCCGGAGCAAACCCTGGCGGTCGTTGGTGACAGTCCAGCCCTTGGCCGGAACGAGCTCCTGCCCTCTCGGGATATTGAGCTGCCCGTTGGTCAACAGACAGCCCAGGCGAGAATGTTCAACGATCAGACTACAGGCACCTGGGTCCGCAACGATGGTCCAGCCTTCGTACGAGATTCTAATCGCTTCGCCGAAATCCTCCATCGCGGCGCCGGTGACCATTTGCGCGGAAGCGCTCGCGCCCGTGAGCACCGCGAGCATAAGCATCGAACGGCAAATGAAGCGGCGCTTGGGGCTGGAGCGGTTTTTCACATTCGCTCTCACTGAATGAAGTTCATAGGGTCCACCCCTGGCGATACTCCCGGTGCAGCGCTTTGTTGGCGGCTTGGTCGTTGGTGAACCGGAAATTGGCCCCGTCCCACTTCAGCTTCTTTTGGCTCCGCACGGCGATATTGCCCAACAGACAGACCTCG
>Ga0326727_10019301_pt1 | contig 13732 bp, 14 predicted proteins | sample MB2enrmetagenome_FD_207643 | JGI IMG/M metagenome (GOLD analysis project Ga0326727, IMG submission 207643) | Lab enriched peat soil microbial communities from McLean, Ithaca, NY, United States - MB29MY | ecosystem: Environmental > Terrestrial > Soil > Wetlands > Peat | place: USA: New York... | reverse complement strand
TGATTCTCGATCCGGCGTACCGGGTTCGAGGCCTGCGGGACTCAAAATTGCTGCCAGCGGAGCGGCGCGAGGAATTGGCGGTTCGCATTCGCGAGCATTCGATCGCATGGTCCATTGCCGCCGTGGATGTCGCCCGCATCGATCAGATCAACATTTACCAGGCGTCACGGCTGGCGATGCTGCGCGCTTGCCAACTGCTTGCTCGAGGGCCCGACTATTTGCTGGTCGACGCGGTGAAGCTTGATTGCGATTTGCCGCAGAAAGCGATCATCCATGGCGATGCGCTCTCGGCGTCGATTGCTGCGGCCTCCATCATTGCAAAAGTGGAACGCGACCGCATGATTACCGCGTGGGACCCGGTGTATCCGATGTATGGCCTTGCCTCCAACAAGGGCTATAGCACGCCGCATCATCTGGAGGCTCTGCGTGCGCACGGACCTTCGCCGCTGCACCGGCAATCGTTTGCGCCAGTGTGGAGCGCGCCGGTGCGCCAGGAAGTGCTAGTGTTCATGCGGGAGGATGCGGATGCCGGCGAAATTTCCACTGACCGACAGCCGGTTGCGCTATAGAAACTGATTTGATTCACTCCGCACCCTGCATCGTCCGCCTGCTATCATGCCGATGTGTCGCGCGGAAAATTCATCACGTTTGAAGGGCTCGACGGCAGCGGCAAGAGCACGCAGATCGAGAAGCTGGCGCGGGCGCTGCGGGCGCGCGGCGTCGCGGTCACGTTGACGCGAGAACCGGGCGGCACTTCAGCCGGCGAGAAGATTCGGGAAGTGCTGCTGCATTCGACGACTTCTGGACTTTCTCCGCTGGCAGAAATGGCGCTGATGTTCGCTTCGCGCGCGCAACATATTCATGAGGTCATTCTTCCGGCGCTGGCGGGGGGGCGGGTCGTGCTGTGCGACCGCTTTACCGACTCGACCGAGGCTTATCAGGGAGCGGGCCGCAAGCTGGGAACGAAGCCCGTGCTCGCGCTCCATGAGATTCTGTGTGGCGGCTTGCAGCCCGACTTGACCATTCTGCTCGACAACGAAGTTTCTTTCAGCGTGGAGCGGGCGCGCCGGCGCAACCGGCGACACAAAAGCGTGCGTCCCGAAAAGGACGAGAACCGGTTTGAGCAGGAAAGCCGGGCATTTTTTGGGCGCGTGCGCCACGCTTACCTCGCTATCGCGCAACGCGAACCGCACAGAGTGCAGCTACTTGACGCGCGTGGCACGCCGCAGCAGACGCATGCGGTGATTATGGAGTTAGTGAAAAAGAAGTTGAGACTTAGCTCCTAGCTGCTAGCCACTAGCTCCTAGCTTGTGCTGCACGCTGCTCGCGTCGTAGTGACCCGAGGCTTAGCCGGGGATGACAAAAGAACCTGGCGAATCGAACCGGATGCAGAAAGTGTTCTATATATCAGCTAGCTAGAAGCTAGTAGCTAGAGGCTAGAAGCTGCTCTTATGCCCTTTTCCGATTTCATTGGCAATGCCGAAACTGTCGAGCGGCTGCGGGAGATGCTTGATCGCGGCCACTTTCCACACGCTGTGATCCTGGCGGGAGCGCGCGGCTCGGGCAAATATACGCTGGCGCTCATGTTGGCGCGCGCCATGAATTGCCTGGAGAACCAGGAACGGGTTGCCAAGCCGAGCAAGGAACCGGCCGCTGCCGGATTACTTTTTGAAGAGCCGCCGGCGAGCGAAGCTGAATCCGCAGACAAGCAGGACCGCGCTGGCTCAACCGTAGAGCTTCCCGATTTCTGCGGGCGCTGCGTGAATTGTCTCCGCATTGCTCAAGCGGCGGACTTGGATGCGCGCTTTGCCGAGGCCATCGAGTCGCGGGAGAATCTACGCGAAACGGACAAAAAAGAAACTCGCATCTTCGTGCAAACGCACCCCGACGTTATGGTGATTCCGCCCGATCCACCGCAGATGATGATCAAAGTGGACCAGGTGCGGCACGTCATCCAGAACATTTATTACCGGCCCGCTGAGGCGAGAGAGAAGGTATACATCTTTACCAGTTCGGCGTTCATGAAGGAAGCGGCGAATTCCCTGCTCAAGGTGCTGGAAGAACCTCCCGAGTTCGCGACCATCTTTTTGCTCACCGAAAATCCGGGCGAACTGCTGCCGACGATCCGGTCACGTTCGATGGTCTTCACGCTAGGCGCGCTGGCGGCTTCGGAAGTCGAGGAACACCTCGCCAAGGCGCGGCCCGATTGGAACCCGCGGCAACGTTCGCTCGTTGCCCGCTTGAGCGAAGGAGCACTAGGGCGCGCAGTGTCTTTCGATCTGGAGAGCTACGTGGCGGCGCGAACGAACGCGTTGACGATGCTCAAATCGGCCATGGGCGCTGCCGACCACAGCGAACTGTTCAAGGTCACCGAGAGCTACCGTCCGGGCGCGGATGGGCGCGAGAAGATCGAAGGCCTGCTGCGCACTCTCTACCTGCTTCTCGAAGACTTGATGTTTCTGCAATCTGGAGCCGGGCAACTGGTGCGCAATACCGACATACAGGCGGAGCTCAAGAAGATGGCTGAGTCCACCGACTTCGCCTGGGTACAACGCGCGGCGGCGGGACTGGGCGAAGTTGAAAGAGGACTGCGCAGAAACCTGCTGCGCTCGCTTTCGCTCGACGCGTTTGCGACTGCGCTCGAGCCGACCGCGTGAGTGCTCGCACCGAAAGGCGCTGTGGAGAACCGCCGCAAATACCCGTTCTGCCTGAACCATCCTCTAGAATGGCACCGTGCGAATCCTGATTTCTGCCGGCGAAGCCTCCGGCGACATGTACGGCGCGCAGCTGATCGAAGCGATGCGTGCCTGTTGGGGGAAGGCTGACCGAAGCCCCACCTCCACGCTGGAGTTCTTTGGCGCTGGCGGAGAGCGCATGCATGCAGCCGGCTGCGACATTGTCGTGGATGCCAAGGATCTGGCCGTCGTCGGCATCACGGAAGTGGTGAGCCATCTTCCGAAAATACTCGATCTCTATAAGAAGTTGATCGCCGCCGCCGATCAGCAACGCCCCGACGCCGCCGTCGTCATCGACTCACCGGCCTTCAACTGGCGGGTCGCCCGGCAGATGCGGCGACGCGGGATTCCGGTGGTCTATTACGTGTGCCCGCAGTTCTGGGCCTGGCGGCAGGGCCGCGCGAAGCTGCTGCGCGACTATGTCACAAAGGCACTGGTGATCTTTCCCTTCGAGGAAAAGTTTTATCGCGACCGCGGCGTCGATGCGACGTTCGTGGGCCATCCTCTCGCCGATCTGCCTATACCGGAGATCCCCAGAATGGAGTTTGCGGCGCAATATGGGCTGAACGCGGACAGGATGTGGATTGCGCTGCTCCCAGGCAGCCGCCGCAAGGAATTCAGGTTCAACCTGCCGCCGATCATCGAGGCCGTGAAACAACTGGGCAAAGAATTTCAATTCGTCCTTCCGGTCGCGTCCACGCTGGATTTTCAGTGGGCGCACGACCAGGTTTTTCACTCCCACTCACGAAGCAAAGCGATCAGCCCCTTTGTCGCGCTTACACGCGAGGCGCTGCCGTCGCTGCGCCATGCGCGAGCAGCCGTCGTTGCCAGCGGTACTGCCACCGTCGAAGCCGCGCTCATGGAAACGCCATTTGTGATGGTCTACCGCGTTTCTCCCCTCACCTATGCCTTGGGCAAACCGCGCATCAAGGTTCCACACTTTGCCATGGTCAATCTGATTGCCGGCGAAGAGGTTGTGCCCGAACTCGTGCAACGGAAATTCACCGCCGAAAACATTGTCGCGGAGTTGCGCAAGATCATCCCCGACGGGCCGGCGCGGGACGCCATGGTTCGCGGGCTGAAATCGGTGCGCGAAAAGCTGTCAGGGCCGGGCGGCGCCAACGGCGCCACGGGCTACGCCTCCGAGCGCGCCGCCAAGATCATTCTCGATATGCTGAAGTGACAAATTACCGGCATTTGCGCCTATTGATATAACCAAGCGAATATGACCAAGCGACCTGCGCGGCCGGCGTTCGCAAGTTCTCGAATCGAAGCGAACCGTAATTTGTGTAACCCTTGTGGTGCCAGCATCTTTTGCGGGACAATCGACATCATACAGATTTTGTGCGGCTGGATTCCGTGAAACTCCAGGAGATTTTGCGAATGCCCTTCAACTCTCGACTTAACGGTCGGGCCCGCGGCGCCTATCTGATTGTCCTGTTCGTGGTCGCCGCCATGTCAGCTCATGCTGCCGAGAAGGCGCGTTTTCGCGCCGATGATTATCAGATCGCTGTCCAATTGCTTCCTGAGGCCCACAAACTCACCGCCCATGCTGTCGTCAAAATCACCGCACTGGAGGATGTGAACGTCGCAACGTTCCAATTGAATAACGCGTTGCGTGTGACCAAACTTGTGGACGCGAACAACAAGCCACTGACTCCGGAGCGCATCACCCAGGATTCCAGCATTCGTTTCGGCCTCAACGACGGCCTGACCAAGGGAGCAAGTACGAGCCTAACCTTCGATTACGAGGGCACGCTCGAAAACGCCGATGACAGCCCGGTACAAGGATTGAAACTAGCTTACGTCGGACCCGATACGAGCTATCTTCTGTATTCCGGATTGTGGTTCCCGGTCGCTGGCTATGGCGTCAACCGCTTCACGGCGACGATCGCGGTGACGGTTCCCGCGCATATGATCGCGATCGGCAGCGGCAAGCCAAGCTCCGCCGCAGCAGCGGCCGCCAAGAAGACGGAAGTCGCCAACATGAAGACTTATACGTTCTCGTGGACCAAACCCAGCTTCCCGGGAACCATCATCGCCGGCATATTTCAAGAGAAAAAGACCGACGAAGCCGGCATCGATTTGCATGTGTTTTTCAAACCCACGCATGCGGAACTCGCCGACGAATACGCATCGACGGCCGTGAAGGAGTTCACCTTCTACATCACGCAGTACGGAACGCCTCCCTCTCCGCGCCTGCAAATCGTGGAGATTCCGGACGACACCGTTCCCTCGGCCTATGCGCCGGAAATCGCGGCGATTGCCAGCCGGGCGATCTCGGAAAAGGTGCAGTATCGCCTGCTCGCCAACACCATTGCGCACCAGTGGTGGGGCGATTCGGTCAGCCCGGCCTCGAAGAATGATTGGTGGCTGAGCGACGGCTTTGCGCGCTACTCGGAGGCGCGGTACGTGGAAAGCGCGGCGGGACAGGCGGCGCTGGAAGATGCGGTCAAGGACATGTCGGTGGGGGCGCTGGCGTATGACAGCGTGCCGCTCTCGAGCGCCGATAAGCTCGATTATTTTTCACCCGAGTTTCAGTCGCTGGTCACCGACAAGGGCGCGATGATTCTCCATATGCTGCGCTACGTTCTCGGGGAAACGAAATACCTGAAAGTGATGCGCGACTTCGCCACACAATATGCGGGCAAATCGGCCACCACCGACGATTTCCGCAAGCTTGTCGAGAAGGTTTACGGCGAGAAGCTGACGTGGTTTTTCTCGCAGTGGATGGACTCGACCAGCGCGCCCGAGTTCAAGACCAAGTACACCGTTTACCGCCTCGGCAACAACAAGGGTTTTCGCATTGTGGGAGCGATCAACCAGGATCTCGATCTGTTCCGGATGCCGGTAATCCTGCGCATCGACACCGACGGCCGAACCGAAGAGAAGCATGTTGAAGTTGTGGGCACGGATTCGCCTTTTTCAGTCGAGACATTCGGTCGACCGCGCAGGATTTCCGTCGATCCCGATAACCACGTGCTCACCAATTCGAAGGAGATCAAGCTGCGGGCCGCGCTGGTCCGAGGACAGGGACTAACACAGCAGGGCGATCTGGCGGGGGCGCTGGGCGAATTCAATAAGGCTCTGGAAATCAATAAGAACAGTTCGCTGGCCCACTATCGCATTGCGGAAGTCTTCTATCTGCAAAAGAACTATCAATCCTCGGCGAACGCGTATCGGGAATCGTTGAACGGCGACGGCGACCCGCGCTGGACAGAGGTCTGGAGCCACTTGCAACTGGGCAAGATTTTCGATATTACCGGCCAGCGTGAGCGCGCCGTGAACGAATATCGGCAGGCTCTGCAGACCAACGACAACACGCAGGGAGCGCTCGACGAAGCCCGCCGCTACATGCAGAAACCGTACGAGCGCGATACCGGTTCCTAGCGCAAAAAAAAACTCCCGCGTCGCCCGGCGAAAGGCGACACGGGATCAGGAAGGAACGAAATCTAAGATAACCAGTTCCGTCGTTATTGTCAAGTATGTCTAGCGATTTTATTATGTATTAAACCCCATGCAATAGCCGCGCTAAGTTTCCCCTCCAGCCATAGGCTACCGCCCACGGTCGCAAGGATTGCGCCCCAGGGTACGAGCGGTGAAATCAGGAAAATGCCAAGGAAATAACGCAGCAGAACCAGCCAAGTTGCGGTGACGGCCCATCCCCACCAAAATGCAGATTGCCGCGCAGTCTGCGTGAACTTCACGTTTTGGGTCCAAGCCGCCTGCAATATCAGGCTGAACGGGAACGCGACGACCAGATCCGCCAGGTAGTGCTCGCCCAGAGCCAGCGTCGCGAACGCGGTCGCCAGCAAAAACAGAAAGGTCAGCACTCTTCCCCATCGCGGCCAAATGCGCGAGTTCCACCAGGCAAGCAAAGCCCCGGCAAGATGAAGCGAGGGCATACAGTTGCGGGGCGCTTCGGGCACAGTTATAGGCTCGGCTGCAATCTGCGCCAGGGGCGGAGGCCGCAGCGGATAGGACTCCCGAAACGCATACGCCGGCCCCACCGCTGGAAAAATACCGTACTGCGCATCGCCAACGACCATCAAGCAAAGCATCAGCGCCAGCAGAGCGACGGGCTGCCGCGGCAGCGCGCGGTACGCGGCATAGAGGATTGCCACCTCAACCGGCAATGCGTAGTACACGATCGTGGTTGCGCCCCAGAGCGTTGCGTGATGCACGAGAAGGCGCCCTAGCACAAAGCTCGGCTGGAACCCAAGTCCTCCATCGAAGGCGAGCAAGAATGCGTCGTAAGTTTTCGGCCGCAGCCAGATCGTCAAGGGGATGAAATACCCGATCAGCAAGGCGCAAAGGGGAAACACGGATGCAGCGAAGAACGTTCGGCGAAGAGAGACACGTTCAGAGCGAGGCGCCAACACGACCTGCACCGCCAGCACAATAATGCTGGCAATTCCTAGAAACGCTCCCCAGCTAATCCAGCGGACTCCATAGTAGGCGCCCAGCCCGCCCATAAGACGGATGCAAGCTACACGCAGGCCAAAAGCTAGCGCCAGCGCCGCCAACCAGAAGGCGCGAGGAGGACGCGTCCACAGATAGATTGCGAACGAACCCAAGAGTGTAAAGCAGAAGGTCGGGTTGATCGCAAAGGAGGTCGACATTCCGGCAGGCAGCCGCTCGCCTGCAGGTTAGCATGCCTGCGGCAAACGAACCGCAGGCTTTTCGAAGGACAGGCAGTTATCTTCGCCGCTCCTCCCCGCGTAGGGGCAACCGCGGGAAAGCCGAAACAATTAATCACTGCGCGGGCAGCCAAGAATAGACTGCCCGCGCGTAACTGGAAAGCATCAAGCGTGCTATTTGTAAGTCCCGTTCGTCCGTGCCAGATCGTCGCGGTGCACGGAAAAGTCCACCATCGAGCCGAATGCGGGGCCGGACAGGGGGCTGTTCTTCAGCGTGTCGCGTAAGGCCGCGTTCACCTTATCCAGGCCTTCCGCGTTCGCGCAGATGTAGAAGATCCAGAAAGTGCCCGGAGCCTGAGTGTGCACAGCTTCGGTATCGATTTCATACTCGTGCAGCGTGCCATCGGCCAGCATTTTCTCCATCAACGGAACGATGAAGCTCTTACTCAGTGTGTCCACCGCGTCGTCGGAAGCATCGCTCTTCAGCTTGTAAGACGACCCGTGCGTGTAGCCGCCTTTGAACGACCCCGAGTGCCAGTTGTAGTAGCGGCTGACGAAGATGCCGTCGCCGTGTTTGGTGGCTTTTCCGAGGACAGCTGTCGTGGCGCTGCCGGAGCTGTAAAACTGCTCAAGCACGTTCAACAGGCCAGCCATCGACATGGACGACCACCACTCGTCGTTGGTGTAGCCATCCGGCTGATGAACCAGATTCACATCGTTGCCGAACCCGACCAGGGTTCCATTGGAAAGAGCCTTCTCCAGAATGCTCTGGTCGGCCGCGTCGGCTTTCGCCATCTCTCCCCAGTCTGCCCGCGGAATATTCCAGAACGAAACGTAGGAATACATCGGCGGTTTCTCTTTCACCTCGGACTGAGCGCTCGCCAGAGTTGGCGAAGCAACGCACGCCGCGAGCACCCAAACACCTGCAAAAACTCCCCACAAGCTTTTGTTCATGGTTTGTCCTTGAGACTTACTGCCAGGATTTGCACCCCGCTATCCTGGCGGCCACGAAGTGTAGCACTAATCGTCTGGTTCTGCGGGCCATTGTTCTGGAGTGTGAGGTAATCGGCGGAAAATGGCCGGTATCCCGGTGCGGCCGCATGCGGTCAGCTCAGTCTTGACCCGGTTGGCTGCGGCGCGTAAAGTTTCAAGCAGGGGTGAGTTGTCGCATGTCCAGTGAAAGCGCCAGATATTTGAAGTTCGGTTCCGTCATCGTCCTCATTCTCGTTTCCCTGGGGTATCTCGCCTACACCGGCGTGCAGGACAGCAGCACCAGCTACTACGTCACGATTGCAGAGCTACAGAAGCTGCAAAAGCAGGGCGACAAGGCGTACTCAAAGCACTTGCGCGTTGCCGGCAACGTCGTGCCTGGATCGATTCACCGCGTCGGGACCGAGGTGAGTTTCGTCCTCAAGGAAAATGATCTGACCCTGCCCGTCTCCTACACCGGAACCGAAGCTCCACCCGACACTTTCAAGGACGATTCGCAGGCTTTGGCCGATGGACACTTTGGCCGCGATGGCGTTTTCCACGCCAAGCAGCTGCAAGCCAAATGCGCGTCGAAATACGCTCCGCAGCCGGGCCAGCCCGGAGCCACTCCGGCCACCGAACCCGGCAAGAGCGTATCGCAGAATCGAGCGCTGTCTTCGCCGGCAGGCAATTAGTCGAGAACCATGCATCCAAAAGCGCTGACCGGGATGATGACCGGCTCCTCGATCATGTTTGTCTTCGCAATACTCTGGTTTCTTTTGGGCCTTTCTGGCGGAAGATTCTTTCCGCTGGGCATGAAGGTCGCTGTGGTGGTTGTGGGACTCGCTCTCGGGGCGGCGATCATAACCCTCGCGGTGCAAGCGCATCGCATTTCCCGGACCGCCCCGGCTCCCACGGCGGAACAGTTGGATGCCGGCCGCAAAGTGGGCCGGCGGTTTGGCGTGATCAATGGCATCCAGTGGAGCGCAGTCGTTGCCGTGATTATCCTGCTCAATGTCGTCAGACGCCCGGACTTCATCGCGCCCGCAATCGCGGTGATCGTAGGGCTGCATTTTTTGCCGCTGGCAGGATTGTTCCAACAACCTCAGTACTACATCAGTGGAATCGTGGGATGTGCAATCGGTGTTGCGGGCTTTCTGATCCCGGATCAGCCGGCTCGTTTGAGCGCAGTGGGTCTGTCGTTCGGAGTATTGCTCTGGTTTACTGTAATGACTGTGCTCTGGAGGGTGTACGGTTTTATCCGTGGACAATACGCTGCGGCTCGATAAGCGTGTTGTTTTCTGGGTGAAGTCGGTCTCGGACTTGAGCCATGCCTGCGCTAGCGGACTGGAGTTCAACACCTTTGCGAATTACAATCCAATCGACTTGACTGACCAATCCCCCGTCATCGCCGTCACCGACCTGATCAAGCAGTTCGGCCGTTTCGCCGCGCTGCGCGGCGTCTCCGCGGAATTTGAAGGCGGAAAGTTCTACGCCATCCTCGGCGACAACGGCGCTGGAAAGACGACGCTGTTGCGCACGCTGGCCGGCCTGAACCATCCCTCGAGCGGAAAGGTGACGATCCTCGGCGCGGACAAATTCCACGATATCTGCCACCAGGTTGGCTACATGGCGCATCCGTCGCTGCTTTACGACGAGATGAGCGGGATGGAGAACCTTGCCTACTTCGCGCAGTTGTACGGAATCGCGGGTTCATCGCGCTGCGCCGAGGTGATTTCCTCTGTTGGCCTCGACCCCGAGCTCACGCGCCCGGTGGGGCAGTATTCCCAGGGGATGCGGCAGCGGATGTCGTTGGCGCGCGCGCTACTCAACGACCCGAAGATTCTGCTGCTCGACGAGCCGTTCTCGAACGTCGATATTCACTCGGCCGCCGATATGGTTCGCCTGCTGGCGGGACTTCGCGATCAGGGCAAGACGATTTTCGTCGTCACGCACCAGGCATCGCTGCTCGAGGGCGCCGCCGACGAATTTGTGTGGATGGCGGAAGGGAAAATCGTTGGCCGCACAAACGAACTCCGGCCGCCGGAGCCGCTAGCATGAACCCGACGGCAACGAGCAAGGCTTCAGGAGTGGCGCCAAACGCGGCAGCACCGCCCGCTAGGGGCATCACCCGCGCTACGCTGCTCAAGGACCTTCGCCTGGAATGGCGCTCGAAAGATGCCATCAACTCGATGTTGTTCTTCTCGCTGCTGGTGGTCGTCGTGTTCAGTTTCTCGTTTGACCCGAGCGCGGAAGAGTCGCGGCAAATTGCCGGTGGTCTAATCTGGGTCGCTTTTCTCTTCGCCAGTGTGGTCGCGCTCAATCAGACCTGGGCCCGCGAAATTCGCAACCAGGTACTCGACGCCTATCGCGTGTCGCCGGCGCCGCCCAATTCCCTGTTTCTTGCCAAGGCGCTGGGCAACTTCGTGTTCGTGGCCGTGCTCGAAACGCTCATGACCCCGCTGTTTATCGCTTTCTATCGGCTGCGCGCTCTCGGTCCGGCCTGGCAATTGCCGATCGTAGCCGCTCTCGGGACCTGGGCGCTGGTAGTTAACGGAACGTTTTTTGCCGCGATGTCGCTGCGCACCCGCAGCCGCGAAATCATGCTCCCGTTATTGTTGTTTCCGATTTCGATTCCGGCCATCCTCGCAATGGTGCAGGCCACCACTGCGATTCTGACCGACGAATCGAGCGCCCGCTTCTGGATCGTGTTGCTAGTCAGCTACGATCTGGTGTTTACTACCAGTTGTTTGCTGTTGTTTGAAACCATATTGAATGCGGAATGAGCTTCGAGCCATGAGCCACGAGCTTCGAGCAAGCAGAGTTTCGACGATCGCTCGTAGCTCGTAGCTCGCAGCTCGCAGCTCATAGCTAGCAGCTCGCAGTTTTTATGAAAAAAGCCTTCCCCATTCTCGCCCTTCTGACCCTCATTCTGCTGGGTTACGCCGGGTACATGGCGCTCAGCCCGAATGGCGCGCCCACCGAGCAGACGATGGGCAACGTGCAGCGCATCTTTTACTACCACGTGCCTTCGGCCTGGTGCGCGTTCCTGCTGTTCTTCATCAATTTTGGCGCCTCCATCTACTACCTGATCAAACGCTCGCAGGCGGCCGATATTGTCGCTTTGGTTTCCGCCGAGGTAGGCGTGGTCTTCTGCACGATTGTTCTGATCACCGGCCCCATCTGGGCGCGGCCGGTCTGGGGCATCTGGTGGACATGGGACATGCGCCTCACCTCGACGCTCCTTCTCTGGCTGATTTACGTAAGCTACCTGTTCCTGCGACGCTTTTCGTCGAGCGGACAAACGGCGGCGCTCGCGGCCGCGCTGGCCGTATTCGGCGCGCTCTGCGTGCCCTTCGTTTACTTCTCTATTTGGTTCTTCCGCACGCAGCATCCGCAACCGGTACTGGGCGGCGGCGGATCGATTGACCCGCGCATGCTGCACGTGTTGCTGCTGAACTGGCTGGCTTTCTCCTGTTTCGGGTTTCTGGTTTGCTGGGCCCGCTATCGTGTGGAAAAATTGCAGCGCGATGTCGATGAGGCTCACGCCATGCGCTCGCTCATGGATCTGCGCAACCCCCGCCAGCAAAGGAGCGCCTGATGACCAGCAACCCTTATCTGTTTGCCGCTTACGCAGTCACCTGGATCATCCACGTTGGCTATCTGTCCATCATCGTTTCCCGTTACGCGCGCCTGAAGCGCGAAATCAAGGAATTGAAGGACTAGACTTCTAGCGGTAGGTTATTGCCTCGTGGCCTCCGAGGGGAACAGAATTGGGATCTCTCCTCTGTTGACAAGTGTAAAGCTACAGGCTACAGTCTTATCGTGCATATACGCAGCTTCGCCCACAAGGGACTGAAGATGCTTTACACGGAAGACACGGCCAAGGGCGTTCCGGCAATGGCGGCTGATAAGCTCCGGAAGATGCTGGCATTCTTGGATGACATGCAAGACCCGGATGAATTGCGGTTGCTGCCCTCTTGGAAGGCTCACCTTCTTAGCGGGGACCGCAGAGGAACGTGGAGCCTTTCCGTGACACGCAACCAGAGGTTGACCTTCCGCGTAGATCCTTCGGAAAGCGAAATTTGCGATCTCGACCTGGAGGATTATCACTAAACGACGAAGAGGACGGCCACCATGCCCATGAAGAACCCGCCCCATCCCGGGAAGTTCATCCGGACCGAGATCATCGAACCCGCTGGCTTGTCGGTAACGGCGGCGGCCGACGCTTTGCGCGTTTCGCGGCCCGCGCTCTCGAGCCTGCTCAACGGAAAAGCCGATCTGTCTGGCGAGATGGCGCTTCGCCTCGAAAAAGCCTTTGGCGTGAAGATGGACACGCTGATGAGAATGCAGGCTTCCTATGACATCGCCGCCACGCGAAAGCGCGAAAATCGGATTCATGTACGCCGCTTGCAAGCAACGAGCACCGTTTAAACAAATGGCGAGTGCCCGGAGTCCGGAGATCCCTTTTCCCTAGCAACCAATCTGCCCCGTTGACGCTTCTCATTAGGACGGCGACAACTGCCTGGAGGGCGTCTGCTCGGCTTGACAGCGTATCCCTTGAATGTAAAAGTATTTACTTGCTCTAAACCCAGTTCTTTTGACAGGTGCGCATTCGCTCCGCTGAGCGATGGCCTGCGGGGTGCGCGCCATCTTTCTTCTCGCCCCCAGGATCGGGAAATAGATCGGGAAATCGGAGGAAAGCGGTGAGCAGGCATTACCATGCGTCGGTAGGAGGTTCGGTGAGACATTCGCAATCAACCTGGTGGATGAAGACTGCGCTGCTGGCAGCCGCGGTGGTGTCGGTCGCTGGCATCGTCGCCCTGCACGGGGTGCGGCCCATCGGAGTTCAGCCCATCAATGTCCGGTCGATCAATGTCCGGTCGATCGATGCCCGGTCGATCATCAATGTTCGGCCCGTCAATGACAAGTCCGGTAGCCAACCGGTTGCCAGCCGCGCCGCACTTTCCCAATCCGCCGTGTCGTTGCCGCTCTATTTCGAACCGAACCAGGGCCAAACCGATCCCCAGGTCAAGTTCCTGGCTCGTGGCATGGGCTATGGACTTTTTTTTGCCGCCAAAGAAGCGGTGCTCACCCTCGACGGCCGCGCCGCCAGGGGCAAGTCTGCGGCTAGCAGTGTGATTCGGATGCGTCTCGACGGTGCCAACCCCGCCGCTCAGATCGAGAGCGCTGACCGTCTCCCCGGAAAGAGCAACTATTTCATCGGCAACGACCCCGCCAAATGGCACGGAAATATTCCGCAGTTTGGCCGCGTCGAATACAGCGATATCTATCCCGGCATCAACCTCGTGTACTACGGTAAGGACCGTCAACTCGAATACGACTTTCGCATCGCGCCCGGCGCCGATCCCGGCAAGATCGCGCTCA
>Ga0326727_10019300_pt1 | contig 13733 bp, 4 predicted proteins | sample MB2enrmetagenome_FD_207643 | JGI IMG/M metagenome (GOLD analysis project Ga0326727, IMG submission 207643) | Lab enriched peat soil microbial communities from McLean, Ithaca, NY, United States - MB29MY | ecosystem: Environmental > Terrestrial > Soil > Wetlands > Peat | place: USA: New York... | reverse complement strand
GGGCTTTTGCTTTTGTTCTTGCTTTTGCTTTTCAACGGTTGCGATCAGGCCCCTTTGAGGGGCCAGCAACCGTAAAGCCACCGGCTCTGCCGGTGGATACTTACTGACGGCTGAAACACAGCAGATGTAACCGTTTGGCCGGCTTTGGCGGAGGCGGAGCGCGCCGCTTTTGTCCGCGTTCCAGCCGGTTGTAGACATACGCAGGAGCGGCGGCCATGATAACTCCAACCGGATGGCTGAACCCGACGCGAGTTATCGGGCTGAGCGCCTATCTCTTTGCTCTGATTTCGTGCGGCATCGCATGGGCCGGAAGCCGCGGGACTTCGCGCCGGCGGCTCGCCGCGGTTCTCGCGGTATTGGATGCGGGGCTCCTTATGGACATGGCCTTCAGCGTCCGCTTCCTGCTGCACGATTCGTTCGAAAACGAAGCGATCGCCAAAGGACTGTACGCCTGCCGCGCCGGCCCGCAGCTTGCGGCGCTGGGTCTTCTGGGTGCGGCCGCGGCAGCCGTGATCGGACTGGCCTTTCAGCGTCTTCGCGGCAGAACCGGCGCAACTGCGGCCGCCTGCGGCGCGATTCTCTCCGTGAGCTGCTGGTGCATTGAAGTCATTTCCCTGCACGCCACCGACACCGTGTTCTACTCCACAGTCGGCGGAGTCATGCTCATAAGTCTGTGCTGGGTCGCATGCGCCCTGATGACCGGCATCGGCATTCTCTGGGACGCATCGGCGGCCCGCGCCCTTACCCGGCACGGCGCTAACTCCGCCGCGACGCCGGCGCTTCCACTCAGAGATTCTTGACGAAGAAGTCAGTCAGCCGCTGAAAGAGGATGAGGCGCGCCCCGCGATCCTCGAACAAATCCCGGCGATCGGGAAACAGCAGTATGTCGGCATATTTCCCGTTGTCCAGAAGCTCATCCAGCAGCATGAGGGAGTTTTCCTGATGGGTCTTCTCGTTCAGCGTTGCCTGTGCCAGCAGCAGCGGCGCGCTGAGATTCCTGGCATTCTCCAGCGGAGAAGATGAAAGCCATCCGTCCTGATTGCGCTTTGGATCTTCCAGATAGCGCTCGGCGAAGACCGCGTCATAGAGATGCCAGTCCGTAATCGGAAAGCCGGCAAAGCCCGCCTTGAAGAGCAACGGGCGGTCAAGCATTCCATGGAGCGCCAGGAATCCTCCGTATCCCCAACCGCAGATGCCGATGCGCGTCTTGTCGACCCAGGGAAGCGAGCGCAGATACAGGACTCCATCCCGCAAGTCCGCCATCTCCGATGCGGAGAGTCGCAAATGCACCGGCTCCTCGAACAGATGGCCGCGCCCTGCGGTGCCGCGGTTATCGATAGCGAAGACGACATAACCGTTTTGAGCCATCAAGGCAAACCATAGGGTGATATCGCCTCCCCAGGCGTCGCGCACGATCTGCTCGCCAGGTCCGCCGGCAACGTATAGGATCACCGGGTATTGCCGCGCGGAGGTGAAGTCCGGAGGCTTCATCAACCAGGCATTCAAATCCATGCCCAGATGTGTCTTCACGGTAAGGAATTCGATGCGGTTGAGCTGGTTCGCTTCCCGGTCGCCGGCAGCGTTCGCGCTAAGGCCTGCAATCCTGCTTCCGTCGGTTCGGAGCACTTCCATGCGGGGCGGTGTGGCATGGCCGGACCAGGTATCCGCCATAACATTGCCGGAGGGCGACAACAGCAGGTTGTGAGTGCCCCTTTCCCTCGTGATGCGCGTCATTCCTGTTCCGTCCAGACTCACGCGGTAGAGTTGGCGCTCCAGAGCGCTGGCTTCGGTTGCCGTAAAGTACACAGTGCCCGCGGTTTCATCGACCCCCACCAGCGAAGTAACTTCCCAGTTGCCCTGTGTAAGCTGAGCAAGCTGGCTTCCGGAAAGGTCGTAAAGATAAAGATGGCGATAACCCGAGCGTTCGCTGGACCAGAGAAAACGGCGCGAGTCTTTAAGGAAGCGCAGGCCGTCGCTCAAGTTGATCCAATAAGCGTCTTTCTCCGTGAGGATCGCGCGCGACTTCCCCGTGGCTGCGTCCGCCAGGAGAAGATCGAGAGTCTTCTGATCGCGGCTGAGACGCTCGACGGCAAGGTGCTTGCCATCCGGCAGCCACTGCACCCTGGGGATATATATATTCGCGTCGCCGCCCAGGTCGATTTGAATCGGCTTCCGGCCAGTCACCGCTTGCACAAAGACGCGAACCGCGGGAATCGCCCCGCCGGGCTTGGGATAAACTATCGATTGCTCATCGCCGCCGGAGGCGCGCAGCGAATATTCGTTCACCGCGCGATCATCCGTCTCCATCCAGGCAACGGAGGACGAGTCCTGCGACCACCAATATGCCGACTGCAATCCCAGTTCGTGAAGATAGGCCCAGTCCGGTTCGCCCTCGCGCAGATCGCTGTCTCCCGCAGGCGAAAGGGCGCGAGCGGCGCCGGTCGCGGCATCTGCCAGCCACAGGGTGTGGCCCTGGACAAAGCTGATGAAGTGGCTGTCAGGACTGATTTGAGGATCGCTGAGATCGGTTCGATCTGTTACCACAAGCCGGGAAGAATGCGTGTCGAGGTCAAACCATGCCAGGGATGTGCCGCCGGCAAGCAATAGCGCGTGCCCTCCCGGGGCCCAGGCATAGCCCTGAAGCTGTCTCGCGCCGGCGGCATCTTCGCCGCCTTTTGCGCCATGGAAGCTATCGCCGCCGAAAGCCGCAGCTATCTCAGCAGCGGAAACAAGAACCTTCTGCTGACCAGTTGCTACATCGACGCTCCATATCTCGGCGGCCGGGGAACTATGCGAGGCTTTGCCCGGCCTGTCAGCCGGGCGTACGAAGCTGAAACTCTTGCCGTCGGGACTCCAGGCCAAATTCGCGGGCAGAGCTTTGTCCCGTTCACGCTCCGCCGCTATGCGCTCAATGGTGAGAGAGCCAGCCGCCGGAGGGTGCTGCGCGGCCAGTCTTCCAGCCGCGCCCGCCAGCGCGAGCGATGCCATTGCGAGAATCAACTGCCGCGAAGACTTTCGTATCGCCATGCAAATCGCGATCCTCCTTCCATGTGTCTGCATCCTTGCATAGTGGGCTGAAAGCTGCCCCTAACTGAATACCCGCCTGAAGGTGAACCTGGAACGTGCCGCAACCTCCGGCGCTGCCGCAGGCCCCGTGGATAGCTTCAGGATGGACTGACTCCACCCGATCATAAGGAAGGCGATCTGCGGCAGTTGCTCTCCCATATACACCGTCGTGATCGATATCCAGAACACCGTCATGGCCGCCAGCAGGGCAATGGCGAAGGCTTGATCCTCCGGCGCCTGCAACCCCCAGGAGCGCACGATCAGGCGCCGCATGCTTTCGGCTGCTATAAGCAGAAATAGAATATACCCCGAGTTTCCATACGAGATATGAACGAGCAGAAACTCGTTATCGATGGAGAACATGCCGGGAAGGACGGGACGGCTAAGCACTCCCCAGCCGAGAAAGCCGCCCTGTTTCACAATGGGCTGGTAAAGTTCGTTCATCTGGCGCCTGTACAGCGCGCTGCCCTGCTGTTCATTCATAACGGCGCCGGGGTCGGAGACGTTCGTATAGTGCGAGAAATACGCGTACGCGGCTGTGCCCGCCAAAGCAATCAGAATCGCTACCGCAACCGTTGCGGCCTTCCTATTTTTGAATTTTGGAATCTGAAGAACCAGGTAACCGACTCCCACGGCGAGCAAGGGTCCGCGGGATTGTGTGAGGTAAACATACAGCAGGAGAAGCAGTCCGGGGATGTGGTACTTCTCAAGCCAGGCAAAGCGTTTTCCCAGATTCGCGGCCGAACTCCATTTGCGCAGATAAACCATCCACACATTCAGGCACGCGGTCATCCCAAAGACGATTCCCGCCAACTCGGCATCATTGAAGGATGCCGCCATTCTCCCTCGTCCGGATCTCATTTGAACGAACGCACGGACGCTGTCCAGATTGAAGAGCCTCTGTCCCACTACTCCATAAAGACTCTGTCCCATTCGCCATTCGTACAGACCCAGCGGGCCCAGCAACAGAACCAGAATCACAATGCGCCGGACAGTAACCATGCGCAGGCCGGGCTCGATAATGGTGCGCCCTGCCGCATATGCGAGGAAGATGGAAATGAAAACGATCAGGGCGGCGAAGATGCCGTCGTTCATAACCCGCTCGCGAAGAACCTCGCTGGCGGTAATGCTCACTATGAACAGGCCCACCAGAATATCCATCAGCGCGGGAAGGCCGCTCCGCACCAGGCGATACAATGCCACTGCGCCTATCGGGATCAACGCCGCCTGGGCCGCGGAGATTGCGGGCAAGTGCGGAAACTTGAGCGCGTATCCGTCGGGAAGCAACAGCAGAGCGGGAAGGTAGACGGAGAGAAACGCCGTCTCGATCCGGCCGCGGATTACCAGATAGAGCGAGAGCAGGCCGGGCAGAAGAAATATCGCACTCATGAAAACAGGTTAGCCTATTCAAGCGGTTCGAACGCCGGTTGTCCGCGGAATCGAAAGAAGTGCTATTGGCCGGCGCAGCGAGTTTCGCGCTGGTAGGGGTACCGCGCCAATGCCGGCGGATTCACCTCGGGAAATGCATGCAATCCGCCTCAGCGAGTTCCGCCCGCGCCTCACGAAGGCCAATCGAAGCGGGCGTCTGAGGCCGACAGAAGGACCGGCTGCCGGTCCGGCAAAACCGGCCCGGCAGCCGCACATAGGCGGTGCTGCCTCCCACTGCGCTGGGGATGTTTACCGGAAAGACTTCCGTCACCGTTGCATTGGTCACCGTGTCGGTCAGCGTCATGGTCAGGTTGGTCCCGTCATAGACCATCTGCGCGTTCATGATGTCCCCGCTGTGCAGGTTGATTCCCGTGGAACTCAGATCCACGGCGGGCACCGTTGGCGCGGCGCCGCCGGTATACAGCCCGGTGGAGTCGGCGCCCTCGCCGGCGTTGTTATAGAGGTCGAACTTCACCGCCACGCTGTTGGCAATTCCCTGATAGGCCAGCCCGCCGCCAGGGTCGCCCAGCGCCCAGATGTTGTCGCCCTGAATGGCAAAGGTCATGCCGTCAGCCGAGGGATTCAACAGTTGGAAGGTGAAGCTGGTCGTGAAGGCCCCCACCGGAACCTTGGTCGCAAACCAGGCGGACCGCTCTTCGTTGGCTCCTCCGTCGGTCAGTTGCAGCATTCCTCCGGTCACGGATGCGCCGTAGTTCAAAGACAGGGCGCTGGCCGTGAATCCGCTCGTGGGATAGTTGATGTAGGTGGTTACCGCGCCGATGGTGTACGCGGCTGTGGCCACCGCGCTGTTGGTGTAGCCCGTTTCCACCGCCATGGCCTCCACGGTCCCCGTCGCGCTCACTGTGATCGGGCCCGTGTACGCGGTGGAAGACGTCGTGGGCGTGGTCCCGTTGGTGGTGTAGTAGATGGTGGCGCCGCTGGTCGCGTCGCTGATGGTCACCGTCTGCGAGGTGGCGTAGGCGCCGGCCGCCGGCGAGAAGGTGGGCGCGGGCAGTTGCGGAGCGATGGTATAAGCCGCCGTTGCCACCGCGCTATTGGTGTAGCTCGTCTCGACCGCCAGCGCCTCCAGCGTCTCCGATGCGCTCACTGTAACTGGGCCGCTGTAAAGGGTAGACGACGTCGTAGGCGTCGTGCCGTTGGTGGTGTAATAGATCGTTGTGCCGCTGGTCGCGTCGCTGATGGTCACCGTCTGCGAGGTGGTGTAAGTGCCGGCCGCCGGCGAGAAGGTGGGCGTGGGCAGCACCGGAGCAATGATGTAGGCCGCCGAGCCGACGGCGCTGTTGGTGTAGCCCGTTTCCACCGCTATGGCTTCGAGCGTCTCCGTCGCGCTCACGGTAATTGCGCCCGTGTATTTTGTGGACGAGGTCGTGGGCGTGGTTCCGTTGGTGGTGTAGTAGATGGTTGTTCCGCTGGTAGCATCGCTGATAGTCACCGACTGCGACGTGGTGTAAGTGCCCGCCACAAGCGAGAATGTGGGCGTGGGCAGCACCGGAGAGATCGTGTAGGCTGCTGTCGCCACCGCGCTGTTGGTGTAGCCCGTTTCCACTGCGATGGCTTTGATTGTCTCCGTCGCGCTTACCGTGATCGTGCCGCTGTACACGGTGGACGAGGTCGTCGGCGTGGTCCCGTTGGTGGTGTAGTAGATGGTTGTACCGCCGGTCGCGTCGCTGATAGTTACCGACTGCGACGTGGTGTAAGTGCCCGCCGCAGGCGAGAACGTGGGCGTGGGCAGGACCGGAGCTATGGTGTAGGCCGACGTGGCCACAGCGCTGTTCGTGTAGCCCGCTTCGACCGCGATGGCCTCAATCGTCTCCGTCGCGCTTACAGTGATTGCGCCGCTGTACACGGTGGACGAGGTCGTGGGCGTGGTCCCGTTGGTGGTGTAGTAGATGGTCGTGCCGCTGGTCGAGTCGCTGATGGTCACCGACTGCGACGTAGTGTAAGTACCGGCAGCCGGGGAGAATGTGGGCGTCGGCAAAACCGAAGCGATGGTGTAGGCGGCCGTGGCGACAGCGCTGTTCGTGTAGCCCGTCTCGGTCGCGATAGCTTCGAGCGTTTCGGTTGCGCTCACCGTAATCGCCCCCGTGTACTTTGTGGACGAAGTGGTGGGCGTGGTCCCATTCGTGGTGTAGTAGATGGTCGTGCCCGACTGTGAGTCGCTTATGGTCACCGACTGCGACGTGGTGTAGGATCCCGCGGCCGGGGAGAATGTGGGCGCTGGCAGCACTGGAGCGATGGTGTAAGCGGCCGTCGCGACAGCGCTATTTGTATAGCCCGTCTCGACCGCGATGGCCTTGATCGTCTCCGTCGCGCTTACAGTGATTGCGCCGCTGTACACCGTGGACGAGGTCGTGGGCGTGGTCCCGTTGGTGGTGTAGTAGATGGTTGTACCGCCGGTCGAGTCGCTGATGATCACCGACTGCGACGTGGTATAGGTTCCGGCAGCTGGGGAGAATGTGGGCGTCGGCAGCACAGGAGCGATGGTGTAGGCCGCCGAGCCGACGGCGCTGTTCGTGTAGCCCGTCTCGACCGCCAGCGCTTCCAGGGTCTCCGTCGCGCTCACGGTGACCGCGCCCGTGTATTTGGTGGAAGAGGTCGTGGGCGTCGTCCCGTTGGTGGTGTAGTAGATGGTGGTGCCGCTGGTCGCATCGCTGATGGTCACCGACTGCGACGTGGTATAGGTTCCCGCAGCCGGGGAGAATGTGGGCGTCGGCAGAACCGAAGCAATGGCGTAAGCCGCCGTGGCCACAGTACTGTTGGTGTAGCCCGTTTCCACTGCAATGGCCTCCAGTGTCTCCGTCGCGCTCACGGTGATTGCGCCGCTGTACGCGGTGGAAGAGGTCGTGGGCGTGGTTCCGTTGGTTGTGTAATAGATGGTCGTGCCCGACTGTGAATCGGCGATGGTCACCGACTGCGACGTTGTGTAAGTTCCGGCCGCCGGCGAGAATGTGGGCGCGGGCAGTTGCGGAGCGATGGTATAAGCCGCAGTGGCCACGGCGCTATTGGTGTAGCCCGCTTCCACCGCCAGTGCTTCAAGCGTCTCCGTCGCGCTCACCGTGATTGGGCCGCTGTACACGCTGGACGAAGTGGTAGGCGTGGTCCCGTTGGTGGCGTAGTAGATGGTGGTTCCAGGCGTCGCGTCGCTGATCGTTACAGACTGAGACGTAGCATAGGTCCCGGCCGCCGGCGAGAAGGCGGGTGCGGCGGCGACGTTCCCCGCCGGACTCACATACGTCCACGACAGCACATTTTGCGTCGCGGTCAGGCTCCCCGTGGAGCCGGTGAATCCCACATAGGCGGTGCTGCCTCCCACCGCGCTGGGGATATTCACCGGAAAGACTTCCGTCACCGTTGCATTGGTCACCGTGTCTGTCAGCGTCATGGTCAGATTGGTCCCGTCATAGACCATTTGCACGTTCATGATGTCACCGCTGTGCAGGTTGATTCCCGTCGAACTCAGGTCCACGGAGGGCACCGTCGGCGCCGCGCCATTGATATACAGCCCGGTGGAGTCGCTGCCCTCGCCGGCGTTGTTATAAAGGTCAAACTTCACCGCCACGCTGTTGGCAATCCCCTGATAGGCCAATCCGCCGCCAGGGTCGCCCAGCGCCCAGATGTTGTCGCCCTGGATCGCAAACGTCATGCCGTCCGCCGAGGGATTGACGAGCTGGAAGGTGAAATTGGTTATAAAGCTCTGCACCGGAACTTCGGTTGCGAACCATGCGGACCGCTCTTCGTTGGCTCCTCCATCGGTAAGTTGTAGCATTCCCCCGGTCACGGATGCGCCGTAGTTGAGAGACAAGTTGACGGCCGAAAACCCGCCGCTGGGATAGTTGATGTAGGTAACGCCCGGCGTGCTGATGGTGTAAGCCGCCGTGGCCACCGGGCTGCTGGTGTAGCCCGTCTCGACAGCGATAGCTTCGAGCGTCTCTGTCGCGCTGACAGTGATTGGGCCGCTGTATGCGGTGGAGGAAGTCGTCGGCGTGCTCCCGTTGGTGGTGTAGTAGATGATAGTCCCGGCCGTCGCGTCGCTGATCGCCACTGACTGCGAGGTGCTGTACGTCCCGGCCGGCAGCGAGAACGTTGGCGACGGCAACTGAGCTGCAATAGTGTAGGTGCCGCCTGCAACAGGACTGTTGTTGTAGCCTGCTTCCGCCGCCATGGCCTGTACGGTCTCGCTCCCGCTGACGCCGATCGGAGAGCCATAGATGTCGGATGCGCTTGTGGGTGTGGTTCCGTCGGTCGTGTAATAGATCGTGGTTCCGGGGGTGGCGTCGCTGATAGTCACCGTCTGTGCCGTCGCATAGGTGCCTGGGGCAGGAGATAAGACCGGCGCGGGCAGCATGGGAGCAATGCTATAGGTCGCAGTGCCCACTGCGCTAGGGCTGTAGCCGGAGGCGACGGCGATCGCCTCCAGTGTTTCCGAAGCGCTCACTGCGATGGGCGCGCTGTAGACCGCCGACGACATTGTGGGCGTCGTCCCGTTGGTCGTGTAATAAATCGTAGCGCCCGCGGTCCCGCTGGCAATGCTCACCGATTGTGCCGCGGCGTATGGCCCGCCGGGAGGGGTAAAGGTCGGCGAAGTTGTAACTGGCAAGGAGTTCGATACGGTGGTATAGACCCACGTCAGTATCTTCTGGCTCGAAGCTAGCCCGCCAGTTCCGCCGGTAAACCCGGCATAGGCAGTGTTACCGCCGACGATCGAGGGGATATTGACTGTCCAACTCGTGGAATAAGCCGCTCCAGTAACCAGATCCGAGATGACCATCGACAGAATGGTCCCGTTGTAGGTCAGAGTAACGTCCATCGTATCGCCGCTGTGCAGGTCGATGCCGGTCGTGCTCAGGTCGATGGCGGGAACCGTGGGGATGGCGCCGTTGGTATACAGGCCAATCGAGTCGGGACCCTCACCAGCCGCGTTATCGAGATCGAACTTGATCGCGATGCTGTTGGCGATCCCTTGGTACCCCAGCCCCGCTCCGGCGGCGCCCAGAGCCGTGTTGCTGTCCCCCTGGATCGCGAAGGTAATGCCCTCTCCAGCCGGATTGGATAACTGGAAACTGAATTCGGACGTGAATGCCTGGACGTTCACCGGCTGGTAATACCATGCCGACCCGGCTTCACCAGCTAATCCATTCGTCAGTTGCAAGCGTGAGTCGTCGAGGTCGGTGCTGCCATTCAGAATCATGACCCCCTCGGTCGATGCAAACCCCTCCGGGAAATTGATCCCTGTTTGTCCAGTATCGATCGTGTAAGTCGCGCTCGCCACGTCGCTGTTGACAAAACCGGGAGCTACCGCGATCGCGTTCAAGGTTTCGGTCGCGCTCACCGTCATCGCGCCGGTGTATTGCGTCGACGAGGCCGTCGGCGTCGTCCCGTCCGTTGTGAAGTAAATCGTCGCTCCGGCCGTGGAATCCCCAATGGTCACCGACTGAGATTGCGTGAAGGTGCCCGCGGCCGGATTGAAGGTCGGCGTACTAACCTGCGAGGAGTCGACATACGTTCCGGAAGTTATCCCGCTCTGCAGGTAGCCGGGAGCGCTGGCTATCGCCTGAATGGTGGTCGTTGCCGCGATCGTGATTGGGGTTGTGTATACCGCGGATGCCACGGTCGGCGTGGTGCCATCGAGGGTATAGTAGATCGTCGCTCCGGGCGTCGCGTCCGTGATGCTCACGGAGAGATTGCCGCTGAAAGTCTCCGCTCCCGGACTCATGACCGGATCGGATGCCAGCTGTTGTCCGCTCAGCAGTCCATACACACTCAGCTGATACTGGGCGCCGGCATATACCTTTCCGTTTACCACTGTCGGGACGGTGAACTTGACCGCATTGCCGGGGTTGTCGCGCGATAAGTTCGTGTTGCTCGAATAGAGCGTGGTGGAGACGTTGGCTGCGTTGTGGGCCATCAAGACGGAGGGACCGGATGTCATATACGCATCGGTTTCAAGGCTCCAGACAATTCCTTGCGTATTTCCGTTAGCCGATATCACCGGATTTGCGCCCGGATAATTGTATGTTTCCGACGAGGTGGCAGTGGGGCCTGTAAGTTGCCCGTTCGCAAGCGAGAATGCTTTCAGCGTGTCGATCTGGCCCCAGTAATAAATCGTTCCGTTCCAGTATGCCGCAGAACTCCATGCTCCCACGTTTCCGACCGCATAGGGAAGCTCCTGCACCACCTGATCGCCGGCGGTGTTGTACCCCCCGAGATTCTGCCGGTTGAGCAGGTATAACTCGCCCGATTTCCCGGCTTGCACCAGGAGATAGGGATAACTTCCGGTTGTCTGCGTGGGAATCAGCATCACCCCGCCGGATGCCTGGTCCATATCCCACTCATCCAGCTGGGCCTGGCCCTCGGGCGTGAAGTCATCCTGGATGGTCGGCACGCCATTGGTCAGGTCCAGATCGAGGATGCTGTCTCCATAATCCATCCCCGCGGCATAGGGTGTCGTCGCCGTATAATCGCCGTTCCCGGTGGCCACAAACATCCGGCCATACGGATGACCGGCCGGATCAATTACATCGGCTGCCAGGCCGCCGCCGCCCATCCAAACTCCGGCGCCGACGCCGTTCGGCGTGGTGCAAAATGCGCCCGTCTGCTTCAGAGTTTGTTCGTTATATCCCAGGACCCATCCATGCCATGGGCCGTTATCGCCATGGGAACCGAATCCGATATAGACGATGCCGTTGAGCAGCAGGAGCCCGGGCCGCTGGTTCTGCCACTCGGCATCAAGGGTGAGCGTGCCGGCCGAACTGCCATTTCCGGTGCCAGGTACCGATGCGGTGATAACCACCGGGCCCCCATACTTCTCCGCTCCGGAAGTAACGTCAAGGGCGTGCAGCCGAAGAAAGAAGTTGCTGCCCTCCTGCGTAAAGCTCACCACATACAGCGTACCGCTGGCGGGATCGATGACCGGCGTTCCCGTAATCCCCAACTCCGGAATAATATCGGTGCCTACAGTATCCGAAGAAACCGTCGTAGCTCCCGCCGCGGCTCCGTGCGCCGTGGTAAGCATGGAGGCGAACCAGAGAGGGTTCGCGTTGGCGCCGCCGTTACTGTCCGCATCGAAGGCGTATACGCTGTCGTGCTCGGTCGCAACGAACACCACGTTGTGCGACTGCCCGCCGATCGTCACGTTGGGAAGATAGAGCGGCTGCGCATAGACGTATCCGTCCACTGCCTGCGAGAAGAGCTTGCCAAACTGGGTGGGGTTTACATTGGACGGATTCAGGATGGTCTCACTCAGATTCTGCCCGGTCCGTGCGATGTCATTGCGCCAGGTAGTGACACTGATCTGTGCGCTCATCGATGGACTGCCGGCCGCCAGAACAAGCCCCGCCCCGAACAGCGCCCCAAGAGCGCTGCCCACTCCCGCTACTGCTCTACGCACTTCTTGCGCACTTGACATCAACGCCCCCCTCCGCCTGATCTGCGTTCTTCTCGAACAGTAACTAAGGCCCTCTGTAGCAAAACCCCTCTTGCCTTACGCCTGCGCGCGTAACTCTCTGGTCTCCGGTTCCGGTTGGCGGCAATCTTCTCTGTGCTGACAGCCCCGGCTCCCGCGCTTGCAGGAGCAATTGGCCGGGTCGGACACAGTTGCGACCCAATTGCAGCGCGGCAAAAGGGAATGACTCCCCATCGCCAGGCTCAACCTGTCACTTCCCAGTCGAATCGAGACACGAGTGCCGCGCCCGATCGGAAACCCGCAAGACCGGTGTAGAGCAGCCTCTCTTTTTGTGTTGTGAACCGATGTTGCCTGAGAATCGATAGTTTGGGGAACTCAGACAAGCACATTATAAGCCGAGAATAAAAAAATGCAAACCGCAAATTGGTAATGCTCAAAAGTTACCGGTCGAGCAGGCGCAACCGCGCGAGAGGATTTCCTATCAATAGTCGAAAGTTGGACGGCGGTCCAGAGGCGGGCGTTGATTCCGCTGGTGCGGATGTCTCCTTCGCGGGTCTTTGCGGCGAATGAGTCGGGCCGGGCCGGCAATCCCCGAGTCGCATTACGCTGCGGCGCAACAAGGCCAAGGCTCCAAACGCGGCGCTTTCCATGGCAATGCGGACGCCTGGATTCATTTCCCGACGGATGATTCTGCCGAAGTCGATCAACCCGGCGATGTGCAGCCGAGGCAGAGCCATCGAGTCCTCTTCTCCGGTAGTGCGGTGCTCCGCACCGGGGCTTGGTTTTGCGGGGAACAGGTTTGCGCCGGTGTCCATCGCAGCGACATTAGGATGTGCTTAATCGCAAGCGCGGTGATCGGTCTCCGCAGTTCGATACCGTCGATTTCCGGCGCCCCTTCTTGGCCGCCCTGGTTCACGTTCAAATCCTCGTTCCCCCGCAGACGCTGCATCACGCCCGGCATAGAAAAACCATCCGCGCTGTCCAACGCTTCTTCCCGGGAGGCGGCAATCCGTGCTCGCCGTTCAACCGACTGAATCACAGTGGCTTAATGGCCGGCAACGCACTCTTGTTTTTTCCCATAGTTAGAAACAGCGGCCAACAGAAGGTGCACCTGTGACGAGCGTCACTGCACGGGGTCCTCATGCAGTTACAGGATACGGCAGGATTCCAAAGAACCGGTTGGTCCTACTTGAAGAAGTAGCGAAACTGCGTGCTGTGGCGTAGTTCCCCTTTATGCTTGCGGGTAACTGCGTGCCTCGGAGAGCAGGGCGTACTGACGCCGGAAGATCGGCTCCGCCCTTGCTCGCAGCGCTAAGTGTGCGTTCGCTTGCTTGCGCTCTTCAAGCCGGTTTCTGCTGGTTGCAAGACAGGCAAGACAAGCAAGACAAGTTCGTCGGAAAGATAAGAACGCTGCTCGACCATCGCGTTGACGGGGATTTGTCGCCTGGCCATCGCCAGGCGTCGATTCTCATGGGGATTTCTCCGTCTGCGACCGCCCTGGAACGTTAAATCCTGTCTGTCGGCGGATTGCCTTGGCAACACCACCGGCCGGTAGGCCAACGGTCGTGGAAGGAGTGATCTCATGAAACGGATGTTTGCAGGTCTTGTGTCAGGTCTTTTGGCTTTTCTTTCCCTTTCCTCATTTGCGCAGACCTTGTCGCTCAACGACGGATCGATAGTGCAGAACAGCACCAACCGCATGGGACTGAACATCGGAGCCATCGACTATTGGGATAACGGCCAGATTCTGAAGAACCTGATCGGATCCACCAATCCCGGATTCGAGCCCTTGCAGAACCGGCAGATATGGGCTCTG
>Ga0326727_10019298_pt1 | contig 13734 bp, 12 predicted proteins | sample MB2enrmetagenome_FD_207643 | JGI IMG/M metagenome (GOLD analysis project Ga0326727, IMG submission 207643) | Lab enriched peat soil microbial communities from McLean, Ithaca, NY, United States - MB29MY | ecosystem: Environmental > Terrestrial > Soil > Wetlands > Peat | place: USA: New York... | reverse complement strand
CAAGTTCTCCGGTGTTACCAGGGAGAAGATGGCTTCGGCGGAAAACTCATGGGGGAGTATGAGCAGGAGGCAATCGTTGTTTTCGATGATCTCGAGGTGCTGACGGTATTTCTCCTCCCAGGCCGCCTGCAAGGCAAGACCGAAGGGCCGGTTGAGCTTGCCGCCCCAGAGGGTGTGGAGTATCACCTGCTTCATATCCGACGTGTTCAGGGGGTCTTGAAAATGCTCGATGAGCAGATGGTGGCGGTGGGGAAGATCGGTGCCGGTCGCCTCCCGCTGCCGCCGCAGATAACTGATCAGCTCGTCGGCAGCCCAATTGTCCAGGAAATAGTCGTGGAGGAGCTCATCACGCAGGGATGGGTCGTCGAGGCGGCTGCCAGCACGCTGCAGAAACAGGAGGATCTTCTCCGAGAAGTGGAAATCCCGGCTCACGTCTTCTGCCTTCCAGAAGGGAAAGGTGCCGGGTTTGGCCTCAGTCGGGACCACTTCCACGTCATTCGGGGTGATCCGGCGGATGCTCCAAACATGTGCCCCCAGCGTGAAGGTGTCCCCAATGTTCCGTTCCCAGACGAACTCTTCGTCAAGTTCGCCGATCTTGGCATGGGAGTCCTCGATCCGCAGGTCATAGTATCCCCGGTCCGGGATGGTCCCGCCGGACATGTAGATCAGCCGCTGCACCCCTTCCCTCCCATGGACCGTGTTGTCGACCTTGTCCAGGGAGATGCGGGGTCGCAGATCCCTGAGCCTCGTCTCTGCGTACCTACCCGCAAGCATGGAGAGGACAAGGTCAAACTGTCTGCGTGAAAGATGGCGGTAGGGGTAGCTGGTCGTGAGAACGCCGAAGAGCTCGTCCACATCCCATTGCTCAAGGCCGACCATGGAGATGATCACCTGGGCAAGGACGTCCAGGGGTGCTTCGATAGGGGTGATCGATTCGATATCCTGGTCCGCCACGCTTTTCGCGATCACCGCGGCGGCCAGGAAGTCTTGGCCGTGGGTGGGGTAAAGGAGCCCCCGGCTCATGCCCCCTATACGGTGGCCCGAGCGCCCGATGCGCTGGATCGCCGAGGAGATGGAGAGCGGGGTCTGGATGAGGATCACCCGGTCGAGGTCGCCGATATCGATTCCGAGCTCCAACGAGCTCGTGGCGACGATGGCCTTCAACTCCCCCTTTTTTAGCCGCTCCTCGACGGCCAGGCGGATCTCTCGGGACAGCGAACCGTGGTGGGCATAGGCGATCTCTTGAGGCTCGCCCTCGTTGATCAGGGGCGCTACCTTCTCCGCCGTCCTGCGGCTGTTGACAAAGAGCAGGGTCGAACGGTGGGCCCTGATGATCTCTTTGAAAGCCTCAACGAGCACCGGCCACCAGGAACCATCCACAAGCTGCTCCCGGGAGTCTTGCGGAAAGCGGACATCGATGGCATAGCATTTTTTGTCCCCGGACCGGATAATCTCGACGTGACGCTTCTCATAGTGATCTGACCGGGCGTCCCCTCTCTGCACGTATCCGCCCACAAACTCGGCCACCGTCTCCAGGGGCCTCACCGTGGCAGACAGGGCGATCCGCTGAAACTCGCCGGTAAGGCGGACCAGGCGCTCCACAGCCGTGATCAGGTGCGTCCCCCGCTTCGTGCCGACCACGGCATGGATCTCATCCAGAATGACCGTGGCGATCCCCGTGAACATGGTCCGCCCGCTCCGGGAGCTCAGGATGATGTTCAGGCTCTCGGGCGTAGTGATGAGGATTTCCGGGGGATGCCTGAGCATCTGCCGCCGCTCTTCGGCCGGGGTATCGCCGCTGCGAGTGAGGACGGCGAGATACGGAAATTCCTCACCGGCCTCCCGGAAGTATGCGACAAGTTCCTCAAGCGGAGTGGTGAGGTTTCTCCGGATGTCGTTGTTGAGGGCCCTGAGCGGCGAGACATAGAGGACGCGCGTCTGCCCCGAGCCCCATGCGCCGGTGATGAGCTGGTTTATCGCCCAGAGAAAGGCCGTAAGCGTCTTGCCGCTTCCTGTGGGAGCCGTCACCAGCGCGTGCCCGCCCCTGGCGATCTCCGGCCAGGCCCTCGCCTGGATATCGGAAGGTGCACCCAGCCGCTCCGTAAACCATTTTTGAATGAGGGGGTGGAACAGCGCCAGGGCTTTATCTCGGTCCTTCATAACCATACCTGAACAATGCTTGTGATGAAACGGGCGGTGCGTAACGTGTGAGACGTTATCATGGGCCGATGCTTTCGAAAACTCACACACTAGCCCTTTCGAGCACCTCCGCGAGCGTGCCTCTGAACGGACCCTGTGCCTCCATCTTTATCGAGGTCAGAACTGCGGCGAATCTCAAGGACTCCTGGACGGAGCAATCCAGCCTTCGCGCCAGGTATGCCCCGATGAGCGTGTCGCCCCGGCCGGTCCTTCCCTGAATGCCCTTGTTGCAGAATCTTTCAAAATAGCTTTTCCCTTGGCCGCGCGCGAGCACTCCGTCCGCCCGCGTTATTACCGTTTCGCGGCTCCCCCAGCCCTCGAGCATCTCCGCCGCGGTGAACAGATCGTCCGTACCTGTCAGCCATCTGGCCTCATTCACATCGAGTTTCACGCAATCGGCCATACGGAAGATTTCTCTTTTTTCCGGAACATCCCGATAGCGAATGCTCCCTGACGTCGGGTCAACCCACCAGACAAAGCTCTGCATATCTATTGATAAGCGGAATCCTCGTCCCTTGAGCCCTTCCATGAAATCGAGGGTAAACTCCTGGTCGCTCAAAGCGCCAAGGTGGACGAGACACGGCTCCAAAGGCGGCATCTCCTCGATGCGGAAGAATCCGGCGCTCGCGATGAGAAAGAGCTGGCGCTCGTCGACATCGGTAGTAGGGTAGATGACCCGCATTCTGCTGGTCTCGCCCGCCGGCTGCACATACACATCGATCCCGGCGGATCGCAAGGGTTCGAGACAGGCGTGGTCAGCTTGGGCCATCCTCGTGATCACGAGCAGTCTTTTCCCCAGGGGAGCGGCTGCCATTGCTCCGAAGAACGGCGCGCCCCCGTACGTGTATTCCGGCTCTCCGTGGAAGGGTTCAATCTCCCCTGCTGCCACATGGCCGATGAATATGATGTCGTATCGGTGCGTCTTTTTCGTTTTCATTTCAGCTGTCCGGGCCGCCTGCAGCTCTGTCGTCAAGGCGGAGTTGCAGGGGGTAGCCGTGCAACTCCCCACATATCAACTACCACTGGAACTTCGCGAGTTCAAGAAAAATGAAAGGCATACACATTATAGGAAGACACTTCCGGCCTCTCCAGGACACGTAGATGTGGGCTATCAGGAGGCCTTTGGGACGAATACCCTGACGAGGAGGCAGACACTCGGCCAGCAAACGCTCGGGCAAGAAGCGATCTGCCCGGATTGATGTGGATAGGTACTATCCTTTTTTCACCGGATTGGGTCCCAGCGCCCTTATCTTTTCGGTGATCTCGCGGGCTGCCGCAGCGAATTGCTGGCCCATGGCGGACGACATGTTGTACATACCGGCACGGTCGCCTCCTATCCCGCACTCGTCCAGGAGGCGCCTGAGATATTCGACCCGCTTCTTTGCCCGCAGATTGCCCACCTCAAAATGGCAGTTCCCCTCCAGGCATCCGAAGAGAAAGACCCCGTCGGCGCCGGATTCAAAGGCCTTGAGGGCGTGGATGATATCGAATCTTCCCGTGCACGGGACCTTGAGGATCTTCACGTTTGCCGGATACGAGAGCCGCATGGAACCGGCCAGATCGGCTGCGGCATATCCGCAGTACTCGCAACAAAAAGCAACGATGTGGGGCTCGAACTCTTTCATCTCCTCTTCTCCTCCTAAGATCGGGTATTTTCCGTGATCTCCATGTCCTTCGGAAGCGCGCTCGATGGCGTCATCACCTTATGCGTATCCTTCCCTTAGGCTCTTCCACGAAGCTGCCTATCATCCAGTAATCCACGGACAATCTGGATGCCTCTTGAGCGAACCCATCCACCTCATCTTCGGGCAGGGCGATGAGCAGCCCGCCTGACGACTGGGGGTCGAATATGAGGTTAAGGGGAAACCCGCTGATCCCCGCCTCTACAAAGGGGGCATAGAAATCTCTGTTCCTGTAGAGGCCGCTCGGGAGAAATCCTTCGGCAGACAGCGCTCGCGCCTCGGGAAAATAGGGAAGGTTGTCGGCGTAGACCTCCGCCCCGAGGCTCTCCTTTATCATCTCCTTGAGATGGCCGGCAAGACCGAATCCGGTGACGTCCGTGGCCGCGTGGGCACTGACCGAGAGCATGGCTTCCGATGCCCGGCGGTTGAGCGTGGCCATGACCTCGACCAAACGGGTTTCCGTTTTCTTTGAAATCCGGCCGCCTTTCAGGCCGGTTATCAGAATGCCGCTGCCGAGGGGCTTGGTGAGGATGAGCCGATCACCCGGCCGGGCTCCCTCATTCCTCACAATCCTCTCCGGATGGACGAGGCCTGTGACCGAAAGGCCGTACTTGATCTCCTCGTCGTCGACGCTGTGTCCGCCGAGGAGGCTTGTGCCCGATTCCCTCACCTTGTCGATACCTCCGCGGAGGATCTCCCGCAATACGGGGATGCCGAACTTCTTCGGGGAGAAACAGACGATGTTGAGGGCCGTTATAGGCCGGGCGCCCATGGCGTAGATGTCGCTCAAGGCGTTCGCGGCGGCAATGCCGCCGAACCAGTAAGGATCGTTCACCACGGGGGTGAAGAAATCGACGGTCTGAACAACAGCCAGATCGTCGCTGATCCGGTATACCCCCGCATCCTCAAATCCTTTGAGGCCGACGATCACATTGGGGTCCTCGGGGATATCTATGCCGCAGAGTACATTGGAGAGGTCACCGGGGCCTATTTTCGCCGCGCACCCGCCGAAGCGGGCATGATGGGTGAGCTGTATGTCCAAATGCTCCTCCTTTCGCGATTGGTTTTGCCCGGGCCGGATGGGAAGGGCCAAACAGACAAAAAATGCCGGCATACGCCGGCACGCGTCAGGAGAAGCCCGGAAGGGCCTACATTCCTACGGGGAGAACCTCTGCTCCATTACCGGACGTACGGAGGCGAAGCGATGTGCACCACCCGGTGCACCTCTGCTATGTCAAGTACGTACGCTCAACATTCCTCACCTTTATCCGTGGTTTTAGCATTCATATGCTGCATTACTGTATGTCAATGCGGGAATGAAAGTCAAGTTCTTCAGCGGGATAGTGATGGCTTTTTTCTATTTGACATAGAGGATCAGTTGACGAAAAACTCTGCTCGGTGTGCACGACGTGCCTCAGCATCTGTCCCTATACGGCGATCGCCTTCGGCACTGCAGCCAATACGGCGCGGATGAGCGGCAGAGAGCCCTGCGCCGGCGGCGGACTCATCGCCCGCCGGCCTCACCCCCGGAAGGTCGGGAATGGGTCGGGGGCAGGCAGGTAAGGAGGAGCGTCAAGATCTTTTGGGCTGCTTCTTACTCTTGTCTTCTGCCTTTTGTTTCTGTTTTGCCATGTTCTGTTTCTGCCCCTTGTCCTTATCTTTTTTGCTCTTGTCTCCCATTGCACCCATCCTTTCCGGTGCCCCGTGTCTCTGACCCGGTGGCGCTGAATCGACCCCTGGCAGGTAGCTGCTCGATTCTGCCTCAGCCGAGCCGGATAGGCAACACCGATCGTTTCCCCCACTATACCTCTTCCTTCCTTCGTTCGTCAACGAAGATTTGCCTCTCTTCCATCGGTTCCCCTGACCTGCTTCCGGTGAATCCCTCAAGATGTGGGGAGCCCTGCTCTCATTCCCTGAGGAATTGAGCAGTCTCTTCAGGAAAGGAAGTGTTGATGTAGATGCCGGATCCCATTTCAAATCCGGCAGGAGTAGTCAGTCTCGGGGTAATTTGAAGATGCCAATGATAGTAGTCTTCTTGCTCATCCCTGACGGGCGCGGTATGGATGACGTAGTTATAATCAGGATCGTTCAGCTTGGAATGGAGCTTAAATAACGTAGCCTTGAGCACCTTGGCAAATTGTTTTGAATCCTCCATGGAGATTAACCCGAAAGAGGCCTGATGTTCTTTCGGGACAATCCAGGTTTCGAAGGGGGACTGGGATGCAAAGGGTTGGAGAACGACAAACCTTTCGGTATCCATGACGATCCTCTTACCAGAGTTAAGCGCCTCCTGACCCGAATCGCAATAGACACACCTCCCGTGGTCATCGTAGTATCGGGCTGCCTGTTCTAACTTCCTTCGAACATTGGAGGGGACGACCGGGGTTCCCACGAGCTGGGAGTGGGGGTGGTCGATTGATGTCCCGGCAGCCTCCCCATGGTTCTTAAAGATGATGATCAATTTGATCCTGCGGTCCTCTCTCAAGGCAAGATACCTTTCCCGGTAAGCGAGAAGGATCTCCTCCACCTGTCTGTCCCCCATCAGGGGGAGGACCTGGTTATGGATGGGGTTTTCGATCACCACTTCATGGGCTCCCACTCCATCCATCATCCTGAAAAATCCCGCCTCTTCTCTTTGCACGCTTCCGTCCGGGGAGAGGGCGGGAAATCTATTGGGAACGACCCGTACCCACCATCCTGCACTATCCGCCGGACCACCGCTCCGGTAGGCCAGGGACTCATGGGGGGTGAGATGCTCGTTGCCCCCGCAGAAGGGGCAGTCTTCCTTGTAAGGGGGCTTCTCAATCAAAGTCTTGGTCCTCACGAAATCGTGGGGTCTCTTTGAACGCTCCGCGGCAATGATAACCCACTCTTTCGTCGTCGGGTCTTGTCTTAATTGAGACATTGGGACCTCCCTAAGGAGTTGGGCCTACTTTTCCTGCCCCTCTTGAGCCGAAGGGCCGGGGACGGTCTTTAATCCGCTATCAATCCGACATCGGACCTTTAGCCTACCAGAATGTTATGCCTGAAATCCACCTATATTCGTGGAATACCCGAGGGACAATCGGCACGCGGACGGACAGACCATGCAGGAAGGGAACACGGTCAGCGAGAATCGGCGGTCGAAGATCCTGCATGGGGAAGAAGTATTTATGGTAGTATTAAGAATAACTATTTCGATACGAAAAGGAGGATTTATGCCGATCATTCAGGTGCACTTGATCAAGGGAAGAACAGTAGATCAGAAGAGAAAGCTCGTGACAAGCATCACCGATGCCGTGGTGAAGAGTCTGGGGGTGAAAGATCAGGATGTGCGGATTATTCTGCAGGACATGGCGAAGGACGATTACGCAGTGGCCGGCGTGTTGGTGGCGGACAAGAAGGCATAAGGGGAGGTCCGCGCCCAAGAGGAGAGAAGGGAGCGTCCGCCGTATCCTGTGCGGCAAGTCGCTCTAAGGAAATCGCACATCAAGGAGAAGCCATTGAGGCGACAAATACCTTTTCTGTCAGTCGTGGCGCTGGCCGGTCTTTCTGTGGTCTTCACCCTAGCGGAGCCGGTTGCGGCCCAGGACCTTAGGGGAAAGATCACCACGGAGCAGCTTTACGCCGGTGCTCCCGTCTTCAGGGAAAATGCACGGAAATCTACGCCCGATGCGGTCGCGGTGAAGCGGATCCGGGAGATTGGCTGGAAGCTTAAAATCGTTGTCTTTCTGGGCACATGGTGCCCGGACTCGACGCGGGAGATGCCGAAGCTGCTCAAGATGCTGGAAGCGGCGAACAACCCGAATATCTCCCTCGATCTTTATGCGGTCAGCACCTCCATGGAGGACGGCGCGGGCCTCACAAAAAAGCACCGGGTCAGGGCCGTGCCCACGATTATCTTCTTCAGGGACGGCAGAGAGTTAGGCCGCATCATCGAATCGCCGGCCACCACAATGGAAAATGATTTCCTCAAAATCATTGGACCGGAGGAGGGTTAGCGGGCCGTGTGTTCAAGGGGCCCGGACATCACCCTGAATTCGGCGCGCCGTCCATGCCGATTGAGGCACCCGTCGATGGAGCGGAATCGGCGCGATAGTTCAATGTCACTCGCCGTGTCATAAGTACCGGGGCAGACCGGGGCAGATATCTCGTGGAGGAGAGCAATATCCTGTTATAATCGCTGCAAATAAGAGGGGATGGAAGGAGGGCACTTCATAGGATGAACCTGGAATTGACAGCAAAAACGGCAATCGTCACCGGCGCGAGTCGGGGCATTGGCCGTGCCATCGCGCAGCAGCTGGCGGCTGAAGGCATGCACCTCGTACTGGCGGCCCGCACCCGGAACCAGCTCGACCGGGTTGCCGCAGCGTGCGGCACCGAATGCCTAGTGCAGGCAGTCGATCTGCGTGAACCGGCCGCGCCTGCCGCCGTGGTGGCTGAGGCCGTCGCACAATTCGGGCAGATCGATCTACTGGTCAACAACGCGGGCGCCACCATTCGAGGCAATTTTCTCGCATTATCCGACTCGGATTGGGACGACGGATTTGCCCTCAAATTCTTCGGAGCTATGCGTCTCTGTCGGGCTGCCTGGCCGCATCTCCAGGCCAGCCGGGGCTCCATCGTCAACATCGTGGGGATTGGTGGGCGGACCGCCAGCGCAGAGTTCACCATCGGCGGTGCCGTCAATTCCGCGCTGCTCAATCTCACCAAAGCACTCGCTGACCGCGGCGTGAAAGACGGCGTGCGCGTCAATGCAATCAATCCCGGCTCGATATCGACTGACCGTTTACGAATCCGGATAAAAGAGTATGCTCGCCGGCATGAAATCGACGAAAAAGAAGCCGCCCGCTGCATGGCCGAGGCGGCAGATATAGAACGCTTCGGAACTCCCGAGGAGATTGCGTGCCTCGTCGCATTCCTCGGGTCACCCCTGGCGAGCTATTGTCAAGGCGCTGTTGTCGATGCTGACGGTGGGCAAACCCGTACCCTCTAGAGATGGACCCGGATGCCCCACGCCCACGCCGGAAGACCGAACGCACTTCTCGGGGAACGAAAAGAGCTGCGAGGTCGGCAGATCGGGGAAATCAATTGACGGGGCCGGGGAACAAGTTTATACTATGGATCAAGTAGCGAGGTACTGATCAAAGCCGCGTGTGAGAGTTATTGAGGAGTTCGTCCAGGACGTTCCCGTAACAACACGATAACCTTCGGTATTTTCTGCTTCAGCTGCTAATCTCTTCGTAAAGAAGGCCCCATGGATTTTAGCTCCTTTAATCTTCATCCGTACCTAGCGGCCGCTATCAAGGCGCTCGGCTACAAAACCCCGACTCCTATCCAGATACAGGCAATCCCGCCGGTCCTCGCGGGCAAAGATGTTATGGGCCTTGCCCAGACCGGGACCGGCAAAACAGCGGCTTTCGCGCTGCCCATTCTGGAGCGGCTCCTTCCGGGTCCGCGCGGCAAGATCCGCGCCCTGATTGTTGCGCCCACGCGCGAGCTGGCGGAACAGATCCATGGAGCGATCGGGGCACTGGGCCGCAACACGCGCCTGACGTGCTGCACGATCTACGGAGGCGTCGGGCTGAGCCCACAGATCCAGAAACTGCGCGCCGGCGTCGATATAGTCGTCGCCTGCCCCGGCCGGTTGCTCGATCACCTGAACCAGAGGACCATAAACCTTGCGAGCCTGGAAGTCCTTGTCCTTGACGAGGCGGACCGCATGTTCGACATGGGCTTCCTGCCTGATGTCAGGCGGATCATCAAACAACTGCCGAAAAAACGGCAGACCCTGATGTTCTCTGCCACCATGCCCGATGATATCCGAAAACTGACGGATGAAGTGCTCCACGATCCGGTCACCGTAAGAGTCGGCCATTCGGCTCCGGCAAATACCGTGTCCCATGCCCTCTATCCGGTCGAGCAGCATTTGAAGACCGGACTCCTTATGGAACTCTTGAAGCGGACCGATACGGAATCGATCCTGATCTTCACACGCACCAAGCACCGGGCCAGACGCATCGGGCAACAGCTCGAGAAGGCAGGGTATAAGGCTGCCTCGCTCCAGGGGAACCTCTCCCAGAACAAGCGCCAGAACGCGCTCGACGGCTTCCGCAACGGCTCGTACCAGATTCTGGTGGCAACCGATATCGCGGCCCGCGGCATCGATGTCTTGAGCATATCCCACGTCATCAACTATGACATACCGGATACCACGGATGCTTACACCCACCGCATCGGCCGGACCGGCCGAGCAGCAAAGACCGGCGACGCCTTCACCTTCGTCACCAGTGAGGACGAGCCCCTGGTCAAGGACATCGAGCGGGTCCTCGGCGAGAAGATCGAGCGCCGCATATTGAAAGATTTCGATTATAAGAAACCGGCACCGGCACGGGATCCAGAATTTGCGCGACCGCCCCGTGGGCCCCAGCACCGCCGGACACTGCCGTTGCCGCCCCAAGCCGGTCCACGCACCGATGCCGCGGCGCGGCCCAGGCCGCGCCCTGCCCCGTCGTCACGGGGACCTGCCCCCGGAACCGGCACTGCGGCGTCACCTCCCTCGGGAAGGCGACAAGGCCGGTAGCCGCCCTAGGGCCCCATCTTTCCTTGACGAGCGCGATCGCCCGGAGTGCTCCATCGTGGTATCTCCATCTCCAGATTGCACGACCCGAGGAGACTTCGTATCGACTCAAGAAAGAGGTAAAAGCCGGGCTATTTAATCCGCGGGGAGCGGAGGAACGGGAGTGAAGTCTAGAGCATTTTGCAGAAATGATTAGCTTTTCGGGCCAGAGGCTCCACCACATCCTTCGCTGCGACCCACGTCCTGAGAAGGACGTGGGTGCCCCGGCTCACGTCTCTCACCCGCCTAACGCCTCCTTCCGCTGACCGCGGAACTCGGGCCGCCTGCTGCCGGCAGGCTGGCCCTCAGACATCCGCGGTCTGCGCGGCCCGCGCACCGCTCCCCCCGGCCCTTCGCCGCGTGTCACCGTACGCCTTGAGCCGGGTACCCGTGGCCGACCGGATAGCCCTGTGTGATCCCGAAATGACCCACGGGTGGCACCGAGAGACTCCCGCGATGCTGCGCTCAGGATATGGTTGCTCCTCTTGAATCGATACTCAATTTTGCAAAATGCTCTATGATGTGGTCCAGTGAGGCCTACGATGGGCCCTTCCGGAAAAGGTCGACCGGTCGCTCGTATGAAAAAAAAATTGGATGGGGGCTTAAGTATTCCCCGGACCGTCCGATAACTTGGGCAGAGAAAGGGGAAAGCCCATGTCGAGCGTCAGCAGCATCAACAACTCTCTTACCTCATCGCTCCTCAGCAGCTTGGAGCAGGCGAGCCTGACCTCCCCCACCGGTACGGGTTCACTCTCCAGCAGCATAGACTCCGATATCGTCGACCTCATGAGCGGCTCCTCATCAGGCACAGACGACAGCTCTCTCTACAGCGCCCTCACCGGCAGTTCTGGATCCACCTCAACGGATTCCATGTACAGTGTCCTTCTCTCCGCCGCAAACGCAAACATAATGGAGTCCGACCCTACCCTCGTCAAGGACCTCGTCGCTGCAGAGCAGACATCGACCAGCGGCTCTGCCTCCAATTCGACCAGCACGGAAAGTCTCGTGCAGCAACTGGAGAACATCAACCTGATCACCATCAGTCCCGACACGCTCTTATCCATGATCCAGAACTCCTCTTCGGGCAGTGCCTCGACGGTAAACACAACAGCCTGATGGGCAATCAGGTTGAGCGCAGCCTCTCGACAGGCCGGTAAGTCCTCGAACTGACAGTATAGAATGCCATTCCTTTCCATGCTTCGAACGGTAACCAACAAAAATAGCGGATAAGTGGCTTGATTTGTGCGGACCCGCGTTCTTCTTCGGTCTCGAGGGGACAAGTCCTCTTCTCCCTGGGTGTTTTTGTTGCGGCAAAAAGCACACGGAAGTACTATTTGATGAATGGTGGAGCGTCGGCCGGTCCGGGGGCCGCAAGCGCGAGATGACACGGAGGGATCAGGTGAAAACGAAGAATATGCTCCTTGTGTTGACGATCCTAGTCCTGGGAGGTTTCATGACAAGTCTTGCCCAGAAGGCTCTTGTCGTCCCCAGCGTGACCATTATTTCCCCCGACCCCTCTCTGCCGGACGAGGTCAAGGCGTTATCAGGCACGTGGACCGGCCGGTGGAATTCCCGATGGGGCTGGGATTGCACCCTCTATGTGGAGAAGGTTGACAAAGACTCTGCCCAGGTGGTCCATGCCTGGGGCGAATACGACACCTCGAAGAAGAGCTGCCATTGTGCCCCTGACTGGCGCAGAGTGGGTAAAGCGAAAGTTACCTCTGCGGAGGGGCAGGCAACAATCGAGTTTATGGCCCGACCGTATCGACCCCTCGAGGGGGCGAACCCTTCCCACCTGGTCTCCGGATCGGTCGATCCATCGAAGACGCGGTACACCTTTTCATTTACCGTAGAAAAAAATCAACCCAACGCGATGAAGGGCCACTTTATAAGCGGCAAGGCCAGCCAGCTCCGTATAGAAATGAAAAAGGTCGATGAGTCCAAGTAGCGGCCCGGGTCCGATTCAAACGTACTGCTCCTGCATGGCGCGGGAGACCTCCCGGAGCAGTCTGAAGGCATTGTCCACGGTCTCCGTTCTGTCCTGGTTGAGCAAGTTGCAGGTTGCCGGAGCGATGAGGCTGCCTCGCGCGATGACCTCCCGGGCCACGCCCTTTTCCTCGAGGGTGCGCCACATGAACCTGAGTCGACCGGTAATGGTGGCAACGTCCTCGGCGGTAAACTCCTCGAAAAGGGTCGGGACTATGCCCCAGCTCACGATGTTCCCCGCCTCGATGAAGCGTTTCACCCTGTCGTAGGTGACCACGACGTCACCGAATGCGTAGGCATTGAAGGAGATGATCTCAACGGGGAGGGAGAAGAGAAAATCCCAGTCGGGGTTGCCGCAGAGATGGATGCCCCGGGGGCCGTCGATGCCGTCGAAAAGGTCGATGAGCTCGGCCTTCGCCAGCACGTCTCCGTAGCCGCTCATGGCGCTGAATACGAATTGCAGCCCCGGGTCGTCGAGCCACACAAAGGCGCGAGGATTCCTTTCGGCCAGCTCAGCGCGCTGCACCTCCACCTTTCTCCGGATGAAGGAGAAAATGAGGCCTCTCATTTCGTCGTTGTAGGCGAGGGGCTTTCCGTGTTCATCGGTTATTTTGAGGCAGAGGCTCACCGGACTTATCATCTGGCCTCGAATCGCCCTGTAGGAGGCGAGATCGAGGGAAAGAAAACGGCCATACACGAGAGAGAAGTCGGGGGAGAGGCGGAACAGGTCGTCCGAGCCCTCCCGGTCGAGGTAGTCAGGCAGCTCATCCATGAATCTGTCGCTCTCCACGTAGATGCGCCGGCCCTCTTCGTCGATCACCGCGCCCGGAAAATGCTCCATGGCCTGCACGTACATATCCTCATGGAAGGAGACTCTCGGAAGCTGGGGCCAGAAGGGTATGTCCACGCTCAGGGCCGTATCGAGGGCATGGGTGAGGGAATCGTGGGGCATGATCCCCATGGCCGTAGTTGCCAGATCGCCCGTAAATTTGAGTCTCCCCTCCATGCGCCCGCCGAAGCCTACCCGAATATCTCGGCGAAGAAGGTCTTCATCGCCTCAAAGGACCGTTTATCGGCCTTTTCGTCATAGGCGACGCCCGTGGAGGGGTCGTTGCCCGCTTCGACTTTGGTGAACGCGTGGACGGCACCGCCATAGATGCTCATCTGCCAGTCCACGCCCCCCTTTCTCATCTCCTCCTCAAAGGCGAGGACTTCGCCGGGGGGAACGAGGGGGTCGTCGGCGCCGTGGAGCACCAGGACTTTGCCCCT
>Ga0326727_10019297_pt1 | contig 13734 bp, 11 predicted proteins | sample MB2enrmetagenome_FD_207643 | JGI IMG/M metagenome (GOLD analysis project Ga0326727, IMG submission 207643) | Lab enriched peat soil microbial communities from McLean, Ithaca, NY, United States - MB29MY | ecosystem: Environmental > Terrestrial > Soil > Wetlands > Peat | place: USA: New York... | reverse complement strand
GCTAAGTTTGTGGACGAAGCCTATGCCATCGCAGATCCTGACTGGATCTCCGCGAAGAACACGACTCCTGGCGGCCTGTCGCTCCAACAACTCGAGCAGGCCATGCAGGCGCTGAAGACAGGCACGGCTATAAGCGCCGGCGGGGCGGCAGCCTGAGGCGTCGCCGCTCGCAATGCCCTCTTTTGGCATCAACCTTGGTAGCGCAGTGCGAACGGACTACCTGACGGGGAAGGGGGGTGTGGTCGAGATCGAGTCGCACTGGACGGCGCGGGCCGGGCGGGAATGGGGCCATGCCAGGGACGCATGTGCGGCGCGGTCATTTCCCGCCTGATCGCCCGCAAAAAAGGTGTGCCGCTGGACACCATCCAGATGGACACCGCCAGAGTTCCGATTAAGCCCATTCCGTTAGGTGCGTTGGCAGGGGGAGACGGGGAAACCCACTAATGCGTCGCCTTTTCCAAGGAGACCGGTCAGGCAAGGTTCTTGCGAAAGAACACGCGCTTGTATCCGTCCTCCGTCTTGCGGCCGGTCTCCGTAAAACCAATCTTCGCGTAGAGTCGGATTTTCGCATCCGACTAACAAGTAACGCGTAACAGGTAAGAAGCGAAGCCGGGTTTCTTTTCTTACTTGCTACTTGTTACCTGTGACTTGTTTCTCGAAAGAAAGGGAAGCGGTCTTGTGATTGTCGGTGTTCCGAAAGAAAGCTACCCGGGAGAGCGGCGCGTCGCCCTCGTCCCGCTCGTCATTCCCAATCTCATCAAAGCCGGGCTTGAGGTTGTAGTCGAAGCGGGCAGCGGCGAGGAAGCCGGCTATCCCGACGCCGCCTACGCGGAGAAGGGCGCAACCATCGCTGCCGGCCGCGCCGCCGTCTTCCGCGCCGCCGACATTGTGCTGCAGGTGCTCTGCTACGGCTCCAATGACATCACCGGCCAAGTCGATCTTCCTCTCCTGCGCTCCGGCCAGGTTCTGATCGGATTCCTGCGGCCGCTGGGCTCGGCCGAAGTGGTGCAGCAGATCGCGCAAGCCGGCGTTACCTCGTTTTCCGTCGAACTGATGCCGCGCACCACCCGCGCCCAGAGCATGGACGCGCTCTCCTCCATGGGCACCATCTGCGGCTACAAAGCGGCGCTGGTGGCCGCGGAAACCTCCCTGCGCCTCTTTCCCATGATGACCACCGCGGCGGGAACGATTACTCCGGCGCGGGTGTTCGTGATTGGCGCCGGAGTGGCCGGTTTGCAGGCCATTGCGACCGCTCGCCGCCTGGGGGCCGTGGTCTCCGCCTACGACATGCGTCCCGCGGCCAAAGAGCAGGTGCAGAGCCTGGGCGGACGCTTTATCGAACTCCCCATCGAAGCCAGCACGGCGCAGGATGCTCGCGGCTACGGCGCCGCGCAAGACGAGAGCTTCTACGCGCGCCAGCGCCAGTTGCTCACCCAGGTGGTGGCCGACAGCGATGTGGTCATCACCGCCGCCGTCATCCCCGGCAAGAAGGCGCCCGTGCTGATCACGGCCGACATGGTGAAGGGAATGGCGCCCGGGTCGGTGATCGTCGATCTCGCCGCCGAGCGCGGCGGCAACTGCGAATTGACCCGCCCCGGACAGACGATCGCCGAACACGTCGTCATCATCGGCGAGATCAATCTGGCCAGCAGCGTTCCCTATCACGCCAGCCAGATGTACGCTCGCAACCTCACCACCTATCTCACCTACTTGGTGAAAGAGGGCAGGCTGGAATTGAATCCGCACGACGAGATCGTCCGCGAAACGCTGCTCACCCAGGGCGGCGACATCGTCAACCTCCGCGTCCGCGAGTTTTTCCAAATGCCAGCCTTGGCCACGGCGCCCTGAATCCATGCAAAGGAGGAGCAATGCCGGCCGATTTCCTCTCTAATCTCTACGTCTTCATCCTGGCGGCCTTTGTGGGGTTTGAAGTCATCAAGCGGGTTTCTCCGCTGCTCCACACCCCGCTGATGTCGCTCACGAACGCGCTCGACGCCATTGTGGTGGTGGCCGCCATCGTCATCGCCGGACGCCACGAGACCCGGCTCACTACCGTTCTGGGCGCCATTGCGGTGGCCGCGTCGTTCAGCAATATGGTGGGCGGCTTCCTCATTACCGACCGCATGCTGCGCATGTTCAAATCCCCCAGGTCGAAACAGTCATGAACGCGGCGGCGCTGCGCCAGTATCTCGATTTCGCCTACATTGCCGCGGTCGTTCTCTTCATTCTTGCCCTGAAGTTCCTGAGTTCGCCTAAAAACGCGCGCTGGGGCGTTATGGCGGGAGAGATCGGCGCCGCCTTGGCAGTCGTGGCTACCCTCCTTGACCCCGAGGTCGCGCACTACCAGTGGGTCCTCATTCCCCTGATCATCGGCGCGGGAGCAGGCATCCCGCTGGGCCTGGTCCGCATGACGGCCGTGCCGCAGCGAACCGCTTTGAGCCACGCCTTTGGCGCCCTGTCGGCGGCCATGATCGGCGTGGCGGAGTATTACGTTGCCACCGCGCCGCTCCCCCGCTTTGCCATGGGCGAGATCGCGCTCGAAGTCATCATTGGCTCGCTTACCTTTACCGGCAGCCTGATCGCCGCGGGAAAATTGCAGGAACTCCTGCCCCAGCGGCCCATCGTCTATCGGGGACAGAACTTTGTCAGCCTGGGCGTGCTTGCCGCCGCCCTCGCCCTGGCGGTGGCGCTGGTGCTGAATCCGGCGCGCGCCGCGCTGTTTCCCATCATGGTGGTTGTGGCCCTGATTTTCGGTGTGCTGCTGGTCACTCCCATTGGCGGCGCCGACATGCCCACCGTCATTTCCCTGCTGAATTCCTACGCCGGCTTTTCGGCTGCTCTGCTGGGCTTCGTTCTCGACAGCAAGGTGCTGGTGGTGGCGGGCGCGCTGGATGGTTCCTCGGGTTTCATTCTCTCCGTGATTATGTGCAAGGCCATGAACCGCTCCTTTGCCAACGTGATGTTCGGAGCGTTCGGGCAAGTGCAGGCGTCCGCGGCCGCCGGCCAGGAACAGCGGCCCGTGCGCAGCGCTACGGCGGAGGAAGCCGGCGCCATCCTGGAAGCCGCCGGCAGCGTGGTGATCGTCCCCGGCTACGGCATGGCCGTGGCCCAGGCCCAGCACAAGGTCCGCGAACTGTATGACGTCCTCGCCAAGAAAGGCGTGAAGGTTTACTTCGCCATCCATCCCGTTGCCGGACGCATGCCCGGCCACATGAACGTGCTGCTGGCCGAAGCCGGCATTCCCTACGAGCGTCTCATCGAGATGGACGAGATCAATGGCGATATGCCGCAAACCGACGTCGCCCTGGTCGTCGGCGCCAACGACGTGACCAATCCCGCCGCCCGCACCGATCAAGCCAGCCCCATCTACGGCATGCCCATCATCGATGTGGACAAGGCGCACACCGTAATGGTCATCAAGCGCAGCCTGAACCCAGGTTTCGCCGGTATCGACAATCCGCTCTACTATCTCGATCAAACGCTGATGCTCTTCGGCGACGCCAAGCAATTTGTGGGCGCAATCGTGAGAGAGCTCGGCGGGGGACATTGAAATTTGGCAACAAGCCACAAGCAACAAGCCGCAAGCTCGTTCCGGTGGCCGCAGATTTGCGCAGATATTCGCGGATCAGCAACAAGAATCTGGCCACACCATTGGCCAATCAATGGATCGGTTGATTTGTCTTCTGACTTCTGGCTTCTGACTCCTGACTTCTGTCTTCCGACTTCTGACTTCCGACTTCGGTCTTCCGACTTCTGGCTTGCGGCTTGTTGCTTGCGGCTTGTGGCTTCTTTCACGCCCCCGCACTGATCCCCAAGGAACGGGCCAGCGTCCGGGCGCGCTCGTCAAAGCCGTCGAAACAAAACGCGCCGGGGCGGACCGGCACCTGCCAGCCGAAACCCTTTACCGCATCCTCGAGCGAGAAGGGATGAAACGAGCGTTCCAGAGTAAGTTCCTCGTTTTCGAAGACGAAGCGTCCCCGGCCGGTGATCAGGGCATGAATGCCACCCCTTAGTCCGCAGCGCGCGCGTTCTCCGCCGCCGTGCAAATAGCCGGGGCTGGTAATGAAATCTACGGCCTCCACGAAACGCCTGGGATCGTGCGGCATAACGATTACCACCCGTTTTGCCAGGCTGGCAATATCGTGGGCGCCTCCGCTGCCCACCATGCGCAACTTGGGATTGCGGTAGTCGCCGATAACCGTGCTGTTCAGGTTGCCGTGCCGGTCGACCTGCGCGCCGGACAAGAGTCCGACATCGATACGGCCCGCCTGGAGATCGCCGAAGACGTCCAGACAATCGCCGATCATGGCGGTATCCGCGGTTACGCTCGGGCTGCCGGTGGAAAGCGGAGGCACGGGAGGATTGGCGTCGATGGCGCCGGATTCGTAGATCAACACCAGGTCCGGCGCGTGCGTCCGCTTGGCCAGCATGGCCGCCAGCGATGGCACCCCGATGCCCACAAAACAGGTTTCGCCTCCGGCAAGTTCCAGCGCTGCCGCCAGCACCAGGTTCTCCATCTCCGTCTGAGCGCTCATCTCATTGCCTCCGTATAAGGCGAAGGGCATTTAGCCGCTGATTTACGCGGATTAACACAGATCAGAAAAAATCTGGTCCGGTTTTCGATCCGCGAAGATCAGCGTGAATCTGCGGCAAACAGGCCTTAGCTCTCGCCTACCTTCACTGCCTCCGTAAAAGGCGAATTTTGAAGGGCATTTAGCCGCTGATTTACGCGGATTAACACAGATCAGAAAAATCTGCCCCGGTTTTCGATCCGCGAAGATCAGCGTGGATCTGCGGCAAACAGGCTTCAGTTTTCGCCTACCTTCGCTGCCTCCGTAAAAGGCGAATTTTGAAGGGCATTTAGCCACTGATTTACGCGGATTAACACAGATCAGAAAAAATCTGGTCCGGTTTTCGATCCATGAGTATCCGTGCAAATCTGTGGCCCGAAACTCCCCCATTCAAAATTCAATGGCATTTAGCCGCAGATTCATGCGGATTAACACAGATCAGAAAAAATCTGGTCCGGTTTTCGATCCGCGAAGATCAGCGTGAATCTGCGGCAAACAGGCTTCAGTTTTCGCCTACCTTCGCTGATCGCACAAGTCCAATACGGCGAAGGACCTCAGGATCGAGGGAATTCAAGTAGGCCGCGCGATCGGGAACCTGGTAAACATAGCGATCCAGATAGGCGTCCAGATCCGCCGCCTTGCGCGACACGCGGTCGTAAAGATAGAAATGATCGTCATCGCGCCCGTAATAGCCTTCGACATAAGAAGGGTGGGCGCCTCCGGGCGCCAGACAGACCGCGGTCACCCGGTGCGCGGGAACCAGCGTCTTCTCCGGCGCGGCACGGATTACCTCGCGCGAAACGATCTCCTCCACTGTGGCAATGACTGTCCGGCTCGCCAAAGCGCCTTCGCGCGTGTCGCCGTCGATGCCCCACATCTGTATGTTGCCGTCTTCGTCCGCCCGTTGGGCATGAATCAGCGCAATCTCCGGAGACAGGGCCGGGATGGCGGAGAGCGTCTCGCCGGTAAATGGGCAGGTGATAGGGCGCGCATCCGCCGAGGCCTGCGCGACGTCTCCCGCACGCAGCACCCGCGCCGGCAGGAAGGGAACTCCGATCCGGGCGGCGTGTAACCGCAGTACGAGCGTGAAATTTGTCCATTCCTCGATGGCCAGGGAGTGGGATTCGACGCTGCGTCGAAACGAATGGGCTATGCCTACTCCGGGATTCCCGACGTATCCGAAAATCACTTTGGACACGCAACCGGCGCCGATTAATTGGTCGAACAGAATGTCTGTGCCGCTGCGGCAAAGCGTGAGCTGTTTGCGGCGCTGCCGAATCAGTTCGTGGCCGGCGGCAAAGGGAACGCAATGTCCGAAACCGCCGATGAAGATCAAGGCGCCATCCGGCACATGCTTCCGCACAGCATCGGCAAGGCTGAGAAGCTTATTCATTGGTTTCCAGCTTACCAGAGAGTTCCCAGTTCCTAGTTTCCAGAAAGTTCCCAGTTCTCAGTTCCCAGTTCTCAGTGGCCCGGCACTCAGCTCCCGTAACTGAAAACTGAGAACCGAGAACCTTCTGGCTTGTGGCTTGTTGCTTGTAGCTTGTGGCTTCTACTTGTTACTTGTTGCTTGTTACTTGTTGCTGATCCGCGAACATCTGCGCAAATCTGCGGCTAGTGGCTTGTTGCTTGTAGCTTGCGGCTTGTTGCTGCCTCTCTCACATATCCTTCGCGTCTACCACAGGCTTTTCCGGATCGATGAGGAAGATCCAGATGAGCGCTCCCATAACCATCACGCCCGAGGTGACAAAGAATGGGGCGATCCACATGCCGCGGTCGAAAAGCGCGCCATAGATGACCGCCGTCAACGAAGCCGCCAGGGCGCCCACCATGTTCATGATTCCGGTGGCTGTGCCGCTGAATTTGCCGCCAACATCCATACAGACCGCCCAGGAGGGCCCCAGCACCACTTCCAGGCAGAAAAACGACGCCGCTAAACAAAGCACGGACACCGAGCGGCTGTTGGTCAGCGCCGCCGGAAGCACAAAAAGTCCTGCCAGCAAAAACCCCGGCACCGTCACGACGCGACGGCCAATTCTGGCGTTGCCGGTCCTTTTCACGATGGCATCGCTTATGCCGCCGCCCACCACGTCGCCGGCCATACCGGCGACCAGCGGAAGCGCGCCGAACAGCCCCAGGGCCGCCAGGGACATATGCCGATGCTCGCGCAGATACGTCGGGTACCAGGTCAGATAGAAATTGCTGCCAAAGAAGAAACAGCCCCAGCCCACGGAGATATACCACATGTTCGGGGCGCTTAAAATCCTCTTCCAGGGAGTCTTCGGCTTTTCTTTAAGGTCGATAGTCTTGATCGCGCCGCTGGCATCCAGCCCGCGAATATGAGCCAGCTCGGCCTGATTTACGCCCTTATGTTCTTCGGGGTTGTTGCGATAGAGAATGTGGAACGCAGTCGCCCAAATTATCCCAAACGATCCGAAGATAAAGAAAATGGCTCGCCAGCCCCAGGCATACATAATCGCCGCCGCCAGTCCGGGAGTGATGGCTACGGCCGCCCGGCTGAAAAGATGCGTAATGCCCTGAATGCGCCCGCGTTCCGACTTGGCGAACCACGTCTGCATACCGCGGCTGGCTACCGGAAACGCGCCCGCTTCCGAAAATCCCAGAAACGCACGCGCACCCATCAGAGTATTCGCCCCAATGCTTAGACCATTCAGAAAAGGCGAGATGCCGATGGCATATCCGATCAAGGTCAACACTTTTTTCGGCCCGAAGCGGTCCCCCAGCCACCCGACGGGCACTTGCCCGAGGGCGTAGGCCCAGGTAAAGCAAGCCAGAATCACTCCCATCTCGGTCTTGCTCAGATGAAACTCTCGGGCAATTTCCGGCGCGGCAATGGAAATGTTGCCTCGATCCATATAGGAGATCAGATACATCAAGCTGATCAGGACGAGGACCCACCAACGCATCCGGGTCGGCTTCATTGTGGTTCCGTCGCCGCTAGTCTGCGCGGCGTTTGCGCCCGTCAGTTGGCTCATAGGCACCTTCTTAGCTGAGTTTCCAGTTTCGAGTTTCCGGTTTCCAGAGACGACGGCACGACCTCCGCGGTTCTGGAAACTGGAAACTGCTTTAAACGATAGTTCCCGGTTCTCAGTTCTCAGTTCCCAGTCTTAGCTTCCAGTTCCCGGTTTCTAGCTCCCAGAGAATTCCAGTTCCCAGTTCCCGGTTCTCAGCTGGCCGCTTGTTACTTATTAGTTGTTGCTGCTCTCTGGAAACCGGAAACCGGAAACTGGAAACTGGTTCTGTCTTCAGCTTGTAGCTTGCGGCTTGTCGCTTGTTGCTGTTTCTCAGCCGCCGAAGGCGGCGGAAGATAGTAGCCCGGCGTAAGCCGTGGGTGTAAAGGCACCCAGGACCGCGAGCCCCCGACGGGGGCGACAGAATCGGTCGAGCTTCTTTCGCCCGCGTTGCGGGCTCCTGGGATTTCCCGCTGCAAACCCATGGCTCACGCCATGGGCTACCATCTTTCCCCCGCTTCGCGGGGTTCGTCTGCAATGCCCTTATTTCTGACGCACTACACTAGCTCCCAGAGAATTCCAGTCCTCAGTTCTCAGCTTGTTGCTTGCGGCTTGTTGCTTGTTGCTGTTCTCTGACCACTGACCACTGCTTCATCGGTTCATCGCTTGGCTCCCGCCTGGTTGCGGTCGGCGGCCAGGTCGGCGAGATAGCGATCGACAGCCTCCTTGTTGCGCAGACGGAACTTCTGGAAATCGGGTTTGCGCTTGTCGAGAAACGCCTGCATGCCCTCCAGCGATTCCTCGCTGCCCCAGATCTCGGCCAGCAGCTCCATGCCATGCTGCCAGGCGGCGTAGAGTTCGTCGGATTCGAAGTTGAGCGACTTCTTGGTGGCCCGCAAGGTCTGACCCGAATGGGACTTGATCTTCTCGCACCATTCCTCCGTCGCCTTGCGCAACTCCGCCTTGGGCACGACTTTATTGATCAGGCCGATCTGCACCGCCTCGGCGGCGGTGAATTTGCGGGCCAGAAAGATCATCTCCCGCGCCAACCGTTCGCCGATCATTCGCGGCAGATACTGGGTTGCTCCCACCGTCGGGCAGGCGCCCACCGTGGCGCCGGTTTGTCCGAAGACCGCGTCATCGGAGGCGATCACCAGATCGCACCACAGGGCCAGTTCGTGCCCGCCCCCCATGCAAAAACCATTCACCATCGCGATCACCGGGATGGGCAAGCCGCGAATGGTCATCGCCAGTCCCAGCATGCGGTCGTTCCAATGCATGGCGTTGGCGCGGTTCAGGCGCATCATGGCGTAGAAGTCGCCGCCCGCCGAGAAAGCCTTGTCTCCCGCCCCGGTAACCACGGCGCAGGCAATCGACGGATCGTTGCGGGTGGACTTCAACGCCTGGATTAGTTCGTCCAAAGTCTGTTCGCGAAACGCATTCCTGACCTCGGGACGATTGATCGTCACCCAGGCCACTCCGTTCTTGACTTCATACAAGACTTCCTTGTAACCAGCCCGCTTTATGCCCTGTTCCATTCCATCCTCCTGCCTCTAAATTCTTTCGACTCTGAAGGACGCAAAGGAGGAATTTTGATTTGTGAATTTTGAATTCTGATTGGAAAAATCGGTTCGACAAGCGTACTGTGCGCGCCCGAAATCAAAATTCAAAATTCAAAATTCAAAATTCCTCTGCGTCCTCCGCGTTCTCTGCGGTAAAGAGCTTTCCTCTGGATCTTTCCTCGCGCTCTATGATCGCTGCAGAACCGAGCGTTCGGGGTTGATGACAAACAGCCAAAGCAGTCCAACCCCAATCAAGATCGCCGACATTACAAAGAACGGCGCCACCCAGAACCCCTTCTGTACCAGGATTCCGAAGATGATCGCCGAAAGCGAGCCGGCGAACTGCCCGATCATGTTCATTACCGCGGAAACCGTGCCCGCGTAGCCCCCGGCGATATCCATGCAGGTCGCCCAGCTTGGCGCCGAGCACAGGGAGACAAAGAAATTGCACAAAATCAGGCAGATGATTACCGGGATCGGTTTAGCCAGCAGAGCCGCAGGGACAATCGCGATCGCGGCGCCGAACATCGCCGTGATGGCCACGCCCCGCCGCGACCATTTAAGGTTGCCGGTCTTCCGCAAGGCATAATCGGTGATAATGCCGCCGACCACCACGCCTAGCGATCCTCCCAACAGCGGAAGCGGAGCCAGATAGCCCATGTTCTTCAGCGAGATGTGCCGGAATTCCAATAAATACGTCGGCAGCCAGTACCAGAAGAAATACAAGCTGTAGGTGTAGGCGCTCCAGGCAATTCCCATAATCCAAGTGGTCGGACAACCGAGGATAAGCTTCCACGGAATAGCGGTCTTGGTTTTTGCGGGGGGCAGGCCATCCCGAATGTACGCCGCCTCAGCCGCGTTGACTTTCGGGTGATCATCCGGGCGATCGCGATACATGAACCAGAAGGCGATCGACCACATAATGCCGATGGCGCCGAAAATGTGAAAAATGGAGCGCCAGCCGTAGGCGGTCATCAGAGCGACTGCCACCAGCGGAACGGCGGAAGTGGCAAATTGTCCGCAACTGTGCGTCACGCCGTTGGCCAAGCCGCGCTCCGATCTTGGGTACCAGAATTGCATGGCCTGCGTCCCCGCCGGCCAGGAGGCAGCCTCGCCCATGCCGAAGATGAAACGTATAACCAGCAACGAGGCGAAGCCCCACGCGTGCGCGGTCGCCATGGTCATCATCGACCAGAACAAGACCACCAGGGTCATGATCTTCCGTGGACCGAATTTATCGCTGATCCACCCCGAGGGCAGTTGGAATCCCGCATAGGCCCAAGCAAAGGCGCTGAAGACGAAGCCCATCTGCGCCTTCGTTAAGCCAAATTCCTTCATCATGCTGGGCGCGGCGATCGAGATATTCGTCCGATCCAGGAAGGTGATCAAGGCCATCAACGCCAACATCGTCAGGACCCACCAACGGTAGCTGGTCCGCTTCCCCTCAGTTGCCGTCGTGGAAAGCGCGGCGCGGCTGACAGCGTTGCTAGTGTTTATATCGGCCATAACCAATCCTCAAAACCCTTTCATCACCAGGCTTTCCTTCGAAATTCCCGGGCGCTCGTCCCGCTGGATCCACTTCTCCAGGTATTTCGCCACAATGTCCGTCTCCAGATTCACCGGGTCGCCGGCTTTGAGCGAAGCCAGGTTGGTCATTTTGACGGTATGCGGAATGATGGCAATGGTAAGTTTCATCCCTTCCAGCCGGGCGACAGTAAGGCTGATGCCTTCGACCGCGATTGAGCCCTTGAATACCACGTATTTTTCCAGCTCGGGCGGGATCTCGATGGACATCCAGAAATCCTCGGCGCCCGGAATGGGATCGAGGCCGAGGAATTTTCCCGTCCCGTCCACATGGCCTTGCACCATATGGCCGCCCATGCGGCCGTCGGCGCGCAACGGCAGTTCCAGATTGACCTGCGCGCCCTGGGTAATGCGCGACAAAGCGGTGCGCTCCCAGGTTTCCCGCGCCAAATCTGCTGAAAAGGACTTCGGCGTGATGTCCAATGCCGTCAGGCATACCCCACTTACGGCCACGCTGTTGCCCGTTTTCAGCTCCCGGGTCACCAGGTCCGCCGCCACCGTGATACGCCGCTTACCCTCCGCCTGACGCACCTCCACCACTTTGCCAACTTCTTCGATCAATCCGGTAAACATGCCCTTTCCTCACTGTGCAATTTTGATTTGTGAATTTTGAATTTTGATTTTAATCGACATTGTTGCCGGTCGCAGACTTACTTTAGCCGTGATTCACGCCGGTTCATCCGGATCGGAAGTTGGTTTGATTCCGTATCCGCGCAGATCAGCGTGAATCTGCGGCAAAAATCAAAAATCAAAATTCGAAATTCAAAATTTCTTCCGCGTGCTCCGTACTTCAATACGCCCCATACGGGTCGCGCAGATAGCCCTCGACTACGGAATCTTCACCCAGGGTTTGCCAAGTGGCACAGCGCGCCAGGAGCACCTTGTCAAAGTCGGGACCGGACGCAAACGGCACCGCGCCTCCGCCCAGCATCTTCGGGGCGTAATACAAGAGAACTTTGTCCACTACTGCCTGCGCTAAAGCCGCCCCATTAATACGGGAACCTCCCTCGATCAGCAAACTGGTAATTTCCATGGCTCCCAATCGGGCCACTACGGCGCGCAGATCCGGCCTGCCGGCTTCGTCGGATTGGCTCGCCTCTTCCACCCGCACGCCGTGCCGTTCCAGTTCTGTCCTGGGCGCCGCTTCCACCGGTCCGGAAAATACCAATACATCTTCTTTCGCCGATTGGACCAGGCGTGAAGTCGGCGGCAAGCGCAGTTTTGAATCCAGGATCACGCGGAGCAGCGGCCGCCGGCGAGCTTTGCCGGAACGATCGGTCAGCAGGGGATTGTCCGCCATCACCGTCCCTATTCCCACCAGGATCGCGTCCGACTGATGCCTTATCTCGTGTACGTGCGCCCGCGCGGATGCGCCGGTAATCCAGCCGCGATCTTCCGCCGCCTCGGCGGCTTCCTTGGAGTCGGCCGGCGGGGGCGCGATTTTTCCGTCCAGTGTCATGGCGGATTTCAAGGTCACCAGCGGCTGGCGTGTGCGGATCCAGCAGGCAAACGCCTGATTCAATTTCCGGGCTTCCTGCTCGGCAACGCCGGTTTCCACTTCCATTCCAGCCGCGCTCAGCCGCGCAAAGCCTTTGCCGCTTACCAGGGGATTGGGATCGCTCATGGAAGCCACCACTCGCCGGACCCCGGCCGCGATCAACGCATCGGCGCACGGTCCGGTCCGGCCCGTGTGGCAGCACGGTTCCAGGTTCAAGTAGAGGGTGGCGCCGCGGGCGCGTTCGCCGGCCTGCTCCAACGCCAGGATTTCCGCATGTTTTCGGCCGCTATAGGTATGCGTGCCTTCGCCCACAATCGCGCCGCCGCTCGCCAGCACGGCGCCCACGTGCGGATTGGGCGACGCCATGCCGAATCCCTGCCGCGCCAGTTCCAAGGCGCGCGCCATGAACCGCTCGTCGCTTCCGGTAATGGGCATTGTGATGGAGCCTTAGGCGAACATCGAATCTACGAATTCCCGGGGATCGAAAGGCAGCAGATCGCCGATTTTTTCGCCCACGCCCACATAGCGTACCGGGACTCCCAACTCTCGCGAGATCGCCACTACTACTCCGCCTTTCGCGGTACCGTCCAATTTGCTCAAGACAATTCCCGTCACCCCGGCCGACTCGGTGAAAAGTTTGGCCTGTTGCAATCCATTCTGGCCCGTGGTGGCGTCGATCACCAGGAGTGTTTCATGGGGCGCGCCGGTAATGAAACGTTGCGCCGTCCGGCGCATCTTGGCCAGTTCATCCATTAAATTGGACTTGGTGTGCAGGCGTCCGGCGGTATCCACGATCACATAATCCAACTTTCGCGCTTTGGCCGCCTGCAGCGCGTCGAACAACACGGCCGACGGATCGCCTCCCGCTTTGGTTTTAATTACCTCGATGCCGCTACGTTGGCCCCAAGTCTCCAGTTGCTCGATGGCGGCCGCCCGGAAGGTATCGGCCGCCGCCATCAGCACGGTCTGGTTCTGTTGTTGCAACCGGTAGGCCAGCTTGGCGATTGTGGTGGTCTTGCCCGTCCCGTTTACCCCTACGACGAGGATAACCTCCGGTTCCCCTTCTTCTGCTGCCACCGGAGGAGTATTGGCGCGCGAGAGGATTGCCAGCAGTTCGTCTTTCAGCAACCGCTTCAGCTCGGCAACATCGGCCACTTGCCTGCGGTCCACCTTGTCACGCAGCTTCTGCAAAACCTCCTGGGTGGTTTTCATCCCCAGATCGGCGCCGATCAGCGTCGCCTCCAGCGCATCCAGCGTGTCGCGGTCGATTTCCTTGCCGAAGGGAACTGCCGCCACGGCTTCTTCAATGCGTTCGCTCAGGTTCTCCCGGGTGCGCGACACCGCCTGTTTCATGCGCTCGAACAGGCCGGCCTTCTTTGCGGACTGCTGCGGCTCGTTCGTCGGTTCTTCCGGGCCGCCAAATAAAGTCAAGAATTTGGGCATGATCGAACTCGGTAAATATGGAGGCGCAAAATAGGAATTATAGCGGAGAGGCTGCGGAGGGGTTATCGGGAGAGGTTACTCGGCGTAAACCCTGATTGCCAATC
>Ga0326727_10019296_pt1 | contig 13734 bp, 15 predicted proteins | sample MB2enrmetagenome_FD_207643 | JGI IMG/M metagenome (GOLD analysis project Ga0326727, IMG submission 207643) | Lab enriched peat soil microbial communities from McLean, Ithaca, NY, United States - MB29MY | ecosystem: Environmental > Terrestrial > Soil > Wetlands > Peat | place: USA: New York... | reverse complement strand
TCCACGCCGGGCGAAATTGAGGCGCCGAAATTAGACCGCCATCGTGCCCCACTCTTTCCTCAGCGCGGGACAGGCCCTGCCAGCACGCCCGCCAAGCGCGCCCCAACCGAAACTTCCGAAATAGCTGGAAGGAAGGATGAAGGCTTGACACAAATGGACCTCGGGCGTTTAATAGGCGGCGCAAGATGGGTTGGCGGCTGCCGTGTTGGGGGGGCCGTTGATCACAATTAATAAACCGGGTAGCGCGAGCAAGGTCGGAAAGCATTCATAACCCTTTCCCTCAAGCCCCATACGCACCCCCAGAGTTAAGAAGAAACGCGAACCCGCCGATGAATCCTCTGGGAGATTTTCGCTTCCCGGTGAGGAGAGCAGTGATTAGTGGCTAGTGACTAGTGGATAGTGAAAAGCGGAGAGAAATAGTCGGCGAAGAGGCTGGAGTTCTTACTATCCACTAGCCACTAACCACTAGCCACTGCTCGTGGGAGGATCAATGCAGCTTCGGAAAGATCCCATCTCCATGAATTGGGTTGTCCAGGAAGACGGTGAGTCGACTTGGCCGAACCTCGATGTCTGTCCCTTTTGCCCCGGCCAGGAAGCTCTGACCCCGCAAACCATCTATTCGCACGTCAATGGCAGGGGCGGGTGGGAAGTCCGCGTGATCCCCCATGTGCGTCCGCTCTATCGCATTGAAGGCAACGCGCAGCGGTGCGCTGTGGGCGTTTACGACAAGATGCGCAGTCTGGGAGCGCACGAAGTGGTGATCGAAAGCCCCGACCACCATCTGCGCCTCTCGGTCGAAAGCGATGAAAACGTAGCGCAGGTGTTGCGGGCCTTCGTCTCGCGGCTGGTGGACCTCAAGAAGGACCGGCGCTTTCGCTACGTCAGCGTGTTCCGCAATCAGGGCAAGCTGGCAGGGCAGGAACCCGAGCACCCGCACTCGCAAATCAGTGCCACGCCTTTCATTCCGCGCCGCGTCGTTTACGAACTGCGCTCGCTTCAGCGCTACTTCGCCTTGAAAGAGCGCTGCCTGATTTGCGACATCGCCCAGCAGGAGATTGCCCAACAAGTACGCACGGTGGACTGGGACGATCAGTTCGTGGCCTTCTGCCCCTTCGCGTCGCGCGCGCCCTACGAGATTTGGGTTCTTCCCCTCGAGCACCACTACGCCTTCGAGGAGGATTTGACCGCCTGGGAACGCCAGCTTCACTTCGCACGATTCCTCAAGTCTGTCCTGCTGCGGTTGGAGTCAGTGGCCGAGGATTATCACCTCGTTTTGCACACCGCGCCCAACGTGCACGCAAAATCCGAACGCACCGACCATTGGCGCACTTTGCACGAAGACTTCCATTGGCACTTTGAGCTGGTCCCGGTGCACCTCTCCACCTCGCCCTCCTATTTTCTCAAAGAGGTCTACTACAATTCCGTGCTCCCCGAACGCGCGGCAGAGGAGCTGCGAAAGGTCAACATCGAGCAACTCACCCACACCTAACCCCGGTATGGCGGAATGCCGCCTGACAAAAACCCTGTTGTGCTCTTGCCCCGTCAGAGATATATTGCCGCGGTTTCATCGGCTGGCTCTGTGAATGCCGGGTAGTGTGCTAGTTTGCGAGTGAGCCCCGAAGGGGCCACCTAACGCCGCCCAGGCCAACGGCCTGGGATAATGGATGGTTCGCCGCCCCGAGCCCTGAAAGGGCGATCTACGGAACTAGTCGTTCCAGCCCCCAGATCGAGATCGCATCGCCATTTGGAAGGCGATTGCGGCAAAGGTTAGAGCGCCCCTTCAGGGCTTGAGGATGGAACGAGGTTGGGTTTTGTTGACCCAGGCCGTTGGCCTGGGCTGCGTTAGGTCGCCCCTTCGGGGCTAAGAGGTTAACCTCTATTTCAAAATCAATCCGTCAAACTAGTACTTGCTTGGATTAATTCGCGCATTTTTAAGTCATTGAAATCAAAGCGCGACCTACAGCCAGTTACGTACGCTAATTAAATCAAGCAAGTACTAGGACACTACCGAAGGCCGGCACGGAGCGAATCAATCACCTCTCGTGGGATTAAATGAGCGTAAACCCCGAAGTCTCAACTGACCATCCCCAGGTGGAAGTCTCAACGTTAAGCGCGCTTCCCGGCGGCTTTTTCGTGATGGTCAACCACAGCGCGCTGGCCCTGAAGGTGATGGTTACGTCAACTTTGCCGGTCAAGAGTTTGAGCAGAGTGACCTCGGAAAGCCTACAGCCGCTGCGCCGCGAGGGTGCTGGCTGGAGGATAAGCCTGACGCCCAACGAACGCGCGGTTCTGCGCTGGCTTCCGTAAGGCCTTCCTCTCAATACCTGGCGCTGGGAGAAGTCCGGTTTTTGTGGGTCCGGTGATGCCTTTCCCCAGCACCGGTCCCACCCGCCGATCGCGGGAGCGCATAACGCTTGCGCCCATCTCCACCCTTGCGTACTCTCGGGGGTGGAAAATCTTCGTCCGGAGGGACACCGTTGTCATGAGATTCCGAAACCTCAGCTTGATGGCCGCCGTCTTTGTCGGCCTATCTTTCTTCGCCGCTGATCTTCATGCCGGCAAGAAGCCCAACGAGAAACCGAAAGAAGCACCCGCCCCTGCCAGCGCTGCGCCTGCCGTAACCTGGCCGGAAATTCCCGACCTCGAGTTCATCACCCGCTTGCGGCAAGAGGAATTCAATCATAGTCAGGTGATGGACTTGATGAGCCATCTCACTGACGACATTGGCGCGCGCCTGACGGGTTCCCCCAACATGCAAAAGGCGAACGAATGGACGCGTGACGAGTTCACCCACTGGGGCTTGGTGAATGCTCATCTGGAGCCCTGGGGCCCGTTCGGGCGCGGTTGGAGCTACCAATTTTGTGAACTCCGCATGATCTCGCCTGACTACATGCAATTCCTGGCGCTTCCCGAGGCCTGGACGCCGGGAACTGACGGGCCGTTGCGCGGTGAAGTGACGCAGGTGATTGCCTCGACATCCGCCGACCTGGAAAAGTATCACGGCAAACTGGCGGGGAAGATCGTGTTGTTCGGCGAAGCCCGCCTGCCGGAGCCCAGCGATAAGCCTCTCTTCCGCCGTGATGACGACGCCGACCTGGCTAGGATCGCCACTTACCAACCTCCCGGCGGGCCCTTCGCGCGCGGGCCCGAGGCTTTGCAGCGCTTCCGGTTTCAAGCGGAATTGACCAAGTTTTTCACCGATGAACGCGTGGCAGCCGTGCTGGATATTACCCGCCTGCCTGGCGAAGATGGCACCATCTTTGTGCAAGCCGGCGGGAGCTACGAAAAAGGCAAAACGATTGGCTTTCCCCGCGTCACCCTGGCGGTGGAGCACTACGGCCGCATGGCGCGCCTGCTGGCCAAGAAGGTGCCGGTGGAAGTGGAAATGAATGTGGAAACCAAGTTCTACGACGATGACGACAAGGCCTACAACACCCTCGCCGAGATTCCAGGCGTCGATCCCAAGCTGAAGGATCAAGTGGTGATGCTGGGCGGACACATGGATTCCTGGCACGCTGCGGAAGGCGCCACGGACAATGGCGCCGGCGTGGCGGTGGCGATGGAAGTCGTCCGGCTGCTCGAGAAGCTCGGCGTCCAACCGCGGCGAACCATCCGCGTCGCGCTCTGGTCCGGGGAAGAAGAAGGATTGTTCGGCTCGCGCGGCTACGTGAAGGAGCATTTTGGCTCGCGCCCGGAATCCACCAATCCGCGCGACCAGATTCTACCCTCGTGGCTGCGACCGCCCGGAGGCCCCCTGGTGTTGAAGCCGGAGCAGAAGCTGATTTCCGTTTACTTCAACCTCGACAATGGGCCCGGCAAGATTCGCGGTGTCTATCTGCAAGAGAATGCCCAGGCCCGCCCCATCTTCGAGAAGTGGATGGAACCTTTCCGTGATCTGGGCATGACTACGCTGACGATGCGTAATACCGGCTCTACGGACCACGTTTCCTTTGATGCGGTGGGCATCCCCGGCTTTCAGTTCATCCAGGACTCCATGGATTATGGCGATTTGACCCACCACTCGAACATGGACTCCTACGAGCATATCCGTCCCGACGATATGAAGCAGGCGGCGACAGTCATGGCGGACTTCGTCTATAACGCCGCGATGTGCGACGAAATGATCCCGCGTAAACCCATCCGCCCGGACGACCCTCCCGTGAAGGCGGATTCAGCCGGCGGCGCAGAAAAATCCGGGCCGCCCAGCCAGTGACCAGCAGGGGCGAACATGAGAGCAGCGATGAAACTTCAGCATGTTAAAGAGGTCGTTCAGGTGAGCAGCAGCTTTTGGAAATGCTGCAAGTATTGCTCCGCTCTCAAAATGTCTGAAGACAGCGTGGAGGAGCAGGTAAACCACTATTTGCGCCATGGCCTGAAGCTTATTCATATCGGCACGGAAAGCAGCCGGACGGCCGAAGGAGAAATATGGCAAAGCACCGTGGCGGTGTTGGGAAAGGTCTAATGGGGGGTTTCTCAACGGGAAGGAGCGGAGTTGACAGGTGGTGGAAAAACCCTTCCGTAGCAGCGTTTTGAGGCCCATTCGCTGCCGCTCAAGATTAAACTACGCGAGAGACCCTGGTAGTTCGCAGGGGGCCGCCTCCCCGAACAGGCAGCCCTGATATACTATGCTTTGAAGGTCGAGGCGAATCCTGTTGAAGCTGACGCCAGGGCGGGGAAAACTTGGGAGACACTACAGCAAGGAAGAACCCCGCGCCCGATAGAGCCGCTAAAATAATCACATGAGCCATCCTATCCATCGCATAGTTGATTTCGAGATCGTGGCGCCCTTAACTTTGCGGGTTCACTTCGAGGATGCTACGGTCCAGACCATCAACTTCGAGCCGGTCCTGGCTGGTGAACTTTATGCGCCGCTCAGAGACGTGAGGTTGTTCAACCGAGTCAGCATTGATTCTGAGGTGCATACGCTGGTTTGGCTTAACGGCGCAGACTTTGATCCTGCGACGTTGCATGATTGGCCGCAACACGAGCAGGCGTTGCGTGAGCGAGCCAAGCACTGGCAGGCGATCCAAGTCTGAGGACGCTCCGAAAGGCCGCCCAACAGCGTCGCCGCCGTCTCGGCTCACCGCCACCTGGTGGTGAGGAATCCACACTAAACGCCAAAGTAACTCATGGAAACCACATGATGATCATCGATTCGCACCTCGATTTATCCTGGAATGCGCTTAACTGGCGGCGCGACTTGACCAAGACCATCGAGGAAATCCGCCGCTCGGAAGAGGGCATGAACGATCGCAAACGCGGCCATAACACGGTGTCGTTCCCGGAATTGCATAAAGCCGGCGTGGCCGTATGTCTGGCGACGGTGCTGGCGCGGTGCAGCCAGCTCAAAGATCCTCTGCTCGACTACCCCAGCCGGGAGATTGCCTCAGCGATGGGCAGGGGTCAGGTGGAGTATTACCGCATTATGGAGTCGCAGGGGCGCATGCGCATGCTGCCGGACTGGCTGGCGCTGGAATCACACGTGGCGGAATGGAAGCGCGCGGGCGGCAGCGGTACGCCGCTCGGATACATTCTTGCTATGGAGGGCGCCGACCCTATTCTCGAACCCAACCAAGTGGAACTCTGGTGGGGGCGCGGATTGCGCGTCGTTGAACCTGTCCACTATGGTGTGAGCTACTACGCCCACGGAACGGGTGCGCCTGGGGGACTGACTTCCAAGGGCCGGGAATTATTAGCGGCGATGGAAGCGGTGGGAATGATCCTGGACGTCACCCACTTGGCGGATGAAAGCTTCTGGCAAGCCTTGGAAATTTACAGCGGCCCGGTGTTGGCCAGCCATCACAACTGCCGGGCGCTCGTGCCCGGAGATCGCCAGCTTTCCGACGAGCAGATTCGCGCCCTGGTGGAGCGCGATGGCGTGATCGGCGCGGTCTTTGACTCCTGGATGCTCTACCCCAACTATGTGGCCGGCAAGACCGATAATTCCTTGGTGAGCATGGAGCGTGTCATCGACCATATCGACCATGTGAGCCAACTGGCTGGCAATACGCTCCATTCGGCCATAGGCAGTGATTTGGATGGCGGGTTTGGTACGGAACAATCGCCGCGAGAGTTGAATACCATCGCGGATTTGCAGATGCTTCCGGATCTGCTCAGGAAGCGCGGGTACAAGGAAATCGACATCGAAGGCATACTGCACGGCAACTGGCTGAGGTTTTTCCGGAAGGCCTGGGCCAAGCCCTAACCCGCCGCCTCTGCTCACGGGCGGGACGCAGGTGCCACAGGTCCGGCCCCTCTAGCGCCAAATCGACTTCAACTTGTAGCTGCTCATCGAGGCGATTTGCGCCGCGCCGCCATGGGCGAACATCTCCAGGCTTTGGTCCATTTCACGGGGGAGGAAACAGCAGGGAATTACGACTTCCCCATCGTTTCCGAACACCTCGACACTGGTGCGGTCTACCAGGATGCGGATTCTAATGCGGTCATCTTTTGGAGACATGTCGGCAGCAGCGTCTCCGTTGCTCAACCGTTTCTCCTTCGCCCGGTAAGTGACGGACCGGCCGCGGATCTGGAATCCGAAGTCCGTCGCGCTGCCTGGCGCGATCTCCGCGTCAATGTCCCACAGTTCGCCCGAGAGGGCCGCTAATGGATTTTCCCCGGGCTTCACCTGCACATCGTTCCAACTGTGCGGGGATTCGTGCAGCGACTCAATCTCACGCACCGGCAGCGCGCATAGCTTCAGAGACAGTCCGAACCGGCGCAACTTCAGTTCGTAGGGGAAGCTCATCTGCTGGTTGAAGGGCATGTCCGGGTACTCACCACCTGCCATCCAGGCCACCTGGACCCGCCGTGCACCCGGCAGTCCGCTGTAGGTCTGCACGGCGTAGTAGTTTTTGCCATAGTGTCCCGGCTGCGTCATGACTTCCGGGATGAACCGTTTGCCATCAAATGCACCGATCACATAATTGTCATTCGCCGCAGTCCAAACCCACTTCGTAGGGCCGAGTTCGCCCTCGACCGGCATCTCGAAGAAGTCGGGGCATTCAGCGGCACCCGGAACCGTTATATCGTGCAGAATTGTCCAGTTCTTGAGGTTGGGCGAAGCCAGAAAACGAAAGGTATTGCCGTCCAAGAACAGGACCATGATCCATTGCTTCGTGGGCGAGTGCCAGACCACTTTGGGATCACGATTCATCGCAAGGATGTGGGGGACTACGGGATTTCCGGAGTACTTGGTCCAGGTCCGACCGCGGTCGTTGCTGTAAGCAATGCACTGTGTAAATGGCTGGCCCATGGACTCAGGCGACGTTCCGCCGGCGGCTGCGTAGATGGCGACCAGGGTTTTCTCCTCGCCACCTTGGAGTCCAGCGGTGTTGTCGTCGTCAACGACCGCCGAGCCCGAGAAAATGGTTCCGCGCATATCGGGTTCAATGGCGCTCGCCAGTTGCTGCCAGTGCACGAGGTCGTGGCTGACAGCGTGCCCCCAGGTCATGTTGCCCCATTTGGTGCCGAAGGGATTATGTTGGAAGAACAGATGGTATTCCCCCTTGTAGAACACCAGGCCATTGGGATCGTTGGTCCACCCCTTCTGGGGCGTGAAGTGAAACTGCGGGCGGTACTTCTCGTTATAGAGAGTGACGTCGTGGGCCCACAAGAATCGAGACGCAACGGCGGCGACCGGCAGCAGGCCAAATTCCCTTCGATTCATCAGATAAACCCCTTTCTCGGTTCGTGCCGCGGGTTACTCTGCGGCGTCCCGGCCTAAACAGCGCTCATGCAAAAAGCACTGGATCGACGCAGAGTTCCGGGGTCACTTGGAGCGCTTTGTGAACTCATCGGTCATGGGAACCAAAACTTTCATTGATTGCGAGCAAGACCAGAATGGAGCTAAGTGAAAATGTTCGTTGAATTGGTGCCACTGCCTGCGCGGCGCACGGTAATCATAACCATTGCCCGCGAGGATGACAAGACGTTGCGTGTGACGGTAATGTCTTAGGCCCGGAACCATCTCGCCTACCATTCCATAGGTTTCACTTACGGCCGCGGGATTCGGATGCGCCGCCTCGGCGACGAGCTTAAGTAAACGCCTATGGGGGCCGCCCCCCCTCGGCGCCTAGGGTCCCCTTTGCCTTGACGAACACTGTTTTGATTGACCCATTTCGAGTATGATAAGCACGTCAGCCCGCTTGGCGAACATTGTATTCGAGCCAGGTGATCCCCAAATCCGAAAGGACAAGCAGTAGAGCGCAAATAACCCCTTCTTTCCCCGCGCTGAACACCCGACCGCACCTTCATGACACCTCCCAAAACCCTTACCCTTAAGACATCTATGCTGGTCGCGCTGCTTGTTATTCTCAATTCCGCAGGAAATTTTTTCTTCGGCCTCGGTATGAAGCGCATCGGCGCCCTTCAGGGCTGGTCGATGGCGGCGTTGCATTCCGCTTTTGTAGCCATTTTTACCAGTCCCTGGATATGGCTTGGCATTGTTAGCATGTTGCTGTATTTCGTGGCGCTCATGTTGGTATTGTCTTGGGCGGATTTCACCTATGTCATGCCGGCCACTGCTTCCATGTATGCGGTGGTCCCGCTGCTTGGGCATTTCGTGTTGGGTGAAAGTGTGCCGAGTTTGCACTGGATAGGAGTGGCACTGATCTGTGTAGGAGTGATGTTCGTGGGGCGTACGCCCCCGAGCACCACGAAGAAGGGTTGAACATGCGCACGGCCATTACTCTCGTGGTCCTGATCCTGGCCGGTACCGGCGGTGATCTTGCCCTGGCCCACGCAATGAAGCGTCTGGGTGAAGTGCAGAGTTTTAAACCGGCGGCGATTTTACACTTTTTGGGACGAGCTTTCCGCGAGCGCTGGATGTGGATAGGCATTGCGCAGTTGACTTTGGCTTTTTGTTCCCTGCTCGCCTTGCTTTCTTGGGAGGCGATGAGCTTTGTGATTCCCGCCAATGCCCTTAGCTATGTCACCGGGGCGATAGGGGGAAAGTATTTCCTGGGTGAGCAGTTGACGCCTCTGCGCTGGGTGGGAATCGGCTTGGTCTCCATAGGCGTGGCGCTGGTGTGTATCAGGTAGAAGGAGCGCGAATTGTTTTTGATCTGCTTGCGGTGGGCGATTCTCGGCGCGGCGATATTGCCCTTATTATCCTACGTATTTGTCATATTCGCAGCCCGCAGCTTTTTCCGGCGCCAGCGCGCGGCGCCTCGCGACTTCACCCCGCCCGTGAGCGTCCTCAAACCCGTTCACGGGCTGGATACCGATGCTTACGAAAATTTCGCCAGCTTCTGCTGGCAAGATTATCCGGAATACGAGGTTCTATTCGGAGCTTCGAACGAGCAGGACGCTGCCATCCCCGTGATCCGCAAGCTCATCGCCGATTTCCCCGCGCTGCCGATTCGCCTGGTGGCGACGGCCGAGAAACTTGGTTCAAATGACAAGGTCAACAAACTCTGTGCATTGGCCCGCGCGGCCCAGCACGACTTTCTGGTTCTTTCGGACGCCGATATTCGCGTCGGTTCGGGCTACTTAGGATCGCTCGCGTCGCCTTTTCGCGACGCGCAGGTCGGCGCGGCCACCAGTATGTTCACGGGGCTTCCCGTGCGTTCTCTTTGGCCGGAGTTGGAGGCGATCTCCATTAGCGCCGATTTCATGCCGGCCGTCCTGATGGCCCGGCAGGTGGAAGGAGTGCACTTCGCGCTGGGCGCGACGGTGGCGGTCCGGCGCCAGTGCCTGGCAGAAATCGGCGGGTTTGAGGCGCTTGCCAACGAAGCCGCGGATGATTACCAACTCGGCTGCCGTATCGCAGCGCGGGGACATCGAGTGGAACTGGTCGATGGTTCGGTCAAGACCTGGTGCTCCCTCCAAAGCTTGCGTGAGTTCTACAATCAACGGCTGCGCTGGGCCATCATGGCTCGCCAGGCCCGGCCCCTGGGTTATGTGGGGCTTATTATCGCTCAGGGCTTGCCCTGGACTGTCCTGGCCGCGATTCTTGCGCCCACACGCCTTTTGGCGGGGAGTTATGTGGCAGCCTACTTGATTCTGCGCATGGCCGCCGTGTGGACGATGAGCGTCTGGGGATTACACGACGAGCTGCTGAAGCGCCGGTGGTGGCTGGTACCTCTCTGGGACGCTTTCGCTTTCGTCCTTTGGTTGAATAGCCTGTTTTGGAGCCGCGTTGGCTGGCGGGGGGTGAAATACCGCATCTCCGGAGGTCGGTTGATTCCCGTGGCTTCTCACCAGGATAAGGCTTGAAAAACCCCACCCCGTTCGGCCGCCATCCTTCGCGGTTAAGCCCCCATTTAGGGGGGATCGCCTGCAAAAGCTTGTCATCGATGGCTGCTCATGGATAGACTGATCGTGGGATGGGCGATCCTCAAACTGCACCTTCCGGACTCCGGCTCTTGCGGGGACTCCTGCGTCACTATCCCTTTGTCCTGAAGAATTTCAAACACTATTTTCAGAACCTTTACCGGCGAGAAATCCTCCATACCGATATCGTCGCTCCCTATGCCGCGGTCTTCTATACTACGCACAAATGCAACTTAGAGTGCACCTATTGCACCCAAAAGGAACCGGACGTCTTCAGTCCGGAGCTGCCCACCGACCTGACCATTGCGCTGCTTCGCACCATCCGCCGCGAAACGGATTCAATTCTTTTCACGGGTGGTGAACCGTTGCTGCGCGCCGACGTGGAAGACTTGGTGCAAGCGGCCAAACGCGACGCGAAATTCCGTTCCGTCCTGCTCGTGACGAACGGCACCCTGCTACACAAGCGTGCGCGGCTTTTTGCGTCCCTCGATGGCCTCATCGTCAGCCTGGACGCTTTGACGGCGGACCCTGCGAACCCCAAGTCCAAGCCGGGGGTGTTGAGCAGGGTCCTGGAGAATATTGAGCTTGCCAAGGCACGAATGCCTCGCCCCGGCGACATCACCATCAGCACAGTGATCGCGGAGTGGAACATTCCGGAGATCGAGCGCATCCTGGATTTTTGCGGTGAGCAGGGATTTGTCTACGCCACGCAGACGGCGCTGCACGAAAAACTGCCCAACCTCCGGCTGAAGCGTAATCCCCGCTACCAGGCGCTGGTGGAAAAGATCATCGAGCGTCGCCGCGAGCGCCAACAGCCTATTAACGGCACTCCCAAACTCTTGCGGACGGTGCTGGAGTTTGGGGACTTCAAATGTTTTCCCACCATGTTTCCGCGCGTCTATCCCAATGGAGATGTCTTTTATCCCTGCGAGCCCCTCAAGAAAATCGCCGGCAATTTGCTCAGGGAGGGCTCTTTCAAAAAAGTCTTCGCGCGCGGTCGTAAGCTGTACGGAGACATTCCGGACTGCCGGGCGATTTGTCATCTCTTTGGCAATGTCGTTTCATCGTATTACGTGAAGGATTTCTGGGGGTTGGCAGGCGATTCATGCGGTAGGCTGAACGCGACAAGCAGGGTGGGCGAGCCGCGAGAACAAATCAAAAGGCAAATTGCAAAAGGCAAAAGCAAGAAGCCACACGGTTTCCCCACTCAGGTCTCAATCCAAACAGGGACGCCGACGCGAACTTCGCCGGGGGTGATGACTGTCCCGTAAACGCCCGCGCACTGCTCGTGCTGCTGAGTGACGCAGCGCAGAATTCCGGGGCTCGGCTCACCGGTTTCCGGGTCTAACGTAATGATCACGCAACGCTGATCGACTTTGATGATGGCAATCCGGGCTGTGTCCCCGACACGTAGAATCTTCCCGACCCAACTCAACTCCTCGAAGGCTCCCCCACCATGCAAATCGACTAGCAGGTTGGGGCGAAAGCGCCAGGCGTTTTCCTCCGTTCCGCTCTCCGCGGCGATTCGGGCAATCGTCTGCCGGCTGATAACTGAAATGGGAGCGGTGTCGTACGAACCGCGTCCGTTGCGCAACAAATAGAGGGTTCGGCCGGAGCGCGCCTCGATTTCCCGGCGTAGCTCCTCACTGTCTACCGGCCACTTCGCCCCGCTGGGAGTGGTGACCGTCACCACGATTTCCCCTGAACTTTCCTTTTCCACGGCCGGCTTGTAACGCAAAAGTTCCGGGAACTGGCGGGCCGTAAGCCAGGGAAAGTCAGTTTGCGATGCGGCTTGGACAAACGCGTAACGGCGGTCCTCCGGTATTCCTTGGAGCGTCAGGGTGGTAACGGAGAGGGCCTCGCCACGCATCGATTTCACCGGGTACCGCGCGAGTTGCCGAATTGTGCCTACAGAGTGCATGACTGATTTTCACATGGGTGGGCAGGGTAGACAGGATAAAAGGTGGAACAAGAAAACCTGATTACCTTGTTCGAACTCCTCGCTCATGGCGAAGCGCTAGTATTCGCGTTTCAATTCTCTATCCTGCCCATCCTGTTTATCGATGTTCATGCTTGAATAACCGGGAGATCCTTTTTCCACTGGCTGCGCAAAGTCCGTTCGGTAACCTGCGCCAGGTGCTCGGCGAAAGCGCCGCCATACTGAAATGTCGTCGTGCAGGGCTCCTCGGCCACCCAGTCGATTTTCACTTCCCAGGGCTCCGGGCCTTCTCTGGAGCCGTTGGTAATGGCATGCACCGCCAGGTTCCGCACCTTAGCCAGGGGAATCTCCAGAAGATCGCGTTCGCGCGGTCCCAGGACGATGATCAGGTCGGGATAAACAAAAATTTGAGCCTTAGGGATCGGCGTGGAATCAGGCGACTGCCGGAATGTTCCGCCATTCAGCACGATCAAGGCGCTCAAATCGCGGGCTAAGGCATCTATCGATTTAACTTCCGGCTTCGCGCGGACCAGCAAACTGAAGGCAAAGAGAAGCAAACTCCCCACTAGCGATGCCACTCCTGCGCCGGCGTGCTTATATCGCCACCCCAACCAAGTCGCGCACGCCGCCGCCACCAGGCGAACGCACGCCCAACCCCACAAACTGCGACGCAGACGCCGGAGGCGCGGGATTATCAAGATGGTCCCGAAAAGCATGAACAACCCTGCTTGCTTGGCCAACTGGCCAAACGTCCGGCGGGGTTGCGGTGATGGTTCCTCTGACTTGTTAGCTGCCATAAGCGTTTTCACTGGGCGCTGGGTTTATCAGCCAGGGCCTCAGGTCCCGGATGTGCGCCACTCAGCCGGATGATGGCGGCAGCGGCAGTGTAACGCACCCGGTCTTTCCCATCGGATATATGGGGTTCAATATCTTTCAGGACGGCCGGGTCGCCGCGCCGCGCCAGTGCGTCCAATGCGGCTACACGGACAATCCAACTCTTGTTGGAGCAGGCCCTTACCAGTGCCTGGCCGCTGCGCGGGTCAGGATCATCAGTCAAAACTTTCGCGGCTGACGCCCGGACGGGCGACACATTATCCGTATGGAGGGTCTTAACGATCCCCCACCCAATGCCCGCAAAAGGGTTAAACTCAATTCCTTGCTCAAAGGCAAACTCCGCCAGCTTCTTTTTGTCTCTGAACATTTCTTCCTGCCCCTCAATCAAGCCCGGTCCGGCCTTGCGTTCACCTAGCAGAATCTCGTAATAGACTTCATACGCTTCTTTGTCCTGGAGCATGCACAAAGAATGTGCAGTCGCCAGAACCACGGTGATATCTTTGTCCTTTAGCGCGAGTTCCAGTTTCGGGATCGATGAGGATGAATGCAATTCCCCCAAGCTATACGTCCGCGCATAATTAAAGGGACATAGGCCGCCCCTGTATGGCATACTTCTCGCGGGAGGAGTAGCCATGATTCCTCGCCTGCTGCGGTTGCACCCCTTGACCTATCGCCGGTTGATCCGA
>Ga0326727_10019295_pt1 | contig 13736 bp, 6 predicted proteins | sample MB2enrmetagenome_FD_207643 | JGI IMG/M metagenome (GOLD analysis project Ga0326727, IMG submission 207643) | Lab enriched peat soil microbial communities from McLean, Ithaca, NY, United States - MB29MY | ecosystem: Environmental > Terrestrial > Soil > Wetlands > Peat | place: USA: New York... | reverse complement strand
TCATGGCAGCTCGACGATCAAGCATGGGCGCGGCTCGGTGCTGACCATCGACCTGACCAACCGCTGCAACATGATGTGCGATCCGTGCTTTATGGATGCCAACCAGGTGGGCTTTGTGCATGAGCTGAGCTGGGAGGACGTCAAGCAGTTGCTCGACAACGCGATTACGATCAAGCCGCGGCGGCAGATGAGCGTGCAGTTTTCCGGCGGTGAGCCGACGCTCTCGCCGTACTTTCTGGATGCAGTGGCCTATGCGCGCAAGGTGGGTTACAACTCGGTGCAGGCGGCGACGAACGGGATTGAGTTCGCGAAGTCTCCGGAGTTTTGCCGCAAAGCGGCCGAGGCGGGATTGCGCTACGCGTATCTGCAGTTCGACGGCATCGGCAACGCGGCCAACTCGCATCGCGCGGTGGGCAATCTCTTCGACGTGAAGCTGCGGGCGATTGAGAACCTGCACGCGGCGGGCGTGGAGATTGTCCCGGTGACGACGATCGTCAACGGCGTGAACAACGAGCAGGTGGGCAGGATCATCCAGTTTGCGCTGGATAATCCGAAGAAGATCAGCTTCCTCAGCTTCCAGCCGGTCTCGTTCACGGGGCGCGATGAGGCGATCACCGATGAGCGCCGTCACGCGCAGCGCTACACGCTTAGTCACCTGGCGCACGATGTGAAGAGCCAGACGGGATTGAGTGAGCCGGCGCGCGACTGGTTCCCGATCTCGTTCATGGGAACCTTCAGCGACTGGGCCGACGTGGTGCATGGCGAAGCCAAGGATTGGGGATCGCTGAATTGCGGATGCCATCCGAATTGCGGCGTGGGCATGGCTCTTATGGTGGACAAGGAGACCAAGGAAGCCGTACCGGTGACGAAGTTCATCCACGCCGAGCAGGTGGCTCACGATGTGGCGCGGGTGAGCGATGGCGGCAGGAGCCCGCGCTGGTCGAACTTTGGCATGGCGCTGGCGCTGGCGCGCAACTACGATCCGTTCCAATCGCCGACCCACTTCAGGTTCACCGATCTGCTGAAGAAGTTCGACAAGACCTTTGCGGCGACGAAGAAGGCCGAATCGAAGTATGGAAAGAGCAGTCCGGGGCGCACGTTGGAGGATGTTGAGAAGCGGCGCTCGGATCGATGGAACTTCCTCTTCGTCGCCGGCATGTGGTTCCAGGATCTTTTCAACTACGACTTCCGGCGGACGGAGCAGTGCATCATTCCCTATGCCACGCAGGAGGGCGAGATCAGTTTCTGCGCTTATAACACCGGTGTGGGCTGGAGGAACATCATCGAGAAAATGCACATGACGGCCACTCTGACCAAGTGGTACGAGGAGCACGGCCGGCATGAGATCTTCGCCGGCGGCAAGCAGGTGGGATTGGAGAGCGTGGATCACTCGCTAGTGCTGAACGAAGAGCACGTGCACGCGGGGCGGAACACGACGCTGGACGAGCAGGGCATCGCCAAGACGGCGCGCGAGGAGAAGCGTCGCGCTCGTGACGCCAAGCTGAATCAGGAGGCCGAGAACGCCCGCATGATGGCACTCTACCGGCAGCATGTGCTGGGCGAGAAGCCTGCCGAGGTGCCCGGGTTTATCTCGGTGGATAGCCTGAATGCGAAGCCTGCCGCGGCTCAGAAGGCTGAAGAGCACGAAGAGGTGATGGGCGATTAGGATGGCTGGGAGTTTGGAAGCGCCGGGGCTTTGGCTCCGGCGTTTCGTTTTTGTTCCTCGCTGCGCTCGGAATGACCCACAATTTACCTTCGAAAACTCAGACACTTCCGACACCTCCGAAACCTCAGTGCTTCCAAAAAATCGTCCGCCGGTTTCGGCCGGCGGACATCGTTTCGGGAGGAGGAACTATTGCGACTGGTCGAAGTTCATCGACTCAGCCATATGGTTGTATTCGCTCTGGCGGGCATTAAGTTCCAATTCTTTTGCAGAAATTTCTTTTTTCAGCTCGGCAAGCTGGTCTTCCTGCTGATTCAGCGATGAGACATAGCGTTGGAGCAGGGCTTTTTCCTCGGCGCTGCCCTTCAGGCTCTTCATATTTTCGCGAATGCGGGACTGCTCTTTGTTGATCGCCTCCATGTCCTGGCGGCGCAGGTTGAGGGTGTTCTGCACGGCGGCGATCTCGTCCTTCTTGGCCAATAGCTTGCGCAGGGAGGCTTCGATTTCAGGCTGCAGGTCGCGGGTCTTGAGTACGGTGAGAATCATCTCGCTGTTGATGTTGCTGAGGGCGTAGGTGGTCTCCTGCGGGAAGTATTCGGCGACGACCAGCTTTTCTCCCGAGGATGGCGCGACTTTAACTCGGAAGCGGTAATAAGAGCTGGAGCTTTCTTCGGGCTTGAGGTCTTTGTCGAGGAAGTGCCAGCCGCTGCGGACGGGGTGCTCGATGACGACCGCGCGCGGAGTGGTATCGGTGTTGGTGACGGTGTAGGTGCGGGTCTCGCGAAGCTCGCGGGTGAGGATGAGCAGTCCGCGGGCGGCGCGCAGGCGGGTGTAAGGCTTCTGCTCGGAGGAGCCGGTGGACTTGACGCGCACGGCGGTGTCGGCGGCGTAGGAGATGAGGCGGCGCTCGTTGGGATGAATCTCGCTGAGCAGGCCCTCGCCGGCGAAGGCTCCGGCTTCGACGATGTTGAACGAACCGGCATCGAGGGTAAGTCCGCTGGAGTTGGTGAGCCAGAGAGCGCGCAGCGGCGAGCGCTCCTTTTCATTCCAGAGCGTGACTTTCTCGGCATCCACGCGGGCCTGCACGATGGGAACGAGCGCGGACTGGTTCTGCAACACGGTGACGTTCTGCTTGATGGCGTACTCGAACATGTCTCCGAGGGCTTCGCCGGTGGATTGGGCCTCGAAGGACTGCTCGTAGGATTCGGTGAGGGCGTTGGCAGCGTCGGCGTTGACCTCGACGGCTTCGTTGGCCTTCATCACCTTGCGGGGAACCGCTCTAGGAGCGGCCATCTGCGTATTGAATCCCGCTATGCCTCCTACTACACCGGTGGGGGCCGGCGCCGGCACATTCTCCGCTCCCTCGTGCGTCTGCGGCGTGAGCTGTGCGCTCTTCGGCAGCTCGACCACAGGACGGCGGACATAGTAGGGCTGCGAGATTTGCTCGACGAAGCTCTGCGGCGCGCCGGCGACGAGCGAGAGCTGGACGTTTTTCCAATCCTCGCCAACGGTGTTATCGACCACCGCCCATCCCTGAAGCAGCGGCTTGGCTGCGGGATTTTCAGGCAGAACGATGCGGTAGGTGGACTTCCAGACCGGGACCTCGCTGATGTAGCTGACGACCAGCTCGCGCTCGCCCTGGCCGCTGGTAGAGATGGTCATCTGGCGGACGTCTTTGTTACGCGTGCTGGCCAGCAGCGCCATGTAGCGCGCGACCTCGCGGGTCATCTCGCTTTCAAGTATGCGGACGCTGGTTGCCGGAGTGAGCTCGAAGGTGTGGAACTCGCCGGTTTCGGAGACCAGCGAGATCTCGGTGACTTTGATCTCGCGGTCGTCCTTCTGCATGCGGGTGACTTCTTCCACCGAGAGCAGGCGTCCGGTGGCCGATGCCGCGCCGGAGCGCACCTCGACGCGGGCTCCGCGGAGGGCGTTGAGGAAGCTGGCGCGGTCGGTGTTGCCGTCCAGGGCGAGCCGCAGGGTGCTGAGGCGCTGGCTGAGCGGAGCGATGGAGTTGTAGCGCACGCCTCCGATCTTGCCGCCGCCGAGATCGACGACCGTGAGCGACTTGAGCACGTCATTGAGCTGCGCGGTGGTGAAGCGGATGTTCAGCTCCTGGTCACCGTTGACGCGGCCGCGATGCTCGAAGTATCCGACGCCGTTCTTGTAGAGGACGACGCGATGAATGGGAAGATCGGCGGCTTCCTGCGCTGAGCCGACCGAAGACTTGATCGCGCGCGCGGCATTCGCGGGCGCCGATTGCGCGGCGGCGGATGCGAGCAGAGAAAAGATTGCGAAGGCGAGAACGGCTGGCAGTGGTCTCATCGGGGCTCCTTTGGGACGCGAAAATCCTACCGGTAAGTGAACGGTGCGACGAGTGAATCTTGCCGCCGCGGCAGATTGCAGCTTGGTAAAATTCAAGGCTACTACACAGGATTGACCCCGGGGATGGTCGCCGGGTTCCCGAAATTGCCGCTTGATGCGGGAAATTGCGATTCGCTGAAAAGTGAGCTCACCCACGGCGGTGACCCTTGCCACTGTCTGAGCTTTGCCGCTGGGAGACACTAGTAACAGGCGGAACTGTGCGAAGAATCCGTCAATTTCAGTGTGTGAGCGGAGACTGCCTTGAGCACTACATCTGCATCGGCTGCATCGGCGAAGCGGACGGATCTGAAGATCCTTCAGCCTGAGAAGACCCTGACCGGAGGCACGATTCATCCGTACCCGAAGGGACTACCGAAGACGACCACCTCGCTGTGTCCCGAGTGCGAGACCATCAACAAGATTCCCGCACGGATCTTCGAAGAGAACGGCCGGGTAATGATGGAGAAGAGCTGCCCGCAGCACGGCGAGTTCAAGGACTGCCTCTCCTCCGATGTTGACCTGTACCTGAAGATGGAGGAGTGGGAGTTCGGCGATCTGCCGGGGCTGAGCAATCCGATCAACTCCAAGGGCGATGCCAACCAGTGTCCCGAAGATTGCGGAATGTGCTCGCTGCACACCTCGCAGACGGCGCTCGCCAACGTGGATTTGACCAACCGCTGTAACCTGACCTGCCCGGTCTGCTTCGCCAACGCCAACGCCGCCGGCTATCTGTATGAGCCGAACATGGAGCAGGTGAAGGTGATGCTGAAGGCGCTGCGCGACGAGCGTCCGATCGACACCCGCGTGGTGCAGTTCTCCGGCGGCGAGCCGACAATCCATCCCAACTTTATCGAGATTGTGGCGCTGGCCAAGCAGATGGGCTTCACCCACCTGCAGGCGGCGACCAACGGCCTGATGTTCGCCAACTCGCTGGACTTCACCATGCGCGCCAAGCAGGCCGGCATGTCCACGCTGTACCTGCAGTTCGATGGCGTGACCGACGACATCTACATGAAGACGCGCGGCGAGGCGCTCTTCGAGAAGAAGATGCAGTGCATCGAGAACTGCCGCAAGGCGCAGATCAAGATTGTCTTTGTGCCGACGATCGTCAAGGGGCTGAACGATCATCAGCTCGGCGACATTCTGAAGGTGGCCATCGACAACGTCGATACCGTGAGCGGCATCAGCTTCCAGCCGGTGGCGTTTACCGGCCGCATCGCGCGCAAGGAGCTGGAGGCCAAGCGCTTCACCCTGGCCGATCTGGCGCACGAGCTCTCACGGCAGACGGGTATGTTCGATACCTATAACGACTGGTTCCCGCTGCCGGCGGTGGTGCCCTTCAGCCGACTGATCTCGGCGGCGCAGGGCGGCAAGCCGGTGCCGACGATCAGCAGCCACACGAATTGCTCGCTGGGAACTTATATGTTCGTCGATGAAAGGTCGCGCAAGGCAGTTCCGGTGACGCAGTTCGTGGATATTCCAGCGATGCTTCAAGACGTGGAAGAGCTCGCGCGCAAGAAGTGGACCGGCCTGGCCAAGCTCTACAACGGCAGCAAGGCGTGGTTGGATCTGAAGAAGCACTTCAAGAAGGAGCTGGCGCCTCCGGGATTGACCTTCGAGAAGTTCCTGAACACCATCCAAGGCATGACCAACAAGGAGCTGGGCCGCGACGGCATGGACGGCACCTTCACCTATCGCACGCTGCTGGTGGCGGGCATGCACTTCCAGGACAACTACAACTACGACGTCGAGCGGGTGAAGCGCTGCGTGATTCACTACGCCGCGCCGGACGGCAAGCTGTATCCGTTCTGCACCTACAACTCGGGTCCGACGTACCGCGAGAAGATCGAGAAGCAGTTCTCGATTCCGTTCGAAAAGCAGCTGGAGCGCTTTGAGTTTGTGGAGCTGGAGCCGGTGGCCGCGAAGTAGTTTTGAGCTGATTGCAAACGATGAGGCCCGCCGCGATGGCGGGCCTTGTTGCGTTCTGAAGGTGTCCTACTTCTTTGCGGGAGTTGCCGGAGCCGCGCTCTTTGGAGTTGCTGCCGGAGCGGGCTTGGCAGCTTCGGGCTTGGGCTTGATAGAGAGCAGTTCGATCTCGAAGATCAGCGTCGAATTGGGGCCGATATCCGCACTCGGTCCGCGCGTGCCGTAGGCGAGGTCGGAGGGAACCCAGATCTGGTACTTGGAGCCGACCGGCATCAACTGCAGGATCTCGGTCCAGCCCTTGATGACTCCGCCGACGGGGAAGGAGGCGGACTGGCCGCGCTTGTAAGAGCTGTCAAACTCCTTGCCGCTGATGAGCGTGCCGCGATAGTTGCACTCGACGGTATCGCTGAGCGCGGGCTTTGGGCCGGTGCCCTGGGTGATGACCTTGTACTGCAGGCCGTCGGGCAGCGTTTTCACGCCCTCCTTGGTCTTGTTGGCGGCGAGGAAGTCGTCGCCTTCCTTCTTGTTGGCCTCGGCTTCAGCCTTCATCTTGGCTTCCACCTTGGCGCGTGACTCCTGCTGCATGGTGGTGAGGACAGCTTGCGCCTCCTGATCGCTGAGCAACGGAGTTGCGCCGGAGAGAGTGTCCTTGAGACCGCGCTCTACGATATCGGGATCGACTTCGATCTCCTCGCGCTTGAGGCTGCGCCCCACGCTGACGCCGATGGCGTAGCTCTGCTTGGCTTTCTGGTCGGGCAGAGCGGAATTACCGGTGGAACTGCTGGAGGTGGTTTGGGCGTGACAGCCGGCGGCCAGCATCAGGGTCGCTGAAAGGAAGGCTGCGGCCGCGGCGGAGGCGGTGTGTAGACGAGTTTTCATACCAAGCATCAAAACACAAAGCGCAAAAGAGGGCAAACCCGGAAGCTCTGATTCTCTGGATTGTTACAATCGCTTACCGATGGCGGAAAAGCGGGCGAAGGCGTGGAGATCGAAGAGTCAAGAGAGTTCTGCTGTTCCCCACATCCGCCAACAGAAGGCAGATATGGGCCACCAGCACCTGCAGTTGCAGGCGGCGCTGCTCGGTTGGTATCGGCAGCATCAGAGGCGGCTGCCGTGGAGGCGGGATCGCGATCCGTACCGGGTGTGGGTCTCGGAGATCATGCTGCAGCAGACGCGGGTAGCTGCGGTTCTGGAGCACTACCGCGAATTTCTACAGGCTTTTCCGACACTCGAGGCGCTGGCGGCGGCGACCGAGTCCGAGGTTCTGGCGCGCTGGAGCGGGCTGGGCTACTACCGGCGGGCTCGGATGCTGCATCGGGCGGCAATGGAGGTTGTGCGCGAGCGGGGCGGCGTGATTCCGCAGCAAGCAGAGCAACTGAGGCAGTTGCCGGGCGTGGGCCGCTACACGGCGGCGGCGATTTCGAGCATCGCTTTCGGAGAGCCCGCGGCGGTGGTGGATGGCAACGTGGAGCGCGTGCTGAACCGTCTGGATGGACGGCGGCGCTCCAATGCCGAGCTCTGGCAGCGGGCAGAGGAGCTGCTCGATCCGAGTTACGCGGGCGAGTGGAACCAGGCAATGATGGAGTTAGGCGCGGTGGTGTGCACGCCGAAGGCTCCCCGGTGCCTGATGTGTCCATTGCGGAGCTGGTGCCTGTCACCCCAGCAAGCCAAAGGAGGGCTTACTGGGGACCCCGGCGTGGCTCCGGGTGCGGAGACCGGTACTCCGCAGCCGAAGCGCCGGCGGATCGCCATGAGCCGTGCGCTGATTGTGCGTGGCGGCAAGCTCTTCCTCATACAGCGCGCGAACGATGCGACAAAGATGGCGGGGATGTGGGAGCTTCCGGAGTGCGGCGACAACGCCGGCAAACAGCTCTGCCGTGTGAGGCACTCCATCACCGATACGGACTATGAAGTTCGCGTGGCCGCGGCGCGGTTGAATCAGCTGGGAGCGGAGGCGCGAAGAGCCGGCGAGTGGGTGGGCGTCGGCGATCTGGCGGCTCGTCCCCTGACCGGGCTTACAAGGAAAATCCTGCGAAAGCTCAATGTCTCCGTGCAGAGCGAGCGCTGACCGGGTGGACTTTCGTACCTTGAGCCGGGTGGCAAAGAAGGTAGAATGTGATCCTCGCAAAATTGAGTTTCCGAATTGCTGTTCTGGGAGTAGTCCACTGTCATGCGCAGAGTGATGGTTCCTTGTTTTCTTCTGCTGGCGATAGCCGTCGCCGGTGCTGCCAGTCCCGCAAAACACGCGCATAAGGCTCAAGCGCCCTCAGGCGGCGGAATTCCCGAGGGAATGCTGGCGGCGATGCACGGCGTTCAGGCCGGCCGCATCCGCGCCGATGTGAAGCTGCTCTCCAGCGATGCGATGGAAGGTCGCGGAACCGGGGCGCATGGCGGCGAACTGGCGGCTGCGTATGTTGCCGAGCAATTCAAAGCGGCAGGACTGGAGCCGGCGGGAGACAACGGCAGCTATCTGCAGCGGGTTCCGCTGGTGGGCGAGACCACGCTGTCGGAGACATCGCTGCAGCTTAAGACGCCGAAAAGCTTACGGACGCTCAGAGAGTTCGACGACGCGATGATCTTCAACCTCGATCATCGCGAGAAGGCCGATGTGCGCAGCGAGCTGGTCTTTGTCGGCTACGGCATTACCGCTCCTGAGTTCGGTTGGGACGACTACGCGGGAGTGGATGTGAAGGGCAAGGTCCTGCTGATTCTAGTGAACGAGCCGCCCTCCGACGATCCGCGCTTCTTTGGCGGCAAGGCGCTGACCTACTATGGCCGTTGGACCTACAAGTTCGAACAGGCAGCACGCATGGGCGCCGCCGGAGTGTTGCTGATCCACAAAACGGAGATGGCCAGCTACGGCTGGGAGGTGGTGCGCAGTTCGTGGTCGGGTGAGCGCTCGTCGCTGGCCGACGATCCCGATTCCAAGCTTGCAATGGCGGCATGGGTGCAATGGGAGAGCGCAAATGCGCTGCTCGCCGATTGCGGGATGAAGATCGATGAACTGGTGGAGTTGGCGGGGAAGCGGGGCTTCCGTGCGATGCCGCTGCCAGTCTCGGTGACGGCACACGTCGCCAGCGCGGTGCGGCACTTTGAGTCCAGCAATGTAATCGGCAAGCTTACGGGTTCGGATGCGGAGCTGAAGCAGCAGGGGATTTTCTTTACCGGGCACTACGATCATCTGGGAATGCGTCAAAAAGATGGCGAGCCGCCGAGTATCTACCACGGTGCGCTGGACAATGCCACCGGCACGGCGATTGTGATCGAGATGGCGCGGGCGATGGCCGCGGCTTCGGCAAGGCCACGGCGCTCGGTGTACTTTGTGGCGACCACCGCGGAAGAGCAGGGACTCTGGGGCTCGGCTTACCTGGTGCGGCATCCGCCGGTGCCGCTTTCGCGGATATCGCTGGATGTGAACTTCGACGCGATCAAGCCGCTGGGGATTCCGCAGGAGATCGAGGCTGATGGCATGGAGCGGACGAGCATCGCTGCACTCTTCGAGCACACGGCGGCGGACTTCAAGATGACGGTTCGCGCGCCGCGGCATCCGGAAGATGGCGGCTATTTCCGCTCCGACCACTTCAGCTTTGCCATGCAAGGAGTTCCGGCGTTTTCGGTCGAGCCGGGAGAGCGCTTCAGCGGTCATATCGAAGCCTGGGTCAAGACGAAGAGCGAGGAGATGGACCATAGCTACCATCAGCCCTCGGACGAGTACAAGGACGAATACGACTACCGCACGGACGCAATCCTGGCGCGCTTCGGGGTGGCGCTGGCATATCGCGTGGGAGCCTTGCGTGATCTGGTGCAGTGGAAGAGCGGAGATGAGTTTGAGAGATTGCGTAAAGCCGAGGCGGAGTAATGCCCGAGGGTTACCATCCGGCAACCTATGAATCGCCGATTTCTCGCCGGGCTGTGGTAAAGTCCAACTAACAGCACACACTTTGGGTCTAGGACCGGGATTCAGATGACTCCGCTGCCGCTGTTCGGACGGGCAAAGCTTCGCGATCTGGCTGGTCAGTTCACGCTGACCAGCTTTACGCCGGAGCTGCCCCTGACGGGACTGGTTGCGGGCGTGGACAACCTGCGTCCCGATGTTTACTTCAGTCCGAAATTTACCGAGATCGCCCGCGCTCATCTGGGTAAGCTGATTGAGCAGCACGGGGACGTGCAGCAGCTGACGCGCGAGGTGGAGAGCTTTGGCGATTCGCCTTACGGGCGTGCGCACGTCAAAGGCAACGGGCTGCTCAAGCCGGAGACGGACTCCTCGTCCGCGGAGTTCAAGCGCTGCCTGAAGGAGCTGCAGATCGCATCACTGCGGCGGGCGCGCGAAGCCGATGACATCAATCTTGACCTGCTCTGCCGGGTGGGGCTGATTCGCTTTCTGCGCACCGAAGTGGGAGTGCAGTTTGGTCTGGTACTGGAACGCTGCCGCGAGAATCTGAAGCTGCGCGACGAGCGGCGGCTGGAGCAGCAGCAGATGGTGCTGCGCGACCGCTTCCTGCGCTTCCAGGTCAATAAGAAGCAGGTGCTGCGCCATGTTGCTGACGACATCCTCGCGACCTTGCGCGAGGTGGAGAAAGAGAGCGTGGGCAGCACGCGCGAGTCGCTTTTCGGCAATCGCGGCGCGGCGGCCTATGAGACGCTGGCCAACCGGCTGATCTTCCCGGAGTCGAGCAACGATCCGTTTCTCCGCGCAGAGCACTATGCGCTGTTTGGAAGCTTCGACCGCGATCCCGATCTTTTCGAACGCGTGGTGGTGATTGCCAAGAGTTTCCTGAAAGATGCGGGATTCGCCAGCGGCGACGTGGAAGCCGAGGCGCTGCTGAATGTTCCTGACAATGCCAAGATGATGATGTTCAGCGGGCTGGCGGATGACTCACCCAAGGGGCGGGCCCGCCGCGCGATCACCCAGGCGTGGAAAGAAGTGCTGGAAGATGCCGGGGTGATGGAATACGCCGTCGCCGCGTATGAGACTGTGCCCCTGCTGGGTGAGTACGGCAACGTGGTTTCTCCGCAGCAGTTGAAGTGCGCGCTGGTGCTGAAGAGCGAACTGCGGCGGGTGGAAGAAGTCCTGGAAACGCACGACCGGCTGCCGAAGGACAAGCTGCAGGCAGCGCTTCAGCGCGTGCGCTCGGCGGGAACGACGGAACGGCTGCGGTACGCGGCGCGGTACCTCATCGATATCTCCCGCTTCCATTGCGAGGTGCGCAAGATGGAGGTGGTCGAGAAGGCGATCGAAGCGGTGAACGTGCTGAACAACGAGAAGCTGCGCGAACTCTCCGAAATTAACGGCACGCTCTACGATTTTCTGCTGCCGGAAGAGGAGCGCCCGGCGGAGACGCGCGTTCGCGATCACATTGTGCTGAAGGCAGACGTCCGGGATTCAACTTTTCTGACGCGCTCGCTGCTGGAGCGCGGGCTGAATCCAGCGTCATTCTTCAGCCTCAACTTCTTTGAGCCGGTCAACAAGCTGCTGCCCAAGTACAGAGCGGAAAAGGTCTTCATCGAAGGCGACGCCGTCATTCTCACGGTGCTGGAGAACGAAGGACAGCGTGAGTTCGGCGTGGCGCGCACCTGCGTGATGGCCTGCGAGATGCTGAACATCGTGAAGGCCTACAACCAGGCCTCCACCGAAAATGGGCTGCCTCCGCTGGAGATCGGCATCGGAGTTTCCTACCAGGGCTCGACGCCGCTATTCCTGATGGACGGCAGCCACCGGATCATGATCAGCGAGGCGCTGAACCTGAGCGACCGTCTGAGCGCCTGCCACAAGCGCGCGCGCCGCCATGTGCAGCACGGCCATCCTTACTTTAACGTCTTCGTTTTTCAGACGGCGGATGAGGCGGCGGCCGCCGGCGCAGTCGAGGACTTCCTGCTGAACTATAACGTCGGCGGAATTCATCTGCAGCGCGCGGCCTTCGAGAAGCTGGCCGATGAGATCTCGCTGCAGGAGATGGAAGTTCCGCTGGCGATGCCGTGGGGGACGGAGAAAGTTAGACTCTTCCGCGGCCTGGTTCCGGTAGCTCCCGGAGTCTTCCATCCTCTGGTGGTGCGCGAAGGGCGAGCGGCACAGGTTGAGGTGCGCTCGTTCAACTTTTTGCGCTGGGCCAACCATATTTACTACGAGGTCTGCTCCAGACCAGACGAGCTGATGGCCGCCGTCGAGGCCTTGCAGGAACGATAGCCTTTCTTTTTCCGCGTTCGGCGGATGCGCAGCGCAGCAAAACTAAAACTCAGAAGCCTTAGAGCGGAAGGGAACGGTGAACACTGCCTGCAAATCGACGGCCTCTCCGTTCTTGAGCGCCGGACGGAAGAGCCAGTGGGAGAGCGCCTCGGCGGCGTTGCGATCGATGCGCGGATCGAGGCCCTTGACGACGATAATGTCGCCGACGCTGCCATCGGCGCGAATGGTCGCGGTGAGGATGACGGTGCCTTGGAGATTTTCGCTGAGTAGCTCGCCGGGATAGGCGGGGTCGCTCTTGCGTAGTACCTCCGGCGCGGCCAGCGACGATGGCGAGGAGCCCTGCCCGGAGCTGGGATTGCGCTCGGCAAAGTGGATGATCCAGCTACCGGTGGCGGTGTTGAGATTGGGCATATTGACGGCCATGGTGTAACTGCGGCGGCCGGCGAAAACTCGCCGCTCTACCTCGCTGACCGCGCCGCTGCTCTCGCGCGCGGGAGTGGCGCGCGGCGGCGGAATCGAGATGGGCGGCGGTGTGTGGAGGCGAGCCATCAGGCTGGGCTGGGCTTCGAGCTGCGGAGTCGGCGCATCCGGAGCGCTGACGGCCGCAGAAACCCTGGGCGGCGCGGAGACGCTGATTCCCGGGGGCGCATTGACGGGAGCATTGCTGACGACAGCAGTGCCAGGGCTGCCGGAGCCGTTGGGCGCTGCCGTGGGCGAGGTGGCAAACTCACCGCTACGATTTCCGGCAGGGAGATCGGGAGGGCGGACTGCGGCGGGTGCAAGATTGAGCGCAATGAACTTTCCTGAGGCGCGCGGCGCATCGCCAACCTGCGGAGCTTCAGGAATGGGAGCGGCGGCTTGAGGAGCAAGCAGCGCCAGGCTGGCGGCGCGGCTGCCGCGAATGGAGCTGACCTCAGGCGCAGGCTCAACCGGCTGCGCGGCAAGCGAGGGAAGTGCGAGCCGTGCTTTTACCTGCGAGATCTCCGGCGCGGGCTCGATGGCCTGAGGCGTGAACGAGGGCGGCCGCGAGCGCGAGTGCAGCGATTCGGTCTCAACCGGCGGGCCGATCACCTCGGCGAGCATTGCGGGCAGCCGCAGCTTTGGATGCGCTGCCTCGATAGGCGGAGCAGGCAGAGCGGGCGCGGAGGCAATCAGGTTCGGCAGCGGAACGTCAGTCCGTAATCTGAGATGAGGCGGTGCGACGATGGTCTGGCGCAGATTGTCAGGCTCGGGAGGAAGCGAGGTGATCTCCTGGCGTCCGGGCGCGGGATCGCGACGAAGCCGATGGCGGTGCGGCGCCGGTGCACCGTGCAGCTCGGGCAGATACTGACTGAGCGTGTAAGCATCCATGGCGCGGCGGGTGAAGGGATCGGCGAGCTGCGTGCCGGTTTGCGGCCAGATGGAGATGGCGTAGAGCAATCCGAGCAGCGCGGCATGCGCCAACGCGGAGTCGATCAGCCCGCGGCGCGGAAGCGGCGAGCGCAGATCGATATCGCGCCAGAAGCTGTGATCGAGAACGGAGCCTTCCGGTAGTGCGGGTGCCAGACGCCGCATCAAATGATCTGCGAGATTTGAACAGAAGATCGCAAGCGGGCTCGGCCA
>Ga0326727_10019294_pt1 | contig 13736 bp, 13 predicted proteins | sample MB2enrmetagenome_FD_207643 | JGI IMG/M metagenome (GOLD analysis project Ga0326727, IMG submission 207643) | Lab enriched peat soil microbial communities from McLean, Ithaca, NY, United States - MB29MY | ecosystem: Environmental > Terrestrial > Soil > Wetlands > Peat | place: USA: New York... | reverse complement strand
CGAAGTCCAGCGGAAGAGCCGACGCAAAGACCGCGACGCACGCCTCGCCGCGGCGTTCGATCGTCGCGCGTGCGACGAAGGCGGTGGCCAAGACGAGAAAGGCCATCGGCAAGGTCGCGGGTCGCCCCGAGCGACCGGATGCGAAGGCACCCTCGTCGCCCGCGGTGGCGGGCCGCACACCGCAACCAGCCCCGGCGAAGGCCGCTGCCCGGGCGGCCGGCCCCGCCCGGAGCGCGCAGAAGAGCGCGACAGGCGCGGCGCCTGCTGCGAAGCGGGCCGCGGCCAAGAAGGTCAGCTCCGCGAGCAAGGCGGTCGCGAAGAAGGTCGTCCCCGCGAAGGCGGTCGCGGTGAAGGCCCCTGCCGCGAAGGCCCCGGCCAAGAAGGTGCCAGCCGCGAAGGCCCCGGCCAAGAAGGCGCCAGCCGCGAAGGCCCCGGCCAGGAAGGTGCCAGTCGCGAAGGTCCCGGCCAAGAAGGTGCCAGTCGCGAAGGCCCCGGCCAAGAAGGTGCCAGTCGCGAAGGCCCCGGCCAAGAAGGCGCCAGTCGCGAAGGCCCCGGCCAAGAAGGTCCCGGCCAAGAAGTCCGTCGCCGCCGGGGCGAAGTCACCGGCGCGGGGTGGCAGCCGGACTGCCACGAAGACCGCGGAACGGCCGGCGCAGCGCGCTCCGGGGAAGGTCCCGGCGAAGGCGGCGGCGCGCCCGGCCCCGGTCCGCGCCCCACGTAAGGGCTACACGGAGGAGCGCTTCCTCAACCACCAGCGCAACGTGCTCGAGCGGGAGCGGGCGACCTACCTCGAACAGGCGAATTCGCTGCAAGAAGAGGCGGACCTGCTCGTCGCCGAGATGGAGCCGGGGGACATCCAGTTCGACGAGGAGTCAGGCGAGGGCGGGACGGTCGCCGTCGATCGCGAGCGGGATCTCACGCTGTCGGCCCAGGCGCTCGAAGGCGTCGTCGAGATCGAAGCGGCGCTGGCGAAGATCGGGAGCGGCAAGTACGGCGTGTGTGAGGGCTGTGGCGAGCTCATCCCGAAGCCCCGCCTCGAGGCACTGCCGTATGCGCGCCTGTGCATGGCCTGCAAGAGCGGAGGGCTGTCGCGGCGGTGAGCGACGGCGAGCGCCCGGTTTCCGGGGTACGCAGGTCGCACCGCGTCTGGGTCGTCGCTCTCACGGCGGGCGCGGTCGTCGCCGCGGACCAGACGACGAAGTCGGTTGCCCTGGACCGGCTGCGGAACGGTCCGATCCACCTCCTCGGGCCGCTGTCGTTCGCGCTGTCGTTCAACTCGGGGGTCGCCTTCTCCCTCGGCTCGGGGTTGACGGCTCCGATCCTCGTGATTGGTGCCGTGCTCGTCATCGTTCTGATCTGGTTCGCGCGCGCCGCGCCGAGCTACCCGGTCGCCGTCGGGACCGGTCTGATCCTCGGCGGGGCATTGGGGAACCTCGCGGACCGGGTCTTCCGCGGGCGCCACGGCGCGGTGGTCGACTTCGTCCATTTCGGGTTCTGGCCGACCTTCAACCTCGCGGACTTCTCGATCGTGGTCGGGGCGGTGCTGCTCGTCGCGAGCTTCTGGTGGCGCCTGGCGGAGGCCAAGGAGGACGAGGCCGGCGCGTGACGACGACGCTGATCGTGCCGGCAGCGCTCGACGGGGAACGCGTCGACCGGGCGGTCGCCCTCGTCACCGGGAGGTCGCGCAGCGTCGTCGCCGCGCTCATCGCCGCCGGCGGCGTGCGGCTCGCGGGCAGGCCCGTGACCTCGCGCCACGCGCGTGTCGCGGCCGGGGAGAGTCTCGAGATCGGTGCCGAACTTCTAGAGGATGAATCGGCACTGTCCGCGGCTCCTGCGGGGAGCGTGCCGTTCGCCGTGGTCTGGGAGGACGCCGACCTCATCATCGTCGACAAGCCGGCCGGTGTGGTCGTCCACCCGGGGGCCGGTCACCGCACCGGGACGCTGGCGGCGGGGCTCGTCGCGCGGTTCCCGGACCTCGTCGGGGCCGCCGAGGAGGGAGCGGGAAGCCCGCGGCGCCCCGGGATCGTCCACCGGCTCGACAAGGACACCTCCGGCCTGCTCGTCGTGGCGCGAAACCCCGCCGCCTGGCGGGCGCTGACGGGCCAGCTGTCGGCGCGGACGATGGGGCGGATCTACACCGCGCTCGTGCTCGGCAGGCTGGTTGCCGACGAGGGCACGATCGACGCGCCGATCGGGCGTTCGACGCGGGACCGGACGCGCATGGCGGTGACGGTCGGCGGCCGGGCCGCCCGGACGCGCTACCGGGTGCTCACGCGCTACGTCGAGCCGATGGGGGCGACCCTCGCCGAGGTGACGCTGGAATCGGGTCGGACCCATCAGATCCGGGTCCATTTTGCGGCGATCGGCCACCCGGTGGCGGGGGACTCGCGCTACGGGGGGGCCTTGGCCCCGGCGGTGCGCGCCGAGACCGGTTTGCAGCGGCCTTTTCTCCACGCCGGGAAACTGCGCCTCATCCACCCCACGACAGGTGAGACCTGCGAGTGGGAGACGCCGCTGCCGGCGGACCTGGTGGAGGTGCTGGCCCGCCTGACCTGAGCAACCGGTCAGGCGGCGGTGTGGAAGGTGCTGACCTCGGGTTGGGCTGCGAGCAGGCGGAGGGCCGAGGTCTCGAGGCTGCGGACCCGGCGGACGCCGATGCCGAGAGCCCGCGCCGTCGACTCGAGCGAGGCGGGGGGTTGACCGCCGAGACCGAAGCGGAGTCCGACGACCGAGCGCTCGAGCTCGGGCAGGCGCCCGATGGCCTCCTCCAAGCCTTCGCTGGCGATGGTCTCGACGACGTCGTCGGCGACCGACGTGTCGTCGGCGGCGATGAGGTCGCCCAGCGTCGCGTTGGCGTCGGTCGCGACCGGCTGGTCGAGGCTGGCGACGACGCGGGGCAGGTGCCGCTCGTTGCGCTCACCGGCTCGCTCGGCCGCGTTCTCGGCGGCGACGGCGTCCTCGGGCAGGCGGATCGCCCGGCCCTTGGACTGCACGGCCCGCTGCAGGGACTGACGGATCCACCAGGTCGCGTAGGTGGAGAACTTGAAACCGCGCTTCCAGTCGAACTTCTCGACGGCCCGCATCAGGCCGAAGGTGCCCTCCTGGACAAGGTCGGTGAGATCGACCCCGCGCCCTTGGTACCGGCGGGCCCAGTGCACGACCAGCCGGAGGTTGCCGGCGATCATCTCGTTCTTCGCTACGGCGTCGCCGTGTTCGATCCTCTGGGCCAGCGCAACCTGCTCGGCGGCACCCAGCAGCGGGTACCGGCCGATGTCGTCCAGGAAGAGCCGCATGATGTCGGGGCCCCCGCTGGCGTGCTCAACCGCCTCGTCCGCATATGTCGTGGTGATGGCGTCGTCTCCGTTCCTTGCGCCTGGATCTGAGATTCCCGGTCCTCCAGGACGGGCCGGCACCTTGTGCAACGCCGCGGGGGGCGGATCCATTCCATCGCCAGGTCGGGAGGCGGATCCGGGTGCCTCCGGGGCCGCCGGGAGAGGAAATGGGGCCGGGATCGGTGGTCACCGCCGCCCGCGAGGAGGCGGGAGGGGCCGCTAGGAGGGAGTTTGCGGTCCGGGCCGGGTCAGGAGCGTGCCGCGCCGGCCGGGAGCGCGTTGCGGGCGCGCAGGACCACGTCGCTCAGGCGGAACGAGTCGAGGTGGCGCCGCATGTGCTCGCTGACGTCGGCCCAAAGGTCGAGCAGCACGCACTGGCCCTCGTGGTCGCAGGCGCCGTTCTCGTGGGGCAGGCCGAAGTCGCCGACGACGATCGGGCCGTCGACCGCCGAGACGATCTCGCCGAGCGTGATCGCCTCGGCCGGCCGGGCGAGCACGTAGCCACCGCCGACGCCGCGCTTGGAGCGAACGAGCCCGGCGCCTTTCAGCGCGAGCAGGATCTGTTCGAGGTAGGGCTGGGGCAGCCCCGTCCGCTGGGCGATGTCGCGCACGGATGTCGGCGTGACGCCGTCGTCGCGCAGCGCGAGTGACAAAAGTGCCCGGCAGGCGTAGTCGCCGCGCGTCGAAACCCTCACTGGCCCATGGTACGGCGCATCCGAGGGCCGTCGTATGCTCTGGCCAGTGAACGGGTCGTCGGCTCATCCGGCTGGCGGCGCGGCGACGTGGGATGTGGACGGGGGCCCGGACGAGCCGCTTCGCCCCGACTACGGCGGGGCGTGCCTGACGGAGGTCGTCCCGACGCTGCTCCGGCTCGACGAGCTGCGCGGGGCCGACGCGCTTCCGGCGTGGCTGCCCGCGCCACTGGCCGGTGCCGGCACGGTCGTCCTTCTCGTCCTCGACGGCCTCGGCGCGCGCAGCCTCGCAGAGCACCGCGCGGCCACCCCGGTGATGTCGAGCTGCGCGTCGACGACGATCACCTCGGTGGCGCCGACGACGACGGCCGCCGCCCTCACCTCGCTCACGACCGGGCGGGCGCCGGCGGACCACGGCGTGCTCGGCTACCGCCTGCGGGCCGGGGGTGACGTGCTGAGCGTCCTGCGGTGGACGACCGGCGCGGGCGACGCCCGTGCCGAGATCCGCCCCCGGGCGTTCCAGCAGGTCGAGCCGTTCCTCGGCCGACGGGTCCCGGTCGTCTCGCACGCCGCCTTCGCCGGTTCGGGCTTCTCGCAGGCGCACCTCGGGGCGGCGGAACTCTCCGGCTGGCGGGTGAGCTCGTCGATCGCCGTCTTCGTCCAGCGGGCGCTCGCTGCCGGCGCGCCGTTCGTCTATGCCTACTACGACGGGATCGACAAGGTCGCCCACTCCGAGGGGCTCGGGGAGTGCTACGCAGCCGAGCTCGTCGCGGTGGACCGGCTCGTCGAGGACCTCGCCAACCGCCTGCCGGCAGGGTGCGGCCTCGCGGTCACCTCGGACCACGGCCAGGTCGAGACGGACTCGCCGTCGCTCAGCCTCGATCCGGGCCTCATGGAGGACGTGACGGGGCTCTCCGGCGAGGGGAGGTTCCGCTGGCTCCACGTGGCCGACGGGGCGGCCGAACGGGTGGCAGCCGCCGCCCGGGAGCTCTACGGCGGGGTCGCCTGGGTGCGCACGCTCGCGGAGATCGACGACGCCGGTTGGTTCGGCCGGCCGCTCTCGGACGCCTTCCGCCGGCGAGTCGGCGACGTCGCCCTGGTCGCCCGGGGGACGGTCTCCTTCGCCGACCCGGCCGACCCCGGGGAGTTGCGGCTGCGGTCGCGCCACGGCTCGCTCACCCCGGCCGAGGAGCTCGTGCCGCTGCTGGGGCTGCTGGCGTGAGGATCTACACGCGCCGGGGCGACGACGGGACGACGTCGCTGCGTGGCGGCACCCGGGTCCCCAAGTCCCACGGCCTCGTCGAGGCGCTCGGCGCCCTCGACGAGGCCCAGGCGGCGCTCGGCGTCGCCCGCGCCGAGTGTCCGCGGGGCGGTACCCTTGACGACCTGCTGGCAGGTCTCGAACGCGACCTGTGGGCCGTGATGGGCGAGGTGGCGGCGCCCGGCGGCGGCAAGGAGACGGTCACGCCGGCGATGGTCGCCGGGCTCGAGGTGCTGATCGACGCCCACGCGGCGGGACTCGGCCGGATCGACGGGTTCGCCCTGCCGGGCGAGAACCGCCTGGCCGCGGCGCTCGACGCGGCGCGCACGGTCGTGCGGCGCGCCGAGCGGCGTCTGGTGGCGGTGGAGGGGATCGGGACGGGCGAGGTCCTCGCCTACGTGAACCGGCTTTCGGATCTGTGTTGGGCACTCGCCAGGGAGGCCGAAGGCGCCGTCCGGCCCGCCCGTGAGAAGAGGGAAGAGGGCTGAGGGCGATGACCCTGGCAGTGGAGGGTGCGGCGGCGGTTCCGGGAGATGTCGCGGCGCGGGCGAGGCCGATCTTCACCGGCCCGGTCGCGCCGGACGGGTCGTTGCCGGCCGATGCGACCCTGCTCGCGCGACAGGGGTGCACCGGCGCGGCGGGCGAGACGGCGACGTTCACCGCCCCCGACGGCGTGCTCGAGGTCGTCGTCGGGATGGGCAAGCTGGGCGAGCTCGACGCCGAGGCGTGCCGCCGGGCCGGGGCGGCGCTCGCCCTGGCGGCCGAGCACTGCGACTCGGCCGGTTTCGACGTGTCCGGCGTGGCGCGCGGGCCGCTCGATCCGGCCCTGGTCGGCTGTGCCGTCACCGAGGGGGTGCTCCTCGGCGCGTACCGGTTCAACCGCCTGAAGAGCGAGCCCAAGGTGCCTCGTCTGCGCCGCGTCGTGCTCGCCGGCCCGGACGCCGCCGGGCTCGGCGCGGGGTGCGCCCGCGGCGAGATCACCGCGGGGGCGGTGGTGTTCTGCCGTGACCTCGTGAACAGCCCGGCGGGTGAGCTCACGCCGGCCGCCTTCGCCGAGATCGCCCGCGGCGCGGGGGGCCGGCAGGGATTCACGGTCGAGACCTGGGGACCCGAGGAGATCGCCGCGGCGGGTCTCGGGGGCCTCACGGGCGTCGCGCAGGGCTCGGCGGAGCCGCCGCAGCTCGTGCGGGGCGAGTACCGGCCCGACGACCCCGCGGCGCCCACCGTGGCGCTTGTCGGCAAGGGGATCACCTTCGACTCCGGGGGGCTGTCGCTGAAGCCGGCCGGGTCGATGATGACGATGAAGTACGACATGAGCGGCGCGGCCGCGGTGCTCGCCGTGCTCGGCGCCTGCCGCCGTCTCGGCGTCGGCGTGCGCGTGGTCGGCATCATGCCGATGACGGAGAACATGCCCGGCGGGCGGGCGATCAAGCCCGGCGACGTCGTGCGGATCCGCAACGGCAAGACGATCGAGGTGATGAACACCGACTGCGAGGGGCGGCTCGTGCTGGCGGACGGCCTCTGCCTGGCGGCCGAGGAGTCGCCCGACGCGATCGTCGACGTCGCGACGCTCACCGGCGCCGTCGTGGTCGCGCTCGGGAGGCGGATCGCCGGGCTGATGGGCAACGACGACCGGCTGCTTGCGGCGATGGAGTTTGCGGCCGCCCGCGCCGGCGAGCCGCTCTGGCGCCTGCCGCTGCCCGCCGGCTACCGCTCGGGCTTCGACTCGGAGGTGGCCGACATGAAGAACCTCGGCGTCCCCGGTGAGGCTGCCACCCTCGTCGCCGGGCTGCTCCTCGAGGAGTTCGTCGGCGCGACGCCGTGGGCGCACCTCGACGTCGCCGGTCCGGCCCGCGCCGAGGAGGCCAACGGCTACGTCCGCAAGGGCGGCACGGGGTTCGGCGTGCGGACGCTGCTCGAACTGCTCGCGGCCTACGAAGCGCTGGGTGGCGCCGCGGGCGCCCCCGCCGCCGGGAGGGAGTTGCTGCGATGACAAGCGAGGGAAGCGGCGGCGAGACGCCGCACCGGCCGTACACGCTGTCGATCGACGCCGGCGGGAGCGGCCTGAAGGCCTCGGTGCTCGACACGGGCGAGCACCTCGTCGCCGACCGGGTGAGCGTGCCGACGCCGTATCCGCTGCCGCCGGAGCGGTTTGTCGCCACCCTCGTCGAGCTCGTCCGCCCCCTGCCGGCCCACGACCGCGTCTCGGTCGGGCTCCCCGGGGTCGTGCGGCGGGGTCGCATGCTCACGGAGCCGCAGTTCGTGACGGAGCGGGGGCTCGGCTCACGGATCGACCCGGACCTCGTCGCCGCCTGGTCGGGGTTCGACCTCGTGGGGGCGCTCGCCGCGGCCTTCGGGAAGCCGACCCGGGTCGCCAACGACGCCGACCTGCAGGGTCTCGCCGTCGTCGGGGGCACGGGTCTCGAGCTCGTCGTGACGTTCGGGACCGGGGTCGGGACCGCCCTTTTCTACGAGGGCGTGCTCCTGCCGCACCTCGAGCTCGCCCACCAGCCGTTCCGCAACGGCCAGACCTACAACCAGCAGCTCGGCGAGGCGCCGCTCCGGCGCATCGGCCCGCGCAGGTGGCGCCGACGCGTCATGGCGGCGCTCGAGAACTTCCGGGTGCTCACGAACTTCGACCACTGCTACCTCGGCGGTGGGAACTCGCGCCACCTGCGGGGGGCCGTGCACGAGCCGTACACCGTCGTCGACAACCTGGCCGGCATCATCGGCGGGGTGCGCCTCTGGGACGAGACGCGTTGGCTGGAGCGGTTCTAGGGCCCTCCGGCCAGGGCGTGCGCTAGGACGCGAGCCAGGCCGGCGCGGCGTCTAAGAGGAAGCGGCTGACGGCGAGCGTGCGGTCGAAGGCGTCGCAGAGGAGCTCCTCGCCGGCCAGCACGCGTGCGAGCGAGACGTCCCGGTGGGCGACGATGGTCAGCCGTCGCACCGGGGGGTCGGTCACCGAGCCGAAGGAGTCCGTCGCCGAGATCTCGAGGGGGAGCTCGATGCCGCCGACCCCGGCGAGGTCGATCGCGAGCCGCAACAGGTCCGGCCCGTGCGGCAGCGGTGGGATGCCCCAGGTGAAGGTCAACGGGAAGGTCCACTTGTCCGGCGGCTCGGCGTCGTCGGGCAGCGCCACGACGGCGTCCTCGAAGTCGAGGAGCGTGCGCGGGTCGACCTCGAGCGCCAGGTGGAGGTCGATCGGACCGCCGCAGCCCTCCTCGGGGTGGAGGTCGACCTCCCAGAACTGGCGCAGCGAGTAGGTCTCGACGAAGTGCCGCTCGTCGTGCACGTGGAAGCCGTGCTCGACCGCATGGTCCTTCAGTTCGGCGACGTAGCCGGCAACATCGATGACCGCCATCGATCTGCGAGTGTAGGCGGCGGGCCGCGGGCGCTCGCCGACCGCCGTCACCCGCCCGGCCCGAGTTCGGATCGCCCCCCTTCCCAGCCGGTAACCTGCGGGCGGTGCAGGCAGAGGAGATTCTCGAGGCGTTGTCGGCGGCTGCCTACGCCGTCGCGCGGGCGGTCGCGGTCGAAGACGACTGGTCGATGCCGGGGAGCCGGCCGGGTCAGTTCCGCATCGACCTCGCCGCCGACGCCGCCGCCTGCGAGGTGCTCCTCGGCGCCGGCCTCGGCGTGCTCAGCGAGGAGAGCGGGGTGACCGAGGGGGACCGCCAGTACCTCGCCGTCATCGACCCGGTCGACGGCTCGACGAACGCCTCCCGGGGGCTGCACTGGTACGCGACGAGCATCTGCGTGCTCGACGAGGTGGGCCCGTACGTCGCGCTCGTCGTCAACCAGGCCCGCTTCTCCTGCTACGAGGCCGTGCGGGGCCACGGCGCGACCCGCGACGGACGCCCGATCGCGCCGTCCAAGGTCACCTCGCTCGCCGACGCGATCGTCAGCGTCTCGGGCTATCCGCCCCGGGACATGGGCTGGCGCCAGCTGCGAAGCCTCGGTGCCGCGGCGCTCGAGCTCTGTGCCGTCGCCGACGGCAGCCTCGACGCCTTCGCCGAGTGGGGGGACAGCGGTCTCGGGGTCTGGGACTACCTCGGCGGCATGCTCGTCTGCAGCGAAGCGGGCGCCGCGGTGGGGGAGGCGTCGGGGCGGGAGCTCGTCGTGCGGGCCCACGCCGAGCGGCGCAGCCCGGTCGCCGCGGCGAGCCCGGAACTGCTCACCGAGCTGCTCGCGGCCCGCGCCGGCACCCCCCACCGGCGGCTGCGCCGATGACGACGGAGACCCCTTCCGAAGGCGGGTCGGCCCACTCGGTCCCGCTCGAGGTGCTGCTCGCCGTGCAGGACGGCGACACGGCCGCCGACCAGCTCCGTCACCGCCGGGCGCGACTTCCGGAGCGGGACGTACTCGCCGGGCTCGAGGCGCGGCTCGAGAAGAACGCCACGGAGGCGGCGGAGCTCGACGCCGCGCGCCACGCCCAGGAGGTGCGCCTCGCCGAGCTGGCGGGGGAGGTCGACGAGCTCGTGGGTCGGACCACCCGGATCGACCACCAGCTGCGCGCCGGTGAGGTGCCCTCGTTCCGTGACCAGGAGGCGATCGCGATGGAGATGGGCGCCCTCGGGCGCCGCCGCGGCGAGCTCGACGACGAGCAGCTCGTCGTGATGGAGGCCATCGAGGAGCTGGAGGTGGAGCTCAACCGGCTCGCGGGCGAAAGGGCCGTGCTGGCCGGTGAGATCGCGTCAGTGCGCGCCGCCCTCGGGTCGGCCGAGGCGGCGGTCGACACCGAGCTGGCGACGATCGCCATCCGCCGGGCCGACCTCGCGGCGGAGGTGCCGACGGAACTGCTGGACGAGTACGAGCGGCTCCGGGTGCGGCTCGACGGTGTCGGGGTGGCCCGGCTCGTCAACGCCTCCTGCAGCGGCTGTCACCTGGCGCTGTCAGCCACGGAGCTCGACCACAGCCGGCACGCGCCCGCGGGCGAGGTCGTCCACTGCGCGCAGTGCGGGCGGATCCTCGTCGCCTGAGCACCGGGGCCGGCGGGCCGGAGGCGGTCCCGCCGGGTCAGGCAGCGGGCTTGTGGTCGCGCTCGTGGTGCTGTACGGCCAGCACGATCATTGCCGTGCAGCCCACCGCGAGCAGGAAGCCGAGCCCGAACGAGTAGCCGTACCGCCACCCGAAGACGAGCCGGCCGAGCAGCCCACCGAGGAACGTCCCGGCGAGCCCGACGGCGATCGTCGCGCCGATGCCCATCGGGTTCGGGCCGGGAACGACGAGGCGGCCGAGCGCCCCGACCACGAGGCCCGTAACGATCAGCTCGATCACCAACCAGAACACGCCGCGAGTCTCGCACACCTCCCGGCGGGCGGCGGGTCGCCGGACGGTGCCCCGGGCGACGCGGAACGGTCCGAGCACGAGGCTCGGACCGTTCCAAGTTGCCTCCCGGCGGTCCCGTCCCTGCGGGCGGGTCGGTCAGGTGGTGCCGGGGTGCCCTAGTGGGCGGCCTTGTGACCGCTCGGGGCCTTGCCGAGCTTGCGCTCGAGCTCCAGGACGACCTCGGTCGTCTTCAGCACCGTGTCGGGGTTGAGGCTCATCGAGTCGATGCCGATCTCGACGAGGTACTCGGCCATCTCCGGGTAGTCCGAGGGCGCCTGCCCGCAGATGCCGGAGTGGATCTTGTTGCGGTGGCATCCCTCGACGGAGAGGCGCAGCATCTCTTTCACGCCGTCGTCGCGCTCTTCGTAGTCGAACGCCACGATCTCGCTGTCACGGTCGACGCCGAGGCAGAGCTGCGTGAGGTCGTTCGAGCCGATCGAGTAGCCGTCGAAGAGGGGAGCGAACTGGTCCACGAGGATGACGTTGTTCGGGATCTCGCACATCGCGTAGATCTTCAGGCCGTTCTCCCCGCGGGACAGTCCGAGCTTGGCCATCTGGGCCAGCACCGCCTCCGCCTCCTTCACCCGGCGGACGAAGGGGATCATGAGGATGACGTTCGTGAGCCCCATGTCCTCGCGGACCCGCTTCATCGCCTTGCACTCGAGCGCGAAGCCTTCGACATAGGCCGGGTGTGCGTAGCGGGAGGCTCCGCGCCAGCCGATCATCGGGTTGCTCTCGTCGGGCTCGAAGCCGGCGCCGCCGAGCAGGCTCGCGTACTCGTTGGTCTTGAAGTCGCTCATGCGCACGACAACGGGCTTGGGCCAGAACGCCGCGGCGATGGTGCCGATCCCCTCGGAGAGCCGCTCGACGAAGAACGTCTCGCCGTCGGGGTAGCCGCGGGTGAGCCGGGCGATCGTGGCGGTCGCCTCGGGATCCGTGACCTTCTCCGGGTGGAGAAGCGCCATCGGGTGGGCCCGGATCGACTCGCTGATGATGAACTCCATCCGGGCGAGCCCGACACCGTCGTTCGGCAGGAACGACGTCTTGAAGGCGAGGTCCGGGTTGCCGAGGTTGATCATGATGTCGGTCTCAGGGCGCTCCAGGCCCTCGACCTCGGTGCGCACGACGTGGAACGGGATCTCACCGTTGTAGATGCGCCCGGAGTCGCCCTCGGCGCACGAGGCGGTGACGAGGGCGCCCTGCGGCACGGCCGTGGTGCAGTCTCCCGTGCCGATGATCGCCGGGATGCCGAGCTCGCGGGCGATGATCGCCGCGTGGCAGGTCCTGCCACCCCGGTTGGTGACGATCGCGGCGGCGGTCTTCATGACGGGCTCCCAGTCCGGGGTCGTCATGTCCGTGATCAGCACCTCGCCGGCGTTGAAGTCCGCCAGGTGGGAGACGTCGACGATGACGCGGGCGTTGCCCGTGGCGATCTTCTCGCCGACGCTGCGGCCGGTGGTGAGGATCTCGCCGGTTCCGTCGAGGACGTAGGTCTCGAGGCTCGTCGCCTTGCGCTGCGAGGCGACCGTCTCGGGACGGGCCTGCACGAGGTAGAGGAGCCCGTCGATCCCGTCCTTGGCCCATTCCATGTCCATCGGCCGGTTGTAGTGCGTCTCGATCGCGATCGCGTACCCGGCGAGCTCGAGGACGTCCTCGTCGGTCAGGCAGAACCGCTCGCGGTCGGCCTTGGGAGTCGGGACGTTCCGGGTGGCGACGCGCTGGTCGCCCTCGACGAAGATCATCTTGATCGCCTTGTCGCCGATGAGGCGGCGCAGCACGGCGCGGTGGCCCTGCTCGAAGGTGGTCTTGAAGACGTAGTACTCGTCGGGGTCGACGGCGCCCTGGACGACGTTCTCGCCGAGGCCGTAGGCGCCGGTGACGAAGACGACGTCCCGGAAGCCGGACTCGGTGTCGAGCGAGAACATGACGCCCGACGAGGCGAGGTCCGAGCGCACCATCTTCATGATGCCGATCGACAGTGCCACGTCGAAGTGGTCGAATCCCTGGTCGACGCGGTAGTGGATGGCACGGTCGGTGAACAGGCTGGCGAAGCAGCGCCGGCAGGCGTCGAGGAGGTTCTCGTCGCCGTGGACGTTGAGGTAGGTGTCCTGCTGGCCGGCGAAGCTCGCCGTCGGCAGGTCCTCGGCCGTCGCCGACGACCGAACCGCCAGGCTGACCTCGTTCCCGTACTCCTCCTGGAGCTTGCGGTAGGCGGCGATGATCTCGTCGGCGAGGTCCTTGGGCAGCCCGGCGCCGTAGACGATCTCCCGGGCGCGCTTGCCACAGCGCGCGAGGTCGGCGACGTCCTCGGGGTCGAGCTTGTCGATCGCCTCGTGGAGGGGCGCGAGCGCGCCGGCTTCCTTCAGCATGTGGCGGTAGCCCTCGGCCGTGATGGCGAAGCCGTTGGGGATGCGGACGCCCTCGTGGGACAGTTTCTGGTACATCTCGCCGAGGGAGGCGTTCTTGCCGCCGACGATGGGCACGTCCTCGATCCCGATCTCCTCGAAAAAGCGGACGTATTTGAAGCCGGTCATATCTGGTCCTCTCTTAGCTGATCGAACTGTAAATGGTCGAGCAATTGGGCGGCGTCGAGACCCCGCCAGGTGTCCCGCAACGTCGAGATCGCGAAGTGCCGCGCCCCGAGCCCACCGTCGGCGCGTTGCAGGTCGCCCAGACAGTCGCCGACTGCGTCGGGGTAGCTCGGCTTGAACCGCAGCGCCTGGGCTAGTTCGAGGCCACCCCATAGGGCACCAACGAAGGTCGCGCCGGAGTCGGGCTGGAGCCGCATGCCGAGCACCCGGTTCTCACAGTGTCGCACGAACTCCGAGGTGATGGCGCGCACCTCGGCCGAGAGGCTGGAAGAACCCGCCAGCGAGACGGCGACAGCGGTGGTCTCGAGGTCCGGTCCGGGTGTCGCCCAGCCCCCGTGCGGGTCGCGGGTCTCGGCGAGGAGCTCGGCGAAGGGATTGCGTCCGGCATCGAGGGGAGCCGCGACGCCGAGCCGGTGCAGCTCGGCGACGTGGAGCGCCCCGCGCAGCGCGCCCTGCCAGTCGCGGGCCCGGTGCGAGCGCGCGAGCGCCGCCTCCCGCTCCGCCAGCCACCGGTCCGGCGAGCGGTCCGGCA
>Ga0326727_10019291_pt1 | contig 13738 bp, 16 predicted proteins | sample MB2enrmetagenome_FD_207643 | JGI IMG/M metagenome (GOLD analysis project Ga0326727, IMG submission 207643) | Lab enriched peat soil microbial communities from McLean, Ithaca, NY, United States - MB29MY | ecosystem: Environmental > Terrestrial > Soil > Wetlands > Peat | place: USA: New York... | reverse complement strand
ACATTTGTGGGAAACAGCGCGGTGATAAGTCCCGGTACACGACTGGGCAACGACGTACTGGTAGGCGTTTTATCCAAAATGAGCAAAGAGAACCTGCCCGCCAAAGACGGCACATCGTGGTTCGGCTCGCCGGCAGTCTTCCTGCCCAAAAGAGACATAAACCAGGAGTTCTCTGACAAACGCACCTATAAACCTACCCGTATTTTATTTATACTGCGCTATTGCATCGAATTTTTCCGTGTTATCCTACCGGCAACGATGTTCATCACCTGCGCCGCCCTTATTACCAACGTGGTTTCCTATTTGCAGGTAGAAAAATCGCTTCCCGAGTTGTTTCTTCTATTCCCGTTTCTCTATCTCGGAGCAGCCGTCTTAGGCACACTTGCCACCGTATTACTGAAATGGAGCATCATCGGGAAATATAAACCTGCCCGGAAACCGCTTTGGAGCAATTATGTATGGCGAAGCGAACTGATCACCGGTATTTATGAAAACTTTCTGGTACTCTTCTTCTTAAATTTATTGACCGGAACGCCTTTTATCAAATATCCCTTGCGGATGCTCGGTTGCAAGATTGGCAAAAAGGCATGTTTGTTCACTACTCAAATCACAGAATTTGATTTGATAAAAATGGGTGATAACGTAGCGGTTAACGATAATTGCACGCTTCAAACACATCTTTTTGAAGATCGGGTAATGAAAATGTCCCATGTTGACATCGGCAACGGATCCAGTATCGGTGGAATGTCGGTGGTATTGTACGATTCCAGAATGGAAGAAAAATCCGTCTTACAACCATTATCGGTATTGATGAAGAGTGAAACACTTCCGGCAAATACCGTCTTCGTGGGTGTGCCGGCCAAAACATCCTAAGCGAACAAAATCAGTGATTCATGAAGAATATAGTAAAACAAGCGATATCGTTTATACTTCCCATTACCGTCTTGATTGTTGTCCCATGGTGTATTGAGGATCATATTTCAATCAAACATGCCACCTCTGCATGGATCGGCATTCTTCTTATGGGATTGGGACTGTATGTTATGATAATAACCATATCAACCTTTATACGGATCGGGAATGGCACATTGGCCCCATGGAGTTCTACAAAAAAACTGATAACGTGTGGAATTTACGGGTACGTGAGAAACCCGATGATCATGGGAGTTTTAACCGTACTGATCGGAGAATCGATTACCATTGCTTCCGTCAACATAGTTGTATGGGCAATGATTTTTTTCATCATCAATAACCTGTATTTCAAGTTCTACGAAGAACCCGATCTGGAGAAGAAATTTGGAGACGATTATCGAACATACAAAAAGAATGTTCATCGTTGGATTCCCGGAACAAAATCATTTCAACCCAATGCCAATTAAACTATTTCATAGAACGGTTGAAAATAAGGTCATTTTTATTACCTTTGCAAACTATTTTAATCCACCTTTATGGGCAGAATATTAGCCATTGACTATGGGCAAAAACGGGTCGGAATTGCCGTGACGGACATTTTGCAAATAGCTGCCAATGGTTTGACAACCGTTCCGGTGGCACAAATCTTTGAGTTTCTAAGTCAATATTTTGCAAAAGAAACCGTGGAAACCGTAGTGGTAGGATTACCCAAGCAGATGAATAACCTGCCTTCGGAGTCGATGCGCTATATAACACCGTTTGTCAACCGGTTCAAAAAGTTATATCCCGATATGCCCATTGTAATGGTCGATGAACGATTTACTTCGGTATTGGCTCACAAAGCAATGCTTGACGGAGGATTAAAGAAAAAAGACAGGCAGGACAAAGCGCTTGTTGATCAGATCAGCGCCACCATCTTGCTGCAATCGTATATGGAAAGCCAGAATCAAAGACCGCTTCCCAATCCCTCTCCGGAGAAAAGGGGCAATTTGGAGGAGTAACAATGAATCTGTTTGGAACACAAACGACGCAAACAAGCGCAAATAGTAGTATTCAGTAAACAGTCGGCAGTCCACAGTAAATCTGGAAATCTGCTTTCTCGCAGAGGGGCAAAGAACTGTAAAGTTCGCAAAGAAAAAAAATGACTTCGAGCCTTGGTGTCTTCGTGTTTAATACCGATTCTCAGATTGTCTTGACTTTTGGCTCCATTTGTCAATTTTCGCATTTTAATTAATTATGATATATCCCATTTACACGTACGGACAACCCGTACTGCGCAAAGTGGCCGAACCTATTTCGGCAGACTATCCCAATCTGAAGACAGTGATTAACAACATGTTCGACACACTCTATCATGCAGAGGGAATCGGACTGGCAGCTCCTCAGGTAGGGTTAAGCATTCGATTAATAGTGATTGACTTAGCTCCGGTTTCAGATGAAACACTGAGGGGTTTTAAAAAGACGTTGATTAATCCGCAAATCATCGAACGTAGCGGAGAGGAAGTGAAAGAGGAAGAAGGTTGCCTCAGTTTACCGGGCATTCAAGAAATGGTACCACGCAGCAATAAGATTGTGATTCGCTATTGTGATGAGAATTTCAAGGAATATACAGAGACATACGAAGGTTATGTGGCACGTGTGATTCAACACGAATATGACCACGTAGACGGACATCTCTTCATCGATCATATTTCACCGATCCGCCGTCAGTTGATCAGGGGAAAGCTAACCTCTATCGCGAAAGGGACTACCACGTGCAAGTATAAAATAAAAACGGTAAAATAACTTGAATCATTGAACATGGGAACAAAGCCAACAACATGGAAAATAACTATCTGCACGCTGCTTATCAGCATAGCGGCAGTATCATGTTCCATTTCGTACAAACTCAATGGCTCATCCATTGACTACTCGACAATAAAAACCATTTCCATCAGCGATTTCCCTAACAATGCCAATTTGGTATATCCTCCTTTAGCTCAAAATTTCAACGTAGCTCTAAAAAATATTTTTTCTACACGAACCCGACTACAAGCAGTACAACGTAATGGAGATTTACAAATAGAGGGAGAAATAACCGACTATAAATTAACGCCGCTCTCCATCCAATCAAATGCTCTGGCCGCTCAAACACAATTGACGCTGACAATCAAAGTACGTTTTACCAACACGAAAAACTCCAAGGATAGCTTCGAGTCTTCTATGTCGGCTTCGCAAACATTCGATAGTTCCCAATTGCTTACCACGGTACAAGATGCGCTTCTTACAACAATGATCAAGGAACTTACGGAAGATATCTACAATCAATCGGTAGCAAAATGGTAAAAACCGATATATGACAAAAGAACAATTGACAGAATGGATGCAACAGCCACAAAACCTTGGAAAAGAACAAATGGCTGATTTAAAGGAATTATGCGAAGCGTATCCCTATTTCAGCATTTCACGAATCTTGTGGCTCAAGTTACTGCACAACATCAATGATTTTCGTTGCGAAGCAGAAATATCCCGTACGGCAACCTATTGTTCTGATCGTCGCAAGCTCTATTTTCTATTATACCCTTCAGCGGATGAGATTACATCGGCGAATCAGGAATCTAAAGATGAAACAGCTCCATTGATCTATCAGGAGCTATCATCGGGCGATTATTTCAATATCCACAACACGACTGTAGAACCTACTGATAAAACCGAATCATTAAAAAGCTTAGCTCAAAAACTAAGAGAGGCAAGACATCAAAAAGCGAATGCTACTGTTATGCAAACGGTTACTCCGAACAATATCGACCCGAAAAAGACGGTTGAACCAACTATTGCCAAGGAAGAAAAACTCGTTTACACCGAAGAAGAAGTTATTCGTTACATCAAAGAAAAGAAATACGAAGAAGCACTTAAAATATTACGCGTTTTACATTTGAATATTCCGGAAAAAAGTGTTTACTTTGCAAACCAAATTCGATTCATAGAAAAAATCATCGCAACTATTCATAAACCATAGAGATATGTACACTTTAGCAACTATTTTGATTGTATTGGCAGCCCTGCTCATGGTGCTTGTCGTGTTGGTTCAAAATTCCAAAGGAGGCGGCTTGGTATCCGGATTTTCTTCATCCAATCAAATCATGGGTGTTCGCAAAACAACCGATTTTTTAGAAAAAGCAACTTGGTCATTAGCACTTGCCATTGTACTACTCAGTATTGTTGCAACGGGCTACATTGAAAAGCAAACGGCACAACCTGTCGATACGGACATAACCAAAGAAGCTACTTCAGCCCAACAACAGGAAGCTACAAAAACAAAAATGCCGGATTTCAACGACAACGCCAAATCACAATCGCAACAACCGCAGCAACCCGCGAAACCAGCGAAATAAGATACAAAAAAATGAGCGCCAGGTGTTATAATTTCAAGAAAAATTGTACCTTTGCAGCGCGAAAATCGGGGTGTAGCACAGTTGGCTAGCGCGCCACGTTCGGGACGTGGAGGTCGGAAGTTCGAGTCTTCTCACCCCGACCACAAAAAACCTGCAAACAATTCATTTGCAGGTTTTTTATTTAACCCCATTAATTTCACATTGGCATGAACAACTCCGTTATAATCACATCCAACCTTTCTGACGAACTAATAAAAGAAATTACTCTTTTATCCCCTGACGCTGTTTTTTTATTGACCGATAGCAATACAAAACGTTTATGTCTTCCTTTATTGAAAGAATCGACACAATTTTCAACGTATCCGGTAATTGAAATTCCCGCAGGAGACGAAAATAAAAATATGAACAGTCTGGCTCTTGTCTGGGAATATCTCTCCTCGCATGGCGCCACGCGCAATTCATTACTCATCAATATCGGAGGAGGAATGGTTACCGATTTAGGAGGATTTGCGGCATCGACTTTTAAGCGAGGCATTCGCTATATTAATATTCCAACAACTCTCCTGGGCGCTGTCGATGCTGCCGTGGGAGGCAAAACCGGCATCAACTTTAACGGACTGAAAAATGAAGTCGGAGTAATCCGCTCTTCAGAAGCTGTGATTCTCTATCCCTTATTTTTTCAAACATTGGATCAGACTAACATCCTCTCCGGTTATGCTGAAATGGTGAAACATGCGTTGTTGAAATCGAAAGAAGAATGGAACGCAATCTGTTCTTTTGATTTGGAAAATATCAATTACGAAAAGCTTGGAACATTAACCCAGAGTTCCGTTGCTATCAAAGAAAGAATTGTAGATCAAGATCCTACCGAAAAGAATATACGCAAAGCACTCAACCTGGGACACACTTTCGGACATGCCTTCGAGAGCTTCTCATACAAAGGCACCCATCCGCTGCTGCACGGCTACGCGATAGCTTTCGGATTGATATGCGAGCTCTATTTGTCACATAGAAAATTACAATTCCCGGCAAACCACCTCTCTCAATTAACACGACTAATTAAAGAGAATTATGGGATGACTTATTTCGGGTGTAAAGACTACGACACACTCTACGAATTGATGACACACGACAAAAAGAATGATGCCGCCGGCATAAACTTTACCTTAATGGCTGCTATTGGCGATATTCGCATCAATCAACATGCCACAAAAGAGGAAATATTCGAAGCTTTCGACTTTCTAAGAGAGTGTTTGGGAATATGACGGTGCTTAAATAACGCAAATTTCATTCAAACACTCAGTTATTCAGTCACTTTCGCCACTATCTCATCTACAAAACTAAAATCAAGCAATGCATACGAATCAACCGTCAGTTGAGCCTGAAGATAAAACGGTTCTCGAATTTTCAACATATCGGTAATAAAAGCTTTCAATTCTTCTGCTGATTTTTGGCTAACCAAAGGACGTTTTGCTTTCCCATGATTGAGACGTTCTGCTAAGATATCCGCAGAAGTTCTTAAATAGACGGTCAATCCTGCACGGTTCATCAATTCCATATTATCAAAAAAACAAGCCGAACCGCCACCGGTTGCCACAATCGTATTTTCGAACACACATACCTCTTCCAGCGCAGCATGTTCTATTCGTCGAAACTCAGCCTCTCCCTTTTCGGCAAATAATTGAGAAATAGTTTTATGAAAACGGGTTTCGATAAATGTATCTAAGTCCACTAAACGTAAATTCAACCTGTCAGATAACATTTTACCAACGGTAGATTTGCCGGAACCCATATAGCCCACAAGAAATATCGGGTGCATTGTATGTTTGGTAGTTAGTCGTTAGCAGCAAAAAAGTAGTTGAGCAAATACTGTGTAAGCACACTACAGATTGGACTCTCCCCCATTTGCCGTTGCAAAAAAAACAAAAAAAACTGACAATACAACTATCCGATAGAGTGTTTTAATAAAAAAGCCGTAAATTTGCCCTGAAACGGACATGGCGACCAAAGAGCTTCAATCGCCTGCTTCGAATCACATAACCAGCCATTTCGACACAATATTCAATATGCAAAAAAGTTTGGTATCCATTACCGATTACTCCAAAGAAGAGATGCTGCGGCTTCTTGACATTGCAGAAGAGTTTGAAAAGCATCCCAATCAACACTTATTGGAAGGCAAAGTAATAGCCACCTTGTTCTTTGAACCTTCAACCCGCACGCGTTTAAGTTTTGAAACCGCGGTCAACCGTTTGGGTGGTCGCATTATAGGTTTTTCCGATGCTTCAACCTCCAGCAGTTCAAAGGGTGAAACGTTAAAAGACACAATTAAAATGGTGAGTAACTATGCTGATCTGATCGTCATGCGCCACCCGCTCGAAGGGGCTGCCCGTTATGCTTCAGAAGTAGCTAAAGTTCCTGTTATCAATGCAGGAGACGGTTCCAATCAGCACCCCACACAGACACTGCTTGACCTTTATTCTATCCGTAAAACACAAGGACGTCTCACCGATCTTAATATTTTCATGGTGGGTGATCTCAAGTACGGACGAACAGTACACTCTCTGCTGATGGCAATGGCTCATTTTCATCCTACCTACCATTTTATTGCACCCGACGAATTAAAGATACCGATTGAATACAAACATTTTTGCGATCAGCATCACATTCAATATTTTGAGCACAAAGAGTTGAATGATAATATCAATGATGCCGACATCCTTTATATGACCCGTGTACAACGGGAACGTTTTACCGATTTGATGGAATATGAAAAAGTCAAAAACGTTTATACGCTGCGCAACAAAATGTTAGAAAACACACGCGATAATCTCCGTATTTTACATCCTCTACCACGTGTCACCGAAATTGATGATGATGTGGATGACAATGAAAAAGCATATTATTTCGAACAAGCTCTCAACGGCGTTTATGCCCGTCAGGCGGTTATTTCATACACACTCGGACTATTACAATAACTGTGTGGTGTTATAACATTAGCAACAAAAAACTTTCGGTTGTCAACGTACAACTCTTATGAAAATTTGAAAATCCACTTTTATTTTAGCTTCTAAAAAATTAAATCAATTGAATCGTATGAAACTGAAAATTCTATTTCTGTTGACGCTAGCCTCTTTTGTTACAATTTCACTACAGGCTCAGACTAACTCTTTTAATCAAGATCGAGATCCGAATATGAACAGCGACTTGTATCTCATTCCTGAATTTCGGATTGGATACAGTATCCTTAATACCAATTACCCTTTGTTGGTTGACGCACCAGCCTCTTCCGCAACTATCTCTAAATCACAATTCGACAACTACGTTCCTTTTAATTACAGCGCTTCCGTAAGTGCCGGTTATCATTTCACGCCGCAATTTGCAGCCGGACTAGGGATCTGTCTAGAACGCTATACACAGCCCAATGCCACCACTCTCCCTATTTTCATCGATATGCGCGGATATTTTGAAGATGCAAAAAACACGCCTTTTGCGTTTGCCAAACTCGGTTATAGTTTCCAATGGTGGAAAGCTTTTGATCCGGGCGTATGGGCAACGTTAGGCGTAGGCTACAAATTCTTTTGGGGGAAACAATGTATGACAGCTTCATTCGGATATGAATTTAAAAATACGTCCGATTGGTTATTACTCCCTGACGGGGCTTCGTATTCGACACTCAATCGCCACTCTTTCACGCTCGGTATCGGTATGATTTTCTAGAATTTATCCAACTGTCCGCTCACTCTCATCATTAATCGCTTTTTGCTCAATTTACATGGAAACAAAACAGGTAAAAATGGTAGCAGCTATTAAAGACGGAACGGTTATCGACCGCATTCCGTCTGATAAGCTATTCAAAGTGGCTTCTATCTTACATTTAGAGGAGTTACCAAATCAAGTGACGGTTGGCAACAATCTCGAAAGTCACCAATTGGGAACAAAAGGTATCATTAAGGTATCTGATAAATTTTTTACGGATAAAGACATTAACAAGATAGCGTTGGTTGCACCCAATGCCAAGTTGAATATTATCCGCGATTACTCGGTGGTAGAAAAGAAAACACTAACACTCCCTGATGTTTTCGATGATATAGTCCGTTGTGGTAACCCCAATTGTATAACCAACCACCAGCCAATAATCACTCGTTTCCATGTGGAAGACAAAGAAAATCTCACTTTACGTTGTCACTATTGTGAACGGGTAATGAGCGGCGATGAGATCAAAATTCTTTAACCAAAGCAACTTGTATATCATGAACATATCTAAAACCAACTGGAAACCAGGCACTATGATCTATCCGCTTCCGGCAATCATGGTAAGCTGCGGCGGAACGGAAGAAGCGCATAACATTCTAACCGTCAGTTGGGTTGGGACTATTTGCTCCAACCCTCCGATGTGTTATATATCAGTACGTCCCGAGCGTCATTCGTATCCTATTCTCAAACAAACAGGAGAATTCGTGCTTAACCTTACGACGGAAGATATGGCTTTTGCTACCGATTGGTGCGGCGTCCGTTCTGGTAAAGATTATAACAAATTCGAAGAAATGAAGTTGACGGCCGGGAAAGCGATGACTGTTACAGCGCCCATTATCAATGAATCACCTCTCAATATAGAATGTCGTGTGAAAGAGGTCATTGCATTAGGATCGCATGACATGTTCATTGCCGATGTACTTTCCATTCAGGCTGATGAACGTTTCATCGATCCTGTATCCGGTCAATTTGACATGCAAGCTGCTAAGTTAATTGCTTATTCTCATGGTCATTATTACAAACTTGGAGAAGAGATCGGTAAGTTTGGATGGAGCGTAAAAAAGAATTAAAATTCTAATTAAGCTATTTCAAATGTAAACAGCAAAAGATGCCGGAATACAATTATTCGTTGCCTAAGTACTACAGCTCCAAAGCAATTGCAGCTTTTTTCATTGCTCTAATTGGCTGTAATCTTCTTTTCGCCCACAGAATGTTGCCATTTATGTGGATGATTTTCGCAACAATTGAGGCTGTCTGTTTTTTCTACTTCACTCAAACCTTATCTAACCGGTGGATTCGATTTTCTGAAAAAAAATTTGTCCACAAACTGTTTTATACGGCACTCATCCTAAAAGTGATTTGGGTTATTTTTGCCTATTACTTTTACATATCAATGAGTGGTGTGCCTTTTGAGTTTTCTGCTGCTGATTCGCATGGATATGCTTCCCAAGGAGAAGAATTTGCGCAACTGCTTAAAGACGGGAACTTTGCAACGTTTTTTGCACATCCCGGAATGGATGCCTCGGATACCGGATTCCCAATTTGGCTATCATTGATCAATATTATTTTTGGCAACTCCTTACTTATTCCCCGCTTAATCCACGCAGTATTAAGTGCTTGGACATGTGTATTGTTATACCGGCTCGCCACGAATAATTTCGGTGAAGCTGCCGGACGTTTATCCGGAATTATGTGCATGCTTTTACCCAATTTCTTTTTTTATGTAGGTATTCACATGAAAGAATCATTCATGATTTTTTTAGTTGTCTCTTACGCTTATAATGCAGACCAGCTGATTAGGAATACCCGTTTTGTGTGGAAATCAATTGCTTTAGCACTATTAGGCGGCATTGTTCTCTTCTTTTTTCGAACAGCTTTGGGCGTAGTGGCCATCTTCTCTCTTTTCACAGCTTTAGTGTTTACAAAAGGGAGAAAAATGAAAAAATGGGGCAAACGTGTGATTATTGCACTCTGGGTCGGATTTGCTATCGGAGCATTAGCTTCCAGCCGTGTAATCGACGAGATAGAGATATTATATGAATACGGGGGTTCCAATCAACAAGCCGGGATGCAATTACGAGCAACAGAGGAAGGAGGAAATCCTTATGCCAAATACGGTTCTATGGTAATATTTGCTCCTTTAATTCTCACCCTTCCGTTTCCGTCATTCATCGAAGCTCTCGCCGAACAACAAAACCAAATGATGTTTTCGGGCGGATATTTCGTTCGAAACGTATATAGCTTTTTTGTCATCTTGGCGTTAGTGTTATTAATCAAACGACACGAATGGCGGGAACATCTTTTCATCATCACCTTCTTTGCCTCTTACCTGCTCATTATTGCCAAAAGTTCTTTTGCCGTTTCCGAACGGTTTCACCTGCCTGCCGTACCCTTTTTATTGGTAATGGCCGCTTACGGCATTACACAAGCAGGAAAAAAAGAACGTAAATATTACGTTCCTTATCTTGTTTTCATTGTTTTAGTAGTCATCGGTTGGAACTGGTTCAAACTCGCCGGAAGAGGGATATCGTAACCGTAGGAAGGTAAGGCTAAAAAGTGTAACTTTGCCAACCGAAAACAATCACTCATGGACAATAACGAACTGCTATCCCGGTTGGACGGTTTAACCAATCGCTTTGAAGAAGTATCTACATTAATTACAGATCCATCCGTCATTTCCGACATGAAGCGGTTTGTGAAACTCAATAAAGAGTATCACGACCTTGAAAGAATCATTCACGCACGCAATCACTATAAACTTTTGCTAGACCATTTGAATGAAGCAAAACAACTGCTTGATACGGAAAATGATCCCGAAATGCGAGAAATGGCAAAAGGCGAATTGGAAGAGATTCAATCGAAATTGCCGCAACTGGAAGAAGAAATCAAGTTGATGTTAGTGCCTAATGATCCACAAGATGGTAAAAATGCTATTATGGAGATTCGTGCCGGAACAGGCGGCGACGAGGCCTCCATCTTTGCCGGTGACTTATGGCGCATGTATACCAAGTACTGCGAAACAAAAGGGTGGAAGGTGCAAATCACCAGTTTCAGCGAAGGAACATCCGGAGGCTACAAGGAGATCGTCATGGAGGTGTCGGGCGAAAATGTTTATGGCACGCTAAAATATGAATCGGGAGTACACCGCGTTCAACGCGTCCCGGCAACGGAAACACAAGGTCGGGTGCATACCTCTGCCGCCACCGTTGCCGTACTACCCGAAGCGGAAGAATTTGACGTGGAGGTAAAAGAATCGGATATTCGCGTTGACATTTTCTGCGCCTCCGGCCATGGCGGACAGTCGGTCAACACCACCTACTCGGCCATTCGCTTGGTACACTTACCTACCGGCATCACCGTGCAATGTCAGGATGAAAAATCGCAATTAAAAAATAAAGCCAAAGCGATGGTGGAACTACGTAGTCGTATCTATAATATGGAGTACCAAAAATATCTGGACGAAATTGCTTCCAAACGGAAAACAATGGTATCAACCGGTGACCGTTCGGCTAAAATACGTACGTACAACTACCCCCAAAGCCGTGTCACCGATCACCGAATCGATCTCACACTCTACAACCTCCCCACTGTTATGGATGGTGAATTACAACCTATTATTGACAAGCTGATAGTGGCCGAAAACGCCGAACGCCTGAAGGAATCGGAATTATAACATCCTGCGGAAAGTTAGGAATTTGAAACAAAAATTGTTATCTTTGCAGCCAATTTGTAACCAAAACAGACAATAAACTTTGAAATCTTCACACTTCTCTCGAAGGTAAAAGGTCATCAAAGTATGATAAACCAAATTATTTTCACATGAAACGAGCATGAGCAAAGAGGTTCACCAAAGACAGTGATAATCTTACACGCGAGTTCCATGCGTCATTAAAAAAAACAATTATTATCGTATGAAATTATTGGAAGGAAAAGTGGCAATCGTTACCGGTGCGGCACGCGGAATCGGCAAAGCTATTGCACTGAAATTGGCCAGCGAAGGCGCTGATATCGCTTTTACCGATTTGAATATCGACGACAATGCTTTGGCAACTCAAAAAGAGATTGAAGCTTATGGTGTAAAAGCCAAAGGGTATGCTTCGAATGCAGCTAACTTTGAAGATACCCATGCAGTTGTCGCTGAAATTGCAAAAGATTTCGGTCACATCGATGTATTGGTCAACAATGCAGGCATCACAAAAGACGGCGCTTTGAAAAGAATGACTGAACAACAATGGGATGCTGTCATTGCAGTAAACCTCAAATCCGTATTTAACTTCATTAAGGCCGTACAGCCGATTATGTGGAAACAAGGTATAGGAAGTATTATCAATATGAGTTCCGTTGTCGGAGTGTCCGGCAATGCAAACCAAGTAAATTATTCGGCATCTAAGGCAGGCATCATCGGCGTGACAAAATCGGTTGCCAAAGAATTCGGCACCAGAAACATCCGTTGTAACGCTATTGCTCCCGGTTTCATTATCACAGAGATGACCAATCAATTGCCTGAGGACGTACGTAAAGAATGGGAAAACAAAATTCCATTACACAGAGGCGGTACTCCTGAAGACGTTGCTAACGTTACCTTATTCTTGGCTTCTGAACTCTCATCTTATGTTACCGGTCAGGTAATAAAAGTTTGCGGTGGAATGAACACCTGATTAATTTGCGACATTACTCTTTCAACGCAGGCATACAAGTCCTTAATTGTGTGAACTGCGTTGTTTTTTTATCAGAAAGTCTCTAAAATAAAGTCGCACAACTCCCAAGTGTTAACAATGACCGTGCCGAACTGACAATTTCCGATAAATTACCAATTACCATTTGTTAATTGCTAATTATTAATTATTTATGACTTCTACTATAGAAATATTAGATACTACGCTTCGCGATGGGGAACAAACTTCCGGTGTTTCATTTGCAGCACAGGAAAAGTTAAGTATAGCCCGACTCCTGTTGGAAGAGCTATGTGTTGATCGCATTGAAATAGCATCGGCTCGAGTATCTGAAGGTGAATTTGCATCAGTGAAGAAGGTTGCTCAATGGGCTCAAAAAAGCGGACACATCAGTCAGATTGAAGTGTTGGGTTTCGTGGATGGGCAATTATCACTCGACTGGATTCGCGATGCAGGCTGTAAGGTACTCAATTTGTTGTGTAAAGGTTCATTAAAGCATTGCAAGCACCAACTAAAAAAGACCCCCGAACAACATATAGCAGACATCAAACAGGTATTGTCTAATGCCCGTGAAATGGGCATTGACGTCAATATTTATCTCGAAGATTGGTCGAACGGAATGCGCGAATCGGAAGATTATGTCTATTTCATGGTTGATGCATTGAAAAATGAATCCATCAAACGCTTTATGCTGCCCGACACGCTGGGCATTCTCAATCCGACTGAAACATTCGAGTTCTGCCATAAAATGATCACCCGCTATCCTGAGCTGCATTTTGATTTTCATGCACACAATGATTATGATTTTGCTGTCGCCAATGTTTATGAAGCAATCAGGGCGGGGATCTCAGGAATACATGTCACTGTAAATGGGTTGGGAGAACGCGCAGGGAATGCTCCGTTATCGAGCGTGATTGCCATTTTACATGACCATTTGCACATTAAAACCCAACTACAAGAGGATAAGATAAACGCCATCAGCAGGGTTGTCGAAACATATTCGGGAATACGGATTCCACTCAATAA
>Ga0326727_10019290_pt1 | contig 13739 bp, 11 predicted proteins | sample MB2enrmetagenome_FD_207643 | JGI IMG/M metagenome (GOLD analysis project Ga0326727, IMG submission 207643) | Lab enriched peat soil microbial communities from McLean, Ithaca, NY, United States - MB29MY | ecosystem: Environmental > Terrestrial > Soil > Wetlands > Peat | place: USA: New York... | reverse complement strand
CCTCCCCGGGTTCGCGAGCCCCTGCGCCTCTGGCACCAGATCGAGCGCCTTCCGGCTCCGCGATGCGTGGAGCAGGGCGGCGAGTGTGTGCGACTTGCCGCCACCGAATGCCGTCACGAGCTTCAGGATGCGATTCCCTCCGCCCCCCGATAGCCGATCGAGCACGTCCGACAGCAGCGACTGCAGCCCGGTCGTCAGGTAGGATGCTCGGAAGAAGTGCTCAGGGTCGCGGTAGACGGCCGGTACAGCCGGCAAGTCCTTGGCCGGGATATTCAGGTCCTGACCGACGACGCAGTCCGCGAGCGGACCGAGATCCAGCGCGAAGATGTCCTCCGAGAAGTCCTCCGAGAGGACATCTGGGTGGAGCGCTACGTTCTCGATCCAGGGTTTCGGGTGGGATGCACTCATTGGGTATTTGTCCTTCCCAGTGACAGGCGCCGCTGGCCGGTCACCTGGTCCTCGATGTTCTGACTCGCCGATTCAGCTTCAATGATCGACCGCCAGTTCGACGTCAGCTTCGAGAGCGCGCTGAGTTCTGGCGTCAGCGCATCGCTCGCCTCGACTCGCTTCAGGACGGGGCCCCGGAGCGCCTCCGCGACTGCACGGAGTTGCTCCAGGTTCACCTGCGCCTCCTTGAGAAAGCGCGGGATCCTGGCGGGCCGGTTCTCGAGCAGCCAAAGGAGCCGGTGCAAGACGTCAATGAGCGGGGCGACGACGCCATCCTCTGCCACACCGAGCCCTTCTTCGGAACCGCGCTCTAGGAACGTCCGGACTCGGTAGGCCGACTTGACCTTTTCGACGAGATGCGACGGCCCCCCCGAGATGCCTTCGGGTCCATCGAGCTCTATGCCCTGTGGATAACAGAAGACGATGGCATCGCCCGCCTCGATGCTCGACTCGCGGTACGTGAACCGCCAAAGCACATAGAATCGGGTGAGGCGGTCAACCGTCGACACCCCAGCGCGCGAGAGGCCGAAGACTTGTTCGAGCATAGTATCGAGGACGACCCCTTCGATCTCTTGGAGGTATCGCTCGGCCGACACTTCCTCCCCGTTCGCATACTCGACGCGTCTGTGCTGCGTGTACGGTCGCAGGCCGGCTCCAACGGCCGCCATCAGCAAGTCGGCACCGCCGATGCCCTTGCCGTCGGCCCAAAGTGTCGCCACGCGCTCGCGCGCGATCCTCTCGAGCTCCGAGCGGACGTCGGTCTCGTACTGCCCGACCGTGTTGGTTTCGCGTCGACGGGCGACGAAGAAAATGCTGTCGGACAGCGCGGCTGCTTCAAGCGCATTTGTGCGCCCGCGGGCCTCGGTTTGCACCGGCCAGGCCTCCGTGACGGTGAGTCCGGCCGGAACGAGAGCCTTGATAAGCGATGCCCATCCTTCCGTGGTTTTGTGGGCGTACACGCAGACGAGCGGCGCGCCGGGCTTCAGGACGCGACGAGCCTCCGAGAAAGCACGCTCCATGAGCTGTCGATAGTGTGCCTCCGCCTTCTCCGCGTTGCCTCCATGCTCGCTGGGTTGTGCGACGGCCTCGCGGCGTTTCGGGGGTGCCAGCAGCGTGAAGTGCTCGGGGTAACTGTCGCCGATGATGCGGCGAAGCCAAACGTAGAAGAACGCGGATAGGTCGGCGTAGAAGATGCTGCTGTAGTAGGGAGGATCGGTGACGACCGCGTCAAATGTCTCATCAGGCCACGAGAGCTTCTCGGCGTTCCCCCGGACGACCTCGCATGGGCGGCCGGTCGTCGCAAGATGCTTTATGCAGTAGACCTCGTTCTCGATGGCAAACGGCAGGCAACCCGCAGTCTCGGCAAGCGGATTGATCTCCGAGAAATCGTAGATCATCTTCAGTGCCTGCCGGTCGCCAATCGCCGCGATTGTGATCTGGTCTCGGTTTTGCCAGCGGCAGAACTTCGTGAATGAGTTGAGCACGCGGCCGAAGGCCATCGCAAGGTAAGTCGTAACGGCCTTCGCGCGCTCGGCGTCCGTCCCCTCGCTAATCATCTCGCCCCGCGCCTTCCTGATGTGCTTGAGGAGCGCGGCGAGCACGAGCAGTTGCCGTGGCGTAAAGAGCTGTCGGAATCGCTCGAAGCCGTAGCTTGGGAGTTGGTCCCGCAGCTTCCCCTGGAGCACCTCATCCGGGAGGTCGATTCGTGCATCGGCGAGGACTTTGTCGATGCGACTCTTTAACGCCGCTTCATCCGGCGGCGGCAGCGTGACGGTGGGAGGCAGATAGAGCTTGGAACGTGCCCCGCCCACCACCACCGCGGCAAGCACTTCCCCGAGCTTGCCGGCGACCGAGCACTCTTTGACGTACGCTGATGAGACTGGTGTCGTGCACGCGAGGCATGCAGCCTCCCCAGCACCGGTCTGATCGTCCGATTCAGTACCGCCGTCTTTGGCGCCCTGGCGGGCGACGATCTCCCACTCGAGGTCGTGCCCCTTATTCTTGAGCTTCGGTACCGCCGCGATGCTGCAACCCTTCTTACGCAGCCACGACTGACGGACGAGCGGGACAAGCGCGCCGCATCCAGGCTTCCGGCAGGGCACAGTTCGGACCCAGATGTACGCCATGGGTTCCTTCGTGCCCCTAAGTTCGCTGGCGTCGACTCCAAACATCTCGGCCTGCTGCGCCACCTGTTTCCCGATCGGCACCTTGACCGTAGGGTAAAGGTCACCGACTTCTGCACGTAGGCGCTTCACGATCGTCTTGCCCCAACGATCCACATCGGCGGCGAGACCGATGCCGTACTTTTGGGGATAAACTAGCGTGCACAACTCGATGATGTGCGCCACGGGGTTGTATTCAAGCGCATAAGAGTCGCAGCCGAGCCTCGCCGCCTCAAGAGGAATGGCGCCTCCGCCAGCAAAGAGGTCCAGAACCTTCGGGGCGCGTCCGCCGTGTTTGGCGGCAATGGCATCGCGCGCGATGGTCAGGGTGTTCGGATCAACGGAGAATGCGGCCAGCCTTTCCACGAAGCCTGCCGCCTCTAGACGCTCGGCATCTGACCCCGGCGCGCCGACCAACGCCGCGTAAATGGCAGCCCTTGAAGCCGTGACGGGCCGCCGCGCCGGCCAGTAGTGGATCAGCGCGACCGGATGCTTCGGATGCTTCTTCTCCTTGGCTGCGATCGCGTTGAGGGCCTCAACGGGCAAAACATCCTCGATGAGCCGGCGGTCGTTCTCGCCCCCATTCATCCTTGCCTCTCCTTCTGAGCAGCCGCCACCTGCGCGATCGCATCTGCTGGCAGATCGTAGTAGCGAGCGGCGACGACCTCGCGCTTCGAGTGATCGAGGTGCTTGGCCGGGTTTTGCACCATGATGGGCACCGGGTCGGGCCCATCCAACGGATCCCAGACGACGTACAGCCAGTACGTGTCGCCAAGCTGCGTTGCCTTGTACCACTCGTTCGTCGTGAGGCGGACCGGCTGGGCGCGCATGCGCCCCTTCACCTCAATACGGCGGATTCCCGTGACCGGGTCACGGTAGCCGGTGCCGCTGTCCGGCGGCGCAAGGCTCCGCACATCGAAGCCGATCTTCAGATGGCCGACGCGTTCCGTCTCCCAACCGCGCGACACCTCATAGGCGATAACGATGTCCTCCGCGGCCTTCTCGCTGCGCCGGCGAACCTCTGGGTCGATGTCCTCCGCGAGCGCTGCGATCTGCGCCGCCGCGGCGTCTGCCGAGGGAGGAAGGACAACGGCGGAGGCGATATGACGGATGGGCCCGTGGCGCGCGATGACGAGCCGATCGAGGCCAGTTAGCCGCTCGGTGCGAGAGCGCTCCAGGTCGGCGAGATCCTGCTCGGCGCGCTGGCGTGCGAGTGCGACCTCGGGCGAGCCGGCCTCGCGCGCCCGGAGCGACATGACCCGGTCCTGCGCGGCACGGATGCGAGCGTTGAAGGAGCGCTCGAGGTAGTCGCGGCATATCTGCGCATAGTGGCGCCGCTCGTCCTGGCACGCGGTGCGGCGCTCCATCTGTATCGTCGTCTTGAGGAAGTCGCTGACAGGCTGCAGATCAAGCGGTGAGAGCGAAGCGGACGGATTGGGATGGGCCGCGAGATCGATCAGTACATCGGCCGGCACGGCGATATACCGCTCGCTCGCGGGAAGGGAGCCGAGTTCCTCCCGAACGGCCACCAACTCCGCGTGGAGCGTGACTGGCTCGCCCTTCGTGCTCTGCCCGCGAACGGCGAGCTCAAAGAAATGCAGCCGATAGGGCGCCTCCGCGCGCGCGTCGACGTAGACGCCCTGGCCCCCCTGGATCGGCGTGAGCAACTCGCAGAGCCGCTCATCCACGGCAGCGAACAGCGGATGACCGGGGCCGACGAGGACTGCATCTAGGTGCGCGTCCTCTTCGAGATGTTCCTTACGGAAAGTCACTTTCCGATAAGTGGTATCGGGTTTTCCGACACGACGCACGCTCTCTCGCCGCTCGGACCGTAGATCCGCGAGCACGTGGTCGATCCGCCATAACCCGTCGGCCCTTGCCTCGACGCGAAGACCGACCGCGTCCGCCGCCTTGATGAACTGCTGTTCCACATACTTCGGCATCAGGCGCCGCTCCTCCACCTCGACGTTGGAGCGATGGAACGCTGTGAAATCCACGTTTGCGCGCGCGAGCGCGATGCCGGTGGCTTCTTCGTAGAGCCGAAGCTTCTGCGGATCAATGCGGTCGATCTGATCCAGGTACTCGTCGAGGCGCCGGGGCTCGTAGGCAGCTTCCCGCATCATCTCCGGAAGGTTCACGTCGTTCAGCGACAAGACCTCACCGATCACGTCGAAGACCCGGTCAGCGAGGGCCGCCCGCATCTGTTCGAGTTTCCCGAGCAACCGCTCGAGAATGCGGCCCTCGATGATCGGCTGCCCATCCTCTGACGAGCTGGCGACGAAGTTGAAGACGTGGCAGTCCCGTTCCTGACCGATGCGGTGAATTCGACCGAGGCGTTGTTCGAGCCTCGTCGGGTTCCACGGCATGTCGTAGTTGATCATCAGGTGGCAGAACTGGAGGTTGATGCCCTCGCCGGCAGCCTCAGTCGCCACGCAGATCTGCCGCGACGTGCGGAACTCCTCCTGAGCGCGCTTGCGTTCGTGCGGGTTCATGCCGCCGTGGATTTCGCAGGTCGAGTAGCCCCACGACTCGAGGTGCTCCCGGATGTGGACGAGCGTGTCCCTGTGCTCCGTGAACACGAGCAGCCGACCGCGCCCGTCGGTGAGCTCGCGGAAATCGGCCTTGGTCAGGCACTCCTTGAGCGCCCCCAGCTTCGAATCGGCCACGTGCTCTCGTACGCGTGCAGCCCGTGCTACCAGCTCCTTTAGGGCCGCGATCTCGGTCCTGAATTGGTCGAGCTCGGCGGCGACCGTGGTCTCATTGAGGAGCTGGTCGCGCGCGGCGTCGTCGAGATCATCTTCGTCCTGCTCGACGTCCGCGGCGCGACCCTGCATCTGCGCCAGCCGCTTTGCGCGCTGTGATGGTGGGAGGGCCTCCAGCTCCTCGAGTAGGTCCTGCAACTTCTTGAGGCGACGCGCCAGCGACTCGTGAATGGCGCGCGTGGAGCTGGCGAGCCGCCTCTGGAAGACGGTACGGGCGAGCGCGACACTGTTTCGCTTTTTGCCCGTCGCTTGCGGCAAGAACTCGTTGATGTAGGCGGTGACGGCCTTATAGAGGTTGAACTCCTCGTGGTTCAGCTTGAACGCGACAGTGTGCGCGTGGCGATCCGGGAACAGGCGGTTCCCGTTGAGGTCGCGCAAGTCTTCCTTGAGCCTGCGTAGCGCCCAGGGACAGTCGGGACCGAGCTGCAAGATGTCGTGCCGGATCTGGCCAGCCATCGCGCCCAACTTGTGCGGCTCGGGGAAGAGATCCGGATCGAGCAAGCGCACGAAGTGACCGAACCGATCGTCGTCGCCGTGGTGGGGCGTAGCGGTGAGAGCGAGGAGGTGGTCGGTCATCGCGGCGAGGCGCTCGGCGAGCTGGTAGCGGCGCGTCTTCTCCACCTCGTCGCCGCGGCCACTCGATCGCTTGGTATAGGCGCTGCACTTGTGGGCCTCGTCGATTATCACGAGGTCCCAGCGCTGCTGCCAGACGCGTTCGCGGACGTCCTCTTGCTTCGCGTAGTCGAGCGACGTGATGACCTGAGACTCGCGCTGCCAGAGGTTCAGGAGCTGCTGCTGGTCGTTGCCCGCGTGGATGATTTGGAAGCTCTCCCCGAAGAAGCGCAGCAACTCCTCCTGCCACTGGATCGTGAGCGGCGCGGGGACGATAATCAGGCAGCGTTCGATGGCCTCGCGAAGCTTCATCTCCTTAAGAAGCAAGCCAGCCATGATCGTCTTGCCCGCGCCCGGGTCGTCGGCAAGCAGGAACCGCAGCCGCGGTTGCGGCAGCATCTTCAGGTAAACCGCTTCGATTTGATGGGGCAGGGTACGGATGCCTGACAGGCTCACCGCGAACTGCCGGTCATAGGTGTATGCGAGACGAATACGGGCCGATTCCACAAGGAGCCGGAGCTTTTCAGCGTCGACCGGATGAACACTCGTCGTAGGTGCCGGCTGTTGATTCAGGAGGTTGTCGATCTCGGCTGCGGGCAGGACGGTCTCGTCGAGATTCCCGCTCAGAAGACGAACGCGTAGCTCAACGCCCCCGCCGAGAGGGCGCGCGGCCTCTACTACGACCTCGCCCTCGAAGTGGCCAGGCAGCACCAGGCGCCGGCCGATCAGCGCGCTGAGCCGGTCCGATGTCATCTCGATTGCCTTCGCGGGCCTTCAGCCTCGTGATGTGCCGCTTGCTCGGTCGTAGTGATCCCGTTCCTCCCGCACCAGTCCCGGATCAGCACTTCCACCATGTTTGCGATAGAGCGGTGCTCGCGCTCGGCAGCGGCACGCAGGGCCTCCTTAAGGGCTGGTTCAATGCGAAAGGTCAGCGTGCTGGTCTTGCCGGTCGGCATAGGCGTCCTCAATACAGCGGTTGTCCTGCAGATGTACCGTAATGTACAGGGAAATCCGATTGCGTCCAATAGCGCTTCCCCAACGGCATAATGGGACGGCGCCTTGCCGCGATCCTCGACAGGGGTCTCAGTTCGGAGCCGATGCACATCAGACAGCACTCGGCGGTATAACAGGACAGCAACACGGGTCTTGGGCAGCATTCCCACCGCTCAGAATTCACGATCTAAGTAGTATTGCGCACGAGGAAAGAACCCGCAGTTCATCTACTCCACACTGCAACGGCTTGCACAGCGCCGTTTCCTGCGGGCTCGCCCTTCGGCGATGATTGCAGTCAGGTAAATACGTTTAACCTGCCAGGCCGAGTGCGCGGCTTACTCATCTTGTCGTTTTCGAGCCATATCAGTCAGAAACCGGCCGAGGGGCGATGCCTGGAGGCGACGTTCAAAGTCGGGATCGTCACGCGCCATGCCCGAGCGGAGTCGGTTGAGGCATTCCTCCAGCGTCGCCTTCCCCTTGCTACTCCTCTCCAATGTGATTCGGCGTCCAATCGGGGCTCTGGCGCGTACTTGGTGCTAGAAGTTGCGACGAATTATGCAGGCCCGAGCAGACGTGCACGAAGGAGGTCCAGCTTCGCTCGGCCATACATCTGTCGCTTCACCAGCTTCAGCTTCGTGTTCTGCCCCTCGGTCTGGCCGTTGGACCAGGGTTGCGTGAGGGCGGCGTGCACGCCGGCACGATCTTGAATAATGCCCTTCGCGAAGGATCCCAGCAGGCCGGGCATCGCATCCGTGACCCAGGGCTCCAGATCGGCGCTCATTCGGCGTTGGATCATGCCGTGGAACCGGTCCATGAGATCGCGCGCCGTCACCAGCGCCGGCACGGCGACCTCGATGATTGCCATCGTTCGGGCAGCAGTCTTGGACAGAGCATCGCGTTCGGTCGTCATCATGCGGGCGATGTCGCGCGCCGATGGGGCTTTACGCGGCCGAGCGCTGCCCGGTGTCGTCGCTTCCTCTTTCCGTCGCCGGGTCGCCCATTCCGCGACCACGCGGAGGCCGCCTGCAAAGCCTGCCGCTTTCACCCGGCGCCACAGCGCGGCACCATTCCGGCAGCCGTTTGTCCAATCCATGTCAAGATGCTTCAGGAATGGGTCAAGCGAACATAACCGGCTGCGGAACACGTCCGTGCGGCCGCCGCGCACAACCTGGCGGACCAGCCCGCGCGACTTGCTGGTACGGCGGACAATCTCCTTGATCGCCACACCCTGCTTTGCCAGCGCGAGAATGGCGGCGTTCTCCTCCTCACGACGCAGCCAGCCGGAATGCTGCCGGCGTTCGGCACAACTCAGCACTGTGGGGTCGATAACATCAGCGCCGACGGCATTGCGAACCGCCTGCATCGAACGCTGTATGGCGGTGAGGAACGCCGCACTCGCGTTCTCCATCAGGTGCCAGCGGTCGGCAACCTGGATCGCCTCGGGCCGGCCCTCGCTGGCAGCTTGTATATAACCTGCACCACGATCCCGGGCGATGACGGCGATCGAGGGCCGTGCGGTAAGCCAGGCGGCAACAGTCGCTGCCTCACGGTCGGGCAGGAGATCGATGATACGGCGTCGCTCCAGATCGCAGATGATCGTGCCGTATCGCTGACCGCGCTTGAATGCCCAGTCGTCGATGCCAACAACGCGTGGCGCCTCCGCCGGCGCCGCCGCATGACGTCGGACAACGCGCAGCAGGGTGTCCTTGCTGACCGGCAGGAGCAGGCGCCGCGCGAAGCCCTGCCCTGGCCGCCCGCCCAGGGCCAGGCCGAGATGGTGCACGATACCCTCCAGCCGGGTCGTGCGGCGGGCGAATGGACGCGCTGCCGTGGCCACCAGCCGCTCCGTGAAGATCCGCTGACCGCAGGTCGGCAGGGCACAACGGAACCGGCGGGTCCTGACACTAATTCGCACCGCCCGGCCCTGCGCTGGCAAATCCGCCAGGGATCGCTGATAGGTGCTGTGGATCCGTGTCGAGGCAGAACCGCAGGTCGGGCACGCCGCGGTCGTCAATGCCGGGCGGGCCACGATGAGCAGCCCGGCTGCCCCAGTCTCAACCCGCTCGACCACAAGCCCGCACGGTGCAAGCGATAGATCGCGGCCCATCAGGGACATCCTTCACCAGAACAGCCCCATGCTCAGCCCGAATTGCACCAACATTGAGTCTGAGCCCAATCGGGACCCTACCCGAAACAGGGACAGAAGCTTGATATAGCTTGGCAAAATCGTTCGGGGCGGGTCCCAATTGGACGCCGGTAGCAATCCGTCTAATTCCTTAATTACCGAATAAATTCAATCCGTTCAGCCAAATCAACCGGGGGTCCCAATTAGGCGCCGAAACAGGCAGATCGGTCAATCGTTCGGCCCCGTCGCCGGGATGCGCGAGAAACGGGCGTTCTCCGCTTCAAGGCCATAGCGCGGTCATAGGCGCAGCGGGATGCTGCGGACGCAAGCATAGAGGTGGATGACCGTCGCCATCAGCACCGCCGCACGGCAGACCGGTGCGCCTAGAAGAACAGCAGAGAAACACAACCGTTCCACCTTAGGTCGATCCAAATCGGCGCGCCTCCAAACTTCTTGCTGCGACTCGGGCACCAAGCATAATCTCGACTTGCGTCGCTCAAAGATACAATGTGTAGAACTGTTGGACGGCGTAGCCGCTAGATGTAGTAGTCGGTGGCGTGCCTTTAGGATACCCCACGCGGGGGAAGGTCAGGCTGGCGACAATTGGATAAGAAGTGTAATGACCTACGATGGCCGTATGGTAGCGAACTTCGTACTCGATTTTTGCGAGCAGAGAGGTCGCATGGTGAGCAACCTCGCGCTGCAAAAGATCGTGTATTTTTGCCATGTGTGGTCATTGGTCTTCTTTGGTCGACCCCTCATCAGGCATAAATTTGAAGCCTGGGAGTTTGGCCCGGTTCTTCCGTATTTGTATCGCGAGTTTAAGGAGCAAGACCGCGCGGCGATAGACCGGAGGGCGACCCACCTCGATCCAATAGACGGTAGCAAGAGAGTGGTGGTTTACCAGTTTGATCCGGATACCGATCAACTGCTCCGTCAGGTTGTCGATTTTTATAGCCGTCTTGAAGTGGGTGATTTGGTCAAATTGAGCCATGCCAAGGGAGGACCTTGGTACACTGTCTGGTATCATGGGGGAGCCATCAACCCCGGCATGAAAATAGACGACAAAGAGATAGCGACCTTCTACTCGAAAGCACCGCCGCCGTTTCCCATACAGTAACCGAGGAATCTATGGCTAAACTTAGGGTGCCTTCCCTCCAGCATCTTGCACGCAACTGGCATGATGAGCCGGTCCGCATCCGCAAGGTTCTTGTCCGGTTGGCACAAAACCCGCCACGGTTCAATTACAATCCATTGTTCAGCGCTGCGCGTGATCTGTTGGTGCTGCAGGTTCCCTACGAGCAGATCGAGGAAGGGATTCGGCGTGGTGTGAAGCGTCCAACTGTTAGGGAAAACTTGCTGCAAGTCCTGCCTCTGATTAGGGACTATTTCACCGGAGTGTCGCCTGACTTTGTTCAGTCAGTAGAGCGCCGGTACTATCCGGTTGCCCGCGGACTGATGGTGCCGTTCGAGCCGCCACTCGTGTATGGCATTGGTGGCATGCTCTATTTCCCGTGGTTCAGCTTTTGGCGCAAGAACCCCCTTGCGGTTGAACGCCTGTCGCTCTTCGTGACCTTGGTCGACGAGGTGCTACTGCAAGATCCTGATCTTGAGACTGCCCGCTTCCAGATACTCGACTTCAGCGTGCCGGAGCCTGGCGCCAAGCGGGTGCTGAATGTCACGGATGCTAGCGAAGTTCCCCGAGTGGATGACCCGCGCAAGAGGGAGATGCTACAGATTTTCGCCGAGGGCTACTTTGCCGCGCTGACGGAGCTAGCGGCCGGCCCAGCAACCAGCGAGAGCGAAGAGGCGACAGAGGACAGCCATGACTCCCGTCAGCCCGACCTCTACGACTGACAGCAAGGTAGGGACCGGGCGCCGAGTGTCGGACTTTCACCGCTAGCTTGCACGGACTCGAGCTTGCTGACACCCTGGCTCCTGTTCAAGCAAGGGAGCACGCGTGCATACTATCGTGCTTGCAAGCCGGAAGGGCGGCCCGCCGCCGACGCCGGTCTGGCGCCCGGTGATCCGACGGGAGCCGGAGGAGGGACAGACCCCTGATGGACATTCAGCATGAAGCGCAGGCCGGGGGGAGCCGGGCGTGGACCCTGGTGGTCGAGGGCCACTTCTGGCTCAGCAACGATGGCCTGGCAGCGCATGCCGGCGGCCTGCCGACAGGCTGGGACGACGAGCTGCTGTGCACCTGGTTGGGCGAGGAGCCGATCGGCGTACTGACCTACCGGGTCGTCAAAGCCGACAGGGAGGCCGTGGTGACGCTGCTCTACGTTGAGCCGTCGTCCAGGCACACCGGCGTCGCAAAGGCGTTGCTGGCCGCCCTGGTGGCGCGGGCGACGCAAGCCAGGCTGCGGCGGGTGGTGTGCGAGGCGCATGTCGACAATGCGGCCTTCGTGAAGCTGCTGGAAGTCGTCGGCGCCAAGCCGCTGGCCAGGCTGTTCGCGCTCGAAATCCCGTCTGGGTAAAACGGGCTTCCGGCGCGACCCCGGAATGTGTCATCACTGCCAGCCGTCAGTTCTTGGCAAGGGGTCCGCCATGCAAGGAGGCAAGCGAGCCCAACCCAGTTTCTGGGGGCGGCTGATCTATGATCTCCGGAAGGAGATGGGGTTGTCGCAACGACAGCTCGCGGAACAGGCCCAAGTCAACCGGTCGACGCTGCGTCGGGTCGAGGAGGGCAAGGCGCACGGCGACGTCGTCATGCTGGAGAAGCTGCTGGGGGTGCTCGGCTACGAGCTGGAGGTCCTGCAGCTGTCGAATGTCGAGGCCTGGCGGTTCCAGCACGTGGCAGCCGCAGACGATCCGGCCTACCGCTCGCGCGCGGCGGCGCATTACCTGCTGACGGTGACGCCGGAGATGGTGCCGGCCGGGGCGGCGAAATTCCTTATTGCCTCGCGAGGGACTTTTTGAGAGAGTAATAGAAGCCTACTCGTTTTCTTGCCAAGGAGGGCAGGATGGAGTTGCAGGAGTCTGTGGCCCAGATCGGATTGAAGATCAAGCAGGCCCCTGACGGTTGTTTCGCGGCATTGGGCAAGAAGCAGTGGCGTCTCCAGTCGTGCGAGATCGCCGTTCTTTGGCTGAAGTCGCAGGTTCACGCGAACATCCAGGCGGACGCCGCCGTTGATACTGCGCTGGTTCGGTTGCAGCGCCACGTCATTCAGTATCTCATGTTGACTGCGGAGCAACTGGAGAGCCTGCGGCGGCCGCCGGAGGGCGCTACCGGGCCCGGATTGCTCTGGCAGTACCAGCAGCAGCTTGAAGAGGCGGGATTCGACCTCGAGCAGCTGTTCGACCAAGCGCCGCCGCTGGTCGATCCGACGCAGAGCAAGGAGGTGGTGGCGCTGGGCGTCGAGGCGTACACCACGGAGACGGCGAAGGCCTGGCTGCTGTCGGTGCAGGGCAAGGGCGTCTGGTTCCCGAAGTCGAACTGCCAGTATCATGATCTGAAGATGATCGTGGTGGTGCCGCGCTGGCTGGCAGCGGCGAAAGGGCTCAAGGTCTGATGCAGACGCCTGCACGCGATGAGTGAAGTGGCGAAGCTGAATGAGAACTGCGGTCTCCTGATGCATGCCCCGGATCTGGTGAGGGAGGAGCTGCGCGCTATGCGCTGAAGGCGGCGCAACCGGGTGGCCAAGAAGTTGTCGGATGGTGCCCAAGGAGGGGCGGATGACTGAGCTGGAAGCACTGAAGCTGGTGCATGAGGCGTCGTACACGGCGTTGGTGCATCTGGCGCAGCTGGGCGCGGCCGACGCCGCGGTGAAAGAGGCGCACAACAGGCTGGCGGCGGCGCAGACGCTGGTCGAGAATCTGATTCAACGGGTGCAGCAGGCCGACAAGCACTACGACACCGCACGGGACCTGGTCGATGAGACGCTGGCCGATTTTGGCGTCGTGATCATCGACACGCTTGCCGCGGACACGATCCGGGAGCGCTTGACCGATCTGGAGCGCGACGACCTGGCCGACAGCCTGAGCAACGAGGTGATCGTCGATCAGGTCCGGATTTGTCTGAGCGATGGGGAGATGCCGGTCGTCTACGGCGAATGGATGTCGGATCTGGAATGGGAAGTAGCGCAGGCGCTGGTCAAGGCCAACGCACCGGCGCCGGCCGCCTGAATGCAGACGGTTGCACAAGCCAAGGAGGGGCTGATGCCGATCACGATCTATTCGTTCAGCTACAGGAAAAAGCCGTGGCCGCCGAACAGCCCGCTGTTCCTCGACTGCCGGGTGCTGCCGAATCCGCATAACGACCCGAAACTGCGGCCGCTGGATGGCCGATCGGCGGACGTACAGAATTTCTTGAAGCAGAACTCCCGCACGATGGGGCTGATCGAGCGTGGGCTGCAGGGCTTGCGGAATGGTCGCGCCGCCGCGTTCGGCTGTTACGGCGGCCGTCATCGCTCGGTGGCGCTGGCGGAACTGCTGGCGGTCGAGGCGCGTGCGGTCGGAATTTCAGTCCACCTGGAGCACCTGTCCCTGGACTGATCCCCGACCGAAAGATTAGGCAACAACCCGAGCCAAGGAGGGCACGTGGTAAAGGTCACGATCAAGAAGGCGACCGGCGAGGTGAAACCGCCGGCGGCGCCGGCTCCGCCGGGGGAATGGCTGCCGGAGCCGAAGGAGCAG